>ERZ1673738.11-NODE-11-length-317759-cov-11.498020_pt1 | contig 317759 bp, 277 predicted proteins | sample MGYA00580198_ERZ1673738 | MGnify/ENA primary metagenome ERZ1673738 (study PRJEB41218, sample SAMN15661784) | gut metagenome | host: Homo sapiens | place: Canada: London | collected 2015-08-20/2019-03-30 | study: EMG produced TPA metagenomics assembly of... | reverse complement strand
GTCTTTAAAATCGCCAAATTGAAGAGTACTGCACATGGACAATTTTTAGGCAGCATGAATTTTCATCTGCATGAATAATGAAAGATAATTTTCATGCTGCTTTTTTATTTTTTTAGATATAATGAGGATTTTATTTGTATAATTCTTTTTTTTATCTAATTTTGCGAGCATAGACAAGTTCGAAGGAATTTGTTTAAAATAAAAATATTAGTTAACGAGCGTAAGCTAATTCTTGTCTCTAAAATCGCCAAATTTAATGAGACTGCACAAGAAATAAGTCAACGGTTGTTTAGCTCGTATTATTATAACTTGTATCTATTCTTACCTTTCATTTTCTGAGAATGAAAGGCAACTATGATTCTTCTTATAATATAACGAAGCGTAGACAAAATTGTTCATTTGTGCAGTGGGTGTTTGGCGATACCTGGAGGCGGATGACAATTGGGTCTGCGCTTTTTTTTTGCGTTTAAATTGGATCAGTAAACTCGGATTCATGATACTATCATTTATTATATAATTTGTGATTCGATAATAAGAGTGAAGCAGATAGATAAAGAATATATTAAGTCATTGTCTGATCAAGAGGTTGTTCAGGCTATTCTTAAAAGAGATGCTCGTGTAACTCGCTTGTATCTCTATGAGTTGTATTATCCTCTTTTCAAAATAAGATATGATAAATATTATACGGATTGTGAATCGTGTCTTGAATTTATCAATGAAATATATGTGTACCTAATGACACCTAGGTTAAAATCAGATAAGTGTTACTTGGAATCTTTTGGGTTTGGATGCCGTTTAGAACATTGGTTAAAAATTGTTGTAGAAAACTATTGTCGTCAGCTTTTTAAGAAAAGAACGACAATTATAGAAGTTCCTGAAGGGTCTGGTGATAGAAAACCGAATGAAATAACCACTATAGACATAAAAAGTTTAAATCAAACAGACGTTAACACTATGTTAGGCCAAATGCGCAACAAACGTTATCGTGATTTAATTTGCTATCGTTATGTGGAAGAAAAGACAAATGAAGAAACAGCAGAGCTATTGGGGATGTCTATGGATAATTACTACAATAAACACAAACTTGCAAAAGAGCAATTTACTAACATCTTAAAAAAGGAGGGCTTGATATGATAAAGAATATTAAACCGTTACCCGTCTCCGAAGAGATGTTAGGAGCATACTTGGAAGGGAACTTATCTTCAATAGAGGCGACTCAAGTTGAAGAATTGATGAACTTGGACAAGAATTTCAGAGATTTCGTGACTGAAGTCTCTGTTGCGGATCCTGATATAATGGAGTCCATCTTTGATGTTCATCCCAATTTTGATATGGAGTTTGAATTACCAGAAGTCCCATTGACCTTTGATCTGCACTCTGATTTAGATTGGTTGAACCCAATACCTGAAATGGAAGATATTGCAGTCGCTGCATGTGCATATAGTGAATCAGACGAAATATTTGAATCAAGGGATGATCATATTTCAGAAGGAATAGGTGATGACCCGAATGGTGATGGAAGTGATGATCACAACGACTTAAATGGGGATGTGGAATGTATGTCTGATAACATGGAGCTATAATCATGATAAGTACGATAGGAATGAATACAATTGGAACAAATATTAGTGCTGGAGGCGGATTTGGGTCTTATATGCTGGTCAACGCAGCTGCGCAGACCCTCATGGGGTATCATCGTAGAGGAGAACAAGATGTGGCTGCTGCAAAAAGCGAACAATTTCAAGAAGAGTTAGCTGAAGCTAAACGCGAATTTCAAGATGAACTAGAAGCGAAAAAGGTCGCTGATATGCGACATAAGATGCGAGTAGCAAGAGAGTATCGCTTAATAGAAAAATTTGAGGGATCAAAACTCAAAGTCTTAATGGGAGAACTGAAAACCTTGTTAGATAAGGAATTCCCATTAAAAGATGAGGCTTTCCCAATCATTGTAGATGCAATTGAAGAATACAGGAAATTAGGCTATGGGACTCAAGTTCCACTTAATGTAATCTTATTACATACATTGGGAAATGCTGGAATTGATTATGATGAGATAGTTGATTCTCTAGACATTTATGGTGATAAATTAGGAAATATTGAATATCGGCGTTGGTGCGATAAGGATATTGCTCGAAACGCGGCACTTTTTAACTTGCATGCTATATTGGGCAACATCCCTACCGCTGTCATATCTCCCCTCTTTTGGAAAAACAAAGTACATTTTACGGCGGCAATGTGGGATGCGCAATGTGAAACCAAACCCTTAGTTCGACCATTGTTCTCTATAGATTGTGATTTTATGCAACTTAAAACGTCCGACTATCGAAAGATGTTCCAACAAAAGTTGACGATGATCACGACCATCATATCTGGTTGTGCTCGGGATTCGTATGTCCTTTTAGCACATGGTTTGACTCCTACATTTCCAAAAGTGCTTCAGGGAGATGAGGCTTTGAGAAAAATGTTGTTAGCAAAAGAGAACAAGCCAGTTTTGGATTTTATACTTAATGACTACCGAAATACAATACAATCATTAACGAAGTTGGAATCACCTAAAAGGATATTCACGGACGATGAAAGAACATTCTTAATCGGACAGTTGGATAACGCTACTAAGATGATTGAAAAACTATAAAAGTGTACACATATGCCATGGACAATGATAGCAGCCAGTATTGGAGCACAATTATTCAATAGTTGGCAAGCCAATAAGAAAACAGAGGAACTTCAAGCCCGTCAGAGGGAGTTCCAAAGGGCTGCACAGCAGAAGGATTTTGACCGGATACGCCAATTACAACGTGAAACAGCTCAATTAGCATTGGAAATAGAAGCCGATGTTCATAAACAGAGATTGGAGGACATTGAGGCCAATTACGATGACATTGTCAAGCAATACTCTACAGAAATTGCTATAAAGAAGTGGCCTCTAAAAGTATTACCTTTTGTAATGCGTGGAGAATCCTTTGGAACCTTTTTTAATGGAACAAAAAGCATCGCTCTTCATGTAATATTAACACCATCGAACTGCGATAGGTTTAATGAGGCGGTATACACGGATATTGACTTACAACTGGAAGCTGCTTGTAACCAGCACTGGAATACCCAGTCATTTCACCCTATCGCATATTATGGAGGAGCATGGCGAAAATCCAGTCTTGATTTGGATCATGTAGACCTACTTAAGACTCAATTAAAGAATGTACCTACCATTGTAATCACTCCTTACTTCGCTCCCAAACTATATTTTAAAGTGCAGATGTGGGGAATGGGGAAAGATACAGAGGTTAAAATTGAGCCTACTAACGGAGTTTTTTCATATGAAGATGACTACGTAAAAGGAATGGATTACGCACCTAAGGATGAGAGCCCTAAGGGGGATTTAATAGATACAACAATTGAAGAGTTTGTTCCTTATATGGAAAGTTTGATAGGTTTTGTCGCAGACAAGTATTATTGGGATTTTTATGGATATGCACCTCTTTTGCCCTTGTTAATCAAAAACAATAAGAATGCGATATCAACTACGTTGAAGAGTATATATAGCCCTCAATACAAACAGATTTACACACAGGAGCTTGATGGCTTTTCAGCTAAATTATATGGTAATCCTCAAAGTATTCTTGGTTTATATAATAACATAAAATCTTTCATTGGTGACGCGATTCCTTTTCCAACAGAAGCTGCTCGATTATTATATAAGAAAAAACTAAATATAACATTATGGTATTGTTCATCATTGAAAGAATTATCTGCAAAAATTAAGTTTAATAATAATTGTAATTATTTTTATCTTAAAAAGGTGTCGAATAATATTGCTTTAGGAACATATGATCGAACAGACAATGTGACTAATCTTATTATAATAATGTGCGATGATATGCAACTGAAACCAACTGCAATGATTGAAATTAACATGTTGTCAAATGAAATTAAGAATATTTTAGTAGATAAATTTTCTAATATTGACATTGATGTTAATATGCTTAAATCAGAAATTTCCAGATATAATTCTTTACTAGAAGAAGCCAGTAATATATATGTAAATCTTTCTGCAATGATTGAATTGGATGAATTTAAATCTGTAAATAATCGGTTTAAATCATCGTTAGAAATAAAAGAATGGATAAACAAATATAGAAAGGAAGAAAATACATCGTTTGCTCTAATTAGAGCATATTCAAAAGACTTGTGCAAGTATTTGTTGTTAGGCCTTTTTTATGTGAAAGATGAAGCGCAAATGTCTCAGACTGCGTTAATATCATATTATGATACTCTTCCACAGGATATTGATGCGTATTACGATAAAACAAATAAATATATATTTACTTTAAATTAACAAATATGGGAGATTTTTTAAAAAAACTAATTGTCTCATTGGCCGAATCAACAGATGAGTCGTTTGAAAAAGGGAAAAGCAACCTTAGCAGTGGCTTAAGAAAAATGCTCGGAAGAAAAGATGGTGTTCAATTCTCTTCGACGATAGATGTGCTTAATTACATGTTATCGGAAGTTTCGAAAGGACTTTGCCAACATCAAAAGTTAGCACCCGCCGATGATTTTTCTGTAATTCTTAAATGGATTAAGCAGAATCTAAAGGGTGACAGGTATTATATGGTAAGAGGCTCTTTCGATGACGGAAGCGTTGCCATTGCCATATTTTTTGCAGACGAAGATCGCATTTATGCAGAAAAAAACGATCCGAAGATCTGTTATACCTGTACTGTCTTACCGAAAGATATCAGCGATTTATTTGGGAATAAGAACATCTATGTACAACCATTCAGCAAATGATAATTATTATGGCAGGATTTTTTCAAGGACTCGGACAAGTTATCACAGGTCTTGGTCAAATAGCGTGGTCAATACTTGAAACAGCGTGTTTAGCTGTAGCGTTAGTTTTTTATGGTATTTATTCTTTAGCAAAAGAAGGATGGGATTGGGCTTCTGAACAATTTAAAAAATTCGGAAGTAAATTTAAGAAGCAAAAAACCATTGACCCTATAATTTCTCAAAAATTAAAAGAATTTATTGATGGTCAACCGATTACCTATGGTAAAAAACTTAGGTTGTCTTCAGATGTGAAGGATTCTAAGACTATAACACGTATTGCACAGGATGAAAATGGTGATGCTCTTGCATTTGAGTTTGTAAAGGTAAATGGTGGTTGTGACTTTACGGGCATTGTCGAACAAGAAGTTGAATAATATTAATAGAAAATAACTTTTACCTTGGCATTGATTTATAATCTTTGGACAAGGTAAGAGTTATCCTTACCAAAACAATATAAATATGAGTGTTACAAAAATTGCAATAATATCTGTAGCAGTAGCAGTTGGTGGTTTTCTAATTATCAAAAGATTGCTGTCAGAGAACATGGTATCTGAAAAGAGAAAAAAAATAGTTAGTATCAATGTTGACGAAGTCAATTACGATATGTTAGTTTCTGATATAAAAAATGTTTATCAAAATAGCGCAACGGCTTATCAAGGGCAAAGATGTAAAATTCAAATATTAAATAATATTCCAACTGTCAAAATGTATTCTATTCTCAAAAATGAGGGCCAGTCATTGTCTTTTAAAGTAGAAGGTAATTGCATTTCTGTTGTATTATTTGTTAATGAAGAGATAGAATATGTAAAATTCTATTCTTATAAATTAATGGATAAAGGTTTGCGAGATATTTTTTCATCTGGCAGAGATATATTTGAACAAGAAATAGATTAATATGATACTAAGTTTACTACTCGGTGCTGCCATTGGAGCAGTTATTGGAGCTGTTATCGCTGAAATAGAACTGTATATAGAAGGTTGTATAACAGCTCAAAGAATTAAAGAGGAGACGAGGCAAAGAGAAGCTTTAAATGCTGTAAATAGTTTTCTTGTGACACAAGTTGAACAAACCTCTATTGGTCCTAAATTGAAAGTGTCAGGTAAAGATAGTAGTGGAGAAACTATTGCAAATATAATAGTTACGGGTCCGTCAACTAATATGTATATTAACCAATCATTTTCATAGAGTATGAAGATTACATTAATATCAGAAATAGATGAAAAGCATCCTATTAATAATGATGCATCAAGTATATCTTCAAAGATATCTTACATAATAGAAGATAGGTTTTTGTCTTCCAAAGCAAGAGTATTGAATGGAAAAATGTATATTTATCTGTTTTTTAATTATCCTCCAAACAATCCAAACTTCCAAGAATTGTCAAAAGGAATATTTATTGGGAAAAGTGAGTCAATAGACTCTTATATAGAGACATCCTCATTCTATACTACATCTGGTTGTGCAATCTCAAGTAATGTAGAAATAGAAGGGTTAGTTAATACTGTGTTTATTTTTTACTCATTAAATGAAATAAATAAATCGGAGATATTTCCATCTACCAAAGATAATGCACCGGTTCAGTATGTTGCTGTAGAGCCTAAATATTCGTTTGAGGATGTAATTATCAATGATGATGAATCTAGGGCTATCCAAAGAGCACTAACTGTAATTAGAGATAAAAAATTGATATTTAACATTTGGGGATATAATAAAATAGATCCTGCAACCAAGTCAATATTATGTTTCCATGGTGCACCTGGTACAGGAAAAACAATGTGTGCTCACGCTGTTGCTCGTTTATTGGGGAAACGAATTCTCATTGCAAGTTATTCTCAAATCCAATCAAAATATACTGGAGAAGGTGAAAAAAATATGCGATCCTATTTCCAAGCAGCAGAAGAACAAGATGCGGTTTTATTTATAGATGAAGCTGATACCTTTTTAAGTAAAAGATTACCGAGTTCAAATGCTAATTCAAAAATCTATAATAGTATGTCAAATGAGTTATATCAACTCATTGAAGAATACAATGGATGTATAATTTTTGCCAGTAACCATATTACTGATTTTGATCCAGCTGTAATTTCTCGTATTATTGAACCTATTGAATTTAAGATCCCTGACAAAGAAGCACGAATCAAAATAATAAACAAATTACTTCCGAGTTGCATCCCATTGTCAAAACCATTATCAGAGGATGATTTTGATCATTTAGCTGAAATATCAGAAGGGTTCTCCGGACGTGACATAAGAAAATCTGTGCTTGTTTTTATGGCAGATAAAGTATATGTAGATAAGTATGTAAATCAAATACCAGAGTCCTTAATATTGTTTACATTAGAAGATATAACTCAAGGATTCAAAGAGGTGGAAAAAGCTAAAAAGAAGCTTAATGCTTCTATTAATAATGCAAATAATTCCTTAAACGATTTTGTAAAAAAGGAAGAGACGAAATTAAGATTATTGCATATTGCAGCACTTGCATTATGGTCTGATAATACTGTGACAGATTTTGAAAAATCTGTCTTTAAAGAGCTATGTGACGAGTATCAACTGAAAGTTAATATTAATGAACGAGAAAAATTGATGACTCTTGATATGCTATGTAAGTATGCAAATACAAAATCTGAAAAATGTGAGATGCTAGATATGGCATGTAGAATGGTTTCAATAGATGGTATTTTGGAACCCTCTGAGATAGAGTTTGTAAAGAATGTAGCAATTCACTTAGGATTTAAATCCGATTTTTTTAAAGAGTTAGAATCCTATTTACATGTATTGGTGAGTTCATATAATCAGCACAAGGCTTTTCCTGAATATCTTGGTACTTCAGAATATGATATACTTAATGAACTGTGCAAAGAATATACAGAGCCTGCAGCATTATTCCATATGGCTGAGTTATTAAAAAATGGAAGTGAATACTATGGCATAATTGCCGATGAAGTGAAAGGAGAAGAGTATTATGAAAAAGCTAGAAAGGCTGGTTACCATTGTTGAAAATACATATTCAAATTATAAACTTAATTACAACGGAGCAATATGATCAAAAAATAATTTAATATTTGGGAAGTGCAGTTGAAATTTGTAATTCATGTTGATCCTTTATCACGTCGTAGCTCAAAGTTTTTTTTAATGGACGGCTTGCGGGAGTTTTTGGGAATAAGTGTGATAATACTATTTTTAATATTGATGGAAATAACAAGGTGTTAACAACCTCTGATGAATTTATGAACTCAGGAACAGTATAAGAATTATACAAGATAGTTATAAGAATACCCTTGTTTTCGAGCTTGTAAAGGTAAATGGTGGCTGTGACTTCGAGGGTGTTGTCAAATAAGAGACAATTTAATTAGCTGATGGGAAAAGATGGATTTCACCATCTATATAAAAATGAAATTATGTTAGAATTTTCAAGAGGAGCAAACAGAAATGTAGATACTTTGGATCTGAATATTTTCCAAGGAACTACGCCATCATGTGCCGTACGTTGTCAGCAGATTATCATGCGTGATTACGGGATTCAGATTCCGCAGGATGAACTGATGGATTATGCCGTTGAAAAAGGTTGGTACAATCCAAAAGATGGTACAATGACAAAAGATATTGGTAATTTGCTTGAAACGTGCAAAATTGGAACTCATGCCAGTTTTGACAACACTGTATATGATTTGGTAAAAGAATTAGAGAGTGGGCATAGAGTTATAGTGTCTGTTGATGCAAGCGAGTTGTGGGCAGAGCCAGGCTCGGACGAGTGGAAATTTTTCCAACAGATGAAAGACCCTAATCATGCTGTTATTGTGGCTGGGGCAAGAATAGATCCTATTCATCCAGAGAACTCAACTGTGATATTAACAGATCCTGGTCGAGGTGATGTCTTTATTGAGTACAAAATGGAGCATTTTGTGCATGCTTGGCAGGATTCTGATTTTTATATGATGGCAACTGATGTGCCTGCACCATATCAGTACAATGAACTGACAGAAGAAATGGAATTCTCAAACTTTGCAACAGAATACACAGTCGCAGAGTTTCCATTTCACAATGAGTTCTCTGATATATATCAATTAGATTCTGATTGGTATGAGCCGTATTATAATGAAGGGCACTTGTTCAATGTGGCCGAAAGGTTATCTCATGAGGAATTTATTGAACATTGGGAAGATTCCGACTTCGATTCTCTTAACGATTTATTTGGATTGGATGAAATGCCAGATACATATCTACAATTAGGAGATAGTTCGTATTCGGATGAAGTTATCCCATTTGGAGATAATGGTTTCGGGATGGATGAACCTTGTAATTATGATGAACTCTAATGCGGGAGGACTATATATGTTGGATAAAATTCTAGGTAATTATGATGCGATTGAACGTGAGGCTGAAGCTTCTCATGAAATAATAGAAAATACTGAAAAGTGGAGTGATGATATTGTTACACCACAAATAGATTTATCAGATATTATGGAATATGAAGATGGGGAGCAGGAAAATCCATGAATTCAATACAAATCGAATTATAGTTTATAATACTTTAACTTAATAAATTATGGACGAAGTGTATAATGGCTACAACGATGTTGATATCAATGCCAATGATATGGAATTAGAAGATAACGTAACGAATGAAGAAGAATCTACTGAAGATGTTATTATTTCAGCAGAACAAGAGATTCCAAACACAGGTTCAGAGGAACTTTCTTCATGTCCTCTTTCGGAGGAGGATCCCTTGGCTACACCAATGAAAGAATTTGAAAAATTGCAACAAATGGCGAAAGACATAGAACGCGAAGGTGATGACAATAGAGAAGATTCTTCGATCGGCAAGAAGTTATGTGCAACTAGGCATGGTTGTCAAGGTGCAACAGATTGCAACTATTCTTATGGATCTTATCCGGGCTGATTATGAACAATAGTACAGAATGCCTTAATGACGCATATGGAGAGGCTATCGGATTACTGACAACATATCGTTGTAATCTAAAATGCAAATATTGCTATATCCTCACAAAACGCAATAAAGATATGAGTTTAGAAACGGCTCAAAACATTCTTGAGCCGTTTCTACTTAAAAAAGGCGGACGTTTGGATATTGCATTTATGGGAGGTGAAACCCTAATGGCCATGAGTATGATACGACCCCTTGTTGAATGGATAGAAAAGGGGAACTGGAATAGGAGTTACCGTCTGTTTGGAAGTACGAACGGTACATTGCTTACTACCGAATTGAAGAATTGGTTAAAAGAGTACTCTTATATTCTGTCATTAGGACTAAGCTATGACGGGTTGCCCACATCACAAACCAATAATAGAGGTAGCAATAATATTGATATAGATTTCTTTCTCACGACTTGGCCTAAACAGCCCATCCAAATGACTGTTAATACGGAAACTGTTGGGAAAATGGCAGATGGGGTCATATATTTACTGGAAAGGGGGGCATTGGTACATCCTAATGTCGCTTACGAAGAAAATGAGTGGAGTCAAGGAGATCTTCGAGAATATGGAAAGCAATTGGACAGACTCCAAAAATACTATAATGAACATGATGACAAGCCATTGATTTCACAGTTCATACATGATTTAAATGAATATGCCCGTTGTATAGACACTCCCAAAAAGCAATTGGAAATTTGTGGTGCTGGAAATGGCTTTCAAGTATTTGATGTTGATGGACAATCATACCCCTGTCATATTCTTTCTCCTCTCGTTTTAGAACATAAGAAATTGCAGCAAGTAAAAAATGGTTTAATATCTCAAACTAATGACTTTTCAGATACTAAGTGTGCAACGTGCCCATATGTATCATCTTGTCCTACCTGCATCGCCTGCAATTACTTATATCGTGGGACACTGCAAAATAGAGATTTGACCCACTGTCAAATTATGCAATTGGAAGTCAAGGCTTTCATAAAAAAAGAAGTCTTGCGATTGACTGCAAAGAATCATCTAACGCCTGATGATGCATTAGAAATTGATTCTATTAAAAAATTGATAAAATATGAAAAGAGTAAAAAATAACTATATCTAATACAATTATGGGAATACTCGACTCCTTGATAATTGCTGAAATTATTTAGGTCCTCTTTCTGATTTCTTACTAGACGTAACGGAATTCAACAATGAAGAAAAAGATAAAACCTCCTTTATTGGCATTCATCGTCATCGTTTACTAACAGATGGAGAAGGAGTGACAACTTTTGTTGGATTTTCGGGTTATCCCTTAAGGTGTAAATATTGCATCAACAAATCATGTTGGGAAGAATCTGGAACAATTAATTATACACCAGCAGAGCTATATGATGAAATAAAGAAAGGTTTAATATATCTTGTTGCTACTGGAGGAGGTGTAACATTTGGTGGTGGAGAGCCTGGGCTTCAGAGTAAGTTTCGGAATTTAGAAAAATTTGCGATGGACGATTACATATCTACTTGGAAACCTCTTTGAATATTCCGTTAATGAACCTTCAAGAACTAATTCCAGTTGTTGATGCATACATTGTTGATCACATTTGAATTGATGTAGCATTATGGATCTTAATTACTATGCTTACTACCAAATTGCTGCTGATTGCAAGGACAAATTACGGGAATGGAGTGGGAGAACGGAAATTCGTCCTGTTGAGTAGGTTGTGTTGAAACATCATGGATTCCCATTCGATTTACCAGAAGGTACTTTATTAGTGGAATGTATGTTGTTTTTTACGCCAATTGGAATTAGGAGGCTTGATTCTACACCTCTTGTCAAATTATTAAAAGAAAAGTTTGGTCTAGTACGATATGTCGGTCAAACAGATATTAATAACATTAGAGATTATACATGGTCACGCATCTTATTCTCAATATCGTTTGTTTGGGGAGGATAATAATGTTTGCGTAAGTTTATAGTACCATCGATAGAATGTGCCCGAATTAAACTCTATATAAATAGAGCTTATAGTTCGGGCGCAATTTATTATGTAGTTATTTAGTCAGACAATTTTGTGGATAGAGGTAGATTCCGAGATATGAAAGCCCTATAAGAGTACATAACAAAGAAACAATGTAACCATTCATTTTATGGTAAGAAAAGATTATATTAAACAATTGATGACAGTGATAGCAGTGCTTGTGTTATCTACAACGTCTATAAGTGCAGCAAATAAAACCGTTACAATGCAGGTCGGAGAAACTATGACACTTCGATTGCCATCGAACATTACTTCTTTGGCATTGAGAGGTGTTCAATGGGTGTCTACTCGTCCTAATGAGATACAGGTTGTATCACAAACAACATATTCTGCAACAATCAAGGTTTTGAAAGCAGTACCTTCTACCACGACATGTCTGGTCAACTGCAGATATTATTATTTGGTAAACAACGGTGGTTATATTTATCAATTAACGGGTAGTTATGATTTTAAAGTCGAGACAATGTCTAATGAGCCAACGAGTGTGTCGCTGCCGTTGTCCGTTACCTTGAATATAGGAGAAAGTAAATCTCTGACAGCTATTCTGACTCCTCATGACGCTCAGACCGAGTTAACTTGGGCATCCAGCAACTACGCAACAATCAATGTGTTTCAAAATGGACGTATTTTAGCACAAAAGGAAGGAACATCTATCATTACAGTCAGGACATCTAATGGCAGAACTGCAACATGCACCGTGAATGCCATAAAGCCAACTATAGATGCCACCTCCGTGAGTATCTCTTCTGTAACTTGTACCATCAAGGTTGGGGAGAAGAACAAGTTAAATGCGGTTGTTTTCCCGTCTAACGCCACGAATAAGCAAATTACTTGGGTGTCAAGCAATCCGTCAATAGTTAGCGTTGATAAAAATGGGAACATCATCGGTCTCAAAGCCGGAACTGCCAATATATCTGTAATGACTAATAATGGAAAAACGGCTTCTTGTACAGTGAATTGTATAGCTATGATACCAGATTTAGAAATTTCTGACAAAAACGGCATGTCAGAGATACCAGCAGTTGCTAATGTTCGATATGACAGGATAATGTACTCTGGCTGGAATAGTGTATGTGTGCCTTTTGCTTTAGACAAAACGATCTTAGATGGGTTCTTGGAGGGCTTCCGGATGGCTCTTGTGGAAACATTTGAGATTGTAGGCGACAAACAATTCGTAACCATAAAAGAAGTCTGCTTCGTGGAGGCTGGAGTCCCTTGTTTAATCTATGCCCCATCTGAGGTTCTTTGCAAATTCAAATTGGATAATGTTGAACTAAAAGCATCGCCTAAAAACTCTTCCATAATGAAAGCCTCATTCCAAAGGATTTGCATTGGGGCTGGTGTCTACAAATTGACTGAAGATGGAACTGCCTTTGGTTTGACAAAAACAGATGAAGCTGTTGTTGCGCCTTTCAGATGTTACATTCAAGTTCAGCCTTAGAAATTAATCTGATAATAATTAGTGATAATATTTAAACATTTAGAATCATGAAACGTAATTTGCTATTTGGTATTCTCCCTGTGATAATGTTTTCTTCTTGTGTAGAAATGAGTACGGTTTTAGAGTTGGGTTCTTTGACGGATTCTTCGGATGTCGTTTTCACAGCTACAACCGAGATAAAACCAACTACTCGTACTGCCCTTTCCGGTAACATCAATACTGATGGTTGTTACTCTTTGTACTGGGCTTCCGGTGATGAAATTTGTATTTCAGACGGTGAAAAGTCTGCAATTTATGCAACAGATGGTGACTATTCTTCAACGGCTGAATTCAGCCATAAAAGTGGAACTGTCAGTGGTAATGCAGCCGAATACACTGCATTTTACCCTTCGAAGATAACTGTATCTAATATGGTGTTACCGTCAACGCAAAATTATGTAAAGAACAATGTTGAATATTTTCCCATGTATGCCAAATCTGACAACAAAGAATTGGCATTTAAAAATTTATGCGGCATCATTCGCCTTTGTATTAAGGCTGGCGAAAACGAAGAAGTTAACATCGCTTCCATTAGCCTGTCTAGCAATAAAGGAATGAGCGGTGCCTTTACAATAGGAGATGATAATGAGGCTGTAGTTGACGGAGCTGATGGTGTCGTGTTAAATTGCATGGAACCATGCAGTTTGTACACTTCTGTGACGACCGATTTTAATGTTATTGTTCCTCAAGGAAATTATAATCCGTTAAAGATAAAAATTCGTAATGCCGATGGAAAAGAGATAAACTTTGAATCAGAAGATGCTATCACGGTAATGCGTAGCGAGATTACTCGCATTAATCTTACTATCTTCAAATCATCCTTTAATACTTCGTTGGAAACTATACCGATTACAGATTCTGATGTTGAGTTTACAGAACGATAAGTTCCTGTCATGCAAAACAGAATTATTCTCAAGTAAGTGGTTTATAAATCACAAAATTAAAATGAATCGTATTGTATTCTTTACAGGAGCCGGTATGAGTCGCGAAAGTGGGCTGCCCACATTTCGCGGCGATGGCGGTTTGTGGAACCAACTTGATGTCGAGACTGTAGCAGACAGACGCTCTTGGTATTGTGGTCGCAGGTCGGATTGTAACGTAAGACGACAAGCAATGCTTGACTTTTTCAATCCGATCAGGAGGCTTATCTTAGAGAAAGAGCCTAATGAGGGACATCATTTAATTGCTGAACTTGAAAAATATTTTCAGGTTACGATCATTACACAAAACGGTGATGACTACCATGAACGTGCAGGTTCCACCGATGTGATTTATCTGCATGGTGAAGCGTTGAAAAATGCTTCAACGGCCAATCCTTGCCGTTGGTATGATATAAAGCGTGAATCCGGATATTCATATCGGGGATAAAGCATCCGATGGCTCACAACTTCGCCCTTACATTATCTATTTCGGAGAAAACATAGAGCAACCTATTTGGAAACGGGCTGTTGAAGCCACCAAATCGGCTGATATATTTGTCATTGTCGGCTCTACTATGTTGGTGTTTCCTGCGGCAGACCTGCTGAAAATGCTTCCTGCAAATTGTAAACTTTATATCATTGATCCACAAGAAGTACAACTGCCGAATGGTTGTCATCACAAATTTGAGCATATTCGTTTGGGAGCATGTGAAGGTATTAAGTTTTTGGCAAAACAGTTAGATGATATGTTGAACGACTTTTCTAACTCTATGGAATAACATGAATATCAGTCTTGGCGGTTGGCAGAGTGGTGAAATAACGCATGCACAGGTATACAAGTTGGAAAATGTGGTAGAAAAATATAAATTCAAAACTCTATATCAAGCAGTAAGATAAATGTATGGAGAAACTATTGAATGGTATGAAATTTTTGTCAAAAATGCGATGAAGATATTTGAGACAATAGATAGATTCGGATCAATATGTAGCTCTTTATAAGAAACAAAAATAATAGAGGATATGTTGACGATTATTTGTATTACGATTTTGGCCTATTGGATTATGGGCAAAGAGATTGACTCGCTGTTGGAGAAAGTGAAGAACTATGAATGGAGCGGTAAAATTAATGAATTGTATATCAAGATCCGGCCATATGCGCTGAAAGCCGGACGAACAGCAACCCGGCCGCTGTTGCAGTTCTATTATGTGATGGTTGATGAAAAGACGACCACATTAGACAGGGTATTGATTTATGCTGCAATCATCTACACCGTATCTCCGGTAAGTTTGATACCAAGTGCCGTATATCGACTATTGGGTGTATTGGATGAAGGTGTCGCCGTTCTCTATGTGTATAAGAAGATAAAGGATAAGATTACACCTGAAATCAATGCCCAGGTTGAAGATACATTAAACGAATGGTTTGGAGTTGAATATGAATTAATAGAAGGATGACTTATGACGAAAGCTATTATACCTTGGGATGAACTCAGTAGAATCGAGAAGATAAAGCATATATTTGACTACTTGGAAACAACGCGTAATAGTCAGGCAAAGAATTTATGGGGACCGGAAGCATCAGGATATAATGAACACATCCATTTGCCTCTTACTGCACCTTGGGAAGAGATCGTAGAAGTTATAAAAAGTAGCCATTATTCTCATACAGCATATGTCCGGTTAACGGATAAAGATTTCAAAATCCCTAACCCGGATGATTTGAGAAAAGAAAGTGAGAGCAAAAGGAACCTCCCTCTTTGATATAGCTTTAGATTTGATAATGAATATCGTGCTTTCTTGGTATGGTGTGAGAAAATGTTGAGCAATTCCAGACCGAAACAACTAGATTTGGAACTATATGATGAAAAGACTCTTGTTTGTAGGATTTGTGTGGAAGAAGGTGACCGAGGTGGTAATAGATATTGAAATTAAAAGCATAGCTGCAATGGAAAATAAAGTAATGAATGATATATGCAAAGATGATTATCTTATCGATAATCGTGGTAAAAATGGAGTACGGGATTTAAAGGTGAATGGATTCGATTTGGTAACGGTAATTACACGGAAGTTTTGGTACAAATAGCTTAAAGTATAAACAGTATGAAGATTTTATATATACATGGACTTTCCTCATCCGGTAATTCTGGAACGGCAGAGCATTTGCGCCGCCTATTGCCAAATGACACCATCTTTTCTCCAGACCTTCCTATTGAGCCAATGGTGGCATTGGAGATGTTGAAAAGACTTGTAAAAGAAGAGAAGATAAATCTCGTAATCGGTACCTCCATGGGAGGAATGTTTGCCCAAAAACTTCAAGGTACATATAAGATTTTGGTAAATCCATCTCTTCATGTGTCACGATCAATGCGGTGTAAATTAGGCATCAACAGATTCTTCAGTGAAAGGCAGGATGGTATTTCTGAATATGAAATAACACCGGAGTTATGTGACCGTTACGAAGAACTTGAGCAAACACAATGTATGGCTTATTCAGGTGAGGAGAGAGATAATACGATTGCACTATTTGGTATAGGTGATGATACGGTAAATTGCCGTGAAGAGTATTGTGAGCATTATACTAAATATTTTTCATTTCCCGGGAGGCATCGATTAACGGAGGATGTCATTCGAAAGTATGTGTTGCCGATTATCGAACAGCAACGTATTATCTTGAATGAAGTAGCTGCTATCCAATCACGAATTGCTACCAGTCCGCTTTCCTGCGAAATTATTTCAGATAAAGATGTGATTGAGCGGATATACTATTCCAAATTTCGGGATTTAGAAAAAATGGTCTGCAGCGATCCTTTAAAACTTTGTTATTTACGGATGTTATGTGATAATTATACCGCGATTTATGCACGTGTAGAAGATGGCAATCATGAAACATTGTTGCATAAATTAGAAACAGAATTGATAAAGAACAGTGATAGGTGTAGATACTTGTTGGTTTCCACACAACATGCAACCAATTTCGGACAGATTGGATATGAGAAATTTTTACAAACATATTCCAACTTCCTTTTCGGTATAGTTGGTTGCAGTAATACCGAGAAAATAGAACATGTAATTTCATATGATAACGCCTTTCCTGAAAATACAATTGAGACTTTCATTATTATAGGTATAGGCAAACATCAAAGTTAGAAAAAGAAAATAAAAATGGAGGCGACAGAAGATAGATAAATTAAGAAAATGTACTCTATAAGTAAAAAATAAACAGTAATAATTATAAGTGTATTATAATCTAAGGATATATGAAGAAAAAAATGGAGAACTTTAAATCTCATTTCAAGATAACAGATAACAAAGATGTCATAGCCTGTGGTATCCCGGCTTTGGATGGTGATAATCACGGCCGGGACTTAGGTAACGATATCGCCGCTTTCTGGGGAAAAGGCAAAACTTTCATACTTGTTAATATGCGGACCGGCAAACTACGTGAATTCGTAAATGCGGACGGGCAGCTCTTGGTTGAAGATAAAGACATCGATTATGATAGTATCCATCGACATCACAATCACTATCATTGTTGTGTTGACTGTAAACGTGTAGAATTCGGATTCAATCGTTACAATGATTTTAAAAACGGACTTTGTGCTCTTGTTTGGACAACCTATCCCGATGGTCGTTACTTTGCGGATGAGGATGGATTCGGTATGGAAGACAATGACGAGGAGAAAGTTTATTGCATCATCAATACAAACCTTGAAATTATCGTTCCGTTTCAACCGATGGATGATGTGAAAAGTGTGTTGCGAAGCGTAAATTCTTTTTTTAAACGATAAAATTTGATTGAAACGGGTTACCTCTTGTATTCTTTTATCATAAAACATTGAAATTAATTTTAGATAGCAAAGTATACTTTTAGATAACACGAATTGAAATGATATCGGCATTGTTAATAGAGAGGGACGCATGATACGGTTGCCATCGCTGCTTTGCTTAGTGATACACTCACTTCTGTGAGAATAGAATAATTTTAAAAATAAGTGATTATGGAAAAGTTTGACTACAAAGGAAAAATTCAGATTTATGGCGCGATGTTTGACGGTGTAAACGACATCATTCTGCATGCATTGAAGGGTATTTCAAAAGATGGTGTGTATGTGGGAGAAGAATCTCAACGTTATCCGTGTTTCGATAGTGAGGACTATGCATCTGAAAGTCGTTATTATTGGAATTTTGTTTTTGCCAAGAGTAAAACCGAGTTAAAGGATAGAATGCAAAAGCTTAAGGCAATGCCGGTAATTGGTAGTAACTTTAAGAAACTTAATAACGAATTGCACCCGATGGGGTATTGGGGAGGTGACACTAACTATCCTGTAGAAATGACAACGGAAGAAACCAAAGCGTTTGAAAAAGTCACTTTTAAGGAGATAGGTAAACTTGATATGGTTATTGCTTTCGATACGACCGGTTCGATGGCGGCTTATATTGAAGCAGTACGTAGCGAAGTGGCGGATCTCGTACCCCGTCTCTTTAAGGAAAATGACGATTTACGGCTTGGTATCGTCGCTTTTGGGGATTATTGCGACATGAAGAGTACCCACGAATTTGGCGATGCTTATCAGTGTATGACGTTAACCAATAATGAGAATGATCTTATCAAATTTATTCGTGAGACTAAAAATACGAGCGGGGGTGATGGTGATGAATTTTATGAATTGGTTATCAAGAAAATCGTTGAAGAGACTCCCTGGCGTGAGAATTCCACACGAGCGATACTGCTTATCTCGGATGCGGATCCCCATCCTTTGGGTTATACCTATGAGAATTATGTGGTGGGTAACCAGATAGATTGGCGGAAAGAAGCAGAGAAAGCAGCTCGAAAAAAGATAAAGATTGATACGGTAACCATCACTAATGCCGCATGGTACAAAGAGTTGTCTGCAATGACCAACGGTATCAGCGTCCCGTTTGAAACCGGTAATAAGACGGCACGGTTGGTTGAAGCTGCTACAATGGCTCGTGGGTCTGTGATGTCTCGTGCGAAATTCGATGAACTTGCAGATAACTGTGAGGACGAAGAAATGCGACAGGTATTCTGCTCTTACTCAAAAGAACGGAATGACATTTGAATGGTAATGCGATTGAGAAGTAAAAGCTCTACATATTGGCAATTTTAATACTCTTTTTGTCTGTGCTTGCAACAGTACAGACAAAAAGAGTACTAATCATTGGTTTGGGTACACAAGAAGATGCGAGTTAAGGAAAATAAATGGTGATAAGAACGTACTGTTGCTAAAAAATATATTGATAGAAGCCGGATATAATAGCATATCTACACTTGTGAATGAGCAAATGACAAAATCCAGGATAACAGTATCTTTCAGTCAATTTAATTCTGAAAGATTGGAATAATAAGAAATTTCAATACAAACAGAAAATCATATAGGCAGGAAAATATACCACTCCTTCTTTTACGATCAGATTCTTGGGATGAATCACATAACTTTCTCCTATACGCACTTTCGTTGAATCAGATGAGCGAACGAATAGTGTATTTGTTGTTAGATTTAATATTTTCTGTAATACGCAAATTTATAGTACTATAAATACCCTGCAATACGCACTTTTGAAAATTGAATTTTTACCTGCAATGCGCACTTTTATCTATATATTTTGCACCAGGAAAAATAATTCCGAAAGATTACAGCAACAAGAAATAGCCCGAAAGGATTTTTTAATAAAAACCGATAAACTCTGATAGATTAAGGTTACTTTTTATACTCTATAATCATAAAGATATATAATCAATAACATTTTAAAGAATATACAATTATGGAAGAGGTAAAAACAGAAAACAAAGTAGTAAAGACACAGGTATATAATATGGTTATAATTTAAAAATATAGAGTACGATGAAAAAGATTATGAAAGTATTGGGAAAGGTTTTGGGAGCGATTGCCGTTTTATGTCTTTGCATAATAACCGTTCTTGTGGTTAAGGTGTATAATAGAGAAAGTCGCGTTCGCGAATACGAGGGTGAATTGTATAGTAGTGAGTGCCGTTCAATTTCTTATAGTGACGGAACATATGGCATTAAAAATCTTCGAACCGGTGAAATAACACTAAAAGGGATAACTTGGATGTTTGCATCGGAGGCTTATACGGATTCGCTGGTCATTTATTCGAAAAATTATAGAAGAGGGTATTTTAACCGTTTTACAGGAGAAGCGGTTATTCCGGAACAATATACTCATGCCTGGATATTTTCGGAAGGATTGGCCGCGGTGGTCAAAGAGGATAAAGTAGGATTTATCGATCGTCGGGGGGAGGTTGTTATTGATTTTCAATATCCGTATCTGAAAGATAATGACCGGCGTGTGGACTTTGTATTTCATGAGGGATATTGCAGCATGTACGACGAGGAGGGTAAATGCGGTATTATAAATAATAAAGGTGAATGGGTCGTAAAGCCGCAATATGACTATATCCAGAATCCATTGTACGGGAAGAGGGTTTTTATACAAGATGGTAAGTATGGACTAATGGATGATTCGCTTCACATCGTAATACCAGCTGAATATAGGTATATTACGCAGACTTCGGATTATGCAATCGTCTCCAGGTGGGATGAATCGCGAATGCAGATGTCATATAAGGGAGAGATTCTCAATCCGATGTTGTATGATATGATTGATCGGTTGGATTATTCTACGGGCAAATACTTTGACGATGGTACCGAAATAATGGCATCGACCGGGTTGTATTGTTATACGGTCGGTAATTGTCGTGGCTTGATGGACGAAAAGGGGAAACTTGTTACTCCGCCTGATTATAGTGGCATTTATGCAGTGAATAAACATTTATTTAGAGCCACATTGTTTGACAGACAGTCGGATGTACTTTTGAATGAAAAGGGAGAAGTGGTAAAATCTTGAGCTTACAGTTTGATACAATACGAATAGTGTATTGCTTGAATTGGAAAATGGAGTATGAACAAATTGGAACCAACAAGATAAAACAATGAAAGAGCAACGTAAAGAAGATGTATTCATTATGGAATACTTAACTAATATAGCGAAAGACCAGGATAATATATTCCTGTCTTCTACAATGACCGGAAATATACAATTATTGCGTTTGGAACATATCGGCTATTTTCGTTATAACTCCGTGAACAGGTTGTGGGAAGCTGCCTTATGTAATCATCGTTCTTTGGCATTGAAAAGAACGACAAATGCAGAAAAAATATTGAGCTACCATCCTCATTTGATCCAAATCAGCCAGTCAATGATTATAAATGTGAGTTATCTGGTTTTGATAAAGGGAAATAATTGTATGATGCTTCCACCATTCGATAAAGCGGAGGATTTACAAATTAGTAAATCATTTATGAAGAAACTGATGGAAAAATATCCGAATATCTGATGAACAGGAGAAAAAATGACTTTAATTATTCCCGTCTTTGTGAAATCGTATCCCGATTGAACAGTAGACTTCTGGATATTGTGAAACGGGATAGGAAAGGGCTTATTTCTGATAAGGAGATTGTGTTGGTGGAGAAGAATGAAGAGATGGAGGATTGTTATAACTCTCTTTCTTTTCAGTACATTAGAGAAGTTAAAAGAGGAGGATATTGCCTGGTTTGCATTAATATTGAATTTACCGGAGAGAGAAACTCATCTTCGAACTGTTTTGTGGGTACTCCTAACCAGATAAGAAGACAATTCTCTTTTAAGAAAGGAGAGCAGTTCGTACGGGATTTTGTTGACAGGATGATTTATGAATGTCTGCGAATAGAAAAATTGAATGAAGTTCATGAAACAGTTTAATCTGAGAAGCGTAAAAAAGTCAGTGAGAAAGCTATTTATATGAATCGTTATTCGGACAATGAACCATATATGGCATCCGATAGAGGATTTGTTGTATAGCAATTACCATCTCTCTTTTTGCCTATAGGGAAGAATAACAGTTTTATTTATATATTTGTATCCCGATTCCATTTGGTTTTTAACAGGAACTTTTTCGGAAGACCGACTGTTATACTTAATATCTGACAAACAGAAGAGAAAGGAACACTATGACAGTAAAAAACAGAGAAATAGAGATACGCACTGTAAATGTAACCAGATACATCATGCCTTTGCGTGAAGGAGGTTCGTTGCCTGCACTTGCCGAAGCGGACGACGGATTCAAATACGTTGTGAAGCTTCGGGGAGCCGGACATGGGACAAAAGCCCTTATAGCCGAGCTGATAGGCGGGGAGGTGGCGCGTGCCCTGAACCTGCGTTTACCGGAGATTGTCTTTTTAAATCTGGATGAAGCTTTCGGCCGTTCGGAAGGGGATGAGGAGATACAAGACCTCCTGCAGGGAAGCCGTGGATTGAACTTAGGATTGCATTTTCTTTCGGGAGCATTACCTTTCGATCCTGTAGTGACCAGAGTGGATGCTAAGTTGGCCTCACAGGTAGTATGGATGGATGCTTTGCTGACCAATGTAGATCGTACGGCAAAAAATACGAATATGTTGATGTGGCACAAAGAATTGTGGCTGATAGATCATGGAGCATCTTTGTTTTTCCATCATTCGTGGGTAAACTGGAGGAAGCATGCGCTCAGTCCTTTTACACAGATAAAGGAGCATGCCTTGCTGGCCGAAGCGAGTGAGTTGGAGGAAGCGGATAGAATATGCAAAGAGATATTGACTGATGAAAAGCTTCCTGAGATTGTGGAACTGATACCCGATGACTGGTTGCATTGGAGAGATAAGGAGGAAACTCCCCAAGATATACGAGATATTTATTTTCAATTTCTAACAGAAAGGATACATCATTCCGAAATATTTGTAAAAGAAGCAGAGGATGCCAGAAAAACACTTATATGAATATGCAGTAATCCGCATTGTACCGAAAGTGGAACGCGAAGAGTTTATCAATGTGGGGGTTATTCTGTTTTCCAAGCAGGCTAACTTTATAAAGATGCGCTATGCTATTAATGAAAACAGGTTGAGAGTCTTCTCTCCGGAGTTGGATATAGACGATTTTCGTGAACATATGGAGGCTTTCAGTAAGGTCTGTTCCGGTCATAAAACGGGAGGAACAATTGCTGCATTGGATATTCCGGAGCGATTTCGCTGGCTGACAGCTATGAGAAGTTCGTGTATCCAGACTTCCCGTCCGCATGTAGGTTTTTCTGTTGACTTGGAGGAAACACTGGACAAGCTATTTAATGAATTGGTACTTTAATTGATCATATATGAAAAAGAAAAACACTTTACTATTATTACTGTTCATTTTATTGGGAAATAGCCTGGCTGTGTACGGGCAAAATGTGTTTACAACTGTGGTTTCTCCGCTTAAAAACGAAAGATGGTGGGGAGGAGTGGTTGCTTTAGGACACCAGATGCCATTCGGACAGCAGCTGGCATTACAGGATTTAGCCCGTAACAATCGTAATAACCAGCTTGTCCCTTGCATGATTTCTTCTGCCGGACGATATATATGGGCGGAAAATCCTTTCCGTTTTGAAATGAAAAACGGAGATCTTATCGTTTATTCGGATAGTGAAAAACTGGAACCTGTATCTGCCGGAACGACTTTGAAAGAGGCTCAATTAGCTGTTGCCAAAAAGCACTTTCCCTCTTCAGGGCAAATACCGAAAGAGGAATTTTTCTCATTGCCACAATACAACACTTGGATAGAACTGATGTATGATCAGAATCAACGGGATATTATGCAATATGCCCATAAGGTAGTGGAGAATGGCTTTCCGCAAGGGGTATTTATGATTGATGATAACTGGCAGAGGTATTACGGTAATTTCGATTTTAAACCGGAGAAATTTCCGGATCCGAAAGGGATGACGGATGAGCTGCACCGGATGGGATTTAAAGTGATGTTATGGATAGCGCCTTATGTATCGGCAGATAGTCCGGAATTTCGGATATTGGAAAAGAAAGGGTATCTCTTGAAGAAGAAGGATACGGGGCAGCCTGCCATTATCCATTGGTGGAATGGCTTCAGTGCCTGCTATGACACTACTAATCCGGAAGCTATGGAGTATCTGAAACAGCAACTTCGTGCCAATCAGGAGAAATACGGAATAGACGGTTTTAAATTCGATGGTGCGGATATCAGTTATATGACGCCCGGAGAATATGATTTTTATGATAAGGATGCCACTCCTAATACCTTTATGGAAAAATGGGCAGCGTTAGGTTTGAGTTTTCCTTACAATGAATTGCGGGCATGCTGGAAGCTTGGGGGGCAGGCATTGGTGCAGCGTTTGGGTGATAAGGATTACTCATGGAATGCTACACGAATGTTAATACCGGATATGTTGGCTGCCGGTTTGCTGGGGTATTATTATACATGTCCCGATATGATTGGGGGCGGGCAGTACAGTGCTTTCCTCAATGTAAAAGAGTTTGATGAAGAACTGATTGTACGTTCTTGCCAGGTACATGCGTTAATGCCTATGATGCAATTTTCTGTAGCTCCTTGGAGGATTTTAAGTAAAGAGAATGCTGATATTTGTGCACATTATGCCCATTTGCATCAGAAAATGAGCGGGTATATTCTGGAGTTGGCCAAACGCGCAGCGGAAACGGGTGAGCCGATTGTTCGCTCCATGGAGTATGAGTATCCCCATCAGGGCTTTACGGACTGTAAAGATCAATATATGTTGGGTGACAAGTATCTGGTAGCTCCTATGGTGACTCCCGGAGTAAAACGTACGGTGAAGCTGCCCAAAGGTAAATGGAAAGATGAGAGAGGGCAAATTTTTAAAGGTCCGAAAGTAATTGACACGGATGTTCCTTTGAACCGTTTACCTTATTATGAGAAGATAAAATAAAACTAAAAAAGAGACGAAAGGAAGAATTACCCTTTCGCCTCTTGATACATAAATCGCTTGATACTTTTCTTTGCTGTTTTTTCAAATTCCTCGAAGTGAATTTTGACTTTGGTTATCTGACTGTACGATGGTAGCTGAAGATTTAACTCGATACGGTTGTTTTCCATCGCTTTTTCAATGTCCGGTTGTTGCAGACCATTGGCAAAAGCTTCATCAAAGTCCGGATATATCAGTGCCACTAACTTATCGTTTTGTAACACGATCAATGATTCTGAGACATACAGCATGTTATTCAGTTTGCTCTCTATCTCTTCGGGATAGATATTGTGCCCACTGGAGTTTAGTAACAGATTTTTGCTACGACCGCGTATCGTAACATAACCTTGATTGTCCATTGTACCCAAATCTCCGGTATGCAACCACCCGTCTTTATCTATGATTTGAGCGGTAGCTTCGGGATTTTTATAATAACCCAACATGAGATTGGTTCCCCTGCAAATAATCTCACCGGCATGCGTGTTTGGATCGGGAGAATCTATTTTTACTTCCATGCGGCTGGCTGCTTTTCCACAGGAGGCTTTCTTTAAATCTTGCCAGTGGCTTGAGCAAATGATAGGCCCGCATTCTGTCATTCCATAAGCGATGGTATAAGGAAATCCTATTTTTTTCAGGAAAGCTTCTATTTCTGCATTGAAGGGGGCACCTCCGATAATAATATCATTGAAATTACCACCGAATATCTCCATAGCTTCCTGCCGTGCCCTTGATTTTAGCTTGTCATTAAGAATGGGAACACGCAAAAGTAGCTTGCCGATTTTATTGTCAAGTTTGGGCAATACGTCTTTTTTAATGATCTTTTCTACAATTAACGGTACGCATGAAATCAACTTCGGCCTGATTTCGGCAAAAGATTGCGCTATGATTTTAGGGGAGGGCATCCGAGTGAGAAAATAGAGATGCGCTCCTGCTGAGAAACCATAAAGAAAGTCATACGTCATACCGAATACGTGCCCTAATGGGAGCATCGATACGACCGTATCTCCTGTTTTTAAAGGACGCATTTCATAACAGTAGGTGATATTGGACCACATACTGCGGGCGGGTAACATAACTCCTTTGGAATAACCGGTCGTACCGGAAGTATAATTGATGATTACCAATTCTTCCGGGGCGCTTTTACGATAGGAAATGTGTTCCGGACGGAAGTTTTTCGGATAACGGCGACCGTATATTTCGTTTCGGTGTTCGAATGCATAAGTCAACTTGTCGCAACGGGATACGAGTGCTGAAAAGTCTGTTAGAGAGGCAATGCCTTTTAATAATGGCATGGCATCTTCATTCAGATTCTCCCAGGCTTGATCACCGACAAAAAGCAATTTAGCTTCCGAGTGGTTGACAATATTATGTATATTATCGGCTTTGAATTCGTGAAGAATGGGGACGATTACTGCTCCATAAGTAACTGTAGCTAAAAAGGCAACGGCCCAATGTGCACTGTTGCGTCCGCAGACGGCTATCTTATCGCCGGGTTGAATACCTGCACTTTCAAGTACTATGTGAAACTTTGCTATCTTACGGGCAACATCCTTGTATTGAAGGGTGATTCCTTTGTAATCCGTCAAGGCACTTAAGTCCCAGTTTTTTATAATACTCTGCTCAATAAAGTCTATGAACCCTTGTTGTTGTTCCATTACGTTTTTGCACATTTATTTTAAAACTGCGCAAAATTAATATATCATTAACATAAACTACATTCTCTCGAAAAGTTTTACGGTTAATTAACGAGAGAATAGAAATAGCGAAAAAAAGAACATTTGTACTTGATTTTAGACAAAAAAAGTGATTGGTTTAGTCGGGTTATGTACAAAAAATATATATTTGTATCCGAATATTGTTAAACTCAAAACAAGAGTAATGTTGAATGCTATGAGAACATTTTTTGTATTTCTTTCTGTCGGTTTATTGGGATTTTTATTTTCTGTAGATATCTGTGCTGCCGATCGTGTATATAATGTTTCCGATTTTGGCTTGAAAGCCAATGTAAAAAAAGATGCTTCGCCCGTATTGCGGAAAGTATTGGACAGAATCAGAAAGGATTACCGGGAAGGCGATAAAATTGTACTTCAGTTTCCTGTGGGACAGTATCATTTTTATGAGAAAAATGCTACCATTCGTGAATATTACATTTCCAATCACGATCAAACTAACCCGAAGAAGGTAGGAATTGCTATTGAAGAAATGAGGGATTTCACTCTTGACGGACAAGGCTCTGAATTTATTTTTCATGGGCGGATGCTTCCGATTTCTCTCTTACGCTCGGAGAACTGTGTATTGAAAAACTTTAGTATCGATTTTGAAAATCCGCATATAACGCAGATACAGATTATAGATAATTCTCCGGAGAATGGAACAACGTATGAGGTAGCTCCATGGGTGGATTATCGGGTCAGTAAGGATTCTGTGTTTGAGACATTGGGAGACGGCTGGATGTTACGGCCTTCCAGTGGCATTGCTTTTGAAGCTAAAAGCCGCCATATCGTTTATAATACAAGTGATTTGCATTATCCCAATAAAGAGGTGGTTCAAGTGGCACCGCGTCGTTTAAATATAAAGAGCTGGAAAGACACTCGTCTCGTGCCCGGAACGGTTATTGCCTTGCGGACCTATTTCCGGCCTGCACCCGGAATATTTCTTTCTCATGATACAGATACCCGATTATTGAATGTGAAAGTGCATTATGCCGAAGGGATGGGATTATTGGCACAATTGTGTGAAAATATAACGTTGGACGGGTTTAGTGTTTGCCTGAAAGGGAATGACGATCCCCGTTATTTTACTACTCAAGCCGATGCTACTCACTTCTCGGGCTGTAAAGGAAAAATAATTTCAAGAAACGGATTGTATGAAGGGATGATGGATGATGCGATCAATGTACACGGCACTTATCTGAAAGTGGTAAAGCGGGTGGATGACCGTACTTTGATAGGACGCTATATGCACGACCAAGCTTGGGGATTCGAATGGGGAAGAACCGGAGATGAAGTGCAGTTTATCCGTTCATCGACAATGGAACTTATTGGTGAACAGAATAGCATTACAGATATTCGTCCCTACGACAAAGAGGATATTCAAGGAGCACGTGAATTTAGTATAACGTTTCGTGACCCTGTCGATCCGGCTATTAATGAAGAAAATGGCTTTGGTATAGAGAACCTGACTTGGACACCGGAAGTTGTGTTTGCTGATAATGTGGTTCGTAATAACCGTGCACGGGGTGCGTTGTTCAGTACTCCCAGGAAGACGGTTGCAGAAAATAATTTATTTGACCATACATCCGGAACGGCTATATTGCTGTGTGGAGATTGTAACGGTTGGTATGAGACGGGAGCTTGCCGGAATGTGATTATCCGTAAAAATCGTTTTGTCAATGCATTGACAAATATGTTCCAGTTTACCAATGCTGTAATTTCCATTTATCCGGAGATACCGGACTTGAAATCACAGCAAAAATATTTTCATGGTGGTACTGAGGGAGGCATTGTGATTGAAGAGAATGAATTCGATACATTTGATGCTCCTATTCTTTATGCGAAATCAGTGGACGGACTTATATTCCGTAATAACACGATCCGATTAAATACAGAGTATAAACCGTTTCATTGGAACAAAAGCCGTTTCCTTCTGGAACGGGTTACAAATGCACAGATAGAGTAAATAATGTGCCAATTGGTCAATGTGCCAATATGCCAATTGGAGAATGTATTAATCAAATAATGTATTAATTAAATAATATGCCAATAAATAATGTGCCAATTACTGTGCGGAATGATAGCGCAGCTAATTGGCACATTGGCATATTAGCACATTGTCACATTATTATTCTTTTTTTTCCGAGATAAGCAGCAACTTATCATTGACATGGAGTTTAAGACTTCCGTTAGGTATCAGGAACTCATCACCGCGTTTCACAATCATGACGAGGGTGCCTTTGGGAAGGTTCATCTCTTTCAGTGTATCGGCTTTTTCAATCATTTCTTGTGTTACTGTGATATCCCGGAGATCGGAATTAATTTCTTCGGGCAATTCTACGCCAAAATCATTTCCGGTTTTCTCAAGTGGAGTAGAGAGATTGAGTAAGCGGGCTACGTAAGAAACTGTGGTACCTTGTACGACCAATGAAACAATGGTGATAAAGAATACGATGTTGAATATGACGTTGGAACCTTCTACATTGGCTACTACTGGATAAGTGGCGAAGATGATGGGGACCGCTCCACGCAATCCGACCCACGAAACGAATAATCGTGATTTAAATGTTATTTTCCGGAAAGGAAGCAGACAGAGGAATACGCTGAGCGGACGACCGATAACAATCATGAATATACCGATAAGAAGCGCCACACAGGCAATCTCAAGCATTTCGTGGGGATTGACGAGCAGGCCGAGCATAAGGAACATGATAATTTGGAAAAGCCAGGTTAATCCGTCCATGAAAGTAGCAATCTCCTTGCGATACATGATTTTGTTGTTACCTACCATAATACCGGCAATGTATACGGCCAGATATCCGTTTCCGTGCAGACGGTCGGTGATGGCAAACGTGAAAAACACAAATGAGAGCAGTAGGATGGGATAGAGTGCCTGATTGTCGACGTTTATTTTATTCAGGATTAATATGGCCAGCTTGCCTAATCCGTATCCGGCCGCAGCACCTACCAGAAACTGTACGGCAAATGAACCGAGTATGGCACCTGCTCCCATGCCCGAAGACTGAAGAAATTGTATGAGAACGATAGTGAGCATGTATGCCATCGGGTCATTACTACCACTTTCCAGCTCAAGCATAGGACGAAGACTGTACTTCAAATTCATCTTTTGTGAACGGAGAATGGCAAAGACGGAAGCGGAATCTGTAGATGACATTGTAGAAGCCAATAGTAGCGAAGTGGTAAGTGGGAGATAGATATTACTCCAACTCATACCGGAAATCCACCATATAAACAGTCCTGTAAATAAGGCGGTTAACAGCACACCGACAGTGGATAATACAATACCGGGAGTAAGTATGGGACGTATTTCGGTAAATTTGGTATCCATACCTCCTGAGAAAAGGATAATACTTAATGCTACCATACCGATAAACTGTGCTGTTTGGGCGCTGTGAAACTGGAAACCAAGCCCATCACTTCCGAATGCCATACCGACAACGAGGAATAATAACAATGCGGGTACTCCGAAACGATATCCGGTTTTTCCAACAACAATACTAACGAAAAGTAAGATAGAACCTACAAGTAGGATATTTTCTGCAGTGAATAACATTGGCTATGTATTATAAAAGTTATAAATTAGTCTTTGGGGGTTCACTCTGCGAAGTTACACAATTTAGATAACAAATGAAAGTACGTTTTGGATGTATTTCATCTAAAAAAAGATTGCGCAGATGCTGTTTCCATTGGATACGGGAATAGCAATCTGCGCATATTTGTATAATCTGTATGGCTTTTTCTTACATGACCGGAATCAGCTCAGGAACTTCATAATATCTTCATCTGCAGTGCTGATTGTGGCAATTCCAAAATTTTCGACCAGTACTTTTCTAACATTTGGCGAAAGGAAAGCCGGTAAGGTAGGACCAAGGTGTATATTCTTTACGCCCAAAGACAATAAAGCAAGTAATACGATAACTGCTTTCTGTTCATACCAAGCAATATTGTATATGATGGGCAAGTCATTAATGTCTTTCAAGCCGAATACCTCTTTTAATTTCATTGCAATGACTGCCAGTGAATAACTGTCATTGCATTGTCCTGCATCCAATACACGGGGAATGCCGTTGATATCTCCCAAAGGCAGTTTGTTGTAGCGGTATTTGGCGCAGCCTGCCGTAAGAATAACCGTGTCTTTGGGTAATTTTTCTGCGAATTCCGTATAATATTCGCGACTCTTCATGCGTCCGTCACATCCGGCCATAACGAAGAATTTCCGGATAGCTCCACTCTTAACGGCTTCTACCACTTGATCTGCCAGTGCAATGACTTGTGCATGAGCAAAACCACCTACAATTTTACCGCTTTCTATTGCTACGGGCGGTTGACAACGTTTGGCATGTTCGATGATGGCAGAGAAATCTTTTTGACTCCCTTTTTCGGGTTCGGGAATGTAAGTAGCACCTTCCAGGCCACAAGCACCGGTGATGTAGATACGATCTTTGTAACTGGCGTCTGGACGGGGAGGAACAATACAATTACTGGTAAACAGTATAGGGCCGTTGAAACTTTCAAATTCTTCTTTTTGCTTCCACCAGGCGTTACCATAATTGCCGATCAGATGTTTGTACTTTTTAAGTTGGGGATAGTAATGTGCCGGAAGCATTTCACTGTGAGTATAAATATCGATACCTTTACCTTCGCTTTGTTGCAGCAATTCTTCGAGATCTTTTAAATCGTGTCCACTGATAAGAATACCCGGATTTTCACCTACTCCGATATTTACTTCTGAAATCTCCGGATTGCCGTAAGTTTCTGTATTGGCTGCATCTAATTGTGCCATTGCAGAAACCCCGTATCGTCCGGTTTCAAGTACAAGACTGATTAGCTGATCGACCGTAATGTCATCGCGTGTCAGTTCAGCAAGTGCCTGTTGCATGAATGCGAATATCTCCGGTGATTCGTGTCCCAGATTATAAGCATGTTCTACGTATGCAGCCATCCCTTTTATACCATAATGTACTAATTCTTTTAGAGAACGAATATCTTCATCCGGTGTACGGAGTACTCCGACCGTTTTGGCTTTCTCCTCAAATTCTTCTTCACTGCCGTTCCAAGTACATTCATCGGGAGCATTCTCAATAGTAACTTCCTGCGAAAGCTTATGTTTCAGTGTTAAGCCTTCTTTAATTTTACGGATGATGGCAACTTTATCGAAATTAGCATTGGTAATGGTGATAAAGAGTGCGTCAAAAATAAAGCGGTCCGCTTCGTCGGAAGGGCGTTTCTCCCAACGTAATTTTTGATTGTATACGGCGATTCCCCGCACAACAAAGAGCAGAAGGTCTTGAAGATTAGCGATTTCGGACGTTTTTCCACAGACCCCTTTTAGCGTACAGCCGGTGCCTTTTGCCGTTTCTTGGCATTGATAACAGAACATACTCATAATTTTTACGTATTTATAGGTTATTAATTGAACGCAAAAGTAGAGGAATGGTTTGAGGCGGTTCTGTAACCAATGTTACAACTCGTGATTTTTTTATTTTATTTTGTTTAAGTTTCTATGTTTGTAAAGTGATTCAGCTTTATAAGAAAGCATAAGCCTGTTTAAATTTTGCTCGGTATTATTTTGAGAGTTCTTTTTGAGGATGTTTTTCTGCTTTTAAGAGGGGGGAGCGGGCTATCTGACGAGTGAAAAAATAGGGAAACAGACCGAAAATATACTCAAAATAAGCAGATAAAACCTTAAGGGGAAAATTAAACTGGCTCTAAATATGAAAGGAAATATTCTGGTTTTACAGTTTTAGATGAGAATATGGGTTGTCCAGGATATTCCTGTGCAAGAGGTGTCTATTGAATCAACCGGATTAGTTCCTGCTTACGGAGGATGGTTATCTGTTTGCGGTCAACCGTAATTAACCGGTCTTCTTGCATATGAGCCAGTTCTCGTGCCAGTGAAGGGCGTGATACTCCGAAATAATCGCTTAGCTGTTGTTGAGAACGATCGAGGGTAATTTGTTCGCTTTGTTGTTGTCCGGACAGACGAAGCAGATATGAAGCTAACTTTTGTCGGATCGTTTTAAAAGACATGAAGAAGAGTTTGTCTGAAAGAGTATGGGCATAGTTGGCCGATAGATTCATGTAGTTTTCCAGAAATCTCTCGTTTTTTTTGAATAACATTAATACACTCGTTTTGGGTATTTCGATTACTTCGGTTGCTTCGTTGGCCGTGACTTCGACCGGATAACGGTTTTCGTTTCCAAAAAGGAAAAGCGGAGCGATAGCTCTTGGGGCGGTAATGTCTTCAACTTTAATCAAACGTCCGGAATCGTCGATCATTTCTCCGCGTACACTTCCTTTAGTAAGAATGACAAGGCGGTTACAGATATCTCCTTGCCGGGCAAGAATGTCTCCTTTCCGGTAAACCTTAGTATGGTAATTAACATCCTTGAGATCATTGGAAAGTACTTCGGCAGAAATACCACTGAATAGCGGATTGTTGATGAGTGATGTCATGAGTTATATGATTTATAATGTATAAATAGAACAGTTGGCAGATCTTTTTTGTTTGAATACCGTTTTGATTGAATTCTATTTGAACTTCAATATGAATTTTGTCTCCTTCCCCGGGAATAGAGTGATGCTTCCTCCGGACAGACGCATGATTTGTCTTGATATGCTAAGTCCGATTCCGCTTCCTCCTTCTTTGGTCGTGAAGAAAGGGATGAATATATGTCCGGCTACTTCCGGCGGAATGACAGGGCCATTATTGCTGATTTCTATCATAATCTCTTCCGATTCATTGCAGTAAGCGTGAATGGAGATGCATCCATCGGGCTGATTGCCTATTGCTTGTATTGCGTTTTTCAGTAAATTGATGACAACCTGAGAAATTAGATTTTCATCGGCATATAAGATCAGATCGGCCGGTGAGATATTTATTTGGAACGTTATGTTTCCATCCGGATTTTGATGTTTACCCAGTTCCACCATTCGTTCGATAAAGGCTTTGACATAAAATAAGGAAGGTTCCGGAGACGGGATACGGGTGAAACGACGGTAGGATTCTACAAAAGAGAGCAGTCCTTTTCCGGTGGCACTAATTGTTTGCAGCCCGTTGCGTATCTCTTCGTCTTTTGTATTGGAGAGGGAGAGTAGCGTATCACTGAGTGATGTGATCGGAGTAACGGAATTCATGATTTCATGAGTCAGTACGTGGGTCAGTCTGATCCAGGAGTCGATTTCCTTTTCATCCAATTCGGTATGTATATCGTTGAGAGCCAGAATACGAAGATGTTCTTTCCTTACTGTTATATCCGATACACGGATGGACAGGTTGATCGTTTCCCGTTCATTGGTGAAAGTAGTTTGAAGCTTATCTCCGGCCTGGCAAGAAGAGATAAGCTCCATAAGGCCGGTATCGATGCGGCTGAGTTGTCGTATATGTGTGAATATATTGAGTCCGAGTAAATGGAGAGCTTCATTGTTTTTTTGATAAACGGCACCACTGTCACTGAGAACCAGCAATCCGGTATTGACACAATTAAGTATAAGTTCGTAATATTTTTCTTGCTGGGCCGTTTCTGCTTTTACATTGTATAGCATATGACCTACCCGGTTGAGGGCATGATTTATTTGCCGGTTTTCTATTGTATCCTGGTCTTCGGGAAAGTGGAAAGCGTTGTCGTTGTTTTCGAGTGCGTCGATCATGAAGAGTACTTGGCGGGTATGATGTCGGTAGAGACGTGATTGCCACCAGATGCTGATGATCAATGCACCTATGCTCAGCCCCATCCAGAAAAAGTTTCCATTCATTCCGAATAAAGTTGCGGTTACACTCAGGCAGATACTCAGCAGGAGGCGAAACCAATATCGGTTTACTAATAATTTGGATATGGAGTTCATAGACCGAACTTTTTCATTTTGTTGTATAAGGTTTGCCGGGTGATACCTAACTGTGTGGCTACGGCAGAAAGATTTCCATTACATTTTTCAAGAGCTTTTTGAATCATTCTCATTTCCATTTCTTCAAGAGTCGATGCGGCGGTATCGGGCATTTCTGTACGGCGGGGAAGCTGGAATAACTCTGCGGGAATGAGGGTTCCGTCATTAATGATGACTGCTTTTTCAATGGCATGTTCCAATTCACGGATATTCCCGTACCAAGGATGGACAATCAGCTTTTCTTTGGCTGACGGGCTAAGGTTGATCGGTGCTTTATCATACTGTTTGCAAAAACGGGTAATAAAACGTTCGGCCAGAGGTACGATATCTTCTTTCCGTTCGCGTAAAGGGGGAATCTCGACATGAATGGTATTGATACGGTAGAGTAGGTCTTCACGGAATTCGTTCCGGTCTACCATTTCCTGAAGGTTGCGGTTGGTAGCACAGATAAGGCGTATGTTTATCGGCAGTGGTTCATTGCTTCCTACACGAACGATACTTCGTCGTTGGATGGCGGTCAGTAGTTTGGCTTGCAGATGATAGGGGAGATTTCCTATCTCATCCAGAAAGAGGGTGCTGCGGTTGGCTGCTTCGAATTTTCCTATCCGGTCGGCATGGGCATCGGTGAAGGAGCCTTTCACATGGCCGAATAGCTCGCTTTCGAATAAAGATTCCGTGATGGCTCCCATATCGACTGCTACCATTTCTGCTTGTTTTCGGGAAGACAGAGCATGTATTTCTCTTGCCAGCATTTCTTTTCCTGTACCGTTTTCACCTGTAATGAGTATATTGGCATCGGTGATGGCTACTTTCTCGATAAGTTGGCGAAGTTGCTGCATGGCGTTACTTGCCCCCCAATACATGGAAGAACCGGATGTTTTTTCTTCATTTGTACTCTTCTTCTTTCTATTTTTGGTATGGGTAACGGCAGTCTGCAATGTTTCGACAAGTTTTTGGTTATCCCAGGGTTTTACGATAAAATCCGTAGCTCCCTCTTTGATGCCCCGTACGGCAAGATCGATATCGGCATATGCAGTGAAAAGTACGACAGGGAGAGCAGGGCGTAGTTTTTTAATTTCGTGCAACCAGAAAAGACCTTCATTGCCATTATTGATACCGGAAGTAAAATTCATATCGAGAAGAACCACTTCCGGTACTTCTTCGCGTAGCACTGCCGGCAGGGTAACGGGAGAAGCGAGTGTGATGACTTTTGTGAAATAGTTTTTGAGGAGTAGCTGGACAGCTGTCAGTACCCCTTTATTGTCATCGACAATAAGAATAGTTCCCTGTTTGTTCATAAGTTTGGAAGTTAATACGGGAACAAAGATAATAATAATTAGTGATAAGTGATTAGTGCCGGCCGCTAATCACCAATCACTACTCCTCGTCACTAAAAGAGTTGAAGTTTCAACCCGAAGGAAAGGCTTAGATAGTCTCTTGGTCGGAGGTAACGGTTGGTAACGGCGCTTATCAGGTATAAGTCGCAGGTACTTAGCTCGTAAAATACGGTGATTGCTTTTGCTGTATGTCGTTGTTTAGGGTCGATGTCATAAGTTAATCGTTGTCCTAAGAAAATATGCGAACGTATCTTACTGGAGAAATTATAATACCCTTTCGGATATCTGTCCGGTTCGCGAACCCAAAACTCATTGCCGAATACGGTATTGAAATAGAGACCGCAGGTTAGTGGTTCGGTGGAGAAACCTTTTCCTAAATGTAAACTCCATGGCAGGTAGTTTTGTTTTAATGTCATGGTAGCTTTGGCGCGTTTGGAGTCATATTTAGGAACGAAACCGAAGAAAATATCTGTTTCCCATTGGTTCTTTTTTCCGTAATCCCATCCGGTGCCGAAAGAAAGCAATCCCATATTTCCGGCAAACTGGATTTTGGTATGTGTCGGAATCAGTTTCTCCCAGTTTCTGCGATAACGGTGAACGCGTTTGTCATATTTGCTGTTTAGTTCGGCCGGTGCTTGTTGGGCGGAAACTTCAGGGCTGAACCATATAAGCATCAGTCCTGCACAGAGAGCATATTTAAAAATAGACCACTTCATAGGTATAGTTATCGGGGGTTATGGTAAATAGTAGGTAACTGCGGTGTTTCATGCAGTCGCTTCCGTAATAGATGATGCCGTCTTCAAAAAGATCATCTGCGGTAGATCTATGGTCGTGCGCATTGATGCAGAATTGAAGTCCGGGATATTGGGTAATGTAACGTTGGAATACTTTAGATACATTATTGTTGAATACATCCGATCCCGGACGGCCATGCATGGCTACAACTGTCTTCTCAAATTCATCCTGCCGTTCTGTCCATTGTTTCTCGATAAAGTTAAAATCCGGGATGGGCTCGGAATAGTCAAATTCCAGTGCGTTGGTATTCAAACAGACGAATTTTACATTTCCTGCAATGAAAGCGAAATTGGTCGGTCCGAATACTTTCATGTAAGTGTCCTTACCGGTTCCCAAGCAATCGTGATTACCCAACAGAACGACATAGGGTACTTTCAGACCGTTCATAATGTCTCGTTGCCACAAGAACTCATCAGTAAGGCCGAAGTCACTTACATCTCCTCCGTGAAGTACAAAATCGATATCTTCCATTTCATTGATGGAGTTTATGCACTTTTCCGTTTCATCATACCAACGTTGCGAATCTCCCATAGCAACGAACCGGATGGTAGTTTTGTCTTTACAGTTGGCTTCTATTTTTTCAATGTTTTTGGCATTGATATCCGTTTCTCCTTTGATACGTACATCATAGGGATGGTAATCTATTATATCGCATCCGGAAAACAGGAACAGACAAGCCAGAAAGGCATTCATATTCTTTCTTTTCATAATCTACTTCGTTTATTTATTGAAAACTTTCGGCAAAGATATAGTTTTCAAACGTATGGGCAATGTTCTTTTTTTCCGATTCAGAGTTATGGAACAATATTGCAGAAGTATTGTCTAATAATTAGACGGGTGTTGTCTAATTATTAGACACTCTGCTAAAGTCTACGATTTTATATCTTTTTGAAAATGAGAAAATTCCTGTTTCTGGCATGTTTTCTGTTTTAAAGCAAGCAATGGAATATAAACAATTAATATGATTTCTTTAAGATTAACTGGCTTCATGTATAAGCCGGTGGAGGAGGGACGTTGTGAAACGTTTCTTCTCTATTTCTAAAAAAGAACAATTAACTTTGTAAGATATATATGAGACAATTTTATTATGTGATTCAAACGTTGCTCTTTGATTATTCTGTCGAGTGTGGTTATGAAGTATGGAATATTGCCAATCGAGCTCCTGTAAATAGTATAAAAAGTGAATAATAAAAACCTATAAATAAAAAAACAGTATGATACAAATTGAAAACATTAGTAAGGTGTTCCGTACTTCTGAAGTAGAAACGGTTGCATTGAATCATGTGAATCTGGATATAAAAGAGGGAGAGTTTGTTGCCATCATGGGGCCTTCGGGCTGTGGTAAGTCTACCTTATTAAATATTCTCGGATTGCTGGATAATCCCACCGAAGGTTCTTATAAACTGATGGGGGAAGAAGTGGCCGGATTAAAAGAAAAAGAGCGTACCCGCGTACGCAAGGGTAAATTGGGTTTCGTATTCCAGAGCTTTAATTTGATCGATGAACTTAACGTGTACGAAAATGTAGAGTTACCACTGACTTATTTAGGCATCAAGGCCACCGAACGCCGCCGTATGGTAGAGGATATGCTGAAACGCATGAACATCAGCCATCGTGCCAAACATTTTCCGCAGCAACTTTCCGGTGGACAGCAGCAACGTGTAGCTATTGCCCGTGCGGTGGTTACCAATCCCAAGCTGATTTTGGCCGATGAGCCTACAGGTAATCTTGACTCGAAAAATGGTGCCGAAGTAATGAATCTGCTGACGGAGCTCAACAAAGAAGGTACGACTATCATCATGGTGACACACTCCCAACATGATGCTTCGTTTGCCCATCGCACGGTTCATCTTTTTGATGGTAGTGTCGTGGCAAGTGTAACCATTTAAATTGTAAGATATTATGAGACAAATTTATTATAGTATACGGACATTACTGCGTGAGCGCGGTTCCAATCTTATAAGAGTGATCTCACTTTCGTTGGGGCTGACCATCGGTATTCTACTCTTTTCACAGATCGTTTTTGAACTGAGTTATGAGAATTGTTACCCGGAGGCAGAACGGTTGGCAATGGTACGTGCCCAGATAACCAATCTTAGCACAGGGGAGATAATGGGCGATGATGGTACCAACTATGACTATACGGTCTTTGCACCGACGGCTAACGCGGTAGCCGAGAGTATGCCTGAGGAGGTGGAGTATGCAAGTTGTGTTCTTCCGGAGAGAGAGTATAATATTTATTATGAAGAGAAGTTGCTGTCGGATGTGGATTATATCTATGTGGATAGTTGTTTTTTTCAAGTTTTCGGTATCCCCTTGCTGAAAGGGAATCTGAAGGATTTGATTATTCCCGGAAGCGTTTTTGTTTCTGAGCGTTTTGCCCGTGAAACTTTTGCAGATGAAGATCCTGTCGGTAAAATACTCTCTGCCGACAAACAGAATACTTTTACGATTCGCGGTGTATACAAAGATGTACCGGAAAATACGATGCTGACCCACGATTTCGTAGTATCTATCTATAATAATAAGGGAGGATATCAGGCAGGGAATGGTTGGAATGGAAATGATGTATTCTATACTTTTCTGCGTTTACGCCGTGATTCGGATATGGATAAAGTAAATGACAACATCCAGCGTGTGATAGAAAAATACACCGAGACTACCATTGACGACTGGAAAATGGATTACAGTATTATTCCGCTTGTGAAGCGTCATTTAGATTCCCCTGATGTGCAAAAGCGTTTGGTCATCTATGGCTTTTTGGGCTTTGCCATCTTCTTTGTTGCCATCATGAACTATATGCTTATTTCTATTGCCACCTTAAGCCGGCGTGCAAAGAGTGTGGGTGTACATAAATGTAGCGGTGCCAGTTCAACGAATATCTTCAGTATGTTTTTGGCCGAGACGGGAATTCTTGTAATACTTTCCGTGTTATTAAGTTTTCTTCTGATTTTTAATGCCCGGGAAATGATCGAAGATTTACTTTCCGTACGTCTTTCTTCCCTTTTCACTTGGGGAACGCTATGGGTACCCTTACTGACTATCCTTGTTCTTTTCGTACTGGCAGGCGGGATTCCGGGACGTTTGTTCTCACGTATTCCCGTTACACAAGTGTTTCGCCGTTATACCGACGGGAAGAAGGGATGGAAACGTTCGTTGCTATTCGTACAGTTCACCGGGGTGTCTTTTGTACTTGGCCTGTTGCTGGTTACACTATTGCAGTACGGGCATCTGATGAATCGCGATATGGGAATCGATGTAACCGGGTTGACCGAAGCGGAGAGCTGGCTTCCGAAAGAAAGAGTAGAGCATATAAAGGATGAGTTGAGACGACAGCCGATGGTGGAAGGAGTAACCGTGGCTACTCATAGTGTACTTGGGCAGTATTGGACACGAGGATTGATGAGTAATGACGGTAAACGTCTTGCCACGCTTAATTTTAATTACTGCCACTACAATTATCCCGAAGTAATGGGTATCAAGATTATAGAGGGGACTCCTATGAAGAAAGGGGGAGATTTGCTGGTCAATGAAGAACTTGTACGCCTGATGAGATGGACAGATGGCGCTGTGGGAAAAAGAGTAAACAATGTAGCGGGAACGGTAGTCGGTGTATTCCGTGATATCCGTAACGAGAGTTTTTATGCCGCTCAGTCACCCATTATCCTGATAGGTACTGAGGAACAGGCTAACCATACATTTGATGTCCGTTTGAAAGAACCGTTTGATGAGAATTTAAAACGCTTGAATGAGTATATGGAGAAAACTTTTCCCGATGTATCCTTGCATTTCATGTCGGTAGATCATATGGTAAAAGACCTATATAAAGATGTATACCGTTTCCGTAATTCTGTCTGGATAACTTCTTGTTTCATTCTGCTTATCGTGATTATGGGATTAATAGGTTATGTGAACGATGAGACTCAACGCAGAAGCAAGGAAATAGCCATTCGTAAAGTCAATGGGGCGGAAGCCTTCCATGTGTTGCGCTTGCTGACACGTGATATCTTATATGTTTCCGTTCTCTCCATTCTAATCGGTACGGCTGTTTCTTATTTTGCCGGACGAGCTTGGCTCGATCAGTTTGCTGAACAAATAGAATTGAATCCGTTACTTTTTATAGGTACAGCTTTGTTCATTCAATTATTGATTATCGTTTGTGTGGTGCTCAGAGCCTGGCATATTGCCAATGAGAATCCGGTGAACAGTATTAAAAATGAATAAGTGGTGATAAGTGATTAGTAGTGATAATTTTATGCGACACCTTTATTATACCATTCGGATTCTGTTGCGAGGACGCGGGAATAATATTATAAAATTGGTGTCCCTCACATTGGGATTGTTGATAGGGGTTCTGCTTTTTTCTCAGATTGCCTATGAGCTTAATTATGAGAATTTCTACAAGGAGCCGGACAACGTGGTGTTATTGCGTAACCGGTATATTAAAAACAATATACCCGATAATGGATATGACTATACTGTATTTTATCCTGCTGCTGCCGACCTTTGGGAAGCATTACCCGAACTTGTGGAAAGCGCAACTGCGGGCTTGAATTTCTTTCAACCGGAGCTTTACATTGGTGACAAAAAGTTAGAGGATGTAGCCATTATGTATGTCGATACCCTCTTTTTCCACACACTTGGCTTAGAAGTTCTAAAGGGGAATCCACGTGAGTTGGGACAGCCTGGATCTGCTTTTTTATCTGCGAGTAAGGCGCGTGAGCTTTTCGGTGACGAGGATCCCTTGGGGAAAACGTTTTCGATACTTAGAAATAAGGAGATTACGGTACGCGGAATTTATCAGGATATACCCGGAAATACCGTCTTTCCGCATAATATTGCCATCTCTATGCTCACATTGGAAGAACTTGGATTTGGGCGTGGCACTTGGGGGCGCAATGACATGTATTACATCTTTTTCCGTTTAAAACACCCGGGGGATGTGAAGGTTATGAACGGACAAATACAGAAAGCGGTGGAGAAGTATAAGAGTACGCGGCAGGGATCGGATACCACCGTCGAATACAACGTGATTCCCTTGCCGGACATCCATCTCAGTATGCCCGGAAGCATTCGCCTATTGGTGATATTGGGAACATTGGGGTTCTCTATATTCTTTGTTTCGATCATGAATTATGTGTTGGCGGCTGTTGCCTCTTTGGGCCACCGGGCAAAGGCGGTAGGTATCCACAAATGCTGTGGTGCTAATGATGCACGGGTGTTGGAGATGTTTTTATGGGAGACTGCCCTATTTGTCTTTACCTCTGCATTGCTATGCCTGCTTTTGATGTACAACTTCCGTGAAGGAATAGAAGACTTGCTGAGTGTTCGTTTGCCGGACCTGTTTGTATGGCAGAATCTTTGGGTACCCGGATTGACGGTATTGCTGCTTTTCTTTGTAGCGGGCGTTTTGCCGGGACGAATGTTTGCCCACATTCCTGTGACGCAAATCTTCCGCCGCTATGCCGATGCTAAACGTACATGGAAACGCGGATTGCTGTTTGTGCAATTTGTGGGTGTATCGTTTATTTTTGGTATGTTGCTCACTACTATCTGGCAATATCATGACCTGACTACCCGCCATCTTGGCTTCGATACGGAGAGGTTGGTAACAGGAAAGTATAGAACCGAAGATTTGCAGGGAATAGAAGATGCAATCCGTCGGCAGCCGTATGTAGAATCGGTAGTACGTTCTTCCGAATCGCTATTGTCACATTATGGCACAACAAGGCTGCTGGATACGAAAGGAAATTTCATCTGCCCGCTGCATTTCCAAAGATATTCCAAAGGTTTCCCGCAGGCGGTGGGTATGAAATTGGTAGAGGGGAACTGGCCGTCGCATAAAGGAGAAGCTGTGATAGGCCGCAAGGTAGTGGAAATAATGAAATGGGAAGACAAAGCCTTAGGGCAGCGTTTACCCGTCGAACCGGGATGGGTGGGGCTCGACAGCCAGCCTACGGTGGTCGGTGTCATTGAGGATATACGTAATATGGGTTTCTTTTTAGGGCAAACCTGTACGGCTTTTATATATAATGACCAACATAATTTTGCTTATAACGTGCGCTTGAAGGAACCGATGGACGAGAATCTGATACGGCTGAATACTTTTATTAAAGAAACGTATCCGATGTCTACGTTGGAATTCACTTCTTATTCTACCATCCAAAGTATGAACTATAAAGATGTATACCGTTTCCGGAATGTCGTTTGGATTACTTCTTGTTGCATCCTTTTTATCGTTCTCATGGGGTTAATAGGTTATGTAAATAATGAAACGGTGCGCCGTAGTAAAGAAATTGCTATTCGTAAAGTGAATGGTGCCGCTGCATTTTCCATTTTGTATTTATTGACTATAGATATATTAAAAGTTGCCGTCGGTGCGGTTGTTATAGGCATCGCCTTTTCTTGGTACGTATCCGGGGTATGGTTGGAACAGTTTGCGGATAGTAAGTTACTTTTGCCTTTATGGTTCATAGCGTTAGGTATCGGTGTGCTGTTACTTATTATACTTTGTGTGGTGCTCAGAGCCTGGCATATTGCCAATGAGAATCCGGTGAACAGTATTAAAAATGAATAAGTAGTGATAAGTGATTAGCCGGAATGGTGATTAGTGATAGGTGATTAGTGCCATGCAGCATCACAGCGCAGCCGGCTAATCACTGGTCACTACTCACTATTTTTTTGAACCTTTTCTTCTTTTTGTTTGTTAATCTTCATATAAATTGTATTTTAGCGACAGTTATCAATTTCTACACGCTTTGATATATGAAGAATACACTTATGAATATCTGGAACTTCTATCTTGAAGGCTTTCGCAGTATGACTCTCGGTCGTACGCTATGGCTTATTATTATAGTGAAACTATTTATTATGTTCTTCATACTCAAGATCTTCTTCTTCCCTAATTATTTGGGACATCTTTCCACGGATAAAGAAAAGAGCGAATATGTAGGAGACGAACTCATCCGGCGGGCTATTCCTCCTTCGGATTGAACGGTTGTGTCATTTCTGTACCTTTCCTACTGATTTTTAACAACTAACTACAAAATAATATGATTGAAAGTATTGACACCTCATTGATTGATTGGTCGAGAGCCCAATTTGCAATGACCGCCATGTACCATTGGATTTTTGTTCCGCTCACTCTCGGATTGGCAGTAGTGATGGGTATCATGGAAACGCTGTATTACAAAACGGGTAAGGAATTCTGGAAGAATACCGCTAAGTTTTGGATGAAACTTTTTGGTATAAACTTTGCCGTCGGAGTAGCTACCGGTTTGATACTCGAGTTTGAATTCGGAACCAACTGGAGCAATTATTCTTGGTTTGTAGGCGACATTTTCGGTGCCCCACTTGCAATCGAAGGAATTCTTGCTTTCTTTATGGAAGCCACATTCATTGCTGTCATGTTTTTTGGATGGGAAAAGGTAAGCAAACGTTTTCATCTTGCTTCTACCTGGCTTACCGGATTGGGAGCTACGATTTCTGCCTGGTGGATTCTTGTTGCCAATGCCTGGATGCAAAATCCGGTAGGCATGGAGTTCAATCCGGATAGTGTCCGCAATGAGATGGTAGATTTTTGGGCGGTGGCCTTTTCTCCGGTAGCGGTCAATAAGTTTTTTCATACGGTATTGAGCGGTTGGGTATTAGGAGCTATTTTTGTGGTAGGTGTCAGTTGTTGGTTTCTTTTAAAGAAGCGTGATACGAAATTTGCCATGTCGAGCATTAAGATCGGTGCAATCTTTGGATTGGTTGCTTCTTTACTCTCTTTATGGACAGGAGACGGTTCCGGTTATCAGATTGCACAGACGCAACCGATGAAATTGGCGGCCGTGGAAGGCTATTATGAAGGACAAGAGGGGGCAGGGCTGGTGGCTGTCGGTATACTGAATCCCGAAAAGAAATCGTATGACGATGGAGTGGATCCTTTTCTTTTCCGTATCGAAATCCCCAAATTGCTTTCCTTATTGGCAGAGCGTGAGATGAATGCTTTCGTACCCGGTATTAACAATATTATCGAGGGAGGTTATGTGCAGAAAGACGGTACGATTGCCCTTTCCGCAGCAGAGAAGATAGAACGGGGACGGACTGCCATTGCCGCACTGGACGCCTATAAAGCTGCCAAAGCGGTGGGCAATGAAGCGGATGCAAAGGTTGCCTATTCCGTGTTGATGGAAAATGTACCGTATTTTGGTTATGGATATATTAAGGATGTACACGAATTGATACCCAATGTCCCTCTCAATTTTTATGCTTTCCGTGTGATGGTGATGTTGGGAGGATATTTCATCCTGTTTTTTATAGTTGTTCTTTTCTTTGTATACAAGAAGGATTTATCTAAAATGCGTTGGATGCAATATATTGCCCTTTGGACGATTCCGTTGGGGTATATCGCCGGACAGGCCGGTTGGGTTGTAGCTGAATGCGGACGCCAGCCTTGGGCTATTCGCGATATGTTGCCAACCTCGGCTGCGATCTCTAAATTGGATGTCGGGTCTGTGCAAGCTACTTTCTTTATCTTTGTGATACTTTTTACTGTCATGCTGATTGCCGAGATAGGGATTATGCTACGTGAGATAAAGAAAGGCCCTAAGGTTTCTGAAGACGATTCCAGTTACTAAGTTCTAACTATTAAATTCTAACTGCTAAAAGTATGAGTACATATATATTTCTTCAACATTATTGGTGGCTGATAGTTTCTCTGTTAGGAGCCATACTTGTGTTCCTGTTGTTTGTGCAGGGTGGTAATTCATTGCTTTTCTGTTTGGGAAAGACAGAAAAACATCGTAAGATGATGGTTAATTCTACCGGTCGTAAGTGGGAGTTTACGTTTACTACACTGGTGACGTTCGGTGGCGCTTTCTTTGCTTCGTTTCCTCTGTTTTACAGTACGAGTTTCGGTGGTGCATATTGGCTTTGGATGATTATCCTGTTCAGCTTTGTATTGCAGGCGGTCAGTTATGAGTTTCAGAGTAAGGCCGGTAATTTGTTGGGTAAAAAGACATATCAGGTGTTTTTGGTAATTAATGGAGTGGTAGGACCGTTATTGTTGGGTGGCGCCGTAGCTACTTTCTTTACCGGTTCCGATTTCTATATCAACAAGGCGAACATGGGGAATGCGATTATGCCTGTCATCAGCCAATGGGGTAATGGATGGCACGGGCTGGATGCATTGATTAATCCGTGGAATGTTATTCTTGGACTGGCTGTATTTTTCTTGGCACGTATTCTGGGTGCACTTTATTTTATCAATAATATTGCCGATGAGGAGCTGGTGGCAAAATGCCGTCGTTCTATATATGGAAATACAGCGCTTTTTCTTATCTTTTTCTTGGCATTCGTTATCCGCACATTGTTCGCTGACGGTTATGCGGTGGATCCGGACACGAAAGAGGTGTATATGGAGCCGTATAAGTATTTGACGAACTTTTTGGAAATGCCTGTTGTTTTAGGGATTTTTCTGTTAGGAGTGGTGTTGGTACTATTCGGTATTTTGCGTACACTTTTGAAAAAGGGGTTTGATAAAGGAATATGGTTTGCCGGGATCGGTACGATTCTAACCGTGCTTGCTTTACTGCTTACAGCCGGATATAATAACACTGCTTATTATCCATCGTTCACTGATATCCAGAGTTCGCTGACGTTGAGCAACAGTTGTTCCAGCCAGTTTACTCTCAAGACAATGGCGTATGTGTCTATTCTCGTGCCTTTTGTTATTGCTTATATATTTTATGCATGGCGTAGTATCGATAAGAAGAAGATCGATGCCGAAGAGATGGACGAAGGCGGTCACGCTTACTAAATAGGTAGGTTGATTATGAAAAGACGGATAAGTAACTTAGTACATTGCTTATCCGTCTTTTTCTGTTGTAATTTATCCTTTAGTAAAAGGTTTGTGTAAACATAAGGATGAAATACTTATTATTTTGCCACATTATTTACCGGTTTTCCTGCTATATAGGCTTTCAAGTTTTCTTGCATAATTCCCATCAACCGTTCACGGGCAGCAGTAGTAGCCCAGGCAATGTGCGGGGTGATGTAGCAATTACGTGCCGTAAGCAACGGATTATCCGCACGTGGTGGTTCAGTAGACAATACGTCTACTCCGGCAGCATAAATCTGGTTGTTATTAAGTGCATCGGCGAGATCTTGTTCATTGACCAATGGCCCGCGTCCCGTGTTAATAAGTATAGCGGTCGGTTTCATCAAAGCCAGTCTGCGGGCATTTACCAATTCCCGTGTCTGCTCCGTCAGTGGACAATGTAGGCTCACAATGTCGCATTCATGGAATATCTGGTCAAGTTCCATCTTTTTTATTTCCGGCGGCAGTTGCAAACGCGACTTGGAAGTATAAGCCCATACTTTCATACCGAAGCCGATAGCGATGCGGGCGGTGTTATAGCCTGTCTGTCCCAAACCGATGAGGCCGATCTTTTTTCCAAGCAATTCGATGAGCGGAGTATCCCAAAAACAGAAGTCCGCATTATTCGTCCACCGGCCTTTGCGTACCTCCTCAGAATGATGCTGCACTTGCTGGGTGATATTCAGGATATGGGCGAATACCATTTGTCCCACGGAGGGGGTACTGTATGCCGGGATATTGGTAACGACAATTCCGCGTTCGCGGGCTGCGTTGATGTCTATGATGTTATATCCGGTAGCCAGTACTCCGATATATTTCAAATCGGGTAGGGCTGCCATCTGTTCTGCGGTGATTACTACTTTGTTTGTAAGGATCGCTTCTGCACCGGCAGCACGTTCCAATACTTCTTCGGGAGCAGTGCGGTCGTAAATCGTGCATTCGCCCAACGTTTTCAGACCTTCCCAGGATAAATCACCGGGATTGGCGGCATAACCGTCTAATACTACAATTTTCATATTCGTTCGTTTAATGGTTATTATTCGAGTCGGTTTATATTTTATTCCGGACAGAATGGATCATTCTGAACCATTATTTTATCCATTTTTGTTGTGCGTCCGGTAGTTCGGTCCATTCTTTTTGCACATAGTTCCGGCTACTGTCCGTTACAATCAGTACGTGATCGTTTCCACTATTGTAACCGCTATGGTGCTGAAATTCATGTATGCCGTTGTCAAACGTTCCGATGTATTCCAATTTGCCGTCTTTGGCTGTATACCACCATGCGGATTTTCGGGTTCCACTGATTTTACGGAGGTCGATTTGCATCGGTCGTCCGGTATAATTGTATACCAGCAGATAGTCGTCTCCACGTGTAGCTATGGCACGATCGTAACGTTCTCCGTTTGTGCCGGCGATGATCGTTTGATCCGGTACACGTATAAAGAACGGAAAAGTAAGCATAAGGTTCTTCAAATATTTCATTTGATTGAAGCCGGGATCATTCATAGCCTCCTGCCAAGGCTTCTTTGCGCCGTATGCGCCGGTTACCCCCGGCTTAAGAAACTGCATGATGGAATTATTACCGTAAGTATGCCCGAAAGAGCCGGCGAAAACCGACCAATAAGCGTAACGCCGTACGTCATGATCTTTCCACCTCAACTCGTTTTCGTCATGCAGGCCATGAGGGATTTCTTCGTAGATCGGTTCTCCGTCGATGACGGGCTTCAGAGGAGTTGTTGCGAGACAACGTTCTGCATAGCGCCAGTTGTCTTCTTCCGTATTTTCTTCAATGGGATACTCTTTATCTCCCAAACGCTGTCCGTAACGGCGGTGTCCGCTCTGAAACATATTGAAGTCCATCCAGGAAGTATCAGCGAACCATTCTGCAGAAGTCATTCTGCCTCGCGGATGAAACGTCATAAGGTGTTTCTTATCGATTGATTTCAGCGTAGTGGCCAAAGCCTCCCATTCCTCTCTTTTTACATCGCCACGGATATCTCCTCCAATAATCCAGATGATATTCGGTTCGTCCTTGTACCGTTCAGATAGGAATTTTCCGTAAGCCTGTGCCTCTTTTACCGACATCTTTCCGGCTTTAACAGGCCCTCCCCAGATGCATACCATACCGATATAAATTCCTTTTCGGGCAGCCGTGCGGATTATGTAGTCCATGTGATCCCAATATCCGTAAACGCCCTCCCGGTTGATGTTCGCAAAATTAAAACCGTCGGGTAGGGAATATTGCCCGTAGATGTTCATGGACGGAACATCATTCATGGTTTGTACTTGTACCACGTTATATCCGCGACGTTGGCATTGATCCAGATAGTATTCAACTTCATCGCGGTTCAATCGTTCGGGGAGTAGCCAGCCGGTATCGCCCAGCCAGAAGAAAGGGGTACCGTTCCGATGTTTCAGGTATCGTCCTTCTTCAGAAACCAAAAGTTCTCCATTGCTCCAGGGAATGTAGTTTTTTTGTTTCTTGTTTTGTGTAAAGGCAGATGATGTTATGCTCAGAAACAATAGGAGCAGGGCAAACAGCCGGACAATTCTCATGGTGTTTTTAGTATTTTTTTCAGTTCGGGATATTTTTTATTTATTCTCTTTGTATCGGTCACCCCACAACTGTTGCATCCGTTCGGCATGTTTCTGTTCTGCCGGATTATGTTGCGGTTGCCAGATACGTTTGTTTTTCAGTTCATCGGGCAAGAATTGCTGTTTTACGAAATTGCCTTCGTAGCTATGCGCATACTTGTATTCTTGTCCGTATCCTAATTGCTTCATCAGTTTGGTCGGTGCATTGCGCAGATGCAGGGGGACGGGCAGGCTACCGGTTTCGCGTACCAGCGCAAGAGCGTCGTTGATAGCACTGTAAGCCGAATTACTTTTAGGACTTGTAGCCAGGTAGATAGTGGTCTCCGCCAAAGGAATCCTTCCTTCCGGCCAACCTATTTTCATCAGTGTGTCAAAGCAGGCATTGGCAAGAAGCAGGGCATTCGGATTGGCAAGCCCGATGTCCTCTGCAGCCGAGATAACCAGGCGGCGTGCTATGAAAGCAGGATCTTCACCGCCTTCCACCATGCGGGCCAGCCAGTAGATGGCACCATCGGGATCACTTCCACGAATGGATTTGATGAATGCGGAGATGATATCATAATGCATTTCCCCGTCTTTATCGTAGGCGAGCGGGTTTTGCTGCAATCGTTCGGTCACCATGTCATCGGTAATGACTACGGTCTCTTCTGCTTCCGATTCGACTACCAGCTCAAGTATATTCAGCAGTTTGCGTGCGTCACCTCCGGAAAAACGAAGCATGGCATTCGTCTCCCGCAATTCGATCCGGCGTTCTTTCAACACCGCATCCGTAGCAATGGCACGTTGTAGCAATTCCAGCAAATCGTCTTTTTCAAGAGATTTCAAGACGTAAAGCTGACAGCGCGAAAGGAGAGGACGGATTACCTCAAACGACGGATTCTCGGTAGTAGCTCCTATCAGTGTCACCGTACCGTTCTCCACTGCTCCCAACAGCGAATCTTGTTGTGACTTACTAAAGCGATGGATCTCATCGATAAAAAGTATCGGGCTTGCTTGCGAAAAGAAACGATTACTTTTCGCACGATCGATTACTTCGCGCACATCCTTTACTCCGGAAGTCACCGCACTCAATGTATAGAAAGGAGTCTCTAACTTATTGGCTATAATTTGAGCCAACGTTGTTTTCCCTACTCCGGGAGGTCCCCAAAGAATAAAAGAAGAGATCCTTCCCGCATCGATCATCTTCCGCAGGATAGCACCAGGGCCTACCAGATGTTTCTGGCCTATATATTCATCTAATGTCTTCGGTCGAAGCCGTTCTGCTAATGGTTGCACGTTTTTTTTAGTTGAAAGTTGAGAGTTGAAAGTTGAAAGTTACTATGCAGCGTGGCAGCGTAGATAACCATCAATCGATTAAAACTCTTATTTAGTTAAAACTCTTATTTATCCGGTTGAAAGTCCTTTCCTTAGTTGAAAGTTGAGAGTTGAAAATTGAAAGTTACTATGCAGCGTGGCAACGTAGATAACCATCAACCGGTTAAAACTCTCATTTAGTTGAAAACTAATGTCAGCACTTACTCAGTCACCCGGTCTGCAATTAACTCACTTAGTCTGCAATTACTCACCCAGTCTGCAATGATTAATACTATCACGCTGCATAGCAATTTTCAACTTTCAACTCTCAACTTTCAACTAAGAAAAAGGCTCTGCCTGTTTTAAAACGTCATCATCACCATAAATCGTATTCCCCATTTGTTAATGTCGGGATTATTACGATAAGTCAGACGATGTACATATTCTACGTGCAGTAGTTTGAAAATATTATAAACTCCTACACTCGCCTCCATATAAGGGATTTTCGGGTCCATCACGTGGCTTGTATATTGTCCGTCGCGCATCGGGAAGAGGAATAATTCGGGATTATCACTCTTGAAAGGGTTGTTCTTATCCGTCAGCGTTCCCCAAAGGGCGCGGAAACGAACCATTTCTCTCCATTTAAGTTTTTTCAGCAATGGTATGCGGTTGAACAGTTTTCCGTTCATGTCATACGATAGGGAAAGGGAGGCGAAACGGTCATTCAAAAACTCCATATTATTGATCAGACAAAATGTCTCACGCTGAGTGATGTACGACAAGTTGGCTTCCGGCAATATCAGTAACGGGAAAGGCACGGTATTCCACTCGGCACCTCCCTTAAGGCTGACATCTACCTTTCCCCAAGAAGAGGGTAACCAGAATCGTTTCCAGATACTGGCTTCCGTACGGTTAAAGTTATACTCTCCTCCAAGTACTCCCTTGAAGCCGGAAGTGTGCGTCAGCGTGAAGACCGGAGCATCCAGTGATACCGGAATACGGCGTTGCTTGGAGTTGACAAACGCTTCACCCGGAGCATAACGCAAAGTGGCGCTTACTTCGGTGGTGGTGATATCGTGAATAGGCTGCTCATCGGGCAGTGGCATTTTATCGGCACTGCTGTTATTGGCATAGTATTTCAGATTTCCTGTCGGTTCGTCATTACGGTGGCGGAGCATTCCTTTTACACCGAAACCTGTCTGAGTTTCCAGTTCGTAGTTGACGGTTATGTCACGCATGTATGACATCTGGTCTACGGTAGTCGTTTTGAAAGAGAGGAATACATTATCTTTATCCGTAAACAGGAATTTATCCATTGGCGACATCACATCGTAACTATAAGTGGCGGAAATGTAGTGCTTGGGGAATTCCCATACTACATAGTCGCGCTTATTGAAAGAATAAGTCAGCGTTCCACTGTATTTCCAACGGTGGTCTTTGAAACCATAGGCGCCATATCCGTTTACGAACCAATGCGGATTGAGATGGGCAGTCGTCATACCACTGAGTCGCAGGCGGAGTCCGTCTACATAGTTATTCGATATGGTAGTATTAATGGGACCGAAGTCGAACTTACTCGGCTTTTTGGGACCGGTAGTTTCTACGAAGTTCTCAATCACAGCTTTGGCACCGAAAATGATATATTTGAATCCCGGAATCTGTTCAATCCGGTTCATGAATACATCCATGGTACTTTCGGTCTTGCTCAACGGTACTTGGCGGACTTCAGCCCAGTACTCGTCACTCTTAGATAGCATATCTGCCTCCTTTATAACCGATCCTTTCAGTCGGAACATACGCGGCTCAATGGGGTCGAATTTATAGTTGCTGTATTTCGTCACCCGTTGTACCTGTATCCCCCCCGTCGATTTTACCAATGCAAGGTCTACCAGCATATCGTCGTCCATCAATACCCAGTTCCCGTTGGGTAATTGCTCGTATTGCTGTACGATGTTCAGTTGGTTTACAAAGTTCACACCTGTCTTTTTAGGTAAGTTCATTATGCATTTCTTTACGGCATAGGTAGAATCTTTCAGTACGTACAGGTGCCCTGTGAAACCGAAGTCCTGTGAATTTTGCGGCACAAAAGTCAGGTGTACACACGTATCTTTGTCCACCGTCAAAGTGTCCATCAGGTAATATTTGTAGAAGTTGATTCCTTCTTTGGCAATGGGGCTGGTAAAACGTCTTTGCAGCAGACGGATTTCGTCATCGTAGATGTTCACATTGGTAAAAACATCCTGTAATACCGTTCCGAGCATGTCACCTGTAGAAAAGAATTCATTGATACCATTGGAATTCATTCCTTTGATAATTGTCTTTTTGCTTTCCGGATCTTTGCGGAATACCGTTTGTGATGCAGTCTCCTGTATCGAGATAGGAAGAATAAGACTGTTAGTGGCTTCGGATACTTCGATCTGATCCAGAAGGAATGAATATTTCTTATAGATTCCTTTCTCCATTTTTTCGGGAGTGATGTCATTGAGAGACATCTTCATCTTCTCGTATTGGTCATACTGGTAATATTCGTTCTCATCCAGCCTTTGCGCCTTTTTGTGCTCGATGACTTTCCGCATAAAGTCCACGGCCGGGTTATTCTTTTTCGAATATTTCTCTTTCTTGGGTTTTACAACCACTTCCGTCAACATCACATCGTCCGGAGCCATCTGTACATTCAATACTTTTTGTCCCGGAGTGATTTTTATTACTTTCGTGCGGTAACCGACAGATGAGAATGTGACTTCGTTCCATCCTTTTCGTGTTTCAATCTGATACTCGCCGTTGGCGTTGGATACTCCGCCCACGCCTTTTCCTTCGTAATAAACCGAAATATACATTAAAGGCTCGTGCGTAATCGAGTCGGTGATAACTCCTTTTAACTGCGCAAAAGAGGATGCGGCAGAAAATACGAGCAAGAATAGTAAAATGTGCTTCTTATATCGTTGTTTCATCATATACTTCAACATGAGTCGGCAAAGTTAGTAAATAACTCTCGAATAGTTTGTTCTTAATAACCTTTTTTGTATTACTTTTGTCTCCTATAATTATGATTGATAATGATTTCTATACTGATACCTACTTACAATGCTGTTTGTTTGTCTCTGATCGAAAAGATGTACAAACAAGCAATCGCTTTGCGAATACCTTTTGAAATTCTGTTGGCAGATGACGCGTCATGCGAAAACATTCGTCAGCAAAATCGCAAAATGACAGAGTGGCAAGGATGTCGCTATCTGCAACAGGAAGAGAATCAAGGGCCTGCACGTATTCGTAATTATCTGGCTTCGGAAGCCCGATATCCTTATCTGTTGTTTCTGGATTCGGACGTTATGCCCGTATCGGATTCGTTTTTGGAGGAATATCTGCAAGTGGCGCGTACCGGCCGGGTGGTTTGTGGCGGATTCATTTATCCGCGTAAGAGTATTCCTGCCAATGCCATATTGCGTTATAAATACGGAATGGCTGTTGAAGAACAATCTGCCGGGCAGAGAAACAAGGAACCTTACAATCGATTTATCAGTATGAATTTTATGATATGCCGGGATGCTTTTCTGAAAGTCCGTTTTGATGAGACGTTTCATCTGGGATACGAGGATACTCTGTTTGGCATGCAACTGGAGCAGGCCGGAGTAGAGATTCTACACATCGACAATCCGGTCTATCATCTGGTGGAAGAGAATAGTGAGCAATTTCTGATGAAAATCCGCCGGGCGGTCCGTAATTTGGACGGACATATCGAACAGATGCATTCGCATGTCAAGCTATTGCGGTGGTACGCTTGTGTAAAACGTTTAGGAATGGCTCCTTTGGTTGCTTTTCTGTTCCGGCAGATTGAAAAAAGACTGGTAAGCAATCTTACCAGCCGAAAACCTTCGTTGAAGCTTTTTGCTTTTTATAAATTAGGTTATTTGTGTAATTTCTTATCTCAAAAGAAACCTGATTAATGATGTGAACGCAAGAATCAGGACAACAAAATCTGTACAATTCTGTCGGCTGTCCGTCCGTCCCAGCGTTCGGGCAGTTCGCCGTGTTTCCATTCGTCCCGCATCAATACATCCATTGCTTTGCCCAGTGCCGCCGGGTCTTCTCCAACCAGTTCATTGGTTCCGATGCGCCAGGTTTCCGGGTGTTCGGAGTAGTTGTTAAGTGTAATGCAAGGGATTCCTAAAAAGGTGGATTCTTCGGCCACATTACCCGAATCCGTAATAATACCTTTGGCTTTATTCATCAGATATCCAAAAGAAAGATAACTTTGCGGTGGCATGATGTGCAGGTTCGGAGCCGAAATGCTGAGCCCTTTGATAGCATCACGTACGTAGGTATGTACAGGAGCGACAACCGGCATACCGGCCGCCTTTTCCAAGATCGTTTCCATGAGCCGGCGCAGATTCTCTTTATTGTTCAGAAGCACACGTCTGTTGAGGGTGAGCAGTATATAGTCTCCTTCCTTTACTCCCAATACGGAAAGCCAAAGCGGGCGGATAAAATGATTCCGGTTGTAACGGATGTTATCGATAAGGATATTTCCCACATAATATACATTTTCCTTTTCCGTTCCCGTCTGATTCAAGTTACGGTTGGCTACCATACCGGCTGTAAAGAGATAATCCGATAATCCATCCGTTATCATCCGGTTTACTTCTTTAGGCATATTCATGTCGAACGAACGGGTACCGGCAACAAGGTGCGCTACCTTGATACCTTGTTTCTTGGCAACGATGGCGCAACTCATTGTCGCTGTGAGATCGTCTACCACAAGAACGATATGGGCCGGATTCTCGGTCAGCTCTTTGTCGAATGCAACCATTATGCCGGAAGCCAGTTGAGTGGCATTGCTGTCGGTCACTCCCAAAAACACATCGGGTTCTTTCATATGAAGATCGGCAAACAAGGAAGCATCCAAGCTGGTATCCTCACGCTTTCCGGTATATACCAACCGGTAAGAGATACTTCTGCCTTGCGCCCGTGCAGCATCGATGGCACGCGTGATAGGCGCTATTTTCATAAAGTTAGGGCGTGCTCCGGCAACAATAGTTATTTTCATATCGTTCTTTTATCTATATTATATCGTTCTTCCGTCTATTTTCAAGAAACAAATGTACGCTTTCTTGCGGAATTATTTGTTCCTTTGTAGACAAAAAACTTTAGATATGCCGACATTTGTTCAGATTCTTGATTTTATAGGTACGTTTGCTTTTGCAATCAGTGGTATCCGTTTAGCTTCTGCCAAGCGTTTTGATTGGTTCGGAGCATATGTGGTGGGGTTGGCCACTGCCATTGGAGGTGGTACGATCCGTGATGTATTGCTGGACGTTACTCCGGGGTGGATGACGGATCCTGTCTATCTTATTTGTACCGGAATGGCTTTGTTGTGGGTTATTTTTTTCGGTAAACACTTAATTCATCTGCACAATACTTTTTTTATATTTGACAGTGTAGGGCTTGCCTTATTTACCGTGGTCGGTGTGGGAAAAAGTATAGCGTTGGGATATCCTTTTTGGGTAGCTATTATCATGGGCAGTATCACCGGTGCCGCCGGTGGAGTAATTCGTGATGTGTTTATCAATGAAATTCCCTTGATATTCCGCAAGGAAATTTATGCAATGGCTTGTGTGGTGGGGGGCATTGTCTACTGGTTGTGTCATCTTTTAGGAATAGATACGGTGATCACACAAATTATAAGCGGATGCAGTGTGTTCATAACCCGTATTCTGGCTGTGAAATATCAAATTTGCCTTCCGATATTGAAAGGAGAGGAGGAATAATGTGCCAATGAAATAATAATGTGCCAATATGCCAATGATATAATATGCCAATGTGATCAATGTACCAATTTATCAATATACCAATAGAAAATAGCGCAGCCAATTGGCACATTGGCACATTGATAAATTGGCACATTATTTACTCCATTTCTCCCGAAAAGCTTATAGATTCTCTGTTTTGCATATTGACATTGATACTTGCCGAACCGTTGGAATAGATAGTAAGATTGAACGTGAACTTATCTTCCGGGCTATGAGCTGTAAATTTAACTTTTGCTGTTCCTTTTTTATTCATTTCCATCTCGTATTCATCGAGTGGTGCCTGAAATATCAATCCTTCTCCTCCACCATAAGGAATTGAATAAGCTCGTCCGTAAAAAGGTAAATAGGAAATAACGGAGTCATTCCTTATTTCCACAGAATAAGGGGATGATAAATGAACGGTTCTCCCTCGACGGGGGTAGGCTGTGTTTACACTGATCTTATACTTCTCGGCTATGATCTGCTCTTTGATAGCTTGCTCTCTCTGTTCTTTTATCTCTCTCTTGTTTTGAGCATAAATGTCGGATAGGCCGGCCATCATCATGAACATTAAGATGATAATAATACGTTGATTCGTTTTCATATCGCTACTCTTTTTTATTACTAACAGTCCAAAGATACTAAAATACAGATTAACTGCACTTTATTTAATGAAATTAAACAGAAGTATAACAGATACGAAGAGGAGGGGAGCTAATATAAAAATCCCCGTTTGCACACCATACAAACGGGGATCAATTATAACCGATATCAGGTAAAACTACCGGATTTTAGAATAAAGCATCTTTAGAATTGAACAGTTTCTTTTCTGATAATTTTATTACCTTACCGAATTTCTTCAGTTCGTCTACATTGATGTCCTTAGGGTTACCCATGATACCGATAGCTATCGGTTTGTCTTTGATATTTTCTTTATAATATTTCATTATATCATCAAAAGTCAAAGCATCGATTTTCGGTACATTTTCAATGGCAGGGTCTTGTGTATAACCTACTCTCTTGTATTGTTCGAAGTATTGAGCTTTATCACGGAAGTCGGGATGTGTTGTCAATGCTTCCTGACGCAGATAGCTCTTAATGTTATCCATACGATCCGGGTTTTCCGGCATGTTGCGCAACAGATCCATGTAGAGGGCTAATGCTTCATTGGCTTTATCATTTTGCGTTCCGATCTGCCCGATAAAGGTAGTCGGATATCCCGGAAGAGCAGGAGTGGTAACTACTCCGTATGCCGAATAAACCATTGAGCGTTTTTCACGGAGTTCGCTTAAAACCAATCCGTTAAAGTCACCGGAGAAATATTGATAGAATGCATCACGTAGTACATCATCTTTCTTATCATAATTTGCCGTTGGCATAAAGAAATAAATCTGAGCTTGTTCTGCATCCGAGTTTGGTAAGAAATATACAGTGTTTTCAGTAACCGGGGCAATCGGTTTCACTTGTGGCGAATCTGTCGGTTTCTCATTAGCTACCAATGGAAGATTTTTACTCAGGATTTCGTATACATTATCGAAAGGCAATGTACCCGTATAATAGATTTCCGCTTCATAATTTGAGGCACGGTTAATGTCACCGGTCAATTCAGAGATCTGTAATTCCAGAATTTGTTTGTCTGTCAGTTCATCTATGAAAGGAGATTTTTCTCCGTAGCGGATATATTGATTCAATGCAGCACCTAACGTCTGAACATTTTCTTTACGCTGTTGGCGTGATCCTAATATGCTACCTTTAATACGGCTTAATTGTTTTTCGTCCAGCTTCGGCATTAAAATCTGGCGGGCAAGCAGTTGACAGGCTTCCGGAAGGTTGTTTTCGTATCCACGCATAGATATGTACAGATAATCATCACCCGCAAATACATCACAACTGACATTCAGTTTACTAAGTTCCTTTTTCAAATCTTGAGGTTCATACATTCCCATGATTCCTGCGTTGTTCATCAGATTGGCGGCAATGCCGACTTTCGGGAAAACACGTTCGCCTGCACCATATTTTAAAGTCAGACTGAATACTTCATTTTCCGGGTTGGATGTGTAAAACAGTTTGGAACGGTCGTTGATTTGTTTCGTCTGAACTTCACTGAAATCCATAAACTTTTCTTCCACCTGTCCGATCGGTAAACTCTTGAATTGCTGTGCATAAAGAGATTGTTTTCCAACAGGAGGTTCGATTGGTTTGTATCCCGGTTTCTTTATTTTAGCATCTTTACTCAAGTTGCCTTTTTCTATATAAAGAGCCAGATAGTCATTGTTTAAATATTGCTTAGCCACACGCTTGATATCGTCAATATTGATTGCCATGATCTCATCTTTGTAGTTGAGAACCTGTCCCAGATCTTCTTCGTTAATGAAAGCTTGCAAGAGGATAAGCCCTTTATTCTCATTGGATTCCATGACGCGGTCGAACTCACGACACATATTGCTTTTAATGGCATCGATAATCCAGTCTTCCACTTCACCGTTGGCAATTTGCTGAATAGCTTTCAGTGCTTTTTTCTCTGCACTCTTGTTGGATTCAAAGCGTCTTTGGTTTTCGTCATACAACGGGGTTACCGAAATCTTGCAACGGCCCTGTTCGCGGTTCGCATCCAAGGATGCATATCCGTTTGTGATTTCACCATCGATAGATAATTTATCGAGCGCACCTGTTGCACTGCTATTGCTTAATAGTGAAAGAGCTATTTCCAAAGGCTTTTCATCCGGATGACCTGCCGGTACTCCTTTGTATACTAAGCATACGGATGGGTAACGGCCCACTTTGGCAGTATATTGTGTACGGCCTTTGATATCCAGGTCGGGATAGGTTTTACGCTCGGGAGTCGCTCTTTGAGGAAGACGGCCAAAGGTAGAAGCTATTCGTCCACTGATCTGGTTGGCATTGATGTTACCTACCAGAATCAGCACCATATTCTCTGCCGTATACCAATCATTATAGAATTTGATTAATTGGCTCAAGCGGGGATTTTTCAAATGTTCGGGTAAACCGAGCACTGAACGTGCATAAGGATGCCCCTCATAGGCTTTGCTTTGGATAAAATCGTATTGTACGCGTCCCGGATTGTCTTGTCCGCGATTGTATTCTTCGTATACAGTCTCCAATTCGGATTGGAAAGTACGGAATACCGGATTAAGGAAACGCTGTGATGAAATCTCCAGCCATTTATTGATCTGGAATGTAGGGAATGAATTATGGTAGAAAGTTAAATCCATACCGGTTGCAGCATTCAGATTTTTACCTCCCATGCTTTCCATCAAGTTGGAGAATTCATTGGATACGCTTACTTTTCCTGCTTCGATAGTCAGTTCATTGATTTCCTTACCGATGGCCTCTTTTTTTACCGGATCGGTTTCGTTCGCCATTTCATCGTATTTAGCGATGATTTTCTTATAAATAGGTTCTTCGGCACTCCAGTCCAATGTACCGATTTTATCGGTGCCTTTGAACATTACATGCTCCAGATAGTGAGCAAGTCCGGTGTATTCGGCCGGATCATTTACTGCTCCCGTACGTACTCCTACCAATCCGAAGACATCAGACTTGGTATTGTCTTCCCATATATATACAGAAAGACCGTTTTTTAGCTTGAATGCTTTCAGTCCTTGTCCGAATGACGGAACGGAAACTGCTATCGCAACTAAAAGGATGAGAGATTTAAGTAGTTTCATAAAATAATTAAATAAAGTGTTTTTATGTATATGTAGGCAAAGCTATAAAAAAATCACAATAACCTCTACGAAAAGTTCGGAAAAATAGTATTTTGTTTGAAAATATAAGTTTGAAAGTGATGTGTAATGCGAATTTGTAGTCGGATATTGGGTTCAAATCTGATAAACAGTCAGCCTCTCCCCAGCCCTCTCCGTGGGAGAGGGAGAATGGATACTGTTGTTTATTAGTTAGTTACAAAACTAACTTAGCAACTGTTGATTCACATGTATGATAAAGAAATATTCTACGTCAAAAAAGGATCAAGCCTAAGTTGAATGAATTATCACGGCTTTTTTGTAATTTTGCACTCTTCAAGAATGGTGATGTATATGAAATCAAAGGTTATTATATTTCTGTTGCTTTTTATAGGCAGTATTTCATTTATTGCAGGTTCATACAGCCTTTATAGACTGTATGATAAATCAAACAGAATGGAGCATACCGTAGGAGTTGTAACGGATTTGAAAACGGAGAGAATATATCGTAACCGAAAAGTAAGATACAAGCATACTGCCCGCATCGAATATAAAACAAAACGTTACAGCAGTCATGTAAGGATGCAATTGTACAATCCTTTTATATTCCAGGGAAGTGAAATTTCATTATGGTATTATCCTAACCGTACAGAGGAGGTTGTAATACCTTTTGAAGAGGGGTTTATATGGGGGAGTATGTGGATATTTGGTACATTTTGTCTTTTTTTAGGCATAGTAATTACAAAAGCTCAAAGAAATAAAAATTAAGAAAGGAATATTGAAAGTAGTCCTTATGCTACTATGTTTGGCAGGAGTAACTTTTATAGCATAAGCATACATCATATTCTTATAAATTCTGAATATTAGTTATATCGGAATTTAAAACTGTTCCAATACCTCAATCCTTTTTTGAATAGGAGGGTGGGTTGCAAATAATCCGCTAAGTCCGTTGAATCCACTTTTAGCTTGTTTACCGGGATGCTCGATGAAGAGCTGTGCCACATCTTCCCGTTTCACAGCCTCTATATCCGGGTCTGTAGATATTTTACGTAAGGCGCTGGCAAGAGCAAGCGGGTTCTTTGTCATTTCCGCAGCACCGGCATCGGCCATATATTCACGTTTACGGGAAATGGCAAAGCGCATAAGGCTCGAGAAGAAATAACCGATGGCGGCAACGATGAGGGCTATCAGGATTAATACAATGGCTCCATTCCCTTTGCTATTGCTACTGCGCGCCCGTGAACTGTAATAAATAGATCGTATGGCTATCTGCGCCAACATCGAAAAGATACCTACGAATACGATGGAGACGATCAACAGCCGGACATCCCGGTTACGGATATGTGTCAGTTCATGTGCTATGACACCTTCCAGTTCCTGATCGTCCAGTTTATCAATAATCCCGCGAGAGAGAGTTACGGTATAAGTCCGTTCATTGATACCGCTGGCATAGGCGTTCAGTGAAGAGTCATTGATAACGTTTATCTTGGGCATTTTCATTCCCTGCGACATGCAGAGGTTCTCTACCAGATTATAGACCCGTTTGTTGTCTTTACGCTCCAAGGTTTGGGCACCCGTAGCCGCTTTTATAATACTGGTATTGGCAAAATAGGCGATAAGAAACCAAATTGTCACGCCACCTATTATATAAGGTATGGATTGGAGAAATATTCCGTTGATCATATCCATCCGGTCGTAGTCTGCATATTGTTCCTGAGTGAGCATTACCAATAAATAACAGAACAAATAGGAGAGTACTCCTACCAGACAAGGGAAGAGAAACAACAGAAACAGAGAACGTGCATTGTTTCTGCTCTGCTGTGTTTGAATTCCGACGTATTGCATAGTTTATCTGTTTTCCGTGAGGAATTAGAAATTGATTTTGGGAGCTTGTTCCAGATTGGCACGCTGTTCTGTTCCTAAATCGAACATGATTTCTTTATGGAAACCGAACATTCCGGCAATCAGATTGGAAGGAAATGTCTGGACTGCATTATTCAACTCTTTCGTTGCCGAGTTGAAATAACGGCGAACGGCAGCCAACTTATTTTCTATATCCGAGATTTCTTCTTGCAATTGAAGAAAATTCTGATTGGCTTTCAAGTCCGGATATGCTTCGAGCGTAATTTTTAAACCGGCAAGGGCTGAAGTCAATTGATTTTCGGCATTGATCTTATCGTCGATTGTACGAGCGTTGATAGCACCGTTGCGCGCTTGAATCACCCGGTCGAGTGTCTCCTTTTCATGAGAGGCATATCCTTTAACCGTATCTACTAATTGTGGGATGAGGTCATGTCGTTGTTTAAGCTGTACGTCTATATCTGCAAATGCATTTTCACGGTTGTTTCTTAACTTCACCAGTGAGTTATACATAGAGGCAATCATGATTCCAAGTACAACGATGATTCCTAAAATGATCAATAAAGTCATAATTTTGTGTATTTATTAGAGTTATTAATATTCCAAAGGTAGAAGAAAGTAACTATTCCTGCAATAAAACAGCTGATAATTTTCGTAAATAGCACCTGAGAACTATCAAAAAGCACCCAAAAACTGTTTTTTGATAGTTTTTACCCCAAAGAAAGACGGATTTCCCCCTATTGAAGTCTGAAAATACCTTTAAACTTGCAACATCGAGAAAAAAACGAAATATTAACCGTAAAAACCATTAGATATGAAAAGTTTAAGTTTCAGAAAGGATTTGATTGGAGTTCAAGAAGAGTTACTACGTTTTGCTTATAAACTGACTGCTAACCGTGAGGAAGCGAATGATTTGTTGCAGGAAACATCACTAAAAGCCTTGGATAACGAGGAAAAATATATCCCGGATACAAATTTTAAGGGATGGATGTATACCATCATGCGTAATATCTTTATTAATAATTATCGTAAGGTTGTACGTGACCAGACTTTTGTAGACCAGACAGATAATCTTTACCATTTGAATCTGCCGCAGGATTCCGGTTTTGAAAGTACCGAAGGTGCCTATGACCTTAAAGAGATGCATCGTGTAGTCAATGCCCTTCCCAAAGAATATAAAATTCCTTTTTCAATGCATGTTTCCGGATTTAAATACCGTGAAATAGCTGAGAAACTTGGCTTGCCTCTCGGAACTGTAAAGAGCCGTATATTTTTCACACGCCAACGGTTGCAGCAAGAACTAAAAGATTTTGTATAATCAATAGGTATAATTAGATATAGTTTTAAACTGAAAGACAAACGGTCGTGTAATTATCAAATTAATGTTTTAAATGGAACGGCTATTGCTTAATTGTAAGGAGTGAGAAGGAAAGTCCCCTTTTTGCTCCTTTAATTTTGTGACAATATGATATAAAACATATTCGATTAGGCTTATTTTTCTTGCTTAAAATTGTCTTTATGTCAAATAAGTCTATATATTTGTGAAAGAAGATGTGTTAACCAATTTTATGTGAAATCACTTTATGGATTACGGCAATGAAAAAGGAAATTAAATTCAGTCTTGTTTACCGGGATATGTGGCAATCGTCCGGAAAGTATCAACCCCGTGTCGATCAGTTAATGCGAATTGCTCCGTTGATTATAGAGATGGGTTGTTTTGCCCGTGTCGAAACCAATGGAGGAGCTTTTGAGCAGGTGAATCTTTTGTATGGAGAAAATCCGAATAAGGCGGTGCGTGCATTTACCAAACCTTTTAATGAGGCCGGCATCCAGACCCATATGCTCGATCGTGGCTTGAATGGGCTGCGTATGTATCCCGTACCTGCGGATGTACGTCGGTTGATGTATAAAGTAAAGCATGCCCAAGGTGTGGACATTACAAGGATTTTTTGTGGGCTGAACGAAGTACGCAACATAATTCCTTCTATTAAGTACGCAATTGAGGGCGGCATGATTCCACAAGCTACTCTTTGTATTACTCATTCTCCGGTGCATACGGTAGAATATTACACCGATATTGCCGATAAGCTGATAGAGGCCGGTGCACCGGAAATCTGTCTGAAAGATATGGCCGGTATCGGTCGTCCCGGTATGTTGGGCAGGTTGACGAAAGCTATTAAAGACAGGCATCCCGAAGTGATCATCCAATATCATGGACATAGCGGACCGGGGCTGTCGATGGCTTCCATTCTTGAAGTTTGCGAGAATGGTGCCGATATTATTGATGTGGCTATGGAGCCGATGTCGTGGGGAAAGGTTCATCCGGATGTAATATCCGTACAGGCCATGCTCAAGGACAAAGGATATGATGTGCCTGAAATTAATATGAAGGCTTATATGAAAGCGCGTGCCATGACACAGGAGTTCATTGACGACTTTTTGGGATATTTCATGGATTCCACCAATAAGCAGATGTCTTCTCTTTTATTGAAATGCGGGCTTCCCGGTGGCATGATGGGGTCGATGATGGCCGATTTGAAAGGTGTCCATGCAGGTATCAATATGATATTGAAGAGTAAAAACGAGCCGGAGCTGAGTATTGATGATCTATTGGTGATGCTTTTTGATGAAGTGGAGTATGTGTGGCCTAAACTCGGCTATCCTCCGTTAGTGACCCCATTCAGCCAGTATGTGAAGAATGTGGCGTTGATGAATTTAATGCAGTTGGTGAAAGGGGACGAACGCTGGACGATGATCGATAACCATACTTGGGATATGATTTTGGGTAAGAGCGGCCGTTTACCGGGTAATCTTGCACCGGAAATTGTCGAATTAGCACACTCCAAAGGATACGAATTTATCGACACCGATCCACAGGAAAATTATCCGGATGCCTTGGAAGACTATAAAAAGGAGATGGATGAAAATGGTTGGGAATACGGGCCGGATGACGAGGAACTTTTCGAGTTGGCTATGCATGACCGGCAATACCGTGATTATAAGTCCGGTGTCGCCAAGAAGCGATTTGAAGAAGATCTGCAACGTGCCAAGGATGCAGCCATGGTTAAGAACGGGTATTCGGAGGAAGAAATAAAAAAACTGAAACGCGCCAAAGCCGATCCTATTATAGCACCGGACAATGGGCAGATACTTTGGGAGGTTTCCGTAGAAGGACCATCCACCGCACCGTTTATCGGGCGTAAATATCAACATGATGAAGTCTTTTGTTACCTTTCTACTCCGTGGGGGGAATATGAGAAAATATTAACCGGATTTACAGGCCGCGTTGTCGAAGTTTGTGCTCAGCAAGGAGCTACTTTAAATAAGGGAGATGTAATAGCTTATATCGAACGTAGCAATATATTTGCCTGATTATCGGATTCAGGAGTTAAGGGAAGCAAAAGGTCTATCGAGAAAAGATTCTGATACGATTATCGTGCTGCTCCTTAACTCCTGAATGATGAAAGATAAAGCCTGTTCCGGCTTTCTATCTTAAAAGAATTCTTGGTCTATACTTTATTGAGTTAGCGTTTCTAAGGTCTGAATCTGACTTGTTGCATGCCTATCAATTTGTCGTACCGTTCGCCGAATGGACGCGCATATACTAAAATCAGATATTCGTTTTCCGTTTCATAGTAATTTCCTTCTACCGGACCGGTTTCCCCTTTTGTACTTCCATTGGGGACATATAGATATTGATAATTGTAAGCACCCTGTTTAAGCAATTGTACCGATTCATAAGCGTATGTTTCTTTATTATATTTCATTTCCGTTTGCTGGTTAAAGTTGTCATACGTAAACTCTCCTTGCAGGTATAACTTGCCGTCCATAAAAGGATCTTCCCAGGGAAGGCTGAAATGTACAAAGAAATAATCTGCTTCGATTTCATTATCCGTAGCATCGTCGTAACGAATCAGATAACGTCCGTTCTGGTCTTCGTCATAACTATAATTTCTGGTACGGGGATCGCTTGGAAACAGCGTCGCATGATAATAAGGATCATGGAATTGAAGACTTTCCACACCGATATTAGCATAGCGTGTACTGACTGTTTCGAACCTGCGATATTCGTTTCCTGCCGGAAATATCAGGGCTTTATTGTGTGTATAGCGCAGTTCGTCCGGGCCGACGTAGGTAGGCAGTACTCCGGTTACCATATTGTCCGTCCGTCCGTTCTGCATTACCTGAATTTTTACTTCCTGTTGTGGATTTCGTATATTGTACCCTCTGTGCCGGACATTGAAACTCACTTGCTGATGACCTTTGTTACGATCTATTTCCGTATCACTGCTTACCGTAGCCGATACACTGACTTGCTTGTCCAATACCCGGAAACAGGTTTTGAAAACAGGTTTACTGGTGTCCGAATCATCATAAACTGTTATGAGATAATTGCCGGACAATTTCATGCGTACCTCATTATTGGGCAATGTCAGGCGATAGTGGGTATAAGGCATCGTTGTATTGATGGAGGTTTCGTAATCTTCTATCGGATTATTGTTGAACCCATCCAGATAATCGATGTCCGAAAGGTCGGAAGCAGACCAATCTGCATTACAGTGGGAGAGGACGTACTGATATCGGTGATACTCATGTGATAGTTCATCGAAAGAGAGCTCGATATAATCATTACTGTCCAATGTAATGACGGCAGGAGCGTTGATGTCATTGTTGGCTACCACTTGCACCGTCTGAATATGAGGTGCGTAAATTTCTGTGCGTTGTGCTCTGATTCCGCCTGACAGGCATAACAGAGAGAAAAGAAGTGAACAATATTTTATCATAAACAAAAGAGGTTTAGTGATGAGTAGTTGGCGGGGGAAACTTGGGTACAAGATTCATTAATCTCATGATCTGTTTCTGTCTTTTTAGTATGTAAGGCGACGGATGGGCAGAATCGAAACGTATGGGGTTAGGTAGCGTAGCAGCTATTAATGCACATTGGCCCTTTGTTAATTTGGCGGCTGTGGTATTGAACTTATATTGGGCAGCAGCTTGTGCCCCGTAAATGCCCTTTCCCATTTCGATGGAATTCAGATATACCTCCATAATCCGTTCTTTCGGCCAGAATGTTTCAATAAGAAAGGTGAAATAAACTTCCAGTCCTTTCCTTAGCCATGAGGATTGGGGCCATAAGAAAACATTTTTTGCTGTTTGCTGACTGATAGTACTTGCACCTCGTTTTCGCTTTCTACTTTCATTTTCTTTTATCGCTTTTTCTATTTCCTTGAGATCGAATCCGTTATGTTCTGCAAAACGATTGTCTTCGGAAGCAATAACAGCCATAGGCAGATGTGGGGAGATCTGATTGAAAGAAACCCACGTGTGTTTGCACGTGGGTTTATCTCCCGATGCTATCTGCTGCACACTCCGGATCACCATTAGCGGGGTAACATATACCGGAACAAACCGGTAAATAACGACCGCAACAAGGGTTGACAGGAAGAAAAAGAGCAGCAGACTGCGTATGATACGAAGTATTTTACTTACCGGCTTCCGCATCTTTTATCATCTGTTCGCTGGCGTACATGTATACTTCTACACGACGATTTTGAGCAGCTGTTAACGATTCGTCATACTGTGAGTAACCTACACCTTCTACTGTTTTGAATTGAGAAGGCTGAACACCACAAGATTGCAGGTAATTTTCTACCGCATAAGCACGGTTGTTCGAAACCTTCTGATTGGCTTCCTGCGTACCTACCTTATCGGTATGTCCGATGATTGCAATATCTAAAGTCGGATCGCTTTTCAACACACCGGCAAATTCACGCAAAGATTGTTTGGCGGCATTGCTCAATGTAGAAGAGTTGAATCCGAAAAGGATACCTGAGTCAAAAGTCACTTTTACAGCAGCCAATCCATTGTTGTCTGTGATTTGCTCTACTTGTGCACCTTCGATTTTGGCAGCTTCTTCTGCTTTCTTATCCATTTTCCGGCCAATCAATGCACCAGCAGTACCTCCGACGGCTGTACCGATAGCAGCACCGATAGCAGCGCCTTTACCCTTACCGGCGATACCACCGATAATTGCACCTAAAGCGGCACCTGAACCGCCACCGATCATTCCACCTTTAGCGGTATTGTTCATTGATCCACAACTTCCGAATACTAAAGCCATACTTAGGAAGAAGGCCATAAACTTAATCTTTTTCATACTTCTTATTAATTTATTAGTGATAAACTCTAAAACGAGGACAAAGATAAAAAAATATTTAGTTATGCCGTCGTTCCTTTCTCTCAAAAATAACTAACTATGCAATTTTGTTGATGGAAAGAACCTTTTTTCGTATAATAATGAACCACATCAGCAGGATTAATCCCTTAGCAATGGTTGTTACACTAACTGCCCACCAGATACCTTCTACTCCCATACCTAAACGGACGAAGAAAATGGCAAGTGGAATACGCATGTAATTACATGTGATACTGATGACGGCAGGCGGTACTGTTCTTCCGATACCATAAAACACGCCCTGCATGGTAATTTCAAGCATCATAAAAAGTTGGGAGTATCCGTCTATCCGAAGAAAGACGCCTCCTGCCTCATAAGCAGCCTGTTCCGGTACGAAGATGGCAAATACTTCATTTCCAAAGAAAATAAACAGGAGTGTGCAGAACGTACCGAATATTCCCGTCATCCATAAAGTGGTGTGCCATGCTTTTATAACTCTTTCCGTTCTTCCGGCTGCATAGTTCTGTGCTATGAAGGCGCTCAATGCTGTAGAAAATCCTTGTGAGGTATTCCATGTGATGGCTTCTATCTGCCCTCCGGTAGTAAAGGTCATCAATCCGATGTGCCCGCCTTGCTCCGAAGCCGTGCGGCACAGGAACATATTGACAAAAGCAAACAAAGTGTTGAGGGTAGCTACCGGAAGCCCCAATTTCAGAATACGGTGCGTATATCTTTTCTTTAGTTGAGTGAAAAAAGGAAAGCTACCTAAAAGTGCATCACGGAAACGTAATTGATATATAAAGATACTGCATACGGTTGCCTGGGAAATCCAGGTTGCATAGGCAGCTCCATTAGTTCCCAGTCCGAATCCGAAAATAAAAAGCGGATCGAGCACGATATTCAGTATTAATCCGGTCCCACTGATATAAAAAGGAACTTTGCTTCGTCCGGCAGCATTGTAGATACCGGTGAAAGCCGCCGAAAGAAAAACGAAAGGCATCGCTGTGGAAACTATCCGGAGATAAGTTACGGCATTGTCGGTAATATGCGGAGCGAGTTCGTAGATACGTATAATAGGGCCTGCCAATATAAACAACAATGCTCCCCAACATATGGATATAAGAAGTGCGATCGTGATATTGTGTGAAGCGAAGTGACGGGCGTCTTCCTGATTTTGCGCTCCGATGGATTGTCCGACACTAACTTCCGATCCCACCTTATTCAATAATGAAATAGAACCGGACATCCATGTAAGTATGCCTACCGAACCGATTGCTGCTACTGCTTCACTACCTAAACGCCCTACCCATGCCATGTCTGTCAGGCTATAGGCCATTTGGATGAAGGAGGTTGCCATAATAGGCATAGCCAGATTGAATAATTGACGGTTTATGGATCCGTGGGTTAAGTTTTTTATTCCTTGCATGGATGATTCTTTTGCTTGTCGTATGAAATGAGGCGCAAAGATATGAAAAACTATGCTCGGATATATCTATTCCTGCCGCGATTTTTTTCATTGATACCAAAGTATGGATACAATGTCTTTTTAATGGAATAATGTTTTCTTATGTAGAATGAAGTGCGTTGAAATATTCCGGTAATTGCAAGCTGTTTAAGTATTTTTAAATGGCCGGTCGGGCAAATCGTACTAAATATTTGGAAAATATGCTCTATTTTTGAAGCGCAATAATGGAAATTAATGAAATACATCTCTATCTTATCTTATGCTTTTGCGTTTCTGTTTTTGTACAGTCAATTATCAATGGCAAAAGACGTTGCGAGTGACGATTCGTTGTATACAAGAGAATATATCTCGCAGATATACATAGCAGAACCGGAACGTGCATTGAAACTATTGGATGAAGCGGAAAATCGGGGAACCATGTTACCATACCTTATTAGCGATTTGCGTAGCATGGCTTATCGTAATATGTATATGAATAAACTGGCGTTTGATTATGCCCGGAAATCGTATGTCCTCGATTCTGTTTCACAAAATAATCCGGAACACTTGCTGCAAATGACGATAGCCTTAGCCGAACTTTCAAATCTGCTCAGTGAATATAAAGAAAGTATGAGGTATGCAATGCAGGGTATTGAATTTGCTCAAAGACAAAATGATATTAAGGCTGAAAGTAAATTACTTTTCTGTATCGGTGAAAATGAAAGGATGCTCTCTTTAAAAGAAAGAAGTTACGAACATTTTGATACGGCCATCCGGTTATTGCAAAATATTAAAGACAGGGAAGGGGCGGCCATGCTGTCGTATTTTTATGGGATAAAAATGGGGTATCTGCTTGATGACTCCCGCTATGATGAAGCTTTGGCGATAGGACTGCAACGGGAGAAACTGATTCATGCGATAGATTCGTTATATCAGACTCCGGAAGGGTATATTGACCGGCAATATGCTTATGTGTATTCAAAATTGGCATATATCTGCCATTTCAAAAAGCTATATATGGAGGCAGAGAAGTATTTTAACCGATATCTGTCTACCAAAGCTGCCTTGACGCCGGACGGGCAATATGATGCGACCCCATATCTGTTACTGAATAAACAATACGCGAGAGTTATTGATATATGTGAAAATTTTAGGGCTGTATTACAACATCAGGATACTATAAACTTGCAGTATTTAAGTGTTTTGCAGAAACAAGTGAAGGCTTATCTCGGGTTGCATGACTTTAAAAAGGTGGCGGAATTGCGTGAGTCGATTTTGACAATAGTGGATAGTATGAACACTCGTGAAAAACAGAACGCAGCATTGGAATTGAGCACTGTCCATAAAATGAATGAAAAGGAAGAGTTTATTAAAGAGCAGGCTTTTCAATTGAAAGTCAGGAATATCTCGATTTTCTTTTTCACTTGCATTACAGTTCTGATTCTATTCATACTATGGCGAATGTGGCGTCATACCTGTATTATCAAATATAAAAATCAGACTTTGGTCAAACTTATCAATGAGCGGATTGCCGGCATTGATGAAAAAGAGAAAGTGACCGGGGATGGTAATCGCAATGTGGATATAAAAGAAGATAAAGTTTCATGTATTGTAAGTTCCGTTCAATCAACAGGTGATGTACAAAATGTATCAGATAATACAGAGGTGAATGAAGAAGAGCAAGAGAATAGAATATTATTCAATAAGTTGAATACAGTCATCATGCAGGAGAAATTATATCTTTCTTCAGAACTTGCCAGAGAAGATCTGGTGCCGTTAGTGCGAATGAATAATGCGCGTTTTGCCAAGATGATAAAAGAAAACACCGGAACTAATTTAAGCGGATATATCAATGATTTGCGAATCACCCATGCGATCAGGTTACTGAAAGAATATCCTAATTATACACTAAAGGCCATTGCCGAAGAATCCGGATTTAATAGTATGCCTACTTTTCATATCTTATTTAAAAAGAAAACCGGAATGACTCCGTTTGAATTTAAAAAAGCCCAAAACGAACTGGAATAATTGTTGACAGAATATTGCTGTCTTTTTATAGTTGCTGGATAATAGATTTATAAAATAGCATCGGGAAATCAGCTCCCATTCCGTGGGGCGTTAATGTGCCCGAATACTTGAAAATGATATTTGTATGTCTTTGAATCTTATAAATATTCATTTATATTTCTTTGATTTATAACAGGTTAATATTTTTATTAATAACTTTAGAACAAATCTTAATATCTTGTTTTAAATATTGTAGCCGCATTCATCTCAAATACACTTTCTTTACGTATAATATTGTATAATTACATTTGATGAATGTATGGACAAGAAGAAGAAAAGCCACAAAAAAGAATTTGACATAACAAGTGCCTTTTTAGCCAATATAAATCATGAAATCAGAACTCCCTTAAATGCGATCGTTGGATTTTCAGATCTGTTGGTGGATGCTGAAAATGAGGGTGAACGGAAAGAATACGTTCAGATTATCCGCGAAAACAATGATATACTCTTACGTTTGCTGTCTGATATTATCGATATTTCTCAAATAGATGCCGGAGAGCTTGATTTTGAAAAAGATGATGTGGAGATTTCTTCTGTATGTAAGGATATTGCATGTGTTATGTCTTTCAGATTGCCGGCTGGTGTTGAGTTGTCAGTGGAGAATGATTTACCGGAATGCCATATCGTGACTGACAGGAAAAGATTACATCAGGTTATCACAAATTTAGTAGCTAATGCCATTAAATTTACTCTTAGGGGAAATATCGTAATAGGATATATATTGAAGAATAAACACATCGAGTTTTATGTGACTGACACTGGGATCGGAGTTGAAAAAGAACAGCAAAAAAGAATCTTTGAACGTTTCGTTAAATTGGATGCTTTTTCACAAGGCGCCGGATTAGGGCTTTCTGTGTGTCAGGTTGTAGTAAAACAATTTGGTGGGGATATAGGTGTAGAGTCCGAACCGGGTAAGGGTTCGCGGTTTTGGTTTACACATCCTTATACCACTTGCTTGTAAAAGTGCTATTTATATTTTAAAGCAGATAATATGAATGCTCTTTTGATTTTCTGCTGCCACAATGCCCGATCAAAGGTTTGGCAGAGAAAATATTCACTCTAATTCTTTTGCATGAATGTTAATTGTCTGCAATGCATTCAATATATCGGTTGAAGTCACTCCATGACATTCTATTCTTAAGATTTTTTCCCAATCTTCCAAGTCCACGTTCCATTTGTGTATTTGGGGAAATTGGATGAAAAGAGTTTGGATGAGCTTCATATCTTGCTTATCCTTTATGGAGGTTCGGAAAATCAGAATTTGTTTTTGCATATTGGGACATTTTTTGTTGTGAATCGTTTCGTTATCGGATGTTCTGTTTTCTGTTCAGGACGCGAAGATACATCAATAAAAGTTTCTATAAAATTATTTTCGACGAACGCCCTTATTGTTTATGACGAAATGTATGATCCGGGCGACCAATAGGGATATTACTTATGTGTAGTAGAATGGGTACTTTCGCATGCTGTCTACTATGCATATTGATAATTAATATAATCTTAACCGAAAATTACTTAAAGAGTGGTGATTATTGAGGTTTTATTTTTGCAATTGCTTTTAATTGGCAATTGTCTTTCCTATTTTTGCATAATTCACGACATATATGGATATGCAATATATATTTGTGCGAATATTTGTGCTAAAATTTGAGAACACATCACCAATCTATAGCTTTGGATGAAAATATTGAATACTTAACTGAGCGGATATGAGATTAAGCAGAATTATTTTGTGTATAATAGGGTATATAGTTTTAGATAATTTTCAGGCAGTTGTTTGGGGGCAGACAATCAGTGGTAAAATTACAGATGACAGCCAACAGCCGGTAGACGGTGCAACTATCGTGTTGCAAACGATGGATTCTATCTATGTAGGTGCATCCATATCCAATGCCGACGGCACATTTCTTTTAAATAGCCAGCCGGAGGAATATCGACTAATTATACAGCATCTTTTATATCAAACGAAACAGATAACGGGCCAGGGAAAGAGTGTGGGGATCATTCAGCTTCAGCCCAAAGATTATGCTTTAAATGAAGTTGTAGTAAAAGCGGAACGGCCTCTTGTAAAAGTGGAAGATGGGCGTTTAGGATATAATCTTACGGCTCTCGCAGAAAGCCAAGTGGTGAATAATGCCTATGAAGCATTAACGAGATTACCGGGAATACAAGAGGATAGGGGAACATTGACTTTGGCGGGAGCAGGAAGTCTGACTGTAATCTTGAATGGGAAGCCTACAACGATGGATGCCGGGCAACTTGAAACCCTTTTGCGGAATACTCCGATAAACCGCGTAGAGAAAGTGGAAGTAATGTACAGCGCCCCTCCCGAATATCATGTACGGGGCGCAGTTGTCAATGTTGTTTTAAAGCGCTCGAATGATTACGCTTTTCAAGGGGAAATAAGCGCTGACTACAAGAACAAGTACTTCAACAGTGGCAATATGAAAGGAAATTTTCGCTTATCGACACCTAAAATGGCTTTTGACGTATTGTATGGGGCAAATAATGTGAAAAACATGGAATATATAGATCTATATTCCCGGCATACATTGAAAGGCGAACTATATGATATCACACAAAACGAACAATTGCGCAGTAAATATTGGAATCATAATCTTAGAACTGCATTTGAATACAACTTTGACGATAAGAATAATATCAATATAGCATATACCGGCAGCTACACTCCCGACCAATACAACAATAGCCGGACAAATGGTAATTATCAGACCAGTAATGTAGACAAATATATTGATACTCATATGAATAACATCATGTTGCAATACCATTCGGGCTTTGGGCTTGATATCGGTGGTGATTACACCCGTTATATTTCCAATAACAATCAGAGTCTGTTGGCCGATTATACGGATGGCGATCTGAGCCGTTTCTCTATGGTCGGTGGGCAAAGGATTGAGCGGTATTCTGTTTATGCAGATCAAAAACATCAGCTATCTAAAGAATGGAATTTGGGATATGGAGTGTCTTACCGGTTTGCGAAAGACCGGGATTTTCAGACTTACAGTCAGGTGACCGGTGATATCCATACGCAAGATACTTATTCCGACCTGAAAGAACAGACCGTCGGTTTTTATGTTTCATTAGGCCGGAATTATGCATCGGGAACTTCCTTTTCCATATCTGCTACGGGGGAATATTATACTATTGGTAATTATCATAAATGGGCTGTTTATCCGCAAGCATCATTGACTTATCTTAAAACTCCGAAGCATATATTCCAACTCTCATTGTCTACGGATAAAACCTATCCGAGTTATTGGGATATGCAGTCTTCAGTGAGTTATCTCAACGGATATACGGAGTTGTGGGGGACACCGGGGTTGAAACCGATGACAGCTTATAATTTAAATGGGAGTTATATCTTGAAGCAAAAATACATCTTCAATTTGTTTTTTATGCATACGTCAGACTATTTTGTCCAAGCTCCGTACCAATCTACGGAGAGACTGGCCTTGATCTACAAAAATACGAATTGGAATTACATGCAGTTGTGGGGTGTGAACCTTATCCTTCCTTTCAAAGCGGGAAATTGGCTTGATTCCCGTTTGACTATGACCGGGATGCAAATGCATCAACGTTGCGATAACTTCTTTGACATTCCCTTTGACCGGAGAAAATGGCTCTTCAGTAGTTCGTTGGACAACGCGTTTAAAATCAATAAAAACCTCTCTTTCGAGTTAATTGGCAATGTGCAGACTCCTGCTATACAAGGAACATTTGATATAGGGACCGTTTTCGATCTTACTGCTGGGGTAAAATGGAATTTTGCCAATGATAAAATAAGTTTGTCGGCACGCTGTAACGACATTTTTAATGAAGGAATGCCCAAAACAAAAGTCCGTTTCAAAGGACAGTATCTGGATATGAATAGTGCTGCTTATTCCCGGACTTTTACGGTGCATTTCAGTTTTCGTTTTGGCGGATATAAGAAAAAGGAAATAAAAGAGGTAGATACATCCCGTTTCGGCATGTAATTTAAACGGATACAAGGGGGATTGAATTCGGTTCAGTTTGAAATCTTGGGGATTAACTTTTGTAAATTCGAAAATCCCTCAGGTTTTTACGTTGATCCGTTTTTACATTTCCCCGTGTAAACCAGCATAATTTAGGTATAAAAAAAGAGAGCTACTATTATGTAACTCTCTAATTTTCAGTGATCCGCCTGGGGCTCGAACCCAGGACCCCAACATTAAAAGTGTTGTGCTCTACCTGCTGAGCTAGCGAATCAATCCTTATTGCAAATCAGTTATTTCCTGATTGCGGGTGCAAAGATAGAGAGTTTTTTATAAATACCAAAATAATTTGAATGTTTTTTAGAATAGCTATGACAATACATTCATTTTATAGTTGTTGAAATAGCAAGTTAAGCAGATTGGATGCAAAAGCACTTTTAGGATTATGGTTGGACGGGAAATAATAAGAATTGAATATAAAATGTTTATTTATAGCATCTTATATTGGTCGTTATACCGTGATATTAAAAGTATATACTTAATGGAGTGTTAAATATAGATTGTTACTATGCAATAGTATAGATTATTATACCATAAAAGTATAGATTGTTGCAAATGAGAGGAATGTCTTTTAAGATGAACTGTTAAAGATGTTAATGTGGATAAGAGAGGGGAGAAGAATGCTTTGAGGGTAGGGAAGAATACTTTGTTTTTAGTGGAACGGATATGAATATCGAAGATTTTGTGTACATTTGCCCAAAATTACATTTTACATTATTATATTGTATGGCAACAGTAGACGATAAAAAGATTATTTTCTCAATGGTGGGAGTGAGTAAATCCTTCCAGAATAACAAGCAAGTGCTGAAGAACATTTACCTTTCCTTTTTTTATGGGGCAAAGATCGGTATCATCGGTTTGAATGGTTCGGGTAAATCTACTTTGTTGAAGATTATTGCAGGACTGGAAAAATCATATCAGGGTGAGGTGGTCTTTTCACCGGGATATTCGGTAGGCTATCTGGCTCAGGAACCTCATTTGGATAATACGAAGACCGTGAAGGAAATCGTAATGGAAGGAGTACAGCCTATTGTAGACGCTCTGAATGAATATGAAGAAATAAATCAGAAATTCGGCTTACCCGAATATTATGAGGATCAAGATAAAATGGACCAACTCTTTGCGCGCCAGGGAGAATTGCAGGATATCATCGATGCTACGGATGCATGGAATCTTGACAGTAAACTGGAGCGTGCGATGGATGCACTCCGTTGTCCGCCCGAAGACCAGTTGGTGGAAAACCTTTCAGGGGGTGAGCGCCGTCGCGTGGCTCTTTGTCGTTTGTTGCTTCAAAAACCGGATATACTCCTTCTCGATGAGCCTACCAACCACTTGGATGCGGAGTCTATCGACTGGCTCGAACAACATCTCCAACAGTATGAGGGTACGGTAATCGCCGTAACGCACGACCGCTATTTCCTCGATCATGTAGCCGGATGGATTCTGGAGTTGGATCGTGGCGAAGGTATCCCCTGGAAAGGAAATTATTCCAGCTGGCTGGACCAGAAGACCAAACGCATGGAAATGGAAGAGAAAACTGCCAGCAAACGCCGTAAGACTCTTGAACGTGAGCTGGAGTGGGTGCGTATGGCTCCTAAGGCTCGTCAGGCCAAAGGTAAAGCTCGTCTGAACTCTTATGACAAACTGTTGAACGAGGATGTGAAAGAGAAAGAAGAGAAACTTGAAATTTTCATTCCGAATGGTCCCCGTTTAGGAAACAAGGTTATTGAAGCTAAACATGTAGCCAAGGCTTATGGTGAGAAGTTGCTTTTCGATGATCTCAACTTTATGCTTCCTCCCAATGGCATTGTCGGGGTGATCGGTCCTAACGGTGCCGGTAAGACCACCCTTTTCCGGCTTATCATGGGACTTGAGACGGTGGATAAAGGAGAATTTGAGGTAGGAGAGACTGTAAAGGTGGCCTATGTAGACCAGCAGCATAAAGATATCGATCCCAACAAGACTGTTTATCAGGTAATTTCCGGAGGTAACGAACTGATTCGCATGGGTGGGCGTGATATCAATGCACGTGCTTATCTTTCACGTTTCAATTTCTCCGGTGCCGATCAGGAAAAGCTCTGCGGAATGCTTTCCGGCGGTGAACGTAACCGTTTGCACCTGGCTATTGCATTGAAAGAAGAGGGCAATGTGCTGCTTCTCGATGAGCCTACCAATGATATCGACGTGAATACGCTTCGTGCACTTGAAGAAGGTCTGGAGGATTTTGCCGGATGCGCCGTGGTCATTTCGCACGACCGTTGGTTCCTCGACCGTATCTGCACCCACATCCTTGCTTTCGAGGGCGATTCCAATGTATTCTATTTTGAAGGTTCATATTCTGAATATGAAGAAAACAAGATGAAACGTCTCGGAAATGAAGAGCCTAAGCGTGTACGTTATAGAAAGCTAATGAATGATTGATATCGATGTCAGTTTGATAGATTTCTAACTCGTTCAGTTTTAAATAGAAAGCCCTGCAGATTGTCTGCGGGGCTTTTTTTGTTTTAGAATGCAATAAAATGTTGACCATCCTTAAAATTTGAAATGGAAATGTAATGTAGTTCTAAATCTTATTAATTATATTTGCGCTTCAAAACATTATTAATTAATAAAATCTATTAACTAACAAACAGAATTATGAGAAGACATCTAATTCATTTTCTGCTGGTTGCAATACTGACAGTATGCTCTGCTGCTACGGCTTTTGCCCAGACTACAGTGAAAGGTCAAGTCGTGGATGCAGAAACCGGTGAGCCATTGGTTGGTGCGGCCATTATGGTGGAAGGTACTTCACAAGGAACTGTCACCGATCTTGACGGTCATTTTGTGCAAAGTGTCGCTCCCAATGCAACGTTACTATTTAAGTATGTAGGTTTCAAGGACCTGAAAAAGAAAGTAACGCAGAAAGGCGCTTCTGTGGATTTAGGTATTGTGAAACTGGAACAGGATGCAGTGATGTTGAATGACGTGACGATTACTTCGTCCATTGCCATTTCACGTAAAACTCCGGTGGCGGTATCTACGGTCGACCCGGTATTTATCTCGGAAAAGTTGGGAACACAAGAATTTCCGGAGATATTGAAATCCACTCCGGGCGTATATGCTTCCAAAGACAACGGTGGTTTTGGTGAATCCCGTGTAACCGTCCGCGGTTTCGGTACTTCCAATGTAGGAGTGATGATTAACGGTGTCCCTATGAATGATATGGAATGGGGAGGTATCTACTGGTCCAACTGGGCAGGCTTGTCTGATGTAACCCGTTCTATGCAGGTGCAAAGAGGATTGGGTGCTTCTAAGCTTTCTTCCCCGTCGGTGGGTGGTTCTATCAATGTTATAACAAACTCTACCGATGCGCAAAAAGGCGGTACATTATCCTATGGTATGGGTAATGACGGATATAATAAAGTATTGTTCAGCCTTTCTTCCGGATTGACAAAGGATGGCTGGGCCTTTTCTGTTTTAGGTTCTAAGACATGGGGTGACGGATATATCCAAGGATGTGAGTTTGACGCATATTCCTGGTTTATTAATATATCCAAGCGTATCGGTGACAGTCATTCTCTGTCTCTGACAGCAACGGGTGCTCCCCAAACTCACAATAAGCGTTATGACGAGCTGACCATCGAAGAGTGGGACAAGCAGAAGAAGGTAAATCAAGGTTTGGGCTATCGCTATAATGCTGCTTACGGATATGACATTAATGGTAAAGGCATGACCGGTACCAGCTATAACTCTTACCATAAGCCACAGATTTCTTTGAATCACGTTTGGGATATCGACCGCAAGTCGAGCCTTTCTTCTTCCGTGTATATGTCTATTGGCGACGGCTTCGGATATCGGGGTGTAGGTAATACCAGCAGCCTTTACGGGGCAACAGCCGGTATCCCGAATACCACTTATCGCAGGATAGACGGAACGATGAATTATGCTGCTATTATGGAAGAAAACGCGGCTTCCGACAATGGAAGTAAAGTCGCTTTGGCCAAAAACATGAATACTCACTTGTGGTACGGACTTCTTTCAACTTATACCAACCAGGTGAATGATTACCTGAACCTGCAGGGTGGTATAGACCTCCGTTACTATAACGGCGGACACAAAGCTGAAATTGTAGATCTGTTGGGAGGAGACTTTATTGTCGATCCGGATAGAAAAAATGTAGGATATAAAAAGGATGATATCGCCTGGCAGAACGAGCGCTTAGGGGTAGGTGACGTTGTTTACCGTAACTTTGACAGCTATATAGCACAATACGGTGCTTTCGGACAGGCTGAATATTCTCAGGATAAGCTATCCGTTATCGTATCCGGAAACGTGAATGCCGCTTCGAACTGGCGTAAGGGTTATTTCTATACAGACAATGAAAAGTCTGCAAAGAAAACGAAAGTCGGTTATGGAGTAAAAGGTGGTGTAAACTATAATATTGACAGCCATCATAACGTATTTGCCAACATCGGCTACTACTCCCGTACTCCTTATTTCTCAGGTGGTATTTTCCTTAATTCCCAGACAAGCAATGCGCTCAATCCTAATTGTAAGAACGAAGGTGTTTTCTCTTTTGAACTGGGTTACGGATTCGTTTCTTCTATTTTCTCCGCCAATTTGAATCTGTACCGTACCACTTGGGACGACCGTACAATTCAAAAGCGCCTGTCGGTATCGCAGGAAAGTTCTTACGTATACTTGAACGGTGTGGGTGAATTGCACCAGGGTATCGAGTTGGACTTCACTCTGCGTCCGGTCCGTTCGCTGACAATCAACGGTATGTTCTCTTTCGGTGATTGGACTATGACGAAAGACAATGTATTGGGTTATATGTATGACGGACAAGGCCAGGCCGTTGATAAAAGCATGAAACCGGTAACTCCCGGCTCGGACGAACATGCACGGTTGCTGATGAATACAAAAGGGGTGAAGATTGGTAACGCTGCCCAGACAACGGCATCTCTGGATGTGAATTATGAGGTGCTGAAAGGTCTTCGTGTCTTTGTAGGCGGATTATTCAATGGACGTAACTATTCTGAATACGATATTGCAGGTCTGATTACTACCAGCACTTTGAATGGAGATCCGGTAGATGTGGCACAACCTTGGCGTATCCCTTCTTTCTTTACTTTTGATGCGGGTATCAGCTACAAGTTCAATCTTGGCGGTATCGATGCAACCTGGACAGCCAATTGCAACAATCTGTTGAATGAGCAGTATATTACCGATGCTACGGACAATGGTGCAAAGACCGGTGGTCACGGATGGAAAGACGCAACTGTGTTCTATGGTTTCGGTCGTACTTGGTCTATGGGTATGAAGATCAGATTCTAATTTTATGATAATAAAGAATATAACAAGTATGAAAAAAATAATATTGGCAACTGCAGCGTTGGCGCTTGTATTCGTTTCATGTAACCATGAACCCGAATTTGACGGAATGAAAGAATATAGTCCGGGAAACGTATTGAAATTAGAATTGACTTACGCCGGTGATTACACATCGACAGGCGGATTTCTTGATGGTGAAGACAATTCCGATGATCCTACGGCTCCTGCTAAGATAAATCTGGAGAAATGGATGAATTCTACCTATTATACGGCAGAAAAGGGTTCGGAAGCGACCATTAAATATAATCTGCTTAAGACATCTTATTCTGATGAAGTAGGCTTTAATGAAGATTTTCAAAGAAACTTTGTAAATGGGGCCAATACGGAGATTGACGGCTGGATGAATTATTTTACCGGTGAGAAGACTTGGATAAACAAGATATACAGTGGAAATGCATATACCCAGATGGCGAACGGTGATGCCGAAACTACCGAAGCCTGGCTTATCACTCCCAAGTATACGGTGGTAAAAGGGGATAAATTGAGCTTTGACGTCTGTGTCGGATATTACAAAGGAGATTGTCTACAAGTATTCATCTCCGAAGACTTTTCCGGTTCAAGCTCGGATGTGACTTCCAAATACACTACGTGGGAGGATGTCACCGAAAATTTTGACATCCCTAAAGAACCGGACAATGCCTATGGCAAGTTAGGGCCTGCCGGTGAGATGGACTTATCTTCATATGAAGGAAAGGCTATCAATATTGCATTCAAATATTCGGGTGCTGCCGATACAAAAACGACCACTATCCAGTTGGACAACATCCATATTGCCCGTGAAGTATCAGAGACTTCGACTGTCGTGAAAGAGGCACGTGCGGTGGTAGACAATGATAAGAGTGCGTGGACTGTGACCCTTCCGAGCGACATTCCGGATATCTTGGTGAATGAAGACTTTGAGAAAGGGAAAGATTATGACAATGTTGTTTTGGAGGGCTGGTGCAACAGCAAGGTGAAAGGTGAAAAATCTTGGGAGTACAGATCGTATCAGAATAACAGATATGCTAATATCACAGCCTATAACAACGGCGAGTTGGAGACATGGTTGATTACTCCGGCACTGGTCATGCAGAAGGAGATGGTATTGAACTTTGATTTTGAGTACAGATATCTGGCAGGAGATGTGTTTACGCTGATGATTTCTACCGACTTCAACGGTGATCCGTCAAGCATATCTTCGGCTACCTGGGTCGATGTCACTCCGGACAACTTAGACAAAACAAATGACAAGTCATTTACTTCGTATAGTGTGGATTTAGCATCGTATATCGGTCAGACGATCTACGTCGGTTTCCGTTATATCGGCGACAACGCTACCGGACTCACGACTACTTGTCAGATTGATAATGTATATGTAGGCATTCCTAAGTAAGGATTTCACATAGAGTCATAGAATGAAATCGCCCACGTTACAGATAGTTGTAGCGTGGGCTTTTCATTTATAAGGGGTTGGGATACCCTTTCCGTTTACTTGATCTTCATCCGCATTACCACCGGATTGTGATCGCTGTAATCCAGCTCCGGAGAGAAGTAATCCAGTCCTTCCAGCTCCTCGCTGTGGAAGATATAGTCGATTCTGAGCAGTCTCTTGAAATAGCGGAAGGTGTACATGTAACCGTGGCCGCAGGTTTGGAAACCATCTTTCAGACGGTTGCCTTTCATGGTGTGGTAGGTATATGACGAGGGCAGGGAGTTGAAGTCGCCACACACCAGTGTGGGGTGGGGGGAGGCGGTTATCAGCTTGTGCATATGCTCTGCTTGGGCGGCACGTTTCACGAAGTTCTCTTCCAGTCCGTCGGTGAGTTTGAGGATGGCATGTTCGGTTCCGGTGGTATTGTCTTTTTTAAGTTCCTTTTCCAGCGTCCGTTTGTTGCTGCTTACTTCGGTTGTCTGGAGGTGATTGTTGAATATCCGGATACGTTTTCCGTTGATGTCGATGTCGCACCACATGCTACAGTTTTTACTGTCGGGGTATGTGATGAGTTGCTGGCTGAGTATGGGATACTTGCTGAATACGGCGAGTTGCAGGATCGGTGTTCCGGCGGGAGCTTGGGGAATAGAGTAATAAGGCCATGTGGAAAAGGCTTTTTTCACACTATCTACATTGAATTCGCGATTGCTGCCGAACTCCTGCATGCAGAGGATATCTGCGTGCTGTTCTTCCATATACCGGGCTATTTCTTTGCAGGAATATCCGGTCTGATCTCCATTAAAGGCATCTACGTTGTAAGTGGCGATGGTGAATGCCGCGAGGGAGGGGGGCGGAGAAGAGAACCGGATGACCCGGCTCAGATATCCCCAATTGCCTAAGATGGCGATGAGGGGGATGAGTAGCCAGACACGTAGCCGCATAGCCCAATAGATAAGTGCTGCGAAGTTGATCAGCAGCAATACGGGCAATGCCAAGCCGATAAAGGCAAAGCGGATGTGTCCGGCAGGAGACAGTTGGCCGGAGAAAGCTCCGGCAAGGGTAATACCTGCCAATAGGAAGGTTGATAAGATGGATAGGTGATAAAATAGTTTTGATACGGCTTTTTTTCCCATGGGCCTCTCCCCCTGCCCCCTCCCCGAAGGGAGGGGAAGTTTTATGTTCGTTACTTAATTTTTAACTAAATAATACTGTCATATTGCATGGCAGCTTTCAACTCCTAATTTTCAACTGAATAAATACTGCCACGCTACATAGTAATTTTCAACTCTCAACTTTCAACTTTCAACTGAACAAGGCTTTCAACTGAATAAATACTGCCACGCTGCATAGCAACTTTCAACTCTCAACTTTCAACTGAACAAGGCTTTCAACTGAACAAATACTGCCATGCTGCATAGTAACTTTCAACTTTCAACTCTCAATTTTCAACTGAACAAATACTGCCACGCTGCATAGTAATTTTCAACTTTCAACTCTCAACTTTCAACTGGACAAGGCTTTTAACTGAATAAAGCAGCCTTTTCACTATCATCTTCAGCTTGTCCTGTGCTATCGGCTTCGTTATGAATTCATTGCAACCGGCATCCTTGGCGGCGTTCCGGTCGTATTCGTAGGCGAATGCACTCTGCATGATGATAGGCACTTCCGGAGAAAGTTCGCGGATGATTTTTGTAGCTTCCAGGCCATTCAGATTCGGCATTTTGATATCCATCAGAATCAGATCCGGTTTGATTTCATCGAATAAGGTAACGGCTTCCATGCCATCCCGGGCACGTACCAAGTTATACATCTTTCCGAGAATGGCATGCAGCAGTTCGTAATTGCTGTCTGTATCCTCGGCGATGAGGAGGGTAGGCTTGACACCTCCCGAATTGACACCTCCCGAATTGGCACCTCCCGAATTGGCACCTCCCGGATTGGCACCTCCCGAATTGGCACCTCCCGGATTGCCGTTTTCCGGGTTTGCGGGCGGGGCATCGGCAAATAGCTCCGGACAGGTATCTTCCGGATTCTCTACCTCCTTTGCCGGTAGCCAAAAGCTGAATGTGCTTCCCTTGCCCGGCTCCGAGGTTACGGAGATCCCGCCACCCAGCCGTTCGATGATCGTTTTGCAGATGGAAAGCCCCAACCCCGTGCCTTGTGCGGTGCTGTTCAGCTTCATGAAACGTTCGAAGACCTTTCCCACCTTGTCGGGGGCAATGCCCGTGCCGGTGTCCGTCACATGGAAAACGATCCGTTCGCCCTCCCGCCGGTATCCGTAGCTGATGCTCCCTTCTTTGGTGAATTTAAAGGCGTTTCCTATCAGGTTGGAAATCACCTGGAAGATGCGGTTCTTGTCCGAATCGATAACAAGTATCTCGTCCGATGGTTCATAGATCAGTTCCACTCCGTCCGGTGTACGGAATATGTGTGCATCGTATATCTCTTTGCAGAGCTTGTGCAGCTTCACGGGGCCGGAGGAGAACTCCACGATGCCCGATTCGATTTTCGACAGGTCGAGTATCTCGTTGATGAGTTGCAGTAACCGTTCGTTGTTGGCGTCTACGATTTCGTAGTATGCTTTCCTCTCGTCGGCATCTTCGCTTTCGGCGATGATGCGGGAGAAACCTACGATGGCATTCAACGGAGTACGTATCTCATGGCTCATGTTGGCAAGGAAAGCCGATTTCTGCTTGTCCGATGTTTCTGCTTTCTCTTTGGAGGCCTGCAGTTCGCGTTTCATCAGTTCCAGTTGGGTGATGTCCCATTCGATGCTGATGATGACCGGTGAGAAGTCTTTGCTGTCTACCTTTATCTTCTGTTTGTCCAGAATGAGGAGGTTGCCGTTTTCGTCTTTGCCTTCCAATATCCAGTGTTTGCCTGTTCCGGTGGCTGCAATTTCCATGTCCTCTTTCCGTTTCTGTTCGGCCAGTTCCGGCGGATAATAATCGAAATCGTTTTTGCCGATGGCATTTTCCGTGCTGACTTCCTGATCGGATGCTTCCTGATTGAATATTTTCCGGCTGGATGATCCTTGACTGTATGATCCATGATCGGATGCTTCCTGATCAGATGCTTTCCGGTTATATGCTTCCTGATTATATGCTTCCCGGTTGCGGTATACGTAGCGGAAGTCGTTATTGATATCTTTCACAACGATGCCTGCCGGGAGATTCTTCATCGTGGTGTCCATGATCCGGTTCAGCCGTTTGATCTGCGACTCGTAGCGCAGGCGTTCCGTAATGTCATGCGTGAACGACCAATAACTGACCTCGCCCTCATCACTGGTGACATGATACATCGTCCCTTCAAAAGCTTGTATTTCCGTATTGTCCGGCACCGGATGATAGGCGATGAAGTCGGTGTAGTTTTTCTCTTTCGTCTGTTCACATCTGCGTTGCCAGGCATTCGAGCCGGACATGTCTCCTGCCAACTCGTAAATCTTATAAGAGCTGAGTTCCCGGTCGCCCTGTATCCTGTGGTTCTGCCGGAACAGCCTGTTGGTAAATATCAGCGTACCGTCTTCGCGGGCGGCAAATATGCTCTCTTTGGCATTGTCGATGGCATGTGTGAGGGTGTTGATGTCATTCCGGTGGCGTTGTATGTCCGTCACGTTCTGTATATAGCCTTCTATATAGTACGTGCCGTCGGGCTGTTCCTCCCGGACGCAGGTCTGGATTTGCAGGTAATAGATGCTGCCTTTGTGGCTGATGCGGTAGCTTGCGCCATTCTCGTCGGGTTGCCGTTCGTTGTTCTCGAGCCATTGGGCAAACACGGCCTTGTCTTCTTCCACCACCAGCTCACAATAGCGGTCGATGGGGATGGACTGCAATTCTTCGGAACAGAGGATATCGGTATAGCCTTGATAGTAGAAGATGCGTTCATTGCTGGCATATTTCCACCGGCCGATCTGTGCTGCTTTCTGGATGGCTTTCAGCTCGCGGTTTGTGCGTTCCAGTTGCAGTTTGACGTTGCTCCGTGCAGTGATGTCCCGGTATTGGCATAGCACCATGTCGTCATACGGATGCATGATGCACTTGAAATAATAGGTGCCGTCCGGCAGCTCCAGCCTGTAATTCCGGCTGACGGTTTTTTGTTCGTCGACCACGCTCCGGAAAGTCGGTACCAGCTTCTCCCGCGTGTGCAGGGGCAACAGGTCGAATACGTTCTTTCCCAGGAGGAGCTCCTCCTTCAAAAACCAAAGATCGCTGTGTGTGTCGATGTCTATGCAAACGCCTTCCTGAGAGACCAATAGCATTGTATCGGCCGTTATCCGGAGAATTCTCCGGGCGTTTTGCGGATGATGCAATATTCTGTTCATGTGTGTATAGATTTATAGGATTTATGACTTATGATTTATGACTTATGAATCATGATTCGGAACTTCTTTTGGCTTTTTCCCACACGCCTGTTCCGCGTTTTTTCTTCAGGTAGCCGATTCCTTTCAGTACGTTGACGTTCATGAAGAGGAAGTAGTAGGGGATGAACAGGAGCTTGTTCTTTATCTGTTTGGTAGACAGATAGTAACCCCACAGGCCGAGGACGTAGAACAGGATTTGAAGTACCAACAGGACACCGTACAAGGTACAGGAATCGCCTGCAAGCCCCTTCATCAGCAGGAGCAGCGCATTGAGCGGCAGCAGCAGGAACAGCAGGAAGGGGGTGACGGACCATCTCAGCACCCGATGGGATACGTACTGGAAGCTCAGTATCCCGTAGCGGAACGGGTTCAGCAGGGGGCGCAGCCGCCAGATGGATTGCAGTCCGCCGGCGGCGATGCGTACTTTCCGTTTTTCTTCTTCGCGCATGTCTGCCGAACCGCTTTCGATGGCATATGCTTCCGTGCAGTAGGCGATGATGTATCCTTGCATGGCGATGCGCAGCGACAGTACGAAATCGTCCAGCAGCGTGTCGCGTTCCATTTCTGCAAACAGCTCCCGGCGCACGGCAAACAATTCTCCCGCAGCTCCTACGGCGGAGTACAGCCGTGCATCGAGCGCTTTCAGGGTGGATTCGTATCTCCAGTAGATGCCTTCTCCTCCGGAGGCGGCATTGTCTTTTGCCTGTACGGCAATGCGTTTTTCTCCGGCCACGCAGCCTACGCGCGGATCTTCAAAGGCGAGCACGATTTCGCGGACCGCCTGCCGGTTCACCATCGTGTTGGCGTCGGTGAACACGACGATAGGGGTATCCACCAGTTTCATCCCCCGGTTCATGGCGGCGGTTTTTCCCTGCCGTTCGGGTTGGAAGAAGACGGTGGCTTTCCCTTCCCAACGGGTGCGCAGACGCTCGTTCGTGCCGTCGTCGCTGCCATCCGTCACCCACACGATGTGCAGTTTCTCCTCGGGATAGTCCAGTTCGAGGGAGTTCGCCATCTTTTCGTCTACGATGTCCTCTTCGTTGAAGGCGGTGATGAAAAGGGTCACTTCGGGCAGATCCCGGTCTGCTGCCGGCAGCACGCGTCTCACGGGCTTCACGAAAAGTTCTTTGAGCTTGACGAGCAGGCAGAGCACGATGCCATAACCTAAATAGGTGTAGAACACGATGAAAAGGGCTGTCCAAAAGATGATTTCGATCCAAAGGGAATTATTCATGGTATATATTTTTTGTATTCATGGCATATCTGTTTCATTATATTATTCTGCCGGGTAATTATTTTTATTGTATTCTGTTGAGTAATGCGGTTTTTCTTTCCGAGTCTTTCAGCATCCCCACGAAGTAGAGGGCATCCGCTTTGTTGGAGGCATTGCTTCGGTCTTTCTCGTATTGCTCTACAAAGTGGGTGGCATGTTCTGCCAAATGTTTCCGGCAGTCGATGTTCAGCATGATTCCTTCTTCGAAGTTATTGTAGGAAAGCCCGCTGACGGCATCATCCGTTTCGACGGAGACGATATCTTCTTTTTTCAGACCGCTCAGATTGACGGTGACCGAAGGGTAATAGAAGCATTCCCCGATTGGCAAGTGTACGGTCAGCTTGATGGTATGTTCGTCAGTCTGTTCGACTTTCACATTTCCGTGCGTGCGATAATAATTGTATTCGTAATACTCTTCCTGTGAGGGGAACCAGACGGAGTCGTCACCGTCTTTCCCGTAGTTATCATTGATCCATTCGAGCAACTTTATCCAGTCATTGTCGGTGTTGTGCACGCCTATATGGACGGCTTTGCGGTTCCTCTCGGGTGCTCTTCGTTGCTGCCGTATTTCGTCTTTTATGTTTTCCTGTACCTCTTCGAACGATCTGTTGAGCGCCACTTTGTCCAGGCTCTCTATTGCTCTGAACGGGTATAAGTCTTCTCCGTTCGATTCGGTTGCCATGGTTCGGATATCTTCATATTGCAGGGCGGCATCTATATAGGTGTCGTTTCCATTAGGGCGGGCCAGCATCTTGCATTTTCTCCCTGCCAGTTGTTCCTGTATTTTGCTTTGCGCTATGCCGTAATGCTGTTTGATTTCCTCCACGTCGTTTACGTTTTCGGCCATTACATCATGAAAGGCGATTCCGACACCGTAGTTCAGCATCTCTTTTATTTCGTCCCAGTTCAGCCCTCTTTTCATGAAAAAGCGGTAATAATCCTTCTCGTATCCGGGATTCACATCCACGTCTTGGTCCATCCACTCTTCTTCTGCGGACAGGGTGGTGGTAAATGCGAACCTGACCTCTTTCCCCGTTCCGTCAGTGCTTCCCAAAGTGCGGACGGCAGGGAGTACATTGGGTGGAAGGTCTCCTTTTCTCAGATGGGCGGAGTTGTAATATAGTTGTGCCGTTTTATCCGGTTCCTGAACGGTGGGGGTGGGATACGGGTCGGAATTGGATACCGGCTTTCCGTTGATGGCGGCCCACGTGCGGCAGTAGGCCGATTGCTTGCAGTCGTCCTGCACCAACAGCAGCAGAAGCGGCTTGTTGTATTTCAAACAAGGCATACCGGCTTTCAGTGGAACTTGTGGGGCATCCTTTACCTTTATGAAGATGCCGGCTGTGATATCTCCCTGCACTTCGTTGCCGAAAGGATAAAGATAGGTCTGTTCCTGAGGCTTTTCCTTGTCATCATCATTATTGCCGCCTTCATGTTGTTCATCATCTCCGGTATACAAGTTGATTTGTTTTATGCAGGAGGTGAACAGCAACATACAGATACAATAAAATATCAGTTTATGGTTCATATTTGTAGCTTTATTTATTTTTCATATATTCGCTTAAAAGTATAGGTTGGTGGCGTTCAAAGAATTTGTGCCTGAATTTGGTCCACATGATATACCATAACGCAGCAAAGGTCTTGTGTAATTCCTTAAAAGGACTACGTGGCGGGTATAGTTTCCTTACCATCTCTTTGTTCCACGGCTTGGTAAAAAAGCGCAGATAGTATTCATCCGTCGGGTTTACGATGAAATCGATTTTTTCTTCCCATTCGTACCGGTTCAGCATCAGGTCTCCTTCGGTAAACCAGAGCAGCTTGTATATCAACGATTGGTAAGGCAGGTAATTCAGGAATAGCTCACCATAGTTATTTTCATAATGGTCGGGCATTTTACTTTTCTCAAAGAGTACGAGTTTGTTGTCTATATCCAGTATAATCCATCGGTGCGATTTCTTCGGAAATAGAAATTCCCCCAACAGGCTGGGAGTTTCCATGTATCCCCGGGATGCTACCCGGCATTGTTCGCTGATAAATTTTTCGGGATTCTCTACATGTTCCAACACTTGGTTGCAGATGACATAATCGAACTCTTTGTCTTTGAACGGTAAGTTTTCACCATCCGCATTGGCAAATATCTGGTGTGGATAGATCTTCATATCTCCACATCGGTGATAATTCTGGTCTGTAAACTTTTCAGTTACAACGTTGGCGCGATGAGACGGGTTGTGTCCCGGACCGACTTCCAATACCCAGTCTCTCTTTTTTATGTGCAAATTATCTCTGTCGTATGGTGTTCTTCTTTTCATACTTTATGAGTTTTACCGGTTATTTTATCAAGTTGGAATCCTCATCCTCATATTTTTCTTTTTGAGTAAACAATCCGGTGATGTTTTTCATCGCTCCGGCTACGCGTACTTTAAAGCTGTTCAGCAGGGTTCCGTCAGTGCCCACCGTGCCATATCCCGTCACTGCGCGTGCCCGGCGTTTGCGTACGAAAGCGATCTTTCCATACTTTTTCAATTCCAGTGCCAATGAGCCGTCTTCGCCACGGATGATATCCGTGCGGATACCCGTTTTCTGCGCCAGATCGGTGCGATAAGCAAACACCAGTCCGCGCACGCTCAGTTCCGGACGCTTGAATGCTTGCAGCCACAGGTGCGTGTCACGGGCGAATTCATAGAATTTCAGTCCCAGCCATGAGTGCTCCTTGTCGGGGATGTAGCTCCACAGTGAGCTGACGGCCACGATACCGGGACGTTCGAGGGCTTCCACCATCGTTTCTACGTAGCGGGGCGGATACAGGGTATCCGAATCTATGTTGATGTGGTATTTTCCCCTTGCATGGTTCAACCCGCACAGGCGTGCGAAACCGCAGCTGTGCCGCGTTTCCGTGTAATAAGGCACTCCGGTGGCCCGGTATATCTCGGCCGTGCGGTCTTTCGATTCGTTGTCTACCCCGATGATTTCTACCGGATAGCGGCACTGCATCTCGCTCAGCGACCACAGGCAGGCCAGCAGATGCCGTTCTTCATTGTATCCGATCAGGGATACGGTGACCAGTGGCTGTTCGGACTGCAATCCGGCCAGTTTGCCGCGCACTTCTTCGACGACTGCCGCCGGTGCATAGGAGAAGGGTTTCTCGTAGACTTGCAGGTATTTGCTGTACCATTTCTTCATATTCTGCTTTTTGAGGTTATCTTTTTAGAATCAGTTTCTCGATGCGCCGGATACAATTGTATCCGAATAGCTTTATAAAGAAGGTTCTCGTGCGGTAGTAAATGAACGCCTGGTGTGAGAACCAGGAATTCTGATAGTGATGGATGGCATAGGTGTTGCCGGTGACGATCACCTCTCTGGAGTCGAATATCTTCGGAGAGAAAAAATCGTTGGGCAGCACATATACGGCTTTTTCCATATCCAGACCCTTCAGTGCGTCGATGTTGCTGCCCGTCAGATTGACCACCGGCTTGAAGCGCTGGATGGTTTCGTTCATGATTTCCGGCAGCATGCGGATATCCATCTGTCCGTTTTCCTGTATGAAATTTCTTCCTTTATAGTAGTCCAGACAGGCCTTTATCCAGTCGCATCCTTTTTCGGCCCCGATTATGGCGGCTTCGATCGTGCCTGCGTTTTCCGCACCGACGAAGTAGGGGAGATCCAGCAACGGATCGAAGCTCTTCAAGACTTCCACGTCCGAGTCCAGATAAATGCCGCCGTAGTTGTAGAGGGCGTACAGGCGGATGTAGTCTGCGGCAAAAGCATACTTCTTGACCCGAAAGGCCTGCTCTACCCAAGGCACTTGCGCGATGTCGAACCGTTTCAAGTCCCATAGCATGATTTCATAGTCCGGCAGATGGATTTTCCAACTGTCGATACATTTTTGTATCTTCTGAGGATAAGGGTCGCCGCTCAGCCAGCAGAGGTGTATTCGTTTGGGTATCATATTTTTCTGATGTTTTGAGGTGGAACAGGCAGTGCCGGCATCTTCGTGCACGGCACTACTTCGCACAATACTTTCTGCATCTGGCACTTCCACGACAGATTTCCGATGCTGTCGCGTATCTCCCGGCCGGTCATCGGCAGCGACCGGCAGAAGGCCACTATGCCGTCGATGTCCACTGCTGTCTCGTCCGCCGGAATTTTCATCACGTATGCCTTGTCGTCAAAGTCCTCATCGGTTTCCGAATAGGCGAACGCAAGCCCGCGTGCGGCATATTCACGGTTTTTCAATGTTTTGATGTGGGTGATGCCGCTCCGGTGGCGGCCCAGGCTGCCTATCCCGAAATCGGCATGTTCGAAGAGCTCGTCCAATTCGAGGCCATGCCGGGCTCCGTGCAGAATGACGTAGGGTTCCAGCCCGTGTTCACGGATGAGGGGCAGTATTTCTTTCCGTTCGCGTTCGCCCGTCAGTTCGCCTACGATGTGGAAATACACTTTGTAGGATCGTCCGCGGTCGTAGTAGGCGGCCAGTCCGCGCACCAGGCGGTCGAATCCGTGCCAATAATGCACTTCGGCCACCCCTATCAGATGCAGTTCGTCCGAAGTGTCGTTCATGTGCTGCTTGAGTGGCACGGCATCGAAGTCGATGCCGTTGGAAATGCGTATGGCCGGAATGCCGAAAATGGTTTTTGCTGCTGAAAAGGTGACGATTGCGTCCAGTTGCTTCGCCAGTTTTTTGCGGAACAGGCGGTCGATGTAGAGTTTCAGCTTCATTCCGGTGCTGGCGTACTCCTGGTCATAAGGATACGTGGGGATTTCCATGACCACATGCCTCACTTGCCGTTTAAGTTCTTTTATCAGGTTGATTGTGAAAGGATTGGCGTTGTGAAAAGACCGGATGTATACCAGCTCGATGCCTTCGCGTTGCGCATACTCGCAGATGGGACGAAAGAAAAACCTTTTTTTGGCCTTTGCCATCTTTCCCGATCCGAGATCGGCTATCACTTCATCGTTTACCATCCAACGCCGGTTGCCGTCGTCTGTGATCTGGTAATAACACATCCGTACGTCCGCCCCGCATTCGCGCAGTGCTTTTGTCTGGTATCGGATTTTTTTGCTGATACCGTTTGCTTCGTCAAATCCGTGAAAGATAAGAAATAATAATTTCATTGTTTGCTTTAAGGATTTCTTTAGTTATTTTACTTTTTTCGTTTGTGCGCTATTTTTTGTATCTTTCCCATCAGGTCATACTCGCGCGTGATTTGTATATAAATCCCAAAGATAGTGAAACTTACGATACTTTTCAATATAAACGTGAGAAAAATATTCCCGTTGTTTGTCAAGTAATGTAGCGGGATGAGGGCGGCCGCTATGAGCATGCCTGCAATGATGGGCGATGTGAACTGGCGCAGCAGTGTCCACATGCTTCGCCGGAGCGTCACGCGGTACATCTGCCAGTAGCACTGGATGAAGTTGATGCAGAACGTGGTGACGATGCACCATGCCACGGCTTCCAGCGTGCCGAACCAGAAGATGCCGAGCAGCATCCCCGTCACGTTGAGCACGGACGAGAATACCCCGCAGGCGAACAGGCTGCGCGTGTCTCCGGCAGCCTGGAAGATGCTTCCGGAGGAGGAGAGGATGATCTGTACGCCGACCGAGAGCGTGAGTATGCGGAACACCGGCACGGACGGCAGCCATTGCTGACCGAAGATGATCAGCGTCACCTCTTCGGCCGTGAAGAACAGCAGCACGCTGAGTGGTATCCCGATGAAGGCGAGCAGGCGCAGGATGCGTTCGTAGGCCGAGGCAAGCCGGTTCAGGTCGTTCTGGTAATCGCTGAATATGGGGTGCATCACCGGGGTGACGACTTGGGTGATGTTCTGCAACGGCAGCATCATCAGGCGGTATGACTTCTCGTAATATCCCAATTCCGACATGCCCATGTACTTGCCTATCAGCAGCTTGTCGAGGTTGCGGCTGAAGTAGTTGATGACGTTGAAAAGGAACTGGTAGGCGGAGTAGGAGAATATCTTGCGGAGGGCGCCCCATCCGAGCGTCATCGCGGGGTGTTGCGGGTAGCGTTTCAGCGAGATGATGAAAAGGAGGATGCTGGAGAGGATCGGGCTGATGATCAGCGCATACAGTCCCGCGCCGTTCAAGGCGGCTATGACGGCGGCCGTGCCGCTGGCCACCTGCACGGCGAAGCTGCGGAGGGCGATGAACTTGAACTCCTTGTTCTTGAAAAACAGGGCGTTGGGCACGATGGTGGCCGAAGCGAAAAAGAGGTTCACGCAGAGCAGTTGGCACAGGGTGCGCAGGATGGGGCTTTCGTAATAGGCGGCAATGGGCCACGAGGCGGCGAAGAAAAGCACCGAAAGGCCGGCGCCCATCCAGAGGGTGAAGGAGAAGATGTCCGACAGGTCTTTCTCCGTCAATGCCTTGTTCTGCACGATGGCGGGCGAGATGCCCATGTCGGTGAAGATGCTGAAAAAGGCGATGATGACCGTGGCGATGGCTACGATGCCGAAGTCGTCGGGCGTGAGCAGGCGGGCCAGTACTCCGGCCACGACGAGGGAGATGACGATGCCGCTATACTTGGCGAGCGCGGTGTAGAAGACACCGGAAAAGAGCTGTTGCTTGAGATTACTTGCCATAAGCGTCGATATATGCGTTTGCCACCACCTCGAGATTCATATGCTGCCGGGCGTAGCGGTAATTCTCTTCTCCCTTGCCCTGTTCCGCCAGCCGTCCGGCCTGTTCCAGCGCACGTACGATGCCGGCGTTGTCGTCGGGAGAGAAAACCGGGTTTCCGGTCTCGCGCAGCAGTTCGCCCACATTCCCGTTGTCCGGGCCTGCCACCACTTTCCGGAACAGGAAAGCTAAAGGGACGTTGCCCGAGTTCAGTATCCGTTTCCTCTGCACGAATATCACGTCCGACGCGGCGATGTAGTAGGGGAGCTCGTCGTTGTCGATCAGTTCGCCGTTGGCGCCTGCCCGGATGTTTCTCAGGCGGAGCAGAGCCGGTACAAGGTAGTATCCGGCCAGCGAAAGGAGCCTTTTCAGCGGATTGCGCTGCCCGGGATGTTTGGCAAACGGGAACATCCGGGGGGCCAGCAGGAACTTTCTTTTATTCCGCAAGGCGGAGAAGGCGTCCAGCACCATGCGGATCTCTTCGCGGTTGCGGAATTTTCCGAAGGCGGTGATGATCATTTTATCGGCCGGAAGCCCTAAGTGCCTGCGGGCTTCTTCGCGTGAGATGCTTTCGTTGTAGGTGTTTTCGTAGATATGGTGGGGGATGATGACATTCCGGCTGCCGGGATGCGCCTTTCCAAATTCCTCCTTGCTGTATCGCCCCATATGCACCACTACGTCGCTGCACGATTCGATGAGCCCGTATGCCTGCCGGATGACCGGATTGGCATTGTAGTGCGGACAGGCGTTGTGCCTTGTATAGACGATCTTGCTCCCGCCGTCTTTGAAGTGGCGTATGCGCTGCCGCAGACGGTCTATCACGGAGATGTCCGTACAGTTCCATCCCACCGCCTCTTCGGGCCATTGAAAATGGATGATGTCATAAGGTTCATCCTTTTCCCAGAAATCCCGGCCGGAACAATGCACGTCGATGCCCTGCTTGCGGATGGCTTCGCAGAGTACAGGGACGAAGAGATTGTCTGTGTCGTCTTCTCTGAATACAATTAACACTTTCATATAGATGGGTTTCTCTTGAAATTCGTTTTTAATGGAATAAAAAATCGGAGTTTGTCTTTTTTCTTAATCCATAACCTCCCTCATTCCGGAATTAAGAAGCAAAACAGCCTTTTATAATAAAGGCAAATTTAAGCATAATAATCGATAAATTCAAAGAAACCGGTACGGATTAGCGGTAAATAATAAAAGCCTCTCCCCAGCCCTCTCCGTAGGAGAGGGAGTAGGGAGATACTCCTGTTTATCAATTAATCGGTCACTAATATTAAATTAATCGGTCACTAATATTAATTAATCGATCACTAAACTAACTCAGCTCCCTCTCCCACGGAGAGGGCTGGGGAGAGGCTTTTCCCACGGAGAGGGCTGGGGAGAGGCTTTTCCCACGGAGAGGGCCGGGGAGAGGCTTTAAAACAGTATCTCCAGCAACTTGTTCGAAATTTGTACGATCCCTTCCGGATCGCCTATCTCGAGATACCTGCACGTATCCCGATAAAAAGTGATCAGGAACGAGTAGACGCACATGTTTTTTATCTCTTTTTCATAATTGGAGATCAAAGGGTAATTGATTCCGGTCTGATAGTAGACTTCCCGTTGGGTGAGATGGCAGTGACACCGGTAGAGCAAAAGGTTTCTTCCAGCTATCCGGCTGATTTCCTGAACTGTCCGACGTATCATGTCGGTATCACTCTGGTAAATGATTCTTTTTTTAAGTTTTTTTTTCTTCATAATGATTTCACTTTTTAAATAACCGTGCAAAGTGACAAAATAAAAAGGAAATATTTGTTACTAAAAACCGTAACAGATATATGAAAACAACTTCCGAGCTTTGCTGCCGGATATTTGTGTCCGTCATTAAAAAATATATTTATGAAGCAGAATTTTTATTTCAAGCACGACGCCCCTTCGGCTACCAACCCGAAATTAGCAAAACTTCTCCAAAAAGAAGGGGCGAGAGGATATGGCGTCTATTGGCTTTTGATTGAACTGTTGCGGCTGCAGACAGATTTTAGCCTGCCTGTCACCGAGACCGCAGGCTTGGTGTCAAGATTGGGGTACACGCAAAAAACGGTGGTGGTTCGCGTTATCGAAAACTATGATCTTTTTTCGGAAGAAAACGGCATGTTTTTTTCTGTCGGATTGATAAAAAGAATGGAGAATTTCTTGAGCAAACGTGACGAGATGTCGAAGGAACTCGGGGGGAGCTTGGAGGATAATGCGCTGATAATCAACTCCCGTTTCCTGCATAACGCGCGTAAAGAAGAGCAGAGAAGAGAAGAACAAGAAAATAACTCTCTCACAAGAGAGCGTGTGAGGGGAGTTCTTTCGATGGATGAAGCCATCGCCCTTTTGCCCTCCGAGCAGGTGTGGTGCGAAGACATGGCACGCCTGTCGGGGCGGGGAGTGGAGTTCGCCGCCGATCTGCCGCAACTGCTCCCGTCGTTTACCGCCTTTCTCCGTCTGCGGGGCGAAGAGCACACGGTGACCGGACTGAGCGATGCCAAACGGCGGTTCATGTACTGGATGAAATCCGATGAAGGGCGGCAGGCGGTGAAGCAACTGCAAATTACGGCCGATGCCGGAGAAGAAAACGATCCCTACCGCTACGAGACGCTGGCCGGAGAGCAGCGCACTTATATGGGACGCCCCATTCCGGCCGATGCACCGCCACGCCCCAACTCATGGGCGGTGTGGGACGACCAGACGGAGGCATGGACACGCTGAGCACCGTCCTTGCAAGTGCCGGAAACGGTGATTAGGGGCGGTAAGAACCGTGGGGAGCCTCTCCCCAGCCCTCTCCGTGGGAGAGGGGGCTAAGTTAGTTTAGCAAACAATTATTTAATTAATTAATAAACAGGAGTATCTCCCTGCTCCCTCTCCCACGGAGAGGGTCGGGGAGAGGCCTTTTTTCAAACATGAGAAATTTTCATTCTTTCAACATCGAAACCTCCGGACGTACCGGCGGCAAAATAAAGACTCACTGTCCGCAGTGCCACGACCTGCGGCGCAACAAACGCGACAAATCCCTTTCCGTGAACCTCGACACCGGATTGTGCCACTGCCATCATTGCGGATGGAGCGCCCATGTGCCCGACGAAACCGAGCTGCGCGAACGCGAAGAACGGCAGGCCCGCAAGCGGAAAACCGCCTCTTCCTCCTCTTCCGTGCCGGCACATTTCCGCCGCCCGACGTTCAATCCCGCCGCGCTGCTGCTCTCCGAACGGATGGAGCGCTGGCTGGTGGAAAAGCGTTGCATCCCCCAGTCCGTCATCGCCGCGCTGCGGTTCACGGAACAGACGGAAACGATGCCGCAGACCGGACAGCAGGAGAACTGCCTTTGTTTCAACTACTTCGAAGAGGGTGCACTGGTCAATGTCAAGTATCGTAGCGGCGCCAAGCATTTCAAGATGGTCGCCGGTGCCGAGCTTATCCCGTACAACATCGACGCCATCGCGGATACCCCCGAATGCATCGTCACCGAGGGCGAGCTCGATGCCGCTTCCTTCCTCGCCACCGGCCGTGCGGATGCGATATCCGTGCCCTCAGGCGCCAATGGAAACCTCACCTGGCTCGACCGTTTCGTGGAGAGCCATTTCGAGAACAAACGGCTCATCTACATCGCCGTGGATACCGATGCCGCAGGCTTGAAGCTGCGTGCCGAACTTCTCCGCCGTTTCGGCCCCGAACGCTGCCGCATCGTCACCTACGGGCCGGAGTGCAAGGATGCCAACGAGCATCTGGTGAAGTATGGCGTAGAGAGTCTCCGCATCGCCCTGTCGCAAGCCGAAGAGGTGCCGCTCGAGGGCGCTTTCACGGCCGACGATCTTGCCGTGGAGCTGCGTGCCCTTTACGAAAACGGCTTCGGTCCGGGCGCCGAGACCGGATGGGAGAATTTCGACAGTCTCTGCACCCTCGAACTGCAGCGCCTGCTGATCGTGACCGGAACTCCCGGCTCCGGAAAGTCCGAATGGGTGGACGAGCTCGTCCTCCGCCTTTGCCTGCGCCACGACTGGCCGGCCGGCTTTTTCAGTCCGGAGAACATCCCGATCGTCTACCACCTCCGCAAGTTGGCGGAGAAGCTCACCGCCCGGCGTTTCCAGCCCGGTCTCGGAATGACGGAGGGGCTTTACGAGCGTATCACCCGTTACTTGGCAAAGCACGTATGCCATATCCTGCCCAAAGAGGACTTCACGGTGGATGCCATCCTGTCGAAGGGTAGGGAACTGGTGGCAAGGCGGGGGATTCGCATCTTCGTTATCGACCCCTTGAACCGGATCGAACACGACATGCGGCCCGGACAGACCGAAACGCAATATCTCTCGACCCTGCTCAACCGGCTCTCCGGCTTTGCCACCCGAAACCACTGCCTGGTAGTGCTCGTGGCCCATCCGCGCAAGATGAACCGCAATGCGATAACAGGGCAGACGCCCCGACCGGAAATGTATGACATAAACGGTTCGGCCGATTTTTACAACAAGGCCGATTTCGGAGTGGTGGTGGAGCGGGATGATGCGACGGGCGTCGTGCGCATCCATGTGGAGAAAGTGAAGTTCAAGCACTTGGGGCATCCGGGAGAAGCGCAATTCGTCTACGATCCCGTATCCGGCCGCTATCTGCCCTGTGAGGAGGACAAGTCTCCCCAGACCCCACCCGAACGGAGGGTGCGGGAGACCCGGTTCGACAATGCCTGCTGGCTGCCGGAAAACGCGGAAGAAGGGGTTCTTGAATTATGATTTATGAATTATGACTTATTTTTGTGGACGTAATTCACACCCCGCACCTCATAAATCATAACTCATAAATCATCATTCATAAATCATCATTCATAAATCATCATTCATTTTTATTGCGTATATTTGCAGAAAACGGAGGATATGAATATGGAACAGAAAGACAGATACATACGCTTTGATTGGGCGGCGAAGCGCCTGTTGAGGAATAAGGCTAATTTTGGGGTGCTCGAGGGATTCCTTACCGTATTGTTGGGAGAGAATATCCGTATATTGGAGATTCTTGAGAGCGAAAGCAACCAGCTGAGTCCGGAAGACAAGTTCAACCGGGTAGACATCAAAGCCCGCAACAGTAAGGACGAAATCATCATTGTAGAAATACAGAATACCCGCGAGATTTATTATCTGGAACGTATCCTCTACGGAGTGGCCAAAACCATCACCGAGCATATCGGACTGGGACGCATTTACTCGGATGTCAAAAAGGTATATTCCATCAGTATCCTTTACTTTGACATAGGGCAGGGCAACGACTACCTGTATCACGGTCAGAACACTTTCGTGGGAGTGCATACCGGAGATTTCCTCCAAGTGACCACCAAGGAGAAAGGAGTCATCGTCAGGAAGCTGCCGGCCGAGATCTTTCCCGAATATTTCCTCATTCGCGTCAATGAGTTCAATAAATCGGCAGTCACCCCGTTGGAAGAGTGGATCGAGTATCTCAAAACCGGTATCATACGCCCCGATACCAAAGCACCGGGACTGGAGGAAGCGAGAAGAAAGCTGATCTACTATAATCTGGAACCTGCAGAGCGGCAGGCCTATGACCGACACATAGATGCAATCATGATACAAAACGATGTGTTGGGAACAGCCCGTGAGGAGGGGCTTCAGGAAGGACGCGAAGAAGGACTTCAGGAAGGGCTTCAGGAAGGACGTGAAGAAGGACGTAAAGAAGGACTTCAGGAAGGCCGTAAAGAAAGTAAAATTACCATTGCCCGTAATATGAAAAACGTACTAAATCTTCCTGACGAAACCATTGCCCAAATTTCGGGTCTGCCTATTGACGAGATAAAAAAACTATAAGAGGGGGAGATAAGAGATAGGAGAATGGAGAGGGGAGAGGAGGAAAAGGGAAAACATGAGGGATAAAAGTTTATACCGGCCCCGGGGTAAATACGAAAAAGTTTTGTAACTTTGTAATTGTTGGAAGCCTCTCCCCGGCTCTCTCTGTGGGAAGAGCCTTTCCCCGGCTCTCTCCGTGGGAAGAGCCTCTCCCCAACCCTCTCCGTGGGAGAGGGAGCTGAGTTAGTTTAGTAGTTAATATAGGCAGGAGTATCTCCCTGCTCCCTCTCCTGCGGAGAGGGCTGGGGAGAGGCTTTTTATAAATTGTGACTGATATGAAAATTCAAGCAAGTATAACGATTCCCTATGCCGTGGCCAACTATGCCGAAATGCGTGACCGTGGCTTTTATTATGTGGATAAGACGGATTACATCCCACGTCTCGAGGCCTATAAAGCCCCCGTGTTCCTGCGTCCCCGCCGTTTCGGGAAGAGCTTGTTGGTATCTACCTTGGCGCATTATTACGACCGTACCTTGACCCACCGGTTTGAGGATCTCTTTGGAGGAACATACATCGGCAGCCATCCTACACCGGAGCACAACCGGTACATGATCGCCCGCTACGACTTCTCGAAAATGGTGATGGCGGATAGCATGGAAGGGCTGGAGAAGAACTTCAATATTCTGAATCGCGGCCCCGTGGAAATCATGGTGACACACAACCGTGACCTTTTCGGAGACTTTCAGTTTTCCACCCGCGAAAATGCCGCGCAGATGCTGGAAGAAGCGTTGACTTATGCCCGTGAACACGGACTGCCTCCGGTTTACATTCTGATAGACGAATACGACAACTTCACCAACCAGTTGCTGACCTCTTACAATGATCCGCTCTACGAGAAAGTAACCACTGCCGACAGCTTCCTGCGCACCTTCTTCAAGGTAATCAAAAAAGGTATCGGCGAGGGCAGTATCCGTACCTGTTTCTGCACCGGTGTGCTGCCCGTGACGATGGACGACCTGACCAGTGGATATAACATTGCCGAGATATTGACTTTAGAATCCGATTTTATCAATATGTTGGGCTTTACCCATGCCGAAGCGGATGCTTATCTGCGCTACGTGCTCGACAAGTATACCGGAAGCCAGGAACGCTACGACGAAATATGGCAGCTCATCGTCAACAACTACGACGGTTACCGTTTCAGCCCCAAAGGGGAAAAACTGTTCAATGCAACGATACTGACGTATTTCCTGAAGAAATTTGCAGTCAATAAAGGTGAAGTTCCCGAAGAGATGATAGACGAGAACCTGCGCACCGACATCGGCTGGCTGCGACGGCTCACCCTCTCGCTGGAAAACTCGAAGGCCATGCTGGATGCATTAGTGATAGACAACGGACTGGCTTACAACGTAGCCGATCTCTCCAGCAAATTCAATAAGCAGAAGTTCTTCGACAAGAATTTCTACCCCGTCAGCCTTTTCTATTTAGGTATGACGACCCTGCAGAACAACTTCCGGATGGCACTCCCCAACCTGACCATGCGCAGCATCTATATGGACTACTACAACGTGTTGAACCGTATAGACGGCGGCGCCAACCGGTATGTCCCTACTTACGAACGCTTCGTTGACGAACGTGATTTTGAATCGCTTGTCCGGAATTATTTCGAGCAATACCTCGGCCAGTTCCCCGCGCAGGTGTTCGACAAGATCAATGAAAATTTCATCCGTTGCTCTTTCTTCGAGTTGGTATCCCGCTACCTGAGCAGTTGCTATACCTTTGCCATCGAACAGAACAATTCGGAAGGACGCGCCGACTTCGAAATGACCGGCATACCGGGCACGGATTATTACACGGACGACCGCCTGGTGGAATTCAAATATTACAAAGCCAAAGAGGCGGAAAAGATGTTAGAACTGGATGCACCCCTGCCCGAACACGTGGAGCAAGTGCACCGTTATGCCGAAGACACACTGCGGCATTTCCCCAACTACAAGGTGCGCACATATGTGGTTTACATCTGCGCCAACCGGGGATGGAAATGCTGGGAAACATAAAGAAATGGGAGATGGGAGATCTCCCATTTCCTCACGGTTCCCCCAGCGCCCCCGCTATCAGCCTGACTTGTGCCGGAGTGTAACGTTTTGACTTCCGTGCCAGTCCGGTGGCATACAAAGCCTCCATCAATCCCGGAAAGGCGGCTATCCATTCGTTGAATTCCCTCATGGCACTGCCCGGCAGGATATCCGGCAGATAGAGCGAAGCCAACTCGCTCTTTCCATAACTCCGATACCGGAAAAGGACATCCTCCGGCTCTCTTTTTTGTGACTTATCTTCCTCTTTCATTGAATATCGTACAGTATGATTACCATGTAAAGATAACGATTTATACGGTAATCAGCAAGTGTTTTCTCACTTTATTACGACGTTATCCGATTTATCATGCAGTTGTGCGCAGTTGTCCGATATTGCTTGTTTTCATCCTTTTCGCATCCCCTATCTTTGTCATATCGGAAGTCAGAGTGGAGGAAACGTCTTCTCCATGCTCTTATCCCTTCCGGTATCCACACATATGATAACAGTTCCTGTAGTGCGCTACTCGCGCAACAAAAAGATCGGTGACAAGAATTCACCTCTGATTTATCTGCTGAGACCCAAACCCGGAGATGCGAAGATATATACCATCGACCTGTTGGCCAGCGAAATAGAAGCCATCGGCTCGCTGTCTGTAGAAGACGTGATCCATGTGATGAAATCTTTCGTACGCGCCATGCGGAAGGTACTCGTATCCGGCGATAAAGTGAAAGTAGACGGTCTGGGCATTTTTTATACCTCATTGACCTGTCCCGGTGTGGAGGTGGAAAAGGATTGCACAGTGAAGAATATCAAACGTGTCAATCTCCGCTTCAAGGTAGACAATACGCTGCGTCTCGTGAATGACTCCACAGCCGACACGCGTGGCGGAAACAATAACATCAGTTTCGAAATCGTATCGCCCGACGCAAAAAGCAATGACAATGGCGGCGGAGACGGAGAAGGGGAAGATCCGGCAGCGTAAATAATGTGTCAATATGCCAATGTGCCAATGTGCCAATTGCTGCGCTGTGTTTTTTAGAATATACGCAGCAGGTATATTGGTAAATTATCCAACCCATAGCGCAGCCAATTGGCATATTGGCACATTGGCAAATTATCCAACCCATAGCGCAGCCAATTGGCACATTGGCATATTGACACATTGGCAAATTATTCAACCCATAGCGCAGCCAATTGGCACATTGGCATATTGACACATTGGCAAATTATTCAACCCATGGCGCAGCCAATTGGCACATTGGCACATTGGCATATTGGCACATTGGCAAATTATTTAATTATTCAAAATGAAAAAGATAATAGAGAAAGTAGTGGAATGCCTCGTGGCAATCCTGCCGTTCTTTCGGAAGAAAGGAACGGCGAAAGAATTCAGTGAATTGATAACCGATCAATACGGTTTCTTGATGGTGCAACTGGAAAAAGCGTTGAAAGATTATTTTGACTTAAGCGCCAAAGTAAAAGAGATGCATGCGGAAATCTTCTCGTTGCGCGAACAGCGTTGCCGGAATACGGAGTGTGAATTACGCAAATAAGAAGGAGAGGAGGAGAGACACCGATGAGAAAAATCAACCTGATCGTCATTCATTGTTCGGCCACCCGCGAAGACCGTACGTTTACGGAGCAAGACTTGGAGGTGTGCCACCGCCGCCGGGGATTCAACGGCACCGGCTACCATTTTTACATCCGAAAAAACGGTGATGTCAAAGCCACGCGCCCCATCGAGAAGATAGGCGCCCACGTGCGCGGCTTCAATCTAAACTCCCTCGGCATCTGCTATGAAGGAGGGCTGGACTGCCAAGGAAAAGCCAAAGATACCCGCACGGAAGCCCAGAAACAATCGCTCAAAGCATTGGTCGGTAAACTCTTAAAAGACTATCCCGGCAGCCGCGTCTGCGGTCATCGCGACCTGAGCCCCGATCTGAACGGAAACGGGGAGATAGAACCTGAAGAGTGGATCAAAGAATGCCCCTGCTTTGAGGTTTGTGAATTATGATTTCTTTGTAAATTTTCAGTAGCGCCTCCGCGCTTTTTCTCCATGAGAACAGCTTGACGCGCTCCAGCCCGTAATCTACTTGTTGCTGATAGAAAGTATCATCCTCTTCCAGCAGCAGTATTTTGCGGGCTATGTCATTTTCATCCAGAGGATCGGCAAGCAGTGCCCCCTCTCCGGCTATTTCGGGCATGGCCGATGTGTTTCCGGCAATGACAGGAGTACCGCATGCCATCGATTCGAGCATCGGAATACCGAAGCTTTCGCGAAGCGAAGGATACAGAAAAGCGAATGCGCCGTTGTAAAGGGCTGCCAGGTCGGCATTAGGAATATATCCCGGAAAACTGAGATAAGGCTTTACCTCCTTTATTCCTTCTGCTGAAAGTATTCCGTCTATTGCTTCCTCTTTCAGATCGGCTATCAATAGCGGACGTTTATGTTTCGACTGTCGCAGATACAAGCCATATGCCTTGAGCACACGCGGCGTATTCTTTTTGGGGTCTGTATTTCCTAAAAAGAACAGGTAGTCGTCTGACGGGACATACTTATGTACGATTTCCGGTGCCGGCGGCATCTGCCTGAAGTGCGGGCTGTATCCGTTGTAGACAGCCGTCAGCCGGTCTTTGGGAAGATTGAGCGCTTCACGGATCCGGTTGCATTCGAAATTGGAAACAGTGATGATCTTCCTGCACTCCGACAGGATGCGGGGCACTACCAGACGGCGATAATGCCAGCCCATCTCCTGATACAACGAACGGCTGGACGATTGCCGCTTTTCCAGAAAAATAATGTCATGCAACGTCAGCACAAGCGGTACCGGACACTTGACCGGCGCCGTATTGCTCGTGCAATGCAACAAGTCGGGACGCACGCGCGCCACAGCACGGGGCAACGCTACCTGCTCCCATAGAGGATACGAAGGGCAACGCAGTTCAACGATATGCATATTGTCCGAATCATTCAGGCAGTGGTCCGGCCCCGGACTGACAAAAATGAAATATTCATTCTCATGATCTATCTTTTGCAGCTCCCGGATCGTTTCCAGAGCCACAAAATCCATCCCATGCTTGTTGGGACGGAATATACGCTGGGCTTCAATGGCAATCTTCATGTTTGATTTGTGATAAAAATGATTAGTGATTAGTGATAAATGATTAGTGACAAATGATTAGTGACAAATGATTAATGGCAATAATTAGTGATCCGCACCATCCTTACGCTGCATGGCACTTCTCCCATCTTCTTTCTCCCATCTCCCATCTCCACTCTCCACTCTCCCTTCTCTTTCTCTCTCTCTTTCCCCTTCTCCATGCTCTGTATGTATGAATTTCTTATTAGCTCCTTTTAGCTTAAAGAGGTTTCCTGCCATGACGAATGCCAATTGCGGAACTTTCAACACTGCTTTGAGCAGTTGTCTGTTCAGCAGCTTTCGAGGGATAGGCAGTAGCATGGCCATTATCTGGGCTAAGACGAGTATCCCCCATTTGATACTCGCCTCCGGCGGGCAGACGATAAAAGCCACCAAAGCCAGCCCGAAAACGGCCGCCAATTGCAGCAACCGGGGAGGAAGCATCCATTGGAATATCTTATCGCAATAATCCATATTGCCCTGCATGAACGCTTTGGGCAAATCCGGCAACACCGTTGCCAGGGCACCGAACTGGGCTGCTATCCAACGTTTGCGCTGGTTCTTGATATTAGTCGTCTTCTGGGTCTTTTCATCATAAACGGGCAGGTATTGCAGGTATCCGATATGGATATTCTGCCTTAAAAGCATCGTCTCCAGTTCCTTATCTTCACCTGCCGTTTGGAGTTGCCTCACATTCCGACGGAACCAGCCGGCATCGAATGCCATTCCCGAACCGGACAGGCTGGCCGAAAGCCCTACGGCATTGTGCCCGCTACGAAATATGCCGTTATTGATCTCTTCACTGACGGCATCGAGCATGGCGACATCCGTATTCAGGTTCTTGCCTGTACGGCGCGCCTGGATGGCCGGTAAGCCGAAGTCGTAGGCACGGTTCATCTCCGACAGGAAATTGCTTGTCGTGATGTTATCGGCATCCATCACCACCACGATGTCATAAGCGTCGCCGGCTATATGCTCCATTGCCAGCACGAGAGCTTTGGCTTTCGAGCTGTCGGTGTAATCGGCTTCCAGCAAGTGTATGGGGAGCTGCCGCAGCGCATCGTTGGTGGCCGGCTGCATCTGGTCGGAGATGACAATGACGTCATACAACTCCGCGGGATACTCCTGCCCGAGAAAACTCTGCACGGCATTCACGATTACCCGGTCTTCCCTGTAAGCCGGAAAGAGTACCGCGAAGCGGTGTTGTTTCCGTGCTGCAGGATATTGAGGCGAGCGGTAAAAGCGCGAAGCGACGGCATAAAACAACAGGTAGGACACACAGAATGCCAATGGCACAAATAATATCCAATCGATTATATAAATTACGGCATTCATGTTCGTCACGGCATTGTATTCTTGTTAGTCATGGCTGTTTATATTCATAACGGTCATTTATAGGACTTCAACTTTGCTTTCCGGGCAAAATGATGAATCCGAAAACTCCTCTCCATACCGCACCGGCCTGCCGGACACGGCGTTGCAAAAGATTCTGCAGGCTGTTCTTTGTGGCGGCAAACGTCATCTGGTAAACCAATGAAAGCAGGCGGTCCGCACCACTCAGGTTGCGCCAGGCATACAGCAGTCTGTTTCGCGTCAGGTAGTATGTGCGCAAAACGCTGAGTTGCCCGGTACTCTGGCTCTCTTTATGGAATACAGTGCAACGCGGTTCATACCACAGCGTGTATCCGGCGCGGGTCATGGCCGTGCACCAGTCCAACTCTTCATAATAAAGGAAATACACTTCGGGCATAAGCCCCACCCGTTCTATCACTTCGCGCTTGACCAGCATGGCGGCGCCGTGGAGGTAGGGGCTGGGGCTGGCCGTGTCGTATGCTCCGTTGTCCGGGCAACCGCAGCCGATGCCCGTATTGCGCAGCGTAACAGGAGACAATGCGGTGAATCCGGCAAACTGAATATGTTGCGGAGGAAATGCAAAACGAATCTTCGGTGATACGGCGCCGATCTCCGGACGGCTCTCAAGTCGTTCGATGAGGGCCGGGAGCCCGTCATCAGTGATATAGGTATCGTTGTTGATGAGGAAAATATATTTTCCTCCGGCTTCTCTGATTCCTAAGTTGTTGCCGCCGGAGAAACCCAAATTCCGCTTGCTGCGTATCGTCTTGACAAAGGGATAACGCCGGCTGATGACAGCCGCCTCGTTCTGGCGCGAAGCATTGTCCACGACAATGATTTCATAACTGACCGAATGTACCGCAGCTTGCAGTGAATCGATCAGTGCACATGTATCTGCCAACCCGTTGTAGCAAATTGTGATAAAAGAGATGACCGGTGTTTCTTTTATGTCCATAAAGTCGCTTTTTCTTCTTTCTTTTTCTCCTTGGCTTTCTCTTCGTCTTCTTCCTCTTTCCGCATCTCTTTGTCAAGATAAGGGCCTGCGAAACAGAGGGCGAATCCGGTATATACAACGATTGAATTGGGATACTGCATCACATCATTGGCATAGGCAGCCACAAAGAAACCGGCGTTCATGCATAGCCACGCGCCCAAGAGTCCGCGCAGCCGCTTGCTCATGATCTTAAACAGCAATATCCAGGCACACCATGCAAAAAGCACACCATGCACGGCAAGATATAGAACCAATCCCACGATTCCGGTTTCTACCCATACACTTACCAACCAGGAATCGGGCGGATAAGGCATCCGCTCTTTGGAGGGGAAACGGTCGCCCTTGGCCAGCCCGATGCCGTAGCCGAAAGGGCGGTCGTCCATAAGCGTTTTCATTCTTTTCCGGTTTTCTACCCGCACCAGATAAGAAGCGTCTTCGGTAGGGCGGAAAGCTGTCCGCATCTTGCGGATATACTGATTGCTACTGCCTATCGTCGTAAAATAGAAAAAGGAAAAGATAGCACCGACTGCAACGAAGCTGATGATAATGCTTTTCCAACTCTTGGACAGGACGGCGTATACTAACATTCCGCCCAAGGGGACAGCCATTGCCGCACGCGTGCCCGAAATCCCCAGACCATAGGCTGCACCGAGGGCGATGAGGATAAAATAGATTTTCATCCATCCGCGACGGACATAGAAAGCCGAAATGAGGAATGTGGTCAGGGCCATGGCACAGTGCACACCGTAGTTGGCGGCATCGGAGAAGAAAGAGAAATAGCGGATTCCCGACCAGATGATGTGAGTGCGGTATCCTCCGAGCACAAATAAGAAATAACGGTCGCGGACACTGAACCCGTGATTCTTTTGCCAATATCCCTTCAGGGTGGCTATCAGGATGAAGACCGACCAGATGAACAACAGCCATTCAATGCCTTTACGGTCGCGAATAGCTATCGGAACAATCAAGGAGAGCGCAAAAGGGTAGAGCCAGTAATGGGTGATACCGATATTCCACGCTTCCTGCACATTGTTGGGGTTGGCTATCTCCAGAAAATAAAACACACCGGTCACCGCAAAAAGACACATCATGCCGTTTTTGGCTCTCGACATATCAAACCCCTGCGACGAACAACGCACCAAGATGACGAATGTCATGATCAAAACAAGGATCAGCGTAAAAGCTCCTGTCTTGACATCCATAAACATGCTGGCGGCAACCAACAGGAACTGGAGGGCAAACAATACATAGAAACCAGACTCGGAATGACCGGTCTGTAATGGGGTGTATCTGCTGTTGTCTTCGCCGTTATCAGTCGTCATCGTTCTCTTTGTCTATGGCGGACGGACAAGGTTGCCGCTTTCTTTTCCATATGCCTTTCCATTGGATGAAGGTCTCCGTCAACGCCAACTGCGATAAGCGATATATCAACTTCCGCAATTGGGTATAAGGAGGAAGCATGCCTGTGAAATTCTCCAAATCGTATCTCGGTGCACGGTTCAGGCACAGGTAGGGTTTACCTTCAATCTGGGCTTCCAGTTTCCGCAACAAGATCCTGTCGATCGATTTCCAGCCATAGGTTGCCGAAACTACCATCAAATTTACATGGGCGTTGCGGAGCAACGGTGTAGGGATATTGATTTGTCTCAATTCCGGATGTTCTACGATCAATACATCCTCATTGCCGGGGGTGTATATCTCATTGATGCCGGTTGCTAACAGATATTGCGAAGAATCAGCATTGAAGTCTGTTCCCGCAGAGATCCTCCGCACGTTGATGCCGATACTTTTCCAATATTCTTCCAAATGTTCTCCTATGTAGGTCTTGCCACTGCCGGGACATACGCTGAGAAGATTCAGAATATATGGCTCACCTTTCTTCCGGTCCGTAAAGAATCGGAAGATGCTGTTGCTGAGATAACGTGTCGAGTCTCTCTCATATATTTGGCTATATGGAGTAGAACGTCTGGAATAGGGGAAATCGCCCAATATTTGACATCCGGTCAACTTACGGGCACGGATCGAATCACGCAAAGTACGATCTATGAATTCCACCAATAAGAAGAAAGCCAACAGTAACAGAAAAGTGGCAACACAAGTCATTATTACAATCTTCTTGCGGTTGCTGGCACCCGGAGATAGGGGATAGGCCGGAGGATTCAGAACTTTTAAGGCTGCCGACGTCATCTCCAGATTCTTCTTCCGCATCAATGCTTCGTTATAACTTTGCAGAGTGGTCAGGTAGTTGCGCTCGGAGAAGTTGATAACACGTTCTTTGCGCTTGATCGTGGTGCCTACGGGAGCATAAAACACGTATTTGCCATTGAGGTCGCTACGGCTTTTCTGGATAATGCTGAGCTCTGCCTTGGCTTTTTCGAACAGCAGCGTCTGGTCCAGCCACTGCTCTACAATGTTGTTTTTAGCGATGCCGCTTTTGGTGTATTTGCCGCTGATGTACTGATTGGAAATATCAGATAATTCCTTCCGGGTTTTGACGAGATCCCCCCGATATTCTTCCAAGCGCTGGTCCGAACCGGTATCTGTATTGGAAACCGTTTCCATTTCTGTGATTTTTCCGGTAAGGTCTGAAGCTTCCCTCAGTTTATCCACCAGGTTCAGGTTTGTGATAGCTTGTCTGGTATTTTCATCCATTTGCCGTTCCAGCTCTTCAACCATCGCTTTCGAACTGTTATAAGCGAACAACACATCTTGCTCTCTTAACTCGAATTCCTTATTGATGGCGGCTATCTCCTTGGTTTCGTCATAATAGTTTATGATACGGTTGTCCACATTATATTTGGTGAGATCGTCTTCATGTCTCGTCAGTTCACCGCCGATGCGGTTCAGTTCCGATTTAAAATATTCAATCACCTTATCGGTCTCGCCATAACGAAGAACACGGTATTCATTGACGAACTCTTTCATCAGAATCTCAAGAGTATTGTAAGTAATGCCCGGATCGCCCGACGAATAACTGATTTTCAGCAAGTCGCTGTTTCCCAAACGCGTCACTAAAATTCTCTTTAATGTGCCATAGCTATAATAAGGATGCTGATAATAGAATAAACCGTAAATATAGTTATCGGCGTCCGGCTTTTCGTATTTCATGAAATTTTCCATGGTTTTGTCTTCGCTGCTCCGGTCTATCAATGCAACGAGTTCTTTCCCATGCTTACTGTTTTTCATGTGGTTATAGGTGTAATTATAGCTGGCGGCAGTGATTTCGTTCTGGTCTCTGTCGGGACTCCCTTTTACGAGTACGCGTGCGAACAGACGCATTGAAACACGTTTCAGGGTGCTTTCGGATTCAATGATGTGAATCAGGTTGTCAATGGCATTTTGGGCAATGGCCCAATTGACACCGGCATTGTTCTCTTCAATGCTATACCCGGAAACGACGCCTGTATACAAAGTCGATTCAACGTTATAACCTCCCCTCATTCCTTTGGTTTTGTAGATCACCAGCCCGGTGACCAATGCTGTTCCCAGGATGATCCACCACATTTTGCGGTATAGGGCACGAAAGATATAAAGTATATAGTCCATGGTATTTCTTATTTTCGTAAAATGGGAGTACGGGTGATTACCTCTAATATTAACAGACTCTTTGTCACTTCAAACTTACTCTTTTCATATGCTTCCAGAGCAACGGACTGACGCTGTTTCTCAACGGAAAGAGCTCCGGAATCTATCGTTCCATTTATGAAGTCTTTTTCTGCTATTTCATATTGTAGAGTAGCAAGTTCGAGGGTTTCCGCCCGCAATTTCAATACACTGAGTTGTGAGTTTGCTGTGGCATAATATTCTATGATCTCCCGCTTTACTTCATCAAACTTTATTTCCTTTTCCAACTCTGCATTTCGCAAGGTCAGCTTCTGCCGTTTGATGCGAGAGCCCAGATCGAAAAGCCCGTCCAACGGAATGTTTACACCTCCGCCGATGGTATATCCTTTTTGTGCCTGGGTCGTGTAAGTAAGATAAGGTGCAATGGCAATATCGGTAAAAGTAGATTCATTGCCGAACATACCGTATTGGTAACTCCCCCTTAAACTAAAAAAGCTAAGAAAAGCGCGTTTTTCTTTAGCCAGTATTTTACGTTCTATCTGTTCTTTGACGTAAGCCGCCTCATAAATGGGGCCTTTCTTGGCGTTCTCAAAAAGCAAATCGAGTGGAGGAAGGACGAGGTTTTTGTAATCGGTTGTTGTGAATTCCGAGCCATCGTGTACTTCCTGCGCAGATATCGTCAAGGGAATTGCGCACAAAATAAGCAGACATATAAAAGGTAAGTAGCAAAATTGCTTCATCATTGATATATTGATATTTGCTTGTATACTTTAATAAGTTAGTCGCAAATATAAGCAAATTATTCACTTATGATTCTTCATCCCTCCTCATTTTATTGTTTTATGCCCAAAAATACCGGAAAAATATATCTAAAAGGCCTCCGTCATATTGAAGTAGAAGAGATTCTGCTTGTTAACCAGGTTTCTGCCGAAGTCGAGACGGACATTCATGCGGGGCTGCACTTCGATGCGGATTCCGGCGCCGAAGTTGGGGAGCACCCCCTCTATCCTGCCGGGGTTAGGCCCCATGAATCCGCATCCGCCCCATGCCACGAAACCGAGATGGCTGACCATCTTTTTTACCCAGCTCGTCTTGTCGGTATTGAACATCTGGCGGTATTCGGCCATCACGACGTGAGACGACTTATCGCGATACTGCCCCATGTAATAACCACGGAGGTCGAACGGAGTTCCGCTCAAGGCATACTTGTTCAAAGGCACGTCTCCGAATACGTTTTTCGTTTGTGCCGTCCAGGCGATGACCTTGCGCCGGCCCACCGTTTTATATTGCCGGTAGTCTATTTCAAGGCGGTAGAATTCATTGTCACTGCCGAAGAATTTCTGATACATCACCCCCCGGAAATCAAGATAGACACCCCGATAGGCATTGGCGGGAACGTCCCGCGTATCATACGTCAGCAGAAAACCGAGTCCGGAACTGAAATTGCTGTATCCGTGCGATGTTCCTCCTGCGGCCATGTAGTCGGGCTGGTCTACAAGATATTTCGCCGGTTTGGTTATTTTGTCATAGTTGATGTCTATCTGCGGGCCGGCAAAGAAATTGCTTTCGCCCAGACGGAACAGGAACCAAGGATTTACCTGTACGCCGCTATAACGGTATTGGCTGGTCGTATCGCTCCGTACATAATCTTTATTGGTATCATAGCCGATGCCATAGAAGTTCTCCTGTGTGTTTTTATAACTAAACTGCCCGAAGATACGGAAACGGTCGCCCTTGAAGAAAAGCTGCGGTTTGGAGAAAAGGTTCAATCCCCCTTTGAACATAAAGGCAATAGCGACAGGGACAACAGAACGTTGCTGTGTCGTATCGCTGGGGTTCATACGGAACGTCATGAGTGCGCTACCGCCTACAAGCACCCCGAAATCCGGAGTATAGCTGGGGCCGCCAAGTATGTTGTAATGGAGATTGCGCTGTGCCACCCGTTGTTTACGCAGTTCACGCTTGGATAGGGAAGGGGAACCGTCGCGAAGGCTGTCGGGATCAAATACCGTGTTTACTTCCAGCTTGCCGTCTTTTACTATCGTGATGCCTTCTTCCTGGCCAAAAATGATTATGGCGGGTATAATCGCCATGCACATACTTATTATATATCTTTTCATATTCTCTGAATGTGGGTGCAAAGAAAACCGTTTTATTTGGAATAGTTTTCGTTTGGATTGATAATAATTCTAAAGGAATGGATAAAAGTTCCAAAAAGCATACTATTTTTGTGGTTGGATTAATAATGTGCCAATATGCCAATGTGATCAATGTGCCAATTGGCTGCGCTGTTTTTTCAAGAACATATACTGTACGACATGGTGAATTATTCAATTGGCACATTGATCACATTAACATATTAGCACATTCTTTCATTGATTACATTAACATATTGGCACATTCTTTCATTGGCACATTGGCATATTGACACATTAAATAATTATTATTTTATGAATAAACGAATTTTATCATTATTTGTTCTGGGTGCCGCCTTCTTCTCGGTGCAGGCACAACAGGACAAAGGAGGAATCAGCAGTGAAATGCTGGACCAGATCAGACAAAGCTATCAAGGAACATCGGCAGATAAAGCGCTGCGCAATGCCATCGGCAACAACGATATCCGCAAACTCGCCCTCAATCAGGAGAACATGACAGGAATGGATACCCATTTCTCCATCAGGGTAGATTCCAAAGGCATTACAGACCAGAAGTCATCGGGCCGTTGCTGGCTGTTCACCGGACTGAACGTGATGCGTGCCAAGGCAATTGCTAAATACGGGCTCGGTTCGTTTGAATTTTCCGAATCATATCCTTTCTTTTACGATCAGTTGGAGAAAGCGAACCTTTTCCTTCAAGGAGTGATCGATACGCGTGAGAAACCGATGGATGACAAAATGGTGGAGTGGCTTTTCCGCAACCCTCTGAGTGATGGCGGCACTTTCACAGGGGTAGCCGATATTGTAGGAAAATACGGCCTGGTGCCCAAAGACATCATGCCGGAAACCAACAGCAGTGAGAATACCGCACGCATGGCGAACTTGGTTTCATTGAAGTTGCGCGAGTTCGGCCTGCAATTGCGTGATCAGTTTTCGAAAGGCGCCAAAGCAGCCGCACTGGAGAAGAGCAAAGTTGAGATGTTAGGTACCATCTACCGCATGTTGGTGTTGAATTTGGGTGTGCCTCCTACGGAGTTCACATGGACACGCTATGATGCGGGTGGAAAACCGGTAGAGACAGAAAAACATACCCCGATGACTTTCCTGAAAAAATATGGTGACGAAAATCTGATCGGTAACTACGTGATGCTGATGAATGATCCGAGCCGCGAATATTACAAGTGCTACGAGATCGATTTCGACCGTCACCGCTATGATGGTAAGAACTGGACCTATGTGAACCTGCCGGTAGAAGAGATAAAAGCGATGGCGATCGCCTCCCTGAAAGACAGCACGATGATGTATTTCTCATGCGATGTGGGCAAATTCCTCCATTCGGAACGCGGCCTGCTCGATGTGAATAACTATGACTACGAGTCTCTGATGGGCACCACGTTCGGCATGGACAAGAAACAACGCATCCAGACTTTTGCAAGCGGCTCGAGCCATGCCATGACGCTGATGGCAGTCGATCTCGATAAGAACGGAAAACCCGTGAAATGGATGGTAGAGAACAGTTGGGGCGCCGCCAGTGGTTATCAGGGGCATCTCATCATGACAGACAAATGGTTCGACGAATACATGTTCCGTCTTGTCGTAGAAACAAAATTCACGACTCCCAAAGTACAGGAAATCTTGAAACAGAAGCCGATACGTCTCCCGGCATGGGATCCGATGTTTGCTCCGGAAGAATAAAATCAGGCTTCGTGCACCGATCGACCCCGGAAAGCATTTATCAAGTAATATCTCCCAATTGGTACACCGGCACATCAGCACATTGGTCAATTGGCACATTACTCCCTCTTTCATCGGCACATCGGTGCATTAGCCAATTAGCACATCATTCCCTCTTTCATTGGCACATTGGCATATTGACCAATTGGCACATTATTTCCTCTCTCATTGGCACATTGGCATATTGACCAATTGGCACATTATTTCCTCTCTCATTGGCACATTGGCATATTGACCAATTGGCACATTATTTCCCCCGTGTACGTTAACAAAAGGAATTACGGAAAAATCTCCGTAATTCCTTTCTTTTTTCCTCCTTTTTCACATTATTATTTATTACTTTTGCGGGCAAATTATAAAAACCATTATTTTATATAACACATGGCAAATGTAATAAAGTTACGTAAAGGCCTTGACATCAACCTGAAAGGTAAAGCTGCCGAAGAACTCGTCACTGTAAAGGAGCCGGGATTCTATGCGCTCGTGCCCGACGACTTTCCGGGAGTAACTCCGAAAGTAGTTGTGAAAGAACAGGAGTATGTGATGGCTGGAGGACCCTTGTTTATCGACAAGAATCATCCTGAAGTGAAATTTGTTTCGCCCGTTAGCGGCGTGGTAACCAGCGTGGAGCGCGGTGCTCGTCGTAAGGTGATGAACATCGTCGTGGAAGCGGCTGCAGAGCAGGACTATGAAGAGTTCGGCAAGCAGGATGTTGCCCGGATGAATGCCGACCGGGTGAAAGAACTGTTGTTGCAGTCCGGTATGTTTGCTTTCATCAAGCAGCGTCCGTACGATGTAATTGCCGATCCGGCAGTTGCCCCGAGAGCAATCTTCGTATCTGCATTCGACAGCAATCCACTGGCTCCCGAATTCGAGTTTGCTTTGAAGGGAGAAGAGACCAATTTCCAAACAGGACTCGATGCGCTGGCCAAGATCGCAAAGACCTATCTCGGTATCAGCGTGAAACAGAAATCAGCAGCCTTGACTCAGGCTAAGAACGTTACCATCACTGCTTTTGACGGTCCGAATCCCGCCGGAAACGTAGGTGTGCAGATCAACCGCATTGCACCTGTCGTGAAAGGGGAAACCGTATGGACGATCGACCCGCAAGCCGTCATCTTCATCGGACGGCTGATGAATACGGGCCGCGTAGATATGACCCGTACAGTGGCCGTGACAGGTTCCGAAGTTCTGAAACCGGCTTACACCAAACTGCGTGTAGGTGCATTGCTCACCAGTGTCTTCGCCGGAAACGTAACAAAAGACAAAGAACTACGCTACATCAGCGGCAACGTGCTGACTGGTAAGCAGGTATCTCCGAATGGTTTCCTTGGCGCTTTCCATAGCCAGGTATCTGTTATCCCCGAAGGCAACGACATCCACGAAATGTTGGGATGGATCATGCCGCGTTTCAACCAATTCAGTGTGAATCACTCCTACTTCAGCTGGTTGCTGGGCAAGAAGGAATACACCATCGACGCACGTATCAAAGGTGGCGAACGTCACATGATCATGTCGGGTGAATATGACAAGGTATTCCCGATGGACATCCTGCCCGAGTTCCTTATCAAGGCGATCATTGCCGGAGACATCGACCGGATGGAAGCGCTCGGTATCTACGAAGTGGCTCCGGAAGATTTCGCTTTGTGTGAATTTGTCGATTCGTCAAAATTGGAACTGCAACGCATCGTCCGTGCAGGACTCGATATGCTTCGTGCCGAAATGATGTAAGCATCGGAGGTATCAAATAGTAAATTGTAAATTGTAAAATAGTAAATACATTAATGAAAGCGTTAAGAAATTATCTCGACAAGATAAAGCCGAACTTCGAAGAAGGCGGCAAATTCCACGCGTTTCGTTCGGTGTTCGATGGTTTCGAAACATTCTTGTTCGTGCCCAACACCACTTCGAAAACGGGAACGCATATACATGACGCAATCGACAGTAAGCGTATTATGTCGATTGTGGTTATCGCGTTGATGCCGGCTTTGCTGTTCGGTATGTACAACGTAGGTTACCAGCATTTCACCCATACAGGTACCGAGGGCGGTTTCTGGGAAATGTTTGCCTATGGATTCCTGGCTGTATTGCCTAAAATAATCGTTTCTTATGTAGTCGGTCTTGGCATCGAGTTCGTGGTGGCACAATGGAAGAAGGAAGAAATCCAGGAAGGATTCCTTGTTTCGGGTATGCTGATCCCGATGATCGTTCCTGTGGACTGTCCGTTGTGGATTCTTGCTATTGCTGTTGCATTCTCTGTAATATTTGCAAAGGAGGTATTCGGCGGTACAGGTATGAACGTATTCAACGTGGCACTTGTGACTCGTGCGTTCCTCTTCTTTGCATATCCTACCAAGATGTCCGGTGATGCCGTTTGGGTAGCGCAAGACAGCATCTTCGGATTGGGAAATACAGTAGACGGATTGACTGCTGCCACTCCGTTGGGACAGGCTGCTACAGGAATGCCGGTAGAAGCCTCTTTGAGCGACATGTTCTGGGGATTCATTCCCGGGTCTATCGGTGAAACAAGTGTTGTGGCCATCTTGATCGGTGCCGTTATCCTGTTGTGGACGGGCATTGCAAGCTGGAAGACCATGATCTCCGTATTCGTAGGAGGTGCCTTTATGGCATTTATCTTCAACCAATTCGGTTCGGAAACCAACGCTATGGCGCAGATGCCTTGGTACGAGCACCTTATTCTGGGTGGTTTCTGCTTCGGTGCTGTGTTTATGGCTACCGATCCGGTAACTTCTGCCCGTACAGAAACCGGTAAGTATATATTCGGATTCCTGATCGGTGCCATGGCTATCGTGATCCGTGTGCTCAATCCGGGTTATCCCGAGGGTATGATGCTTGCCATCTTGCTGATGAACATCTTCGCACCGTTGATCGACTACTGTGTGGTACAAAGCAATATCGGCCGTCGTGAAAAACGTGCCATTAAGTCTAACAATTAAAACCGAACGAAAAGATGAATACAAATAGTAATTCCTATACTATCATTTATGCTTCGGTAATGGTTGTTATCGTGGCATTCCTGCTGGCTTTCGTCAGTTCGTCTCTGAAAGATATTCAGAATAAGAACCAGGAACTGGATACGAAGAAGCAGATTCTGGCAGCATTGAACATCCGGGAGGTGAAAGATGCGGAAGCCGAATATAATAAATATGTAAAAGGTGATATGCTGATGACTGTTGACGGAAATCTTACGGAAAACACCGATGGTTTTTCTATCAGTTATGAGAAAGAGGCAAAGGAAAACAATCGTTTGCACGTATTTGTTGCTGAAGTGAATGGAGAAACAAAATATGTGATTCCCGTATATGGCGCGGGCCTTTGGGGAGCTATCTGGGGATATGTTGCCTTGAATGCGGATAAAGATACAGTTTATGGTGTATATTTCTCGCACGCCAGTGAAACTCCGGGCTTAGGTGCTGAAATCGCAACGATTGCTTTCCAGAACGAATTCTCGGATAAGAAAGTAATGAAAGACGGACAGATAGCTTTGGCAGTAGAGAAAAATGGCAAAGTAACTGATCCCGCTTATCAGGTGGACGGTATCTCAGGCGGTACAATCACTTCCAAAGGTGTAGACGATATGTTGAAAGCTTGCCTGAGCCAGTATGATAAATTTTTAACTAATAATTAAGGAGGAACGATAGAATATGAGCCAATTATTTTCTAAACAGAATAAAGAGGTATTCTCTGCTCCGCTGGGAATGAACAACCCGGTAACCGTACAGGTGCTCGGTATCTGTTCGGCACTGGCGGTAACAGCCAAACTGGAACCGGCTATCGTGATGGGCCTCTCGGTAACAGTGATTACGGCTTTCTCTAACGTCGTTATCTCCTTGTTGCGCAAGACCATTCCGAACCGTATCCGTATTATCGTACAGTTGGTGGTGGTAGCTGCCCTGGTTACGATTGTGAGTGAGATTCTGAAAGCATTTGCTTACGATGTAAGCGTACAGCTTTCTGTTTATGTAGGTCTGATCATTACCAACTGTATCCTGATGGGACGTCTGGAAGCCTTTGCCATGCAAAATGCTCCGTGGGAATCTTTCCTTGATGGTATTGGCAACGGATTGGGATATGCCAAGATATTGATTATCGTAGCTTTCTTCCGTGAATTGTTGGGTTCGGGTACGTTGCTGAACTTTAAGATTCTTCCGGAAGCATTCTATAAAATGGGGTATCTGAATAACGGCTTGATGTTGATGCCTCCTATGGCACTGATTATCTGTGCCTGCATTATCTGGTATCAGCGTGCTAAACATAAAGAACTACAAGAGTCGTGATTTTAAGATTTATGGTTTATGCCCTGTCACATCCTAATGTCACATCACAATGTTTCATCACAATGTTCCACAGGCATAGATCGTAGCCTTATTTTAAAATAATAAATCATAAATCAGAACTCATAAATCAATATAACATGGATCAATTATTAAGTTTATTCGTCCGCTCCATTTTTGTGGACAACATGATATTTGCATTCTTCCTGGGTATGTGTTCCTACCTTGCCGTATCGAAGAATGTGAAGACTGCTGTAGGTCTGGGTATTGCGGTAACTTTCGTTTTGGTAGTTACGCTTCCCGTGAACTATTTGCTCCAGACAAAGGTGCTGGCTGCCGATGCCATAATTCCGGGTGTCGACCTCAGCTTCCTTAGTTTTATTCTCTTCATTGCCGTTATTGCCGGTATCGTGCAGTTGGTAGAAATGGTGGTAGAACGCTTTGCGCCGTCACTGTATGCATCGCTGGGTATCTTCCTGCCGTTGATTGCCGTTAACTGTGCTATCATGGGTGCTTCCCTGTTCATGCAACAGAGAATTACGATGGACCCGTCCAATCCGCAGGCTATCACCGGAGTAGGTGGTGCAGTGGTCTACGCTTTAGGTTCCGGTATCGGCTGGCTGCTTGCCATTGTCGGTCTGGCTGCTATCCGTGAAAAGATGGCTTACTCTGATGTTCCCGCTCCGTTGAAAGGTTTGGGTATTACGTTTATTACGGTAGGACTGATGGCAATGGCCTTTATGTGTTTCTCTGGATTGAAAATATAATTAAAGTAAAAAGAATAAAACAATGACGTCTTTAATATTAGCGAGTATCGGAGTATTCCTTGGAGTGATCCTCCTGCTTGTCATTATACTGCTCGTTGCGAAAGGGTATCTGACCCCTTCGGGCGAGGTTACGATTACGATGAATGGAGAACAGGAATTGAAGACTAACCCCGGCGGCACATTGCTGGGTACGCTGTCTGCCAACGGTGTTTTCCTCTCATCAGCATGTGGTGGTAAAGGTTCTTGCGGACAGTGCCGTTGCCAGGTTCTTGAAGGAGGTGGTGAAATACTTCCTACGGAAACCGGCTTCTTCTCCCGTAAACAACAGGCCGATCACTGGCGTCTGGGTTGCCAGGTGAAAGTGAAACAGGATATGTCGATCAAGATCGACGAATCGATCTTGGGTGTGAAAGAGTGGGAGTGCGAGGTTATCTCCAACAAGAACGTTGCAACGTTTATCAAAGAGTTCATCGTGGCCCTTCCGAAAGGCGAACACATGGACTTTATACCGGGTTCGTATGCTCAGATCAAGATTCCTGCATTCTCAATGGATTACGATAAGGATATCGACAAGGGCCTTATCGGTGACGAATATCTGCCTGCATGGGAGAAATTCGGCTTGATGGGCTTGAAATGCCGTAACGATGAACCGACTATCCGTGCTTATTCTATGGCCAACTATCCGGCTGAGGGAGATCGTATCATGTTGACTGTACGTATTGCTACGCCTCCTTTCAAACCGAAAGATCAGGGCCCTGGATTTATGGATGTAATGCCGGGTATCGCTTCTTCTTATATCTTTACGCTGAAACCGGGTGATAAGGTAACGATGAGTGGCCCTTATGGAGATTTCCATCCTATTCTCGATTCTAAGAACGAGATGATGTGGATCGGTGGTGGCGCCGGTATGGCTCCGTTACGTGCACAAATCATGCACTTGACAAAGACACTGCACATCACAGATCGTACCATGAACTACTTCTACGGTGCACGTGCGCTGAACGAAGTGTTCTATCTGGAAGACTTCCTGCAAATAGAAAAAGATTTCCCGAACTTCAAGTTCCATCTGGCACTCGACCGTCCGGATCCTGCAGCAGATGCAGCAGGCGTTAGCTATACGGCAGGTTTCGTTCATCAAGTAATCTATGAGACTTATTTGAAGAACCATGAAGCACCGGAAGATATCGAATACTACATGTGTGGTCCTGGTCCGATGTCTAAAGCAGTCGAAAATATGCTCGACAGCCTGGGTGTTCCTGCTAAGAACCTGATGTTCGATAATTTCGGAGGATAAGAGATTCAAACAGGTTCTAAGATCTGATAAATCTTAATAAATCATAGAAAGCAGTCTTTTCATCACAAAAAAGGCTGCTTTTTTATTGTCCGTATCTCACGTAAGTTTATTTATTCTTATCTTTACACAAAATCATATAACAATGGAAATAACACCTACTTATATAAAAGATGTACTGGCTGCTTTAGCTATCGAACAGTTGAATCCCATGCAGGAAGCATCCATTGATGCGTGGAAAGAGGGAAAAGACCAGATATTACTTTCACCCACCGGTTCCGGAAAGACATTGGCCTACCTGTTACCGCTTATCGGCTCTTTAAAACCGGAACAGAAAGGAGTACAGGCCGTAGTGCTGGTTCCATCCCGCGAGCTGGCTTTACAGACCGATCAGGTTTTCAAAGCCATGAATACCGGATTCAAATCTGTGAGCTGTTATGGCGGGCGCCCTGCCATGGAGGAACACCGTACGATAAAAGGAGTACAACCGGCTGTCATCATTGCTACTCCCGGACGTATGAACGATCATCTCTCAAAGCAGAATTTCGATGCTGCTACCGTTCGTATGCTGGTAATCGATGAATTTGACAAATCTCTTGAACTTGGTTTTCAAGAGGAAATGGCTGCCATTATAGGCCAGCTTCCCAATCTGCAACGGCGCTTTCTGCTTTCGGCCACGGATGCCGAGGAGATCCCCCGGTTCACCGGAATGGAACATACCGTGAGATTGGATTTCCTGCAAGACACTTCTGCCGGAAAAGAATCCCGGTTAACACTGATGAAGGTCATTTCCCCCTCGAAAGATAAGATTGATACTTTGTATAAATTGTTATGCACATTGGGAAGCAGCTCTTGCATTGTTTTCTGTAACCACCGCGATGCAGTAGACCGTGTACACAAATTACTGGCGGATAAGAAACTGTATTCCGAACGCTTTCATGGAGGTATGGAACAGCCGGACCGGGAGCGGGCTTTGTACAAATTCCGTAATGGCAGTTGTCATGTACTGATTTCGACCGACCTTGCCGCCCGTGGTCTGGATATTCCGGAAATAGAGCATATCATCCATTACCATTTTCCCGTAAATGAAGAAGCTTTCACACACCGTAACGGACGTACCGCACGTTGGGATGCTACCGGCAGCTCCTATCTCATAGTAAGTACCGAAGAAAACCTGCCGGAGTATATACCCGAAGAGCTTGAAGTGCTGGCATTGCCCGAAAACGCGCCGAAGCCACCAAAGCCGCTTTGGGTAACATTATATATAGGTAAAGGGAAAAAAGACAAACTCAGCCGGATGGATATCGCCGGATTTCTCTATAAAAAAGGAAACTTATCCCGTGAGGATGTCGGACAAATCGATGTAAAAGACCATTATGCCTTTGTCGCCGTCCGTCGTGGAAAAGTGAAACAGCTGTTGACTCTAATCCGTGGAGAAAAGATAAAAGGAATGAAAACTGTGATAGAAGAAGCAGATTGACAGGCCTCTCCCCAGCCCTCTCCAGAGGAGAGGGAGCTAAGTTAGTTTTGCAACTAATTAATAACCGAGAGTATCTTATACCCCCTCTCCCCCGGAGAGGGTTGGGGAGAGGCCGCCCCCCCTTAAAACTAACAAACATCTGATTTCCCTTCTATTTTCTTTTAATCTTTAAGTAAAAATAATCCAATACTATTACTTTGTTTATAATGTCTGTTCTTGATATCTATACATAACAAAATGGTGTATATATCCTGCATAAACCAATAAAAAGATAGATAAATCGGTGAACTGGCTGTATTTTTATAAGGAAAGATTTGTTTTACGGAAATAATTCCGTAATTTCGCAATGTCTAAAGACACAAAGTAACGAAATTGTTAAATCAAAAACAAACTTCAAATGAAAAAGCATAATTTCAATGCAGGACCTTCTATTCTTCCGCGTGAGGTGATCGAAGCTACAGCGAAAGCTATTTTAGATTTCAATGGCTCCGGACTCTCATTGATGGAAATCAGTCACCGTGCTAAAGACTTCCAACCTGTGGTTGACGAAGCGGTAGCACTATTTAAGGAATTACTAAACATCCCCGAGGGATATTCGGTACTGTTCCTGGGTGGTGGTGCCAGTATGGAGTTCTGCATGGTGCCTTTCAACTTCCTCGAGAAAAAGGCTGCTTATCTGAACACTGGCGTATGGGCCAAGAAAGCAATGAAAGAAGCGAAAGCCTTTGGTGAGGTTGTAGAGGTTGCCTCTTCTGCTGAAGCCACTTATACTTATATTCCGAAAGATTATACTGTTCCGGCTGATGCTGATTATTTCCACATTACTACTAACAATACGATTTACGGTACAGAATTGAAAGCAGACTTGGATTCTCCGGTTCCGATGGTTGCCGATATGTCTTCCGATATTTTCTCACGTCCTATCGATGTATCCAAATATATCTGTATTTATGGTGGTGCTCAAAAGAATCTGGCTCCGGCAGGCGTAACATTTGTCATTGTTAAGAATGATGCGTTGGGCAAAGTATCCCGTTATATTCCTACGATGCTGAATTATCAGACACATGTAGATAACGGTTCCATGTTCAATACTCCTCCTGTTGTTCCTATTTATGCAGCGTTACAGACATTACGTTGGGTAAAAGCTCAAGGTGGCGTAAAAGAGATGGAGCGCCGTGCCACTGAGAAAGCCGACATGCTGTATGCAGAAATCGATCGTAACAAAATGTTCGTAGGTACTGCTGCAAAAGAAGATCGTTCACGTATGAACATCTGCTTCGTAATGGCTCCCGAATATAAAGATCTGGAAGCTGACTTTATGAAGTTTGCAACAGAAAGAGGGATGGTAGGAATCAAAGGACACCGTTCAGTAGGTGGCTTCCGTGCATCATGCTATAATGCCATGCCGAAAGAAAGTGTGCAGGCATTGATTGACTGTATGCAGGAATTTGAGAAACTTCATTAATATTCTCATTACCAATATTCACAGAGTTTCACAGAGCGACTGTTAAAACAGAAAGAACTCCGTGAGACTCTGTGTCATTTTAAAGTAAAACGTTTTATATTATATATACAAATATACAAAGAATTATGAAAGTACTTATTGCTACTGATAAACCGTTTGCCAAAGTAGCTGTAGACGGTATTCGTAAAGAGATCGAGGCAGCCGGATACGAGCTTGCCCTACTTGAGAAATATACAGAAAAAGCACAATTGCTGGATGCAGTGAAAGATGCTAATGCCATCATCATTCGTAGTGACATTATCGATGCCGAAGTGCTGGATGCTGCTAAAGAACTGAAGATTGTAGTACGCGCCGGTGCCGGTTATGACAATGTAGATTTGGCTGCTGCCACTGCACACGGTGTATGTGTAATGAATACTCCGGGACAGAACTCCAATGCGGTAGCCGAACTTGTTTTCGGTCTGTTGGTATATGCTGTCCGCAATTTCTATAATGGAACATCCGGAACCGAATTGATGGGGAAAAAATTAGGTATTCACGCTTATGGAAATGTAGGCCGTAATGTAGCCCGTGTAGCTAAAGGCTTCGGAATGGATATTTATGCTTACGATGCATTCTGCCCGAAAGAAGTTATTGAGAAAGACGGTGTGAAAGCTGTTGATTCTGCCGAAGAACTTTATAAAACGTGTAATGTGGTATCTTTGCACATTCCTGCTACTGCTGAAACAAAGAACTCCATCAACTATGCTTTGTTGAAAGATATGCCGAAGGGTGCCATTCTCGTGAATACGGCCCGTAAGGAAGTCATCAACGAAGACGAACTCATCCAATTAATGCAGGACCGTCCTGATTTTAAATATATCACCGATATCATGCCTGCCGCTAACGCTAAGTTTGCAGAACTTTTTGCCGGACGTTATTTCTCTACTCCGAAAAAAATGGGTGCACAGACCGCCGAAGCTAATATTAATGCCGGTATTGCTGCTGCCAAGCAAATTGTCGGTTTCTTAAAAGACGGTTGTGAGAAATTCCGTGTCAATAAATAATAAGAGATTTATGAATTATGATTTATGAATTATGAGGGAAAACCAAACGTATGACAAGGCATTATCGTATGCTGTCCGTATAGTTAACTTATATAAGTATCTGGTGGATGAAAAAAAAGAGTATGTTATGAGTAAACAACTCTTGCGTAGCGGAACGTCTATTGGAGCTAATATCAGTGAAACGATCTCGGCAGAATCCTCGGCAGACTTTGTCCATAAATTGTCAATTGCCCAAAAGGAAGCTAACGAGACGATTTACTGGTTAGCTCTATTGGAAAAGACCGGATATTTATCTGGTATACAACATGGATCCATGTCATCTGATTGCACAGAGATAAGAAAATATTGGTTTCCAGCATATTGACTTCAAAGCAAAGATGTTTCCCCATCAATCATAAATCATAATTCATCAATCATAAATCTAATAATTATGGCTGTTATTAAACCGTTTAAAGGGATTCGTCCCCCACAGGAGTTGGTCGAACAAGTTGCCTCGCGCCCTTATGATGTATTAAATTCGGAAGAAGCACGGGAAGAGGCAAAAGGAAACGAGAAATCACTTTACCATATCATAAAACCGGAAATTGATTTTCCGGTAGGTACTGACGAACACGATGCGTGCGTTTACGAAAAGGCTGCCGAGAATTTTAAATTATTTCAGGATAAGGGTTGGCTGGTACAAGATGACAAAGAGAATTACTACATCTATGCCCAAACGATGAATGGTAAAACACAGTATGGTTTGGTGGTAGGTGCCTATGTTCCTGATTATATGAATGGCATCATTAAAAAGCATGAGTTGACCCGTCGTGATAAAGAGGAAGACCGTATGAAGCATGTTCGCGTAAATAATGCCAACATAGAACCGGTGTTCTTTGCTTATCCTGATAATGCTGTTCTGGATGCAATAATCAAGAAATATACTTCTCAAAAGCCTGTATATGATTTTATAGCTCCCGGTGATGGTTTCGGACATACTTTCTGGATTGTGGACCAAGCAGGAGATATTGCTTCTATTACAGCAGAATTTGCCAAAATGCCGGCACTTTATATCGCCGATGGTCATCATCGTTCTGCCGCTGCTGCACTGGTAGGTGCTGAGAAGGCAAAACAGAATCCGAACCATCATGGTGACGAAGAGTATAATTACTTCATGGCTGTGTGTTTCCCTGCCAATCAATTGACTATCATTGATTATAACCGTGTAGTGAAAGACCTTAATGAGCTGACTCCCACACAGTTCCTTGAAGCTCTTGAAAAGAACTTTATCGTCGAAGAAAAAGGAGCGGATATCTATAAACCGAATGCATTGCATAATTTTGCTCTTTATCTGGAGGGCAAATGGTATAGCCTTACAGCAAAAGCCGGAACATATGATGACAATGACCCGATAGGTGTATTGGATGTCACTATCTCGTCCAACTTGATATTGGATGAAATCTTAGGTATCAAAGATTTGCGTTCCGACAAACGTATTGATTTTGTCGGAGGTATCCGTGGCTTGGGCGAATTAAGCAAACGTGTAGATAGCGGTGAAATGAAAGCAGCCCTTGCTCTTTATCCTGTTTCAATGAAACAGCTTATGGATATTGCTGATACAGGCAACATCATGCCGCCAAAGACTACTTGGTTTGAACCGAAACTTCGATCGGGACTGGTGATTCATAAATTAGACTGATTCCGTACGTTGTAAATGATAAAAGATTAGGCGGTACAGTATGTTGATACATGGATTGTACTGCCTATTTTTAGTTTTTAATTCTCGGTTTTTAATTTTATATCTATCTTTGCACACATGGAAGATACATATAAGACTATTACCGAACCATCCGAAGGTATCTATACCGAGAAACGTAGCAAGTTCATTGCTATCGCCCTGCCTGTGCGCACTCATGAAGAAATAAAAGCGCATCTTGAAGTTTATCAGAAAAAGTATTACGATGCACGTCACGTTTGTTATGCCTATATGTTGGGTCATGAACGCAAAGATTTTCGTGCAAATGATAATGGAGAACCTTCCGGTACAGCCGGCAAACCGATTTTAGGGCAAATTAATTCTAATGAATTGACAGATATACTAATTGTAGTAGTACGCTATTTTGGTGGAATTAAATTAGGGACAAGTGGTCTTATCGTTGCTTATAAGGCTGCTGCTGCCGAAGCCATCGCCTCCGCCACGATTGTTGAAAAAACGGTGGATGACGAGGTTACTGTATTATTCGAGTATCCGTTCATGAATGACATTATGCGTATTGTGAAAGAAGAAGAACCGGAAATAATACAACAATCCTATGACATGGATTGTAGCATGACACTCCGCATCCGTCGATCGATGATGCCCCGTTTGATGGCACGGTTGGAAAAGGTAGAAACAGCGCGTATTATTGACGACAAGGAGAAATAAGCAAGTTTTTTATACTATTGGTTTACTTACTCAATGTGCGTTTCTTCAAAATAGATATCCGGAATGAACGCACATTGAGTTTCTGTATACAAAATGTGAGACTCTTTTATTCATCTCCCTTTTCGAAGTTTATTTTGCGGTGTGTACCGTCACAGAACGGCTTGTTTTTTGAATGACCGCAGCGGCATAAGGCATTTGTTCCTGTTAGAATATTTTCTTTTCCGTCTTTGGTGATTATTTTAAATTCACCTTTAACAATATACGGCCCTGCGGGTACTTCTGTAATGCTAATCAGATTTTCAATTTTATCCATAACTTTGTCATTTAAGTAATTAAGTATGTATATATAACATTCCGGATTGGAAATAGTTTTTCCTATTCTTCATTTGTTTTTATCAGTTTTCCTTATCTTTGCACCGAATGACGTACAATGTGAAAATGAAAGTTTTCTTTATATATATCGGTTTGTTTTTGTTGGGAAGCACTTTCTCTTCTGTTAAGGCACAGTCTGTTAAAGCACAGAAAGTGGCTCTTAACGACATACCTCTACCTTGGTATTCACAGAAAATTAGCGGATATCCCTATGCACATTGTTCGCTGGCCTCTTCTTTGATGGTGTATGACTATTTTAAAGGGATGACTTCAGACAGTTGCCGTTCGGCAAGTGAAGCCGAAGCAAAATTGGTGGAATATCAGAAAAACTATTTTTTGAAGAAACGTGCTCCTTTCAAGCGACGGACATCAGTGGGACAGGGAGGATATTACTCTTTTGAAATAGATTCCCTGACGCGTTATTATGAGCATATGGTGAGCGCAGAACATTTTATGAATAAGGATTATCGGATATTGAAGTCTTATATCGATCAGGGAATTCCCGTTCTGATAAATGTTCGTCATCGTGGCTCTACCCGTGGGTTGTTGCAACCGGGTAGTCACCGCCATTGGATGGTGCTTCGTGGTATAAACGATACTCATGTGTGGATCAATGATCCCGGACGTTCGGCCACGATGCGTAATAAAGGAGAAAATCAGTGTTTTCCAATAAAAAAAGAACGAGGTAATCCTGCCTGGTTTGATGGATGCTGGACGGGAAGATATATCGTGATAACTCCCCGTATCCCATTGGCCATGGCCCGGATCGGTAAATTACCTCCTGTGGAGGAAGCAATAGCGATAAAACCTCCGTTTATTCCTTGGAAAGAACTTCCGGAAGTAATTGATCTGTAAATCTGTAAAATAAACAAATAAAAATATATGGCATTTGAAGCAACAAAAAGAGAATGGAGCGAACTTTATGCTTTTTTCCACTTGCTGGCGGACGGGCAAGTCGCATTGGGCACGCCGCAAGTGAAAGCAGATGAAGAGAGGTGTTGGCCCATCGCTATGATACAAAGGGAAGAGCATGACGGAACGCGCCGTTATTATATAGAAAAAGAAGATATTCATATTGTAGGCGAAAACATAGATAAACGGATCGCTCGTGAAGATTTTGATATAGTATCCGGATTAATTCTCACCGCCATGAAATCCTCGTCCGAAGATGATGTAACCTCTCCGGACGGAGTGGAAGAGTTTCTGGACGAAGTTGCAATTCTCGATCTGGAGGCAAAAACGGACGATCGTACAGACTTCTCGGTCGCATTCTGGCATCCGGAGGCACCGCTCACGGGGTTGAATGTCCGTTCACGTCTTAGTGCAATGAATCCGTTATTGGATGGTGGGCGAAGCGCCAATCTTAAATTGGAGCAGACCGGTGTGAAATTTGCTGTACCTACAGTGAATAAAATTAATGCTTTGCCCGAGTCGCCTACGGAAGTGGCGGAACGCATGATGATGATAGAACGTCTGGGCGGGATATTGAAATATTCGGATGTAGCCGATCGTGTATTTCGCTGTAACCTTTCGATGATTGATCTGCATTTTCCTCGTGTATTGGCTGAAATGGTACGTATAATGCATCTTGATGGTATTACTCGTATCAGTGAGCTGACAGAGGAAATAAAAGCAATCAATCCTCTAAAGATAAAGGATGAACTGATCAATAAGCATGGGTTTTATGAATTTAAAATGAAGCAATTCCTGCTTGCACTGGCATTGGGTATGCGTCCGGCAAAAATATACAACGGGACAGATTCGGCCGTAGAAGGCATCTTATTGGTGGATGGAAGCGGGCAGGTGCTTTGTTATCACAAATCGGAGAAAAAAATATTTGAAGATTTTCTGTATTTGAATACCCGTTTGGAGAAGGGTTCTTTGGACAAAGATAAGTATGGCTTCCTGGAACGTGAGAACGGGGTTTATTACTTTAAGTTGAATGTGAAAATCGGATTAGTGAAAAGATAAATAATGTACCAATATAACACAATGTGCCAATGTGCCAATTACCATGCGGTATCCTTGATTGGAACAAGGCATATTGGCAATGCATTTAAATAAGATTCATCATGAAAACAAATGAAGTTTTAGAGACTATCAAAACGCGGCGTAGCGTGCGTGCTTATACTGCACAAGCACCGGAGACAGATGACCTGGCGACTATACTTGAAGCTGCCAAGTATGCTCCTAACGGTATGCATCTGGAAAGTTGGCATTTTACAGCTATCCAAAACGCTGAAAAGTTGGAAGAACTGAATTCACGCATTAAAGGCGCGTTTGCAAAGAGTGATGACAAGCACTTACAGGAACGTGGACACAATAAAGCGTATTGTTGCTATTATCATGCGCCGGTATTGGTGATCGTCTCCAACAAACCTACCCAATGGTGGGCGGGCATGGACTGTGCATGTGCCATTGAAAATATGTTTTTGGCGGCTCATTCGTTAGGTATCGGGTCATGTTGGATCAATCAGTTGGGAACAACCTGCAATGATCCTGAAGTTCGTGAATTTATAACTTCTCTCGGTGTACCGGCCGATCATCAGGTTTATGGCTGTGTGGCATTGGGTTATGCTGATCCTAAAGCACCGCTGAAAGAAAAGGTAATAAAGGAGGGAACTGTGACAATTGTAGAATAATACCCGCTATTACCTGCTCGAATGATCAAAGGAGTGCTATTCTCCGATTGTTTTTTATGCTGATCCTTATGAAGTCATAAAACAAAATCTCCCGGATAGAAAGAACTATTTTCATATCCGGGAGATTTTATTTTACACCTATTACTTTTAGTTTATTCGAAAGTACCATACCGGGTAGACAATAACTTCCGGTCTCCCAAAGTATTGTCTACACGTGCCACATTTATCCAGAATTTGTTTTCCCGCACGCTTTCTATCGGATAAGCCGCTTTTTCACGGGTATAGCAGTGTTCCCAATTATCGCCTACCACTTCGTATTCGGGATGTGGGGCATTCACTAATACATTGTCGTCTTTGTCTGCTTCACCGTTTTTCACTTCCTGTATTTCCTTCCAGATAGTTTGCATTACTGTAATGAAATTATCCAGTTCCCACAGGCTTTCACTTTCAGTAGGTTCAATCATCAGCGTACCGTGAACAGGGAAAGAGAGGGTAGGAGCATGATAACCGTAATCCATGAGACGCTTGGCTATATCATTCTCACTGATGCCCGTTTCTTCATGTATTTTGCGGCATTCCAATATCATTTCATGGCCTACAAATCCGTTAGCTCCTCTGTATACAATACCATAAGTGTCTTTCAGACAAGCTGCTAAATAGTTTGCATTAAGAATAGCTGCTTTTGTAGCCATTGTCAAACCTTCCGTGCTCATCATACAAATGTATCCGTAAGTAATCGGCAATATTCCCGCACTTCCGTAAGGAGCAGAGGATACTTCGTTCATCGGATTACCAAACAATCCATGTCCCGGCAAAAAAGGAACCAGATGTTCGGCTACGCATATCGGGCCTACACCCGGACCTCCGCCGCCATGAGGAGAAGCAAACGTCTTATGCAGATTCAAATGACAAACATCGGCACCGATAAAGCCCGGATTGGTCAATCCTACCTGAGCATTCATATTAGCACCATCCATATATACCTGTGCGCCACATGCATGAATGATGTTACAGATTTCTACAATCTCTGTTTCAAAGATACCGTGCGTGGAAGGGTAGGTGATCATCAGTGCAGCCAGATCCTCCTTGTTTTCTTCAGCTTTGGCGCGAAGATCCTCCATGTCTACATTCCCTTGCCCGTCGCAGGCACAGGTGACGGTCACGAATCCTGCCTGAATAGCCGATGCCGGATTTGTGCCGTGAGCTGATGCGGGAATCAGTATCTTGTTGCGGTGTCCCTGCCCGATACTTTCGAGATAGCTGCGGATAACCCGGAGCCCTGTATATTCTCCTGCCGCACCGGAATTCGGCTGGAGGCTGACACCGGCAAATCCGGTTATGGTTTTCAATTCTTCACTAAGGTTTTCTATTAACATGCGATATCCTTCAGCCTGATCCTCAGGCACCAACGGATGCATGCACATAAACTCCGGACGGCTTAGCGGTAGCATCTCGGCAGCCGCGTTAAGCTTCATTGTACACGACCCTAATGGGATCATTGAATGTGCCAATGAAATATCCTTGCGATCCAGCCGCTTTATATAACGCATCATCTCTGTTTCGGTGTGATATTTGTTGAATACCTCATGAGTCAGAAATGCGCTTTGCCGTTTCAGCTCTTTCGGAAAGGCGGCAGATTCCGGTATCACAGTCATCTTCTGATAATCTTTTTCTGCTGCAATGGCAAAGATAGACAACAATATGCCGGCAGCAGCCGTATCAGTGGTTTCATCAATGCTGAAGCCAACGTCACCATTATCGAAATAACGCAGATTCACCTCTTTGCTGAGAGCAATGGTACGTATCTGCTGAGCAGAAACATTATCAGGCAGGATAAAACGGAGAGTATCGAAATAATACTTGTTCACCTGCTTATATCCTAACTTATTTATCTCTTTTTCCAGAAAAGCACTAATATTATGGATGCGTGAAGCGATTCCGGTAATGCCCTCTTGTCCGTGATAGACTGCATAGAATCCTGCCATGGTAGCCAGTAATGCTTGGGCGGTACATATGTTTGAAGTCGCTTTTTCGCGTTTAATATGCTGCTCGCGGGTTTGAAGAGCCATGCGATAACATAACTTTCCATATTTATCTTTTGACCATCCTATGATACGTCCCGGCATATTGCGCTTATACTCGTCACGGGTAGCAAAATAAGCAGCCGAAGGCCCGCCATAGAATAAAGGCGTTCCAAATCGCTGGGTAGTGCCGAATACGATATCCGCTCCCCATTCACCGGGAGGAACTATCATTGCAAGGCTTAACAAATCGGCGGCTACAGCTACTTTGCAACCGGCTTCATGTGCTTTCTCCGTGAATATCCGATAATCCTCAATACTTCCGTCGGCATTGGGATATTGAACGATACAGGCAAATACTTCCGGAGCAGGTGTAAATTCAGCGTATTTTCCCATACGCAATTCGATACCTTGAGGGATGGCACGTGTGGTCATTACAGCCAATGTCTGTGGGAAAATGTTTTCATCAACAAACACGACGTTAGCTCCTGTTTTCTGTTTATCACGCGGACGGAGAGCATACATCATCGTCACGGCTTCTGCTGCTGCCGTAGCTTCGTCCAACAGGGAACAGTTGGCCAATGGCATGGCGGTAAGGTCACAAACGGCTGTCTGAAAGTTCATAAGGGCTTCAAGACGCCCTTGTGAAACTTCGGTTTGATAAGGAGTGTAAGAAGTATACCACACCGGGTTTTCAAACACGTTTCTTTGAATAACGGCAGGGGTAATGGTATTGTACCATCCCATTCCGATGTATGATGTAAACAGTTTGTTTTTGCTTGCCAGTTGGGCTATGTGGTTGCTGAACTCATATTCCGTCATGGCAGGCGGTAATGCCAACGGTTCCTTCAGGCGGATATTGGCGGGTATTGTTTTATCTATCAGTTCATCAAGAGTGGCTACACCAATCTTGCGAAGCATCACTTGTATGTCTTCCTCACTGATGCCTATATGACGGCTGGCAAATGAATCGGTTTTCATATTAATTAGTTTTTAAGTAGTCCAAATGCATTTATAATCATCCGGTGCGCTCCCTTGACAGGCAGAGAAAGCACTTAGCGGAAGAAAGGATTTTCCGCTTTCTCCATTCCAATAGTGGTAGGGGCACCATGTCCCGGATAGACCACTGTTTCATTGGGAAGCGTGAACAGGCGGCTGCAAATATGCTCTATCAACTCATCGAAATTCCCTCCGGTCAAATCGGCCCGGCCGATACTTCCTTGAAACAGGACATCGCCCGAAAACATGCAATGATCCGCCTTGCAATAATATACCAGGCTACCCGGTGAATGTCCGGGCACATGAATCGCTTCCAGCGAGGTGTTGCCAAACGTAATGGTGTCTCCGTCGTAGAGGTATTTTCCCAACGGGACAGGAGGTTCCTGTAACTGGAATCCGAACATGCGGCTCTGTTTGGGCGCTTCTTCTATCCAATACTCATCTGCCTGATTGGCTTCGGCAGAAAGGCCGAATTCCTTTAGCATAAACGGATTTCCAAAAATATGATCCAGATGCAGGTGTGTGTTTAGTAAATGTTTTACAGTCAGTCCGTTGGCAATGATAAAGTTTTTCAATGCCTGTTTTTCTTCATCATAAAAACATCCCGGATCAATCACTACCGCTTCTTTTGTTTCATCCCACAGCACGTAGCAGTTTACGGGAAACATATTAAATTCAAATCTTTTTATTTTCATGGCTTTTTGATATTACGCATCTTTTTATACGGTTACATATACCACTTTTTTAGTTTGGAAGAATTCCTCTTCAAAATCCTCACTCAAGCTGTGTAGAGTCGTCTTATTCTTGAAAGGCATTGCTTCATGCTCGAGCTCTCCACCTTTGAGACAGATTAAACCATTGGGCAATGCATTTTGTTGCCGGGGAGAGATGTTTTTCTTGATGATTTTAATCAGATCGCCCAATGGCATGACAGCACGGCTTACTACGAAATCGAATAACTGCTTTTCTTCTTCGGCGCGCGCATGGCGGAAAGTGACATTTTTTAATCCGATAGCATTGGCTACTTCAGTGGCTACACGCACCTTCTTGCCGATACTGTCTACAAGATGGAATTTTACTTCCGGGAAAAGTATGGCTAACGGGATACCCGGAAAACCTCCTCCCGTACCCAAATCCATGATACTGGTTCCGGGACGGAAATTGATTATTTTGGCAATACCGAGTGAATGTAACACATGATGTTCGTACAGATTCTCGATGTCTTTGCGGGAAATGACGTTTATCTTGGCATTCCAATCGATGTATAAGTCGTATAGGGCAACGAATTGCCTGCGCTGTTCTTCCGTGAGATCGGGAAAATATTTGAGTATGATTTCCACTTCTTAAAAATATATGAGTTATAGGTTATGATTTTAATTTTTCAATTCTCCGACAACCGGGTTACTGCCTAACATATGTTCCAACATCTGAAACGGTATGGATACTGTAACCGGTCCCATTGCATACGGAGTAATATCATATACATTATAATAGAATGTAACACCGTCTTTGTCGAGATAGAAATTCTCTGTCGGCGCGATTTCTCCTGTCGAACCATATCCCATATCCTCCAGTTCAGCACGTGTCTTGGCTTCATTGTCTGCCATAAGCTGGTTCCAGATAAGGTCGGTAAGGGCCTCTTGGTATTCTCCCACAAAAACATCGTCCAAACGTAAGGGACGCATCAGCCCGAGATCCATGTTGAGAAATGTGGTCATATAGATCCCGTGTGCCCCTCCGGTATATTCATTATAATCTATGCGGTATACAAGCAGATTTTTTTCATACAACTGTACATGGCTTTCTATACCTTTATAATAAGAGTACCATGCACCTATAGACGATTCATCTTCTTTATCCTTTTCATCTTCCAGATACATCGGTTCCAAGTCACGACGATATTCCCGAATATAGGCTTCCGTATACTGTTTCACTACTTCTTTCGGGTTTTCTCCTATGTATTTTTCACCGAAGCAGGCAGATATAAAATATTTATTCAGGGTATCTTTCAGCAATTCATCCGATGCTTTGACCGGATAGGTAAAATCGATCACGAGATTGCAGGCCGGCCTGGCTGTATCACTAAAGAGATGCGCAGTTTCATTCACTTGTATGCTATCGAACTCTAACGAACCGGTATTCTTGTTCATCTTGTCACCACAAGAAAATAAAAAGCCACTTACAGCTACCATTATTGCAAGTAGGCTGACATATTGTTTTTTCATAAGGGTTTCTTCTTTAAATTCAACATTTGTATCGTTATTCCCTATCGACAAATATAGAACATATTAACGAATACAACGAATAAAAAAGAAAAAAATAACGCCCTCTGAAAGTAAAATCTCTCATTCACAGCAGAGAGATGATGGAACTTGCGGAGGGCGTTGGAAAGTTCATAACAATGGTTTGAATAAAGAATATATAGATTCGATTATCACAATTCCGAGAAAGCACTTTCGAGCCATGCCAAACGTTTACTCAACCATTGCTTCAGATACTGCACTTCATTATTATAAGATCCCCAAACCGCATAGTTAGGCCACGTCTGTTCGTATAGCGTATTCCATTTCGCATTGTTTTCAATAACAGAAAACTTCAAATAAGTTGCATTTTCGTTAATATTAGTCAGCATATCATTTTCTTTGGATTTGAAGTATGCAAACCGTTCTTTTACCAATGCCACAAAAGAAGGATCTTCGAACATTCGGGAAAACCAAGTTACTTTCTTCTTTATCCAAAACCCTTCGTAGCTTTGATTGTCATTATAGTTAACATTGCCTAATGCAATATCATAATCCCATAATGGTCCCATTTTTAGCTTTCCTCCCGGAGTAATGTTTAAATAACAACTACTGAAGAAACATGCATCATTATTCTTCGTTATTTCATTAATCAAATACCAATCGACAAAGCTCACTTTATCAAAGTAATTGGCATACCCTTCAGTTTCATCTAAAAAATTACTTCCCAATAATGCTTCTTCCGCTTTATTTACATAATCAGATATCCATTTATGACGCTCTCCATTTTTTTCTATATCGGGATCTTTGACACAAAACGTCAAATTCTTCGTTTTGAATGATATGTCTTCCGGGCCGATCCTGTCAGGTTGATCTATTTCCATTAAGTATCCATCGTCTGTAATGTTGACTCTCGAATCTGCTATTTTTATTTTCTCACACAATTGGTAAGTACCACAATATACTTCATTCATGAATAATTCTACAAAGTGAGTCCTTGGTGTCCATTCCAAATTACTGATTCTTCCCATAAAGAAACTTGCTTCATTTCGCAGATTGGTTTTATCCGTGTAATTGGCCAATAACACCCATGATTTATCTTTTGGTTCACCCAACAGCGAAGTCTTTTTATCAAATTTCAACGCATATGGTTTCTTAGGCAGCGACCAGGTAGAATTTCCTCTTCCTTTAATTGTTACATCGCTCTCGAATATTTCTCCCGAGCGGGTATAGATATCCTCTACAATTCGTAGATGTGCGTTGACATATTCTTCTTTGGAAGTAATTTCTGTATCATTTTCCGTATTGATATACATCACAGGCAATCCCGTGAAAGCGTATACTAAAACTTTGTATTCTTTCGTTTTTCCTTCAGTGTTTTCTATTGTGATGTTCAAAGGCGAAGAAAAGTTAAGTCCTTCCATGTTTTCCGGTACTTTTACCCATGTCTTTTCATTGTCCAATTTTATGGTAGGAATTAATTGTTTGTGAGGTAACACATATGGAACATGTGCGGAGATAGTTCCGTCTTTATTAATTGTTGCAACAATATCAGAAATTAATAACTGAGGATTTTTATCCGCTTCGAAAACAAATGACGTGATACAGGGCTCACTACTTACAGATGCCTTTTGGGTGATTAAAATAGTCTGTATAATTTCTGACCCCGGTATGGTAAAGATTATTTTGGAAGTTCTTTCTTGGGATAGAGGATTTGGGTCGCATATAAAACTTTTTATATTAAACTGTTCCGATCTTGTATTTACAGAATGCAACCATTCTTTTTTTTCAATATCAATGCTTGGTTCCATGCTGGATTGCAGAATGATATCGACAATCCCGCCTGTACTTTCTACTGTATATTCCTTCTTAGGTATATTGATTATAATATCCGGATCGTCCTCGTTTTGACATGAAAATAAAATTCCAATAAAAAGAAATAGAAGATGTAATTTTTTCATAAGTATTATTTTAATAGTTCTTGATTGACAATGTGAGAATATAAATTTACGATGTTTGTTTGCAAAGCTACAAAAACTATTAATATTAGAAAATAATAATGAAACATATTATTACCAAAAGAGAATAATGCAATTTATATGGGTATGTACCGTGTTTCTGTAAACATAGTTGGTGTTATATGATTATAGAGAATATGACCAACCTGCCTTTATCGTATTTCACCGATCAAGTAATTTAGAGAATACTGTAAAAAAGGTCAGGACTATGCTACAATTTTTCATACTGTTATGGTAGTTTTGTAAAATAAGAAAAGAGTAGTAGTATTAATGGTATAACAGAATTGAAAATATGATGAAGTACAACGAATATCCCATAAAGAAGCTCGAAGATACTATTCTTCTTAGTTATAACGGCCCATTTAAAAAGCATCATAACTATACAGATGAAGCATGTCTACTTGAGTTGCGCAAGGTTATTCTCAACCATTATGCCTTGCGATGCCAAGCAGAATTGTTACCAACAATCGTTGAATTCAATGATACCCTAAGAAGTGCTTTGCAAGAGATGTACGAACGTGCTCACCACATTTGGAATGACATAAAAGACAGAAATGATTACGGTGAATTTGTTAGATTGACTGCAGAATGCTATTTGAGTGATGACTATCCCCAATCACATCCCGTGCAGGGTGAAGACCGCCAAAGGTTGTGGGAAGCTATTTGTGATTCCGGATGGAATTCATTATATAAATCCGGAGTGACTCAAGCTTTGGTTTTACCATTTGATTTGGAGGAGTCTTTTGAATCTTTCATCGGTATGAATTGTACACCACCCAACTGGAATGAAGGACTTGATCGTGAACTAACAAAGGACTTGCAGCTAATCAATGCATTTCATAATCTCTTTGATCATACAAACTTTGCCCTTACCGATTTTATTTATGTCAGGAAATTTAATACTGAAATTAAAATAGAGATTAATAAATAGAAGCAATGTTACTGCCGGAAAAATAATCGGCAAACAGTCAAAGAAAAAATAAATCAAAGGAGAAGACAATGCTTATAAATGCAATGCTTCTCCTCTTATTTTATACGAATCGGATTAATATTGTTTTTCAACGTTGTATTACTATAATATTACTGCATAATATCCGTAACATAACTACATAATGGCTACCACGTTACGGCATAGTGCTTTGTTATAATATCACAAATAGAGACTATATCTGTTTACCATTCCCTTAACCAAAATTCATTGAATATGTCGCTTTCGGAATCTTTCCCCCGATCATTAGGAAACAAGTCCAGTATAGGAAAGCAAATAAATCCATTTTCGCTACAATCGTGCCGTAACTGTTCGGAAGGAGATTCATGACAGGTTATTAATACATAATGTAGACAAAAATTTCCGTCTTTATAGGCTTCATCAAATATTTGGCGATAACGTTTCAATTGATCATCGTGAGTTGGGGTGTATATTTTGTTTTCTATCAAAATAGCATGCCATTCTGGTTTTCCATTAATACTCAGTTTAATGTTAGTATGCAAATCAATATGCTCCCATTGTTTCCAAGTTTCAACGCTGCAAACTTCAATGTTATCATACTCTTTTATGTCTAACAGGCGAAATAAAATTTCCCGGCAATAATTGTATAAGATTGTTTTCTCATTAGCATACGCAGAAGACGCGCGTCGCAAAGTCCATGAAAGAATAAAATCCAGCATTGTTTCTTTCTGGCAATCTCCGTAAGAAGAGTCTTTCATTAATAAAGATACATTCATGTTTGTTTATATTTAGAACCTGCCTATTCTTACGGGGTTAGGCTTTCCGGCTGCTAATATAAAAGAAAAAGATGCAGCATTTTCCTTTTCCTCCTTCCCTTTAAAAGCAAAGGAAATAATTTAATGTGCTAAAATATCACATAAGCTATAAAATTATTATTTTATTTCTCATTTTTTTCAAATCCGGAAGCCACAACGGTTACTTTAACCGCATTCTCTGATATGTTGTTCGAACCACGTTCAAATCCGAAAGTTGTCTCCACGAAAGACATCGTTTCTATGAAATGTTTTATCGTATCCATATCTTTTAACAAAGAAACATTTTCCTCCTTGCCATAAGTGAAGTTGAGTAATAAACGCTTTGCTTCCGATATATCAAGACCATCGCACAGGGGCAATTTTAATGCATCTTGAATGGCATTTTCTATCCGTTTTCTCCCTTTACCTATCCCTGAACTTACAAAGCCTAATCCTCCTCCTTTCAAAGCCCAGTTTATATCTGCAAAATCCATAGCAACCATGTTGTTTCTTGTGATGATATTCATTATATCACCTATGATTGTCAATACGTGTTGGTTAATTATGTTCTGAATATTAAAATCGGCTCCTAAAGAAGATACGATAGATTTGCCATGAATTATTTGTAGAGAATCGGTATACTGCATTACGTTTTTTATGGATTTATTCTGTTCTAAGATTTTCCCGTCTGTGGTATCATACGAAGGAGGAATAATTAAAATTCCGACTGTTGTAACATTAAGTTCCTTTGCAACACGTGCTATAACCGGAATCGTCTCCATTCCAATTACTTCATCCATATATGCTATGATGAATAAGATTTTTGAAAATTGTATCTCTATAGAAATATCCTCATACTTGTCCAAAGCAATAACATTTGCATCGTATGTGGCAAACGAAATATTTTCCAGTCTTACCTGCCGTATGAAACGCACGATGCCACAACCGCCGCTTCCGATACCTATGACTTTGATTAAGTTCTCCTGAACCGAAGAATTTATCGGAGAAGAAAAAGCATTGCTATCCATTAGCCTCTGTTTTGAATTTTATATATTTCCATTTCTTTTTGCAAATAAACAGATAGGATATGCCAAAACATTTCATAATAATCATATAATTTTTATTAACCTCATGAGAGCTGCATAACCTTTTATCTTCATTTTGATTCGAATTTCATCTTTTATTTCTATCTTTGCAACCGATATGAAGAGATTCCGTTACATATTTGCTGTAATACTTTCCCTGACAATCATATATGTCGGGGCAGGAGTTTCTGTTATTGATTATTGCTGCGCTGCATGCGAAACCGCACAAAACTGTTGCAGTAATGGTTGTCCCAAATGCCGTAAGTCTCATCAACAGTCAGATAAATCATGTAAAGAAGAGGGATGCACAGCCACGATCTATAAGGTAGATCTGATGAAGCATTCATGTGAAGCTTCCGTCAGCGTTCCTGTCATGCAATTATTCTGTGAGTTATTACCTCAATTTCGCAGTATATTGTTTATGGGAGAGTGGCAGGAGACATCCTACAACGTTCCTCCACATCCTGTCAGTTCGCGACATTATCTGGCTTTATATTCTGTCCTGCTTATTTAGACTCCAAGTGTGCTAAGAAAGGAATGCATGAGAATAGTATTCAATGATACTGTTTTCATTATTTCTAATACCTATTTCTTTATATCTTAAGATTCAAAACATCCCCATGTTTTCATTAAGAACATCCCCATGTTGTGTACAAGAACATCCGGATGTTGTACATGAGAACATCCCCATGTTTTCTGATTATATCTTATACTTTGAAGAGTCGGGATATTTATATCTGAGATATGAAGAGTAATATTAATCCATAGATAAGTAATATACCATTGTGCAACCCTGTTGCACTGGTTATCGTGTAATTTTGCATCATGAAACAATTTATGTATATAAAATATATATTCTTATTTCTTGCTTTCTTTACTTTCTATACTGCGCAGGCACAAGTAAAAGGAATTGTAAAAGACAATACCGGAGAACCTATCCCCGGTGCCAATGTGTTTTGGATGAATACCACGAATGGCGTAACAACTGCTGAAGACGGCCGGTTCTCGATATCCAAACCGGCAAAGAGCCATATACTTGTGGTCAGCTTTATCGGTTTCGAAAATGATACGATCCACGTCAGTGATAAAAATCAGGAACTTGATATTGTGCTCCGCGAGGGGGTGGAGTTGAATGAAGTCAATATCGTAAGCAGAAAACTCGGAACGATGAAATTGCGGAACAGTGTTATGAACGAAGATATCATCAGTAGCGCCGAACTCACCCGTGCGGCTTGCTGTAATCTTGGCGAGAGCTTCGTTACCAACCCCTCGGTAGACGTCAGTTATTCCGATGCGGCAACGGGAGCCAAGCAGATTAAGTTATTGGGGCTTTCGGGTACGTATGTACAGATGATGACGGAAAACATCCCTAATTACAGAGGAGCTGCGGCACCGTATGGTCTCGGATATGTACCAGGACCCTGGATGCAAAGTATTCAGGTTAGCAAAGGCAGCTCATCGGTTAAGAACGGGTACGAATCGATCACAGGGCAGATAAACGTAGAGTTCAAAAAACCTCAACTTCCGGATGCCGACTGGGTATCAGCCAATCTTTTTGCCAGCAGTACCGCCCGTTATGAAGCGAATGCCGACGCTACGGTAAAACTTTCCAGACGATGGAGCACCTTATTGCTTGCACATTATGAGAATGAAACCAAAACACATGACAGCAATGACGATGGCTTTGTCGATATTCCCCGTGTGGAGCAGTATAATTTGTGGAATCGTTGGGCATATATGGGCGACCGTTATGTGTTTCAGGCAGGTATCAAGGGTATGTCGGAACAGCGTAACAGCGGACAGGCCGGACATAATGACCAACCGGCACACGATCTCTATGAGATAGGTATCAAAACCAACCGTTACGAAGCCTTCACTAAGAACGCTTACATCTTTGATAAGGAGAAGAATACCAATCTCGCCCTTATCCTGCAAGGGACGATTCATAATCAGGATGCCGTATACGGGCATAAACTTTACGATGTGGATCAGAGCAATGTGTACGCATCTTTATTGTTTGAGACCGAATTCAGTAAGCAGCACAGCCTTTCTACCGGATTGAGTTTCAATTACGATGGATACGACCAGCATTATCGCCTGACCAACAATACGGAGTCGGGATTAACAAACGCATTCGTAAAAGAATCTGTTCCGGGGGCATACATTCAGTATACTTTCAATTTGAACGATAAACTGATGCTGATGGGAGGAATACGCGGCGACCACAGCAGCGAGCACGGGTTCTTTATCACTCCCCGTGCACATATCAAGTACAATCCGAATGAGTATCTGCACATGCGTCTCTCGGCCGGAAAAGGCTACCGGACCAATCATGTACTTGCAGAAAATAATTATCTGCTTGCCAGTAGCCGTAAAGTGAAAATAGCCGGTCATCTCGATCAGGAAGAAGCCTGGAATTATGGAGCAAGTGTTTCAACTTACATTCCCCTTTTTGGCAAGACGCTGAATATCAACGCAGAATATTATTATACTGATTTTCAGAAACAAGTGGTAGTGGATATGGATACGAATCCTCATGAAGTGTCGTTTTACAACCTGAATGGGCGTTCTTATTCACAAGTATTGCAGGTAGAGGCGAATTATCCGCTCTTCAAAGGTTTTACTCTGACTGCGGCTTACCGCCTGACGGATGCGAAGACCACTTATAACGGAGAATTGCTGGAGAAACCTTTGACCGGAAAATATAAAGGGCTTCTGACAGCTTCTTATCAGACGCCGTTGGGATTATGGCAGTTTGATGCAACACTCCAACTGAACGGCAGCGGAAGAATGCCGAATCCGTATACCCTGACAGATGGCGGACTGTCATGGGAAAAACGGTATGGCAGCTTTGAACAATTGAGTGCGCAGGTGACCCGTTATTTCCGCCGTTGGTCCATCTACGTAGGAGGAGAGAACCTTACTAATTTTAAGCAGAAGAATCCGATCATAGATGCGGCAAATCCTTGGGGAGATAATTTTGATTCTACTATGATATGGGGGCCGATGCATGGTGCAAAAGCCTATATCGGCATCAGATTTAATCTGGCAAGAAACAGTGAATGAAATTAAAAAGTAATATTATTAATTATAAATTGGAGGAAAAAATATGAAAACAAAAAGAATGTTGACAGCCTTGGTGATAACATTATTGAGCGTAACAGCCGTTATGGCCAAAGACATCCGTACAGCAGTATTCAAAGTATCACAGATGCATTGTGAAAATTGTGAACGGAAAGTGAAGAATAATATCAAGTTTGAGAAAGGAGTAAAGGAGTTCTCTACGGACTTGAAAACAAGGACGGTGTCCATTACCTACGATGCTGACAAAACAAATGTAGAGAAACTCAAGGCCGGTTTCAAGAAATTCAATTACGAAGCGGAATTTGTAGAAGAAACAAAGCAGGCGGAAAAGAAGTAATTTGAACAAACGGCCCGTAAATGTTGTTTATTTAGTAATGAGTGAATAGCAGCCAATGCTTATCACTCATCACTAACCACTAATCACTAAATAAATTATGGGTACTATTACAAAGAAGGCATTTCCCGTACTGAACATGCACTGTGCGGGATGTGCCAATAATGTTGAAAAAACAGTTCGCAAGCTGCCGGGCATTGTAGATGCTTCAGTAAATCTTGCCACCAATACACTCTCCGTTTCGTATGAAGCCGACAAACTGGCTCCCGGAGAGATCCGGGCGGCTGTGCTTTCCGGAGGGTACGACCTTATCATAGAAGAAGAAAACCTGAAAGAGGAACGGCGCGAGGAAGCACAACACCAGCACTATCGCAAGCTGAAAATGCAGGTCGTCGGTGCTTGGGTATTCGCTGTTCCGATGTTGCTTTTGTCTATGGTCTTCATGCATGTGCCATATTCAAGCGAGATACAGTTGTTACTGACCCTTGCGGTGATGATTCTTTTCGGCGGTTCGTTTTACACGGGCGCATGGAAGCAGGCGAAGTTAGGACGTAGTAACATGGATACGTTAGTAGCCCTTAGCACGTCCATCGCATTTCTGTTCAGTGCATTCAATACTTTCTTTCCGGAGTTCTGGTATAGTCGCGGTTTGGAGCCGCATGTCTATTACGAGGCTTCCGTAGTTATTATTGCTTTCGTGCTGACCGGCAAATTAATGGAAGAGCGTGCAAAAGGCAACACAACTGCTGCGATTAAAAAGCTCATGGGGTTGCAGCCGAAAGTTGCACGCGTATTACGTAATGGAATTGAGGAAGAAATCTTAATCGACCAGTTACAGGTTGACGATCTGGTAGTTGTCCGCCCCGGAGAACAGATTCCGGTAGATGGGGTTCTTGCCGAAGGAGATTCTTTTGTGGATGAAAGCATGATTAGCGGTGAACCGATTCCGGTAGATAAGAAGAAGGGAGATAAAGTGCTTGCCGGCACCATCAATCAACGTGGCTCATTTATCATCAAGGCATCACAGGTAGGCAGTGAAACGGTTCTTGCCCGCATCATCCGCATGGTGCAGGAAGCACAGGGAAGTAAAGCCCCCGTACAGCGTATTGTCGACCGTGTGACGGGTATCTTCGTTCCGGTGGTGCTTGGCATCGCCGTACTGACTTTCGTACTTTGGATGGTAATAGGCGGAACGGAATATTTCTCATATGCCATGCTATCTGCCGTTTCCGTATTGGTGATTGCTTGTCCGTGCGCTTTGGGACTGGCCACGCCTACTGCCCTGATGGTAGGTATCGGCAAAGCGGCCAGCCAGCATATCTTGATAAAAGATGCCGTCGCTCTGGAACAGATGCGGAAAGTAAATGTCGTGGTACTCGATAAAACCGGAACATTGACCGAAGGCCATCCTACTGTCAGTGGTTGGCTATGGGCGCAGACTCAGGAAGAGTGTTTCAAGAATGTACTTCTCGCTGCCGAGCTGAAGTCGGAACATCCTCTTGCCGGAGCAATCGTTGCATCTTTGAAAGACGAAGAGAAGGTAGTGCCGGCACCGCTCGAAAGCTTTGAAAGCATCACCGGAAAAGGAATTAAGGTTGTCTATGAAGGTGATCTGTTCTGGGTAGGCAGTCATAAGCTGTTGAAGGATTTCGATGCTGTCGTAACGGATGTTATGGCCGATATGTTGGTGCAATATGAATCCGAAGGAAACGGCATCATTTATTTTGGCCGCCGGAATCAACTATTAGCCATCATCGCTGTCACCGATCCTGTCAAGTCCACCTCTGCCGAAGCTGTGAAAGAACTGAGACGGCAAGGAATCGACATTTGCATGCTGACCGGCGACGGGCAACGTACAGCCTTGGCTGTGGCAGGGAAATTGGGTATCGACCGTTTTGTAGCCGATGCGCTGCCGGATGACAAAGAAGACTTTATCCGCGAATTGCAGTTGCAGGGAAAGACTGTGGCAATGGTGGGAGATGGCATCAATGATTCGCAGGCATTGGCACTGGCCGATGTCAGCATCGCTATGGGGAAAGGTACCGATATTGCCATGGATGTAGCTATGGTTACGCTGATGACTTCCGATCTTCTATTGTTACCGAAAGCATTCGATCTGTCCAAACAGACCGTAAAGCTCATTCATCAGAACCTGTTTTGGGCGTTTATCTATAATCTCATAGGAATTCCCATTGCAGCAGGCGTACTTTTTCCTCTGAACGGGCTACTCTTGAATCCAATGCTGGCAAGTGCGGCTATGGCATTTTCAAGTGTGAGTGTCGTTCTGAATTCACTTAGCTTAGGAAGAAGGAAATGACTTATGAATGATGATTTATGAATTATTTTCCCGGCATGCTGCTTTTTTGCAGTATAATTTGTAAATTGCAGGGCATAAATTATAATTCATAAATCATCATTCAAATGTTATTTTCCGATTGGGGACTTATTCCGTATGCCGAAGCCTGGCAACGACAGACTGAATGGTTTGATTCTCTGATTCAAGCCAAGCAGAATAACGACGTATATGAAAACCATATTGTCTTTTGTGAACATCCGCATGTGTATACGTTAGGACGTAGCGGAAAGGAGAATAATATGTTATTGAGCGAAGCGCAATTGGAAAAAATAGGGGCGACGCTTTATCATATCGATCGGGGAGGAGATATTACCTATCACGGTCCGGGACAATTGGTCTGTTATCCCATTCTTAATCTTGAAGAGTTCGGTCTCGGCCTGAAAGAGTACGTGCATCTGCTGGAAGAGGCGGTTATCCGCGTGTGTGCCTCTTATGGAATCAAGGCGGGAAGGCTGGCAAAAGCCACCGGTGTGTGGTTGGAAGGAGATACTGCCCGGGCACGCAAGATTTGTGCGATCGGAGTAAGGAGCAGCCATTATGTCACGATGCATGGCCTTGCCTTGAATGTGAATACCGACTTACGTTATTTCAGTTACATCCATCCCTGCGGATTTATAGACAAAGGCGTCACTTCACTGCGTCAGGAACTGGGAGGAGAACTCCCGATGTCCGAAGTGAAGCAACGCCTTGAACTTGAATTAAGCAGGTTGCTTACGCGAAAATAAGCTGACTATTTCAGTGCTTTTGCAATCGCTTTCTCAACCATCGGTTGCATGATTTCGTATCCTTTTTTATTGGGGTGCACCCCGTCTTTTGACAGATCGGAGGGAAGTCCGTTCCTGTCGTCAGCCATTGCGGAGAAATAATCCACATAAATGAACTTGTTCTTTTCGGCATAGGCCTTGATCCATTTGTTCAGTTCCGGAATCTTGACGTTGGGTTCCATACCCGGCCGCCATGGATAATCGAAGGCAGGCAACACAGAACAGAGGATTACTTTGATACCGTTTGCCTTTGCCAACTGGGCCATAGATGCCAGATTGTCTTCTATCATTTCGAGCGTAGAGGGGCCTGTATTTCCGGCGATATCATTGGTACCGGCAAGAATCACTACTGCTTTGGGTTGCAGATCGATCACATCCTGACGGAAACGCAGCAACATCTGTGGAGTTGTCTGCCCGCTGATGCCCCGGTTGATATAGGGACGATCCTTGAAGAATTCCGGACAATTGTTCAACCACCCGATGGTGATGGAATTACCCATAAATACTACGCGCTTTTCTCCTTTGGCAGGAGCGCCCAATGCTGCGTTGTCATTTTGAAATTGTTTTAAATTGGCCCAATCCTGCGCAGGCAGATTGCCGGCCAGTAAGAACAGGCTGATAAATAAAAGATAAATAGTCCTCATCACTTTTGTCGTTTCCATTGTTTTTGTTGCTTCCATTTTTTTTGTCGTTTTCATTTTTCCATTCACTCTTTAATTCATTCTTTCTTTCATTTTTTCATTCTTATTACCCGTATTCCCGTCCATTTTTTATTACGGTCGAGCAAGCGGCTTAATGCAAGTTTATCTACTAATACTTTCCCTCTTGAAGAAGAGGCATGAAGCAGGCACAAAGTGTCTTTCACATAGATGGCAATCCCCATATGCGCTGTATCCAATCCCGGTATGTTTGTAGTCAGAACGATGATGTCTCCACTCTTTATCCAGGGGAGTCCGTTTACGGGCAGTTTATCTTTGGGCAGCCAATGTATTTCCTGTCCCGACAATGCCTTCTCATACTCTGCCATTTTCGTCACATTTTCCGGAGAATTGCTCAGATGTTTGTATAATTCCGGATGGGAAGACATGTACGAAAGCGATAATTTCTGGGTATACGGACTATTGGCTGCCGTAACATCTTCCATGAATCCGCCGCGTACCCCGTTGTTGATCCAATCGGAAGTGTAGTGCAGACGGGAAGTATACCCGTCTATTTTTCCTTCACGATAGCGGATACGTTGCAGATTAGCCGCAAAATCACTTTCGCTCATCTTGTTTCCCGATGCCGAAGGAAGAGACAGGGCAAGGACATATTCTACGAAAGTAGTACAATCCACTTCATCACAATTGATGACTAAATCTTCTTCACCATCCGTTTCAAGAGTATGAGCTACATAAGGAACATCTATAAAAGTTTGGGCATTAGCCAACATCGGATTTGCTTCCTGTTGTGCTTTTGCCTGGCTGCCTATAAAACAGGCAGCCAGCAAAAAGGTTGGGATCGTTTTCATTATTAATATTGATAAATTAAGTTTCTAAAATCAACCTTGCGCCCAAATGGAACCAGCGTGAAACCATATTCTATGGCATTCCCGCTACCGGTACGTATCAGATAAGGTTCGTGTGGCAGGGCACCCCAGCTATTGTCTCCGCCAATACCCATCATCCGGTAGTCCACAAATACATCTACCACCTTTTCCGGTTTCGGATCGGTGAGGTGGCGATGGTCTGTTTCGGCTGTGCGCGGTGCTGCGTTGTGCAGGTCATCTCCACTGTCAAGAGTTTCGAGCGGATGGTTCGAAGCGTTCAATTCGAACGTACGGTCGGCAACGAGTAACAGACCGGCACCGGATTTGTTGGTGAAAGCGCACCAATAGATGTCTGTACGGTGATTGTTTTCCTGCGGACGGATGTAAGGTTCATACATGTCTTTGATCGGTAGCGAATATTCTCCGAAGAACTGAGAAGTGCGACGGTCGCGATAGTTTTCTTCCGGACCGCGTCCGTAGTAAGTCAATGTTGTGAATGTTTCCGGCATTTGCATACGTAAACCGATACGCGGTATCATCGGAGTCTTTTCATTCGCTGCCACAAACCGGTTGTTTACTTTGATCACTCCGTCGGCATATATCTTGTAGGTGATGTCCCAACTTGCATCCGCTTTCGGGAATTTGTAAGAACAGGTTACTTCACCGTTTCGGGCATTGAAGACAGCAGCCGTCACTTCTCCATAGCTGACTTCTTTCCACACTCCTAATTTATGTGGTAATCCGGCACCATAATCATTGTCGATCGGTGCACGCCAGAAGTTAGGATGCAATCCTTGTCCGTTGAGTATATACTCCATTCCGTTATATTTGTAAGAAACCAGCATGCCGCTCTTCTTGTCGAATACCGCTTTGAAGTTTTTGCCGGAATAGATGGCTTGCGTCTCTGTTTCCTTTACGGGGGCAGTTGCTTGCAAAGCAGCATTGTCTTTATGGAAAGTGTAGATGTAGTTCTGTTCGCGGGCTATCACAGTGCCTGCCGGAAGGAAAGGTTCGGGCGTACGCACAGTAGCGTAGAACTCAATGCGTACATCTCCGGTATTCGTCTGTTCTTGCGGAATACCTTTCAGTTGCACCGTGACGGTTTCGCCCGGAGCACCGCTTGCACGGAACTTGTCGGTATAGATTTCTTTTCCATGATCGCGGATGATGTAGTGGTAATCGTATTTATCCAGATTGGTAAAACTAAAATCATTGCGCACATCTACCGTTCCGGCTTCTTTCTTGAAATTGACGAACTTGATATTCTGATATACCTTGCCCATTTCCGTGGTTTGCGGTTTTACCGAACGGTCGGGATAGACAACGCCGTTGATGCAGAAATCACCGTCGGATGGAGTACCGGTTGCACCGTAATCGCCGCCATACGTCCAATACTTGCGGCCATCTGCCGTTTTCTCGGCAAATCCCTGATCCACCCAATCCCAGATGCAACCACCTTGCAGAAGAGGGTATTTCTCGATAATATCCCAGTATTCCTGGAAATTGCCTAAACTGTTACCCATTGCGTGTGCATATTCGCACAGAATAAGCGGACGGGTATGTTTGGGATTCTTTGCGTACTTTTCGATATCGGCAGGGCGGGAGTACATCGGGCAACAAATATCCGTATTCCATTCCAAGTGGGCTTGTTCGTACTGTACGGGACGGCTGTCCAGCTCTTTCAGCAAGCTGTAAGTCTTGTAGAAGTTCACTCCGTTTCCGGCCTCATTCCCTAATGACCATACGATGACGGAGGGATGGTTCTTATCGCGCTCGTACATGTTGACAGTGCGCGCCACGTGTGCATCCATGAATAACGGATTGTTGGCAAGTGTACCGCCTACTTCACGGTTATATCCCATTCCGTGAGATTCGATATTGGCTTCATCGATCACATACATACCGTATTCATCACATAGCTCATAGAAGCGTTCCTGTTGAGGGTAATGGCAAGTACGCACAGTATTTACATTGTATTTTTTCCAAAGTTCGAAATCTTTCAGCATCAGTTCTTCCGTAACATAATGTCCGGTGTACTCATTGTGCTCATGTACGTTGACACCTTTCACCAAAATAGGCTTGCCGTTGACGCATAGCTGATGATTCTTCATTTCTACAGTACGGAATCCTACTTTTACACTGGTGGCTTCGAGTACTTCTCCGTTTTCCGGTTCTCTTAAACTGATAATGAGAGTATACAGATAAGGAGTTTCGGCAGTCCATTGTTTCGGGTTCCTGATGATATTGTCATCAAAAATAAATTCATTTGTACTTTGAGAAGGAGCGGAAACCGGCATTGCTTCCACTGCATAATCCGAAGTCGCTACCTGCTTTCCGTCTTTGTCGAGAAGCTTATAAGAAAGGACGTAAGAAGTCGATACCGGCTTGCCGCTATCGGCCACCTTCACCTTGAGTTTCAGTATACCGTCTTTATAATCGGCATCCAGTGGGCTCTCTACTTTGAAATCTGCCATCCGGAGCTTGGGTTGTGCATAAAGATAAACATCCCTTTCGAATCCGCTCAAACGCCAGAAGTCCTGGCATTCCAGATAATTGGCATCCGAGAAACGATGAACTTGCACGGCAATCACGTTTTTACCCGGTTTCACAAATTGGGTGATATTGAAGCGGGCAGGAGTCTTGGCATCTTTACTCATTCCTGCGAACTGTCCGTTCAGATAAAAAAATGCAGCTCCTTTAGTTCCGTCGGCACTGAGAAAAATCTCTTTTCCATTCCAATCGGCAGGAAGCGTAAAATCACGCCGGTAGGTTCCTGTCGGATTCCATTCCTCGGGTACATACGGAGGATTGGGCCGATCCCAATACGGGGCATATCCCGGTGAGCAGAATTCATAAGACGTGTTCACATAGATAGGAATTCCGAAGCCTTGCCGCTCCCAGTTTCCGGGTACCTGGATATCTGCCCAGTCACTTACATTCTTTTCCGGAAGCATGAAGTCCGTCGGGCGGGTTGAGAAACTGTCTACATAGTTGAATTTCCATTTGCCGTTTAACGAGAGGCGGAAAGTTCCGTCTTTCCGGTTGTTTACGGCAGCATCTTTCTCGTTCGTATACGATGTAAAGCTACTGCGGGGGGCTTCTTTGCGTATACTTGTCAGTTGGGGATCGGTTATCTGTTTATAACGCTCCCCCTGAGCGATAGAAGTCAGAGGGAGTATTACAAGACATGCAACCGTTAATAGGTTTTTCATGAAGACGGGTTTTATTAAGTTAGAACAATGGTTGATATGTCAATATCGATACGTAAATGCATCCACATTCCAACGTGTCAATATGTCAATACATGATTGCCATCCGGCAGGATAGCGCAGCCAATCGGCACATTGGCATATTGGCACATTGCCGCATTATTTATCATTTTACTTTCATCGAAGCCTTGATAAAGTAAAGAATCAGCAAAGCATAGGCACCGAGGGCCAATACCTGCGACCAAGTGTTGTTTAGCCAGGCATCGTTTACGAGATTGACTCCTCCGAAACGCATGGCTGCACTGATCACACCCATCAAAGCGCCGCCGGCAATGAAACCGGAAGCAAGCAAAGTACCCTTTTCTCCGCGTTCGGTATTTAATGAAGCATCTTTGCTGCGGCTTGTCACATACCAATTGACAGCTCCACCCACTACCAAAGGAACATTCAATTCAAGCGGAATGAACATACCCAATGCAAAGGCGAGCGCAGGAACTTTGAAACAAGTAAGTATAATGGCCAGTATAGCGCCGATACCATAAAGCAGCCACGGCGCACCTACACCGCTCATCAACGGTTCGATAACGGCTGCCATTGCATTTGCCTGCGGTGCAGCCAGTGCTCCACTGGTGAAGCCATATGTTTTGTTGAGGATAATCATTACTCCGCCTACGGTAGCGGCAGAAACGATTGTTCCGAGGAATTTCCACGTTTCCTGTTTGGCAGGAGTACTACCTAACCAGTAACCAATTTTCAAGTCAGTGATAAAACCGCCGGCCATGGATAATGCCGTACAGACCACGCCACCCATAACCAAAGCCGCTACCATGCCCGAAGGGCCTTTCAGCCCGACAGCTACCATCACGACAGAAGCTAAAATCAACGTCATCAGCGTCATGCCCGATACCGGATTGGTACCGACAATAGCGATGGCATTGGCAGCCACTGTAGTAAAGAGGAACGAAATGCCCGCCACCAGAACGATAGCTACCAATGTATGTATCAGGTTGCCCTGCATTACATCAAAATAGAAGAATAAGAATATCAGAACCAGCGTGATGATGGAACCGATAGCGATAATTTTCATGGATAAGTCACGCTGCGTGCGGAGCATATTTTTCTCTACGTTTCCTTTGCCGCCCATCTCTTTGGCAGCCAATCCTACGGCACTCTTGATGATGCTCCATGACTTGATAATCCCGATCACACCGGCCATCGCGATACCACCGATGCCGATACTTTTCGCATAATATTTGAAGATCTCTTCAGGACTCATCATCCCCACAGTACTCGTGATTTCGGGATTCCATGCATTCAGCACGCTGTCTCCCCAGAACATAGACATCCCCGGAACGATAATCCACCATACCGCCAACGAACCGGCACAAATGATGGAAGCATATTTCAATCCGACAATATACCCCAAACCCAGTACGGCAGCCCCTGTATTTACTTTAAATACCAATTTGGCTTTTTCTGCCAGCATCTCGCCGGCACTGCACACACGGGTGGTAAAGTTCTCGTTCCACCAACCGAAAGTGGCAACGACAAAGTCATACAAACCACCGATAATGCCGGCCATAAGCAACGGCTTTGCCTGACTGCCGCCTTTCTCTCCGGATATAAGCACCTGTGTTGTTGCCGTAGCCTCCGGAAAGGGATATTTACCGTGCATATCGCTTACGAAATATTTACGGAAAGGTATAAGAAACAGAATACCCAAGACACCTCCTAAAAGAGAACTGATGAATACTTGCATAAAGGTAACGGTCATCTCCGGATATTTCGCCTGCAGGATGTACAGGGCAGGAAGGGTAAAGATAGCTCCGGCCACGATTACTCCCGAACAGGCTCCGATGGACTGGATGATCACATTTTCTCCCAATGCATTCTTGCGTTTGGCCGCTCCCGAAACACCTACCGCTATAATGGCAATAGGAATGGCGGCTTCGAATACCTGGCCGACTTTCAATCCCAAATAGGCGGCCGCCGCCGAAAAGAGGATGGCCATGGCGATACCCCAGGTTACCGACCATACGTTTACTTCCGGATAATTCTTTCCGGGACTCATCAGTGGATTGTACACTTCGCCCGGCTTCAATTCCCTGAACGCGTTTTCGGGCAAGCCGGTGAATTTGTCTTCTTCTTGTTTCATACCTTACATATAAAATTTTAATGTGTTATTGTGTTCTTTGTAAATAAGCATCAAAGAAAGCAAAAAAAAAGGAGAATCGAAAGATTCTCCTTAACTCTTGTTATCTATTTCTTATTATTTGGCATCTTTGGCTGTCATATTGCCTTCGATATACAAACGCATCATTTCCGTTTTGGCATTCGTGCGAAGGGTTATTGATTTTTTGAAGTGTCCCGGATATTTACCTGTCCCGTTGTAAGTTACCTTAATAGTACCTGTCTTTCCGGGAAGAATCGGTTCTTTTGTATAATCGGGCACCGTACATCCGCAGGATGCTACTGCCTGATGAATCACCAAAGGAGCGTCACCGATATTAGTGAAAGTAAATACACAAGTTACCACCGGACTGTTTTCAGAGAATGTCCCGAAATCATGGGTCGTTTTGTCAAACTTGATTTGGGCCGACTGCGCAGACGCATAGCTTATCCCCATCACTAACATTACTGCGAAAAATAATATCTTTTTCATACTTATTTCCTTTTTATTGTTTACGAAAGACAAAGGTAAAGCTTTTTTTTAGAAATAATACTGTATCTTTGCGAAATAGTATTAAAAAAGAGACAAACAATAACAATGAACGTAAGGGATATCATTTTAACGGCTTTCGCATTATTGGTATGCGTTTCCTGTAAAAAGGAAAAAGAAATGACACTTTCCGGACTGAACATACGCGATTTTCAGACAGAAGTGGACGGGCAATTGACAGACTTGTATGTACTTAGAAATGAGAACGGGATGGAAGCCTGTATTACGAACTACGGTGGGCGTGTGGTCTCACTGATGGTTCCGGACAGAAATGGGAAAATGGAGGATATCGTGTGTGGTTATCCTACGATTGCCGATTATCTGGCAACAAAACAGAATTTCGGGGCGACTATCGGGAGGTATATCGGCAGGATAGTGAATTCAACGTTTACGCTGGATTCGGTTACTTATCATCTGGTGCCGAATACGGATATACATTGTGCCCACGGTGGGGATCCGGGGTTTGCTTCCAAAATATGGCAGGCGGAACAATTGGATGAAAATGCATTGAAATTGTCCCTTTTCTCTCCCGATGGAGAAAACGGCTTCCCCGGAAACCTGAGAGTACACGTTATTTTTGTATTGACAAAAGACAATGAACTGGATATTCATTATGAAGCTGAAACGGATAAGCCGACTGTCATCAATTTGTCTCATCATTCCTTCTTTAATATTTCCGGTGACTTCAATACGACAGTAGAGGACCAGTCGCTTTATATCAATGCGGATATGTATACGCCCTATGATTCGCTGAAATGTGTGACCGGAGAGATCTTACCGGTAGCCGGAACCCCGTTTGATTTTACCACACCGCATGTGATTGGCGAACGGATCGATGAAGATGTCATGCAACTCAATATCGTGAAAGGTTATGACCACAATTGGGTGCTGAATACGGATGGGGATGACACGAAATTGGCAGCCCGCCTGATTGATTTTAAAAGTGGGCGTACAATGGAAATATATACAAACGAGCCCGGATTACAAATATATACAGCTAATGGATTGCGCGGCGCAATGGTGGGGAAAAAAGGCATTGCCTATCAAAAAAGAAGTGCTATATGCATGGAAACGCAGCATTTTGCGGATAGCCCTAACAAGCCGCAGTTCCCGTCGACCGTACTTCGGCCGGGCGAAAATTATAAGAGCCGTTGTACCTATCGTTTCGGCATCGAAAAATAACAAGCGTCCTTGCCGGGGTAAGCACCGGAAGGAGATAATATAAGCAGGGTGCTTAAGAGCGTTGTTACCGGTGCTTACGGACACTGATCCCGGTGCTTGTGAAAACCGGTTCCGTATATATTAATGTAAAAGAAATCGATCCCGATATACCGGAAGACTTAAAAAAATGCCGGTTGCATTTCATTCGGATGCAACCGGCATTTTTCATTACTGACCTTTTTTCTATTTTTTCAATTCAAAGCCTAACATCATTCCATCGTAACTATCAGCCAATGAGCTGATGGCATTCAGAGTCGTATTACTACTTTTACTGGATATGAAAGATATCAATTTCAGTAATTTATCCGAATTGAACAATAACTCCATGCTGCTACTCGTACAGTTTACTTTAGCGTTCAGGTTCAACAATCTGAAATACTTCAGGTGTACCGTCTTGTCGGAAGTATCATAGGAATACGTTCCGTTCATCGTGCGTTTTCCTACGGTGCTTGTAAAAGTGCTGTCCGCATTGAAAGTAAAGCTTACCTGTCCGTCTTTAATGCCGACTTTGGCAAGTTGCTCGTTCAATTTGTTCTCGGCAAGAGAAGCGGCAGCCGCACCACCGGCTTTTTGCAGGAGATTGTCCGATTCAAACTCTATGGCCGAACCCGAGTAAGTCCATGTACCGGTCATATCTATCGCGTTGTTACCGGTTACGGCATTCACTACTTTCTCGATGTTTTCTTTTTTAAATAAATCGGCCCATGATTGCGCCTGGATGTTTGTTGTTACAAACAATAAAGCCGACACGATTGCTAATGATAAAACATACTTCTTCATTGTTTCTTATTAATTTATTTTGAATTAATATCCTTATTAATGCTTTCGATATAATCTAATATTTCCTCACGCCCCGTCCGGTCTTCCGACGACGAAACAAAATAGGGGGGGAGTTCTTCCCACTGCTTGTGCAGTTCCCGCAGATAGGCATTGATGTTCATTTTCAATCGTCCGCCTTTCAGTTTGTCGGCCTTTGTGAATATGATAGAGAAAGGTATCCCGTTTTCACCCAGCCATTCCATAAATTCCAAGTCTATCTTTTGCGGTTCCAGCCGGGAGTCTATCAAAAGGAAAAGATTAGTCATCTGTTCCCGTTCCAGAATATAATCTTCGATGATGGTACGTATCTGGTCCTGACCTTTCATGCCGCGACGGGCATAGCCGTAACCCGGAAGGTCGACGATGTACCAGCTGTTGTTGATAAGAAAATGATTGATAAGCATCGTTTTCCCGGGAGTAGCCGATGTCATGGCAAGCCCCTTACGGCCGGTCAACATATTGATAAGGCTGGATTTGCCTACATTCGAACGGCCGATAAAAGCATATTCGGGAAGGCGTCCGGCCGGACATTTCTTCACGTCCGTGTTACTGATGATAAATTCAGCATTTGATATTTCCATGTTCTTTGTTTTTTAATTCTTTTGAAGATAAAGCGTACATCCCTGCAAAAGTAAGCATTCCGTTTAGCATAAGCAACTCATAGCCGAACTTATATCCATAACTCTGCATTACGAAACGGTCGAGCGCATAACATAGTATCGGAGAAACCACCGCAATAAAAGGCACCCAGCGATCCCGCGTCCTACGCCGGGTGAACAGCCCGAAAGCAAACATCCCCAACAACGGGCCGTAAGTGTAGGAAGCAATTATATAGATAGCATCGATCACACTTTTACTGTTCAGTGCTTCTACCAGACAGATGAAAAAAACGAGTATGACGGATAAGGTGATATGTACTTTTCCGCGACGGCGGAGCGCGACCTCTTCGACATCCCTATCCGTTCTGAGTAAATCCACACATACGCTGGTGGTCATAGCCGTCAGTGCAGAATCGGAATTACTGAATGCCGCCGCAATGATGCCGATGGTAAATAATACAAGTACGGTTTGCCCTAAATAGCCTTGAGTGGCGAACAAGGGAAGGATATCATCGTTCACCTCGGGAAGCGCTAAATTCATTTGTCCGGCCAGCGTCAGCAACAGTATGCCCAAGCATAGAAACAGAAGATTTAGCGGGATGAAAGAGAATCCGTAGCAATACATGTTCTTCTGTGCCTCGCGTAGATTCTTGCAAGAGAGATTCTTCTGCATCATATCCTGATCCAGTCCCGTCATCACGATCACGATGAAAATACCGCTTAGAAATTGCTTGAAGAAATTCTGCCGCGACATCCAGTCATCAAAAACGAATACGCGGCTGTGCGGGCTATTACCGATCATCGTCATTATTCCTCCATCTCCCGTATCCAGCTTCTGTATCGTAAAATAAATAATGGAAATCAATGCCGCTATCAGGCAGAATGTCTGCAACGTGTCTGTCCAGACAATGGTTTTGATACCACTCTTGTGTGTATAAACCCATACCAGCGCCACCGAACCGGCAGCAATAGCCCAGAAAGGTATGCCCATATGCCCGAATACATACGTGTGGAGAATAAGACAAACCAAATAGAGTTTGGCAGCCGTACCGAGCATTCGCGAAAGCAGAAAAAAGAAAGCGCCTGTACGGTAAGTCTGCACACCGATCCGAGTGCCGAGATAACTGTAAATACTTGTCAGATTGAGCCGGTAGTACATCGGAAGCAGCACGTGCGCCACCACCAGATAACCGAAAAAGAATCCGAAGACAGTTTGCATATATGTCATATCCATACTTCGCACCATCCCCGGCACGGAAACAAACGTCACTCCCGATATGCTGGCGCCAATCATTCCGAAGGAAACGATGTACCACGGCGACCGGTTCTCTCCCCGGAAGAATGCAGCATCCGAACTGCTTTTCTTTCCTTTTCCGGTGAGCCGGGCAATCAAAAGCAGTACTGCAAAATAGCAGATAATAGTGACCAGTATCCTCATAACGGGCGCAAAGGTACGATTTATTTTGCAATTTATTTTCTATCTGTAAATCAATGAGTATATTTGCGCAGAATTATAGAACCGAGTTAGAAATATATATGAACCAACAATATCCATCCGTCCTGCTTGAAAAGGCTGTCGGAGAATTCTCCAAACTTCCCGGAATCGGACGAAAAACCGCTATGCGGCTGGTACTGCATCTGTTACGGCAAGATAATGCCACGGTCGAAGCTTTTGGAAATTCCATTATCACCCTGAAACACGAAGTGAAATATTGCCGCGTATGTCATAATATATCCGATACCGACACCTGTCAGATCTGTGCGAATCCCGCCCGTGACGCTTCCACGGTTTGCGTAGTAGAAAACATCCGCGATGTAATGGCAGTAGAAGGCACCCAGCAATTTCGCGGACTGTATCATGTGTTGGGCGGCGTCATTTCTCCGATGGATGGGGTAGGGCCGAGCGACCTGCAGATAGACAGTCTGGTGCAACGGGTAGCGGAAGGTGGAATAAAAGAGGTGATATTGGCTTTGAGTACCACGATGGAAGGGGATACGACCAACTTTTACATTTATCGCAAGCTGGAGAAGATGGGTGTCAAACTCAGTGTCTTGGCCCGTGGTGTCTCCATAGGCGATGAACTGGAGTACACCGACGAGGTGACATTGGGCAGGAGTATTGTTAACCGGACGGTATTTACCGGAACCGTATAATTAAGCTAAGAAAATCATTTAGATGGAAGAACAAATAAAACACATTGCGAAAAGCCAGAGAATCGTTTATGTCATTTTCTGGGCAGTTGCCATATTACTGGTAGTTGGCGGTGAAACAGAACTCTTGCCTGTCGGCCTTTTTGCCGATGATGTGCGAACCTCCTATTATCTTGAGACGATAGGGATTTTGCTTACTGCGATCAATATTCCCTTTTCCATGAAATTATTTTCTCTCGTATTGACACGCAAGATTGACAATCTTACTTTTCCGGTGGCTCTCAGTCGTTATGCAGTGTGGAGTCACATACGTTTGGGACTGCTTGCTATCGTAGTTGTCTATAATCTTCTGTGTTATTATATGACACTAAACAGTACCGGTGCCCTTTGCGCTTTATGCGCTCTGACCGCTTCGTTTTTTTGTCTGCCCAGTGAAAAACGACTCCGTAATGAACTCCATATAAATAAAGAAGAATGAAGCTCACAGTTGTCATTGTTAATTATAACGTAAAGTATTATCTGGAGCAATGTCTTCTATCTCTTTACCGGGCCGTAGAAAACATCCCGACAGAAGTAATAGTGGTAGACAACGCTTCTACCGACGGTTCTCCGGAATACATCGCCGAACGTTTTCCCCAGCTGACCTATATCTACAATAAAAGGAATGTAGGCTTTGCCTGTGCCAATAACCAAGCTATGGAGAAAGCCCGGGGAGAATATGTACTGTTATTAAATCCCGATACGCTGCTTCCGGAAACAAATATCGCTGAAGTGCTTGAGTTTATGGATACCCACCCCGACGCAGGTGCCTGTGGCGTGAAAATGCTTGCACCGGATGGACATTTCTTGCCGGAATCAAAAAGGGGATATCCGTCTCCGGCAACTTCTTTCTGGAAACTTACGGGCATGCATCGCATATTTCCTGATAACCCTCGTTTTGACGGGTATTATCTTTCCCGTCTGGACGAGAACGCCGTTCATTCGGTCCCCGTATTGGCCGGAGCCTATATGATGCTTCGCAGAAAAGTTCTAAACAGTTCCGGTTTACTCGATGAAGATTTCTTCATGTACGGTGAAGACATTGATTTATCCTGTCGCATAACCGAAGCTGGATACAAAAACTATTATCTGCCGTATCCTATTTTACATTACAAGGGAGAGAGTACATCGAAAGAGTCTTATCGGTATGTACGCGTATTCTACGGAGCGATGGATATATTCTTCTGCAAACATGGTACACATTATCCATTGTTATACCGTTGGATGGTACGGGCAGGTATTAAACTGCAAACTTGGCTGAAGCTAAGCATCGTTTTCATAAAAAAGCATGTACCGGCTTTATACGCCGATAGAGGAAAATGTGAACCCCGCTTTCTTATATTTTCCAGTGAAAAAAACATGTACAGCATCCGCGCTATTTGTCAATCGAATCAATTAAACGAATCCCATCATTATGTGATTTCAAATGAAAGATCGACTGTTGCAGGCCATAATCTTTTGCAGAAAGAGAATTTTGGCGGTTTCACACATGTGGTGTATGATAGCAGCGTCTTTTCTTATTCTGCAATACTCTCTTTACTATCCCAAAGTCAGGAGGAAAAGCTTTTGTTAGGTATTTATAATCCGAAAAGCCGCGTATTGGTAACTCCTGAAAGAAACTATGTATAAGTAGACAACATGAAACAATCTTATTTAATAAACGACCGTATTTACCTTCGCGCAGTCGAACCGGAAGATATTGACGTAATGTATGAAATGGAAAACGATCCGTCCATGTGGGATATCAGTAGTTTCACCGTACCGTATTCCCGTTATGTGCTGCGCCAGTACATTGAGGGCTCTCAAAGCGATATGTTCGCCGATAAGCAGTTGCGCCTTATGATTATCCGCCGGGAGGACAACCGGACGATCGGCACGATCGATATAACCGATTTTGTTCCTTTACATTCGCGTGGCGCTGTAGGAATAGCCTTACATGCAGATTGTCGTGGTGCCGGATACGCTTCCGATGCACTAAACCTGTTATGCGATTATGCTTTTGATTTTTTACAAATCCATCAGCTTTATGCCCATGTAGCCACGGAGAATGAAGCCAGTATGAAATTATTTGCATCCTGTGGTTTTGCGCAATGCGGACTGCTGAAAGATTGGCTTTCGACATCGGAAGGATATAAAGATGCCGCTCTGATGCAACGCATAAAAATAACGCTGAATGAAAGTGGCAAATAACTGCTGTTATCCAAATAAGTGTTGAATTAATTTAGTGAAGGTACTTGTGGAAAACGTGACCAGGTTTCATATTTACTGCCTAACTTGCCCAATGCGTTTTTCCACATATCTTTTACTTCTCCATCAAGCAAATAAGAAGGATCTTCCTTAGCTATAATCCAAGTGTTTTCTTTGATCTCCTGTATCAACTGTTCACATTCCCAACCGGAATATCCCAAAAAGAATCTTACTTTCCCGTTGATCTCATTACCTTGTAAAATGTGCTTTTTCAGTGCATCAAAATCTCCATTCAGATATAATCCGTTACTTACCGGAAGCGCTCCGGGAAGTTGGGATAAAGTGTGCAGATAGAACAGGGTATCGGTTCCTATCGGCCCGCCTTTATATAAAGGGATGTCTTCCAGATACTTAAATTCTTTAACGACATCATTAACTAACAACGGGAGTTGTTTGTTCATTATCAGACCCATGCTGCCTTCGCTGGTATGATCGACAAGCAGTACTACCGAACGACCGAATGTAGCATCACAGAGAAAGGGTTCCGAGATCAGAATCTTTCCCCGTGACGGCAATACATTATTCGATTGTATCTTGAATATGTCGGCATTGATATTGTTCATGCGATAAATATAAATATTTTTTTCACAGGAACAAACTATCTTCTCTTTTTTTTTACTTTTCCGTGTACTTTTTATGATATGGGATGGTTTTCCTTAAAAATTTTCATTCTTTCATCCAATTGTACATATTGATGATCTTTTATGAAAGAAGTGCATGCCCGTAATCCTTGCTGATGGCTTCCCGTAGTGACAAGCGAAATCGCGCTTACCCCATAATACATCAATTCTTTTGCCAACTCGCCACTTGTCATGCCCGGATAGCCAATCGTAAAATAGAAACCGTCGGCAATAGGTTCACCTAAATCTTTATCATAGACAAGATGAAAACCATGACGCAGGAAAATCTCTTTCAGCTTTCGCGCCCGTTCTCCGTATATCTTTACTTCATCAAGGAAATTATATTTTCCTTCATTAGCCGCTTTCAGCATTGCAGCCATAGCAAACTGTGCCGAATGGCTGGTACCGGAAGACAAGGCATAAAGAACACGATGAATAAATACCGTACCGAATGTACCGCCACCGTAACGCTTCGTCAATCCGGGATAACTGCGGTGATATAATTTATCAGAAATACAACTGACGCCAATACGCTGTCCTGCATAACTGAATGCCTTGGAACCGGAAATCAACAATATATAATTATCGGTATAGTGAGCTACAGACGGCTGATAAGGTGCTTGGAACGGAGTGCTGAGATCTTTACGGAAATCCATTGCGAAATATGCCAGATCTTCTAAAACAATGACGTCATACCGGGTTGCCAGCTCGCCTATAATTCTGAGTTCTTTATCGCTTAGGCAAATCCAGCTTGGATTGTTAGGGTTAGAATAAATGATGGCAGATATATTTCCTTTTTCCAAGTAACTTTCCAGTTTCTCTTTTAGCTTGTCTCCACGGAAATCATATACATCGAATGTTTCATATTTTTGTCCCATCACCACAAGCTGCTGTTTTTGTACCGGAAATCCCGGATCGATGAAGAGTATCGTATCTTTTTCTTCATTACACTGGCTGCAAGTAAGGAATGAAGCAAAAGTGCCCTGCATGGAACCCGTCACGGGGACACATCCTTCCGGCTTCAGGTCTACATTAATAAATGCTTTGATAAAGCGTGAAGCTTCCTGTTTTAGTTCCGGAAGTCCATTGATATCCGGATACAAACTTGCTATTCCTTTTTGTAGCGCTTCTACTTCTGCCTTTACACCGACAGTCGAGGGGGGGAGACCGGGTACTCCCATTTCCATTTTAATAAATTCGACTCCGGATTCTGCTTCCGCTTTAGCGGCAATAGCCTTAACTTCGCGAATGGTAGCTTTAGAGAAATCCGCAATTTGAAATTCTTCAATCGTTTCATCGATCAAATGTCGTTCGATAGGTGTATTTTTCATGCCTTTCCTTTTATATATAATATGTTTCTGTGCTACAAAGATAAAGAATTAATTTATCTGTAGAATCTTTTTCTTTCGAGAGTTATCCCGAACAAAATTATTCTCTTTTTTTCTTTCAAACTATTGCAAATATAAAAAAAATATCTACCTTTGCATCCGCAATCGAGAGAGATGACTAATTAAAATAGATATTGGTTCGGTAGTTCAGTTGGTTAGAATACATGCCTGTCACGCATGGGGTCGCGGGTTCGAGTCCCGTCCGGACCGCTTTCGAAGAAAGCGAAATAAAGAAAAAGCTCTGTAATTCATGAATTACAGAGCTTTTTCTTTATTGCTACAATGAATAAATATTTCTGTTTGTATTTATGCCAATTGTCATATCTTATGAATATTCAATTCGTTTCTCGTAGAGTTTCGCCCCATTTGTCGTAGAGTTTTGAGTCGTTCCTCGTAGAGCAACGGCTCGATTCTCTACGGCAAAATAACTGCTTACACAATATTTTGATAATCAATAATTTACAAACAGGCTTAACTGTTGATAATTTTCCCTATTCAAACGGTCTCTTTTTTCCCTTTTCCGCATTTATGGTGACATTTTTAGAAATTAATATTCACACCACCCATAAAAGTCGCTTTCGGCATAGGGAATCCGTCATTTATCTGGTATCGCTGTGCCAACAGGTTTTCTCCCTTAGCGAACAGACTGGCAAATTTACAAAGTTTGTAACTGCCGGTCAGATTCCACAATACAAAATTCTCCTGTTTCTCACTTCCGGTATCGACTGAGGTATAGAGTCCTTTTATGTACTGTAAATCAGTAGAAATTCCCCATCTGCCTTTTGAGAAACTGATGCCGGCATAAAGTTTATGCTCAGGAGCGGCAAGTACCGGATGCTCCATATGCAGCCAGCTATAATTGGCAGAAACGCTCCACAAAGAGTTTATCCGGTAAGCAATATTCGCTTCTATCCCCCAATTCTCTATTTCGCCAGAGTTGATGTTACGGGGTGGACGGGTGGAGCGGTCGGTAATAATCACATTATCCCCATTAATATAATAAAAGTTTGCACCGTAAGCCAATGCACCGTTCCATAAATGCTGTGAATATGATAATTCGTAGTTTACCAACTTTTCCGGCTTTAAGTCCGGATTTTGGGGAGGAAATATAAACATTTCGCGGATAGTAGGATTACGATAACCTTTACCGACCATTGCTTTCAATACTGCATTTTCGGGCAGATGAAAAGACAAACCGCCTTGTGGTACCCATTCTGTACCTACTTGTGTATGATGATCCACACGTATACCGGCATCCAGGGTCAACCAATTACCAATAGCTTGGCGAAAGTCAATATAGCCGGCCAGTTCATCCATATTTTTATTGGCAATGTCTTCATTGTGGCCATCACTCAAATAATGACTCCATGCATGACCGCCAAAATGAAGATAGTCAAAACCGAGAGTCAATCGGTTTCCTGTGAAGAGGGTAGCACTTTGATACCATGACAGCCCCATCATCCGGTCCTTAGAATTAAAACGGTCATCGATCGGCTCTTCTCCCGTACCATATCCATCGTTTATTTTATGCCGTCCCCAGTTGTAGAAAAAGCTCAATGCTCCGGATGTATTTTCATATTTGTTTTGTAAAGCAAACGAAGTCATTCCTCGTGTAATGCGGGAATCATTATCAAACATCGGTTCATTTGTTTTCCCCGGATTGGAGGCATTGAAATGGGTGATGTTTACATCGCCATATATATTCCAGAAATCATTGAATTCATAACCTAATTTGGCATAACCGCCATATTGCTCGAATTCCATATTATCCCGATGCCCGTCTGTCCGGTTATACGATCCTGTGACCACGCTGCTGAAACGCCCTTTTTTCACAAAATTCGAAAATTCACTCTGAAGCGTGTTGTAAGAGCCGTAACCTATCCGGGCACCGGTTTTCACTCCGTCCTGTTGTATCTTTCGGGTAACAATGTTGACAACACCACCCATCGCATTTGAACCATAAAGGACGGAAGCCGGGCCACGTAATACTTCCACCCGTTCGGCCAGCATCGACTGATAAGCATCAGCGATCGGATGCCCCATTAATCCCATGTATTGCGGATGTCCGTCGATAAGAATCAGCATACCTGCCGCTCCTCCGATTCCACGCAAGTTCATGCTTCCGGCCGCACCGTCTGATACACCGTATCCCATTACACCTCTGCCGGTAATGAATAATCCCGGTACTTGTTGAACCAATGTCGGCAATAAAGAGGGTTGATAGCTGTCTTCTATCTGTTTACGGCCAACAACAGAAACTGTCATCGGCAAATGACGAATATCCGTCTCGCTGCGTGTTCCCGTCACAACCACCTCGTCTATTCTATAATTTTTAGTTGTATGGATGGTGTCATTTTGTGAATAAACAGACAGGGACGAACCTAAAAACATGCAGGCCAATAAGGTGACTGATTCCTTTTTCTTTCTTTTCATTGTAAATAGTTCTGGTGTTTCTGGTAATATTAAGAATCTGTCTAAATTTTCCTTTCTGAGGTTTTCATCAGCTTATTTTGAGCTTGTTTTCGGTCTATTTTCCCATTTTCATTCGTCAGGCTTACCGTTATCCTTCCCATGAAAATGAAGAAATATCCTCAAAATAACTCTCAAAATAATACTGAGCACGATTTAAACAGGCTCTAAAAGAATAAAATTCCGGAAGATTACTATTCGGTTTTTCAATCCGAACCTTCCACTTCGCAAAAATAGAGACTTTTTTTCTTTCCACTTGTAGACAAATTACTATTATTACTACCCAAATTACTGATTTTGACCGCATGAATAAAAACAGAGTGGTTCTTTATTCATACTTTTCCTGTTTTTATCATTTTGCCATACCACAAAATTGCAAGAGGGAAGGAGACGTCTTTTGTATACAAATTACGGATATGATAACCCGGATTACCGATTCACTTCATCACCCTGCACAAAGTATATTTTTAATTTGTATCTTTGGTACGGTTTTAATAAAAAACACTGCTTATGAATAAGATAATCAAACTGGAAAGTGTCAATCAATACAACAGTCTGTACGGACTTGAAACCCTGCACCCGTTGGTAAGTGTTGTAGACTTGACAAAAGCAACAAAGTCGATCAATCATATTCAAATGAATTATGGCCTTTACGCACTCTTTTTGAAAGAAACAAAAAGTTGTGATATCAAATATGGGCGTCAGTATTATGATTATCAGGAAGGAACGATTGTCTGCTTTGCTCCCGGTCAATCCGCCAGCGTAGAAATGCTCGAAGACGAAATCCAACCACAAGTATTCGGTATTGTTTTCCATCCCGATCTGATTCGTGGCACTTCCTTGGGAAAGAGTATAAAAAAATACACGTATTTTTCTTATGCCGTTAGTGAGGCATTGCACCTGTCCGAACAGGAAAAAGAGATTGTAATGGACTGTTTGAAAAAGATACAGATAGAATTGGAACATGCCATCGATAAACATAGCAAAGAACTGATCGCAATGAATATCGAGCTATTGCTCAACTACTGCATGCGCTTTTATGAACGCCAGTTCATTACCCGCAACAACGTAAATAAAGATGCTCTCACAAAATTCGAACAGCTATTGGACGATTACTTTGAAAGTCAGCTGCCTATGCAAGACGGTTTGCCGTCTGTGAAATATTTTGCAGACAAGATTCATCTTTCTCCCAATTACTTTGGCGATATGATTAAAAAGGATACCGGCAAAACACCGCAAGAACATATCCAAGAAAAAATCATAGAATTGGCTAAAGAACGTATAATCGGAACCGATAATACAGTGAGTGAAATTTCATACGCGTTGGGATTCCAATATCCGCAGCATCTCAGCCGGTTGTTTAAAAAAAGGGTAGGGTGTACACCGAACGAATACCGGCGACAAAACAGTGAAACCGGTTTATGAAGAAAGACATATTGAACGTAAAGAGTTCGTCATCAACCCCTTTTGGGCATTATTACGTTTATGGAGAAAAATAGATTAACGTAGAAACTGTACGGGGACGTGTCAAAACTCCCCTTTTATCGAAATCACCCTCGCTACAGTCTGAACTGCACTCCTAAAGTTTTATGTCCAACTTTTGGGGTACAGTTCAGACTGTGGCGAGGGTGTTTTTTAGTTTATAGGAGTTTCGACACACCCTCAAAGAAAAATAATGAGTTATTAAAATCAAAGTATCTATCAATGGCTTTGCCCTTAATAACTCATTTATATCCAATTACCGCATACCTTTATATCCAACTGCCGCATACCTTTATACCCAACTACCGTATACCTTTTCCCATCTCATAGGCTTCTGACATGGCCGGATTGTCTTTTACCTCACCTACATGCCATGCCCCCGCACATAATACTACTCCTTTTATCGTCGGATTTTCCAAACAATCAAGAAATCCCTGGAATGTATCGATCGTACGTTCCATCAGTTTTTTATCTTCTTCGGCAGCAGTGGCTATAAAATAGAAATCTTTATTGCTCATCTTCGTGTAAAGACTACAACAGCGGTCTATCAGTGTCTTCATCTGTGCACTCATCGTGTAGAAATAAACCGGAGTGGCCATAACAATGGCATCTGCAGCCACCATTTTGTCTATTACTCCGGTAGCATCATCTTTCTGCGGACAAGGCTTGTTATGAACACTGCATGTACCGCAACCGGTGCAATACTCAATTCTTTTGTCGCGTAAAAAAATCTTTTCCACTTCGTGGCCTGCTTCAATAGCACCACGCATAAACTCATCACACAGTGTATCGGAGTTTCCTTTCCGACGCGGACTGGACGATATTATCAGAATTCTTTTTGCCATAACTCTTTTTATTTATTTACGGTACAAAAATAGCTTGTTATATGCTAATTTGCCGTAGATGAATTACAGAAAAAGCAACCTGAATTACAGAAATTCATATTCCGGTGAGTTCTCCTTCCTTAAGGCCCTTTATTTAGCGTGAAAGTTGGTTAAATAAACGGGTATATAGAGAGGAATATTCCATTTTTTATTCATAGATTTGCGTCTGACTACTATGTCAAACTTAGATGTCTGATTACATTATATTTGAATAAAATGTTTAGAATTGGCTTTGATATTGGCTCTACAACTGCAAAGATGGTTGTACTCGATGAGAACGGTAATATTGTTTTCTCAAAATATGAAAGACATAATGCAAAAGTGAAAGAAACAGTCATTTCCTTCTTAAAGGAATTATTGTCTCAGGTTGGGGACGAAGAAATATCCATAAGAATCACCGGTTCTATCGGTATGGGAGTTTCTGAAAAATGTGCTATCTCTTTTGTACAAGAGGTGGTAGCAGCAGCAAAAGCAATACAGAAGGATCATCCTGCCATGGCTTCCATGATAGATATTGGCGGTGAAGATGCTAAGGTCGTCTTTTTTAAAGACGGTGAGCCCACCGATTTAAGAATGAACGGGAATTGCGCCGGAGGGACGGGAGCTTTCATCGATCAGATGGCAATCATCTTAGGAGTGGATGTCAATGAGCTGAATGCTCTGGCGATGCATGCAGATCAGGTATATCCGATCGCATCGCGTTGCGGGGTTTTCTGCAAAACGGATATTCAGAATCTCATTGCCAAGAACGTGAGCCGTGAGAACATTGCAGCTTCTATATTCCATGCCGTAGCGGTACAAACGGTAATAACATTGGCTCATGGCTATGACATAAAAGTACCGGTTTTGTTCTGTGGCGGCCCCTTGACTTTTATCCCTGCGTTACGCAAGGCCTTTATCAATTATCTGTCTTTGGATGAGAAGGATGTGATTCTGCCGGATCATGGAACTTTGTTACCGGCCTTAGGCACGGCGCTGTCCAATACGGATCAAGACGAATGCTATAAATTGTCTCATTTACTGGAGAAAATCGATAAGAGCCTGGGCACCTCCTCTCATGCATCCACCGATCTGAAAGCAATTTTCGAGAATGAAACGGAATATACTGCCTGGAAAAACAGAATGGCAGGCAACAAGATAAAAAAGGCAGAGATGAAAGCCGGCGAACAAGACGTGTTTATAGGCATCGACTCCGGATCTACCACTACCAAGATCGTTGTGATAGATACCGATTCACGGCTTCTGTATTCATATTATAATAATAACGGCGGCAATGCGATTAAAACAGTCGAGGAGGGATTGAACGAATTGTATGAAACATGCCGGAAACGCGGTGCAATACTCCATATAAAGGGAAGTTGCTCTACCGGTTATGGTGAAGATTTAATAAAATCCGCCTTCCAACTCCATTCGGGTATTATTGAAACCATTGCACATTATATGGCGGCACAGTATCTGGATAAGCAAGTCTCTTTTATTCTCGACATCGGCGGACAGGATATGAAAGCTATTTTCGTGAACAAGGGAGTTATCGACCGGATAGAAATCAATGAAGCATGCTCGTCCGGTTGCGGATCATTTATCGAGACCTTTGCCAGGTCATTAGGATATACGGTAAGTGATTTCTCTTTGGCTGCCTGCCGTTCATCCGTTCCCTCCAATTTAGGGACGAGATGTACAGTGTTCATGAACTCGAAGGTAAAACAGGAGTTGCGCGATGGAGCTACCGTCAATGATATAGCTGCCGGATTGGCCTATTCGGTAGTCAAGAACTGTCTTTACAAGGTATTAAAACTAAAGGATATATCTACTTTAGGTAAAAATATCGTGGTACAGGGAGGAACCATGCGCAACGATGCCATTGTCCGCGCCCTGGAAATACTCACCGGTGCGGAAGTGTCGAGGTGCGACAAACCGGAATTGATGGGCGCCTTCGGGTGCGCATTGCACGCCATGCAGCATCAGGGTGTTTCAATCCGTCTGGATGAGATTATAGCGAAAGCGCAATACACGTCGCGTTTTCTGCGTTGCAAGGGTTGTGATAATCAATGTCTTGTCACCTGTTATCAGTTTGGCAACGGAAAGAAGTATTACTCCGGAAACAGGTGTGAGAAGGTATTTACCAATGGTGAAAACAATGGCTGCAAAGGTGAAAACGTGTACCATCAGAAAAATGAACTTCTGTTTAACCGCAATACGGAGATCATCCATCCCCGAATGACCATCGGTATTCCCCGATGCCTGAATATGTATGAAGAATATCCATTCTGGCACACCCTTTTTACCGCCTGTGATATCCAAGTCTGTTTGTCTGATGTTTCTAACTTTTTAAGTTATGAAAACAGTGCACGCATGGTCATGTCGGATAACATCTGCTTTCCTGCCAAGTTGGTACATAGCCACATCAATAACTTGCTGCAGAAGAAAGTGGACAGGATATTCATGCCTTTTGTCGTGTTCGAGAAGAAAGATAAAGAACAGAACAGCTATAATTGCCCCATCGTATCGGGATATTCCGAAGTAATCAAAAGCGTGGATTCCGGATGTGTGCCGATAGACTCTCCGGTTATCACTTTCAAGGACAGAAAGTTGCTCTTCAAGCAATGCAGAGATTTCCTTATCGGCCTGAACGTAGATATAAATACCATCCGGACGGCTTTCAAGAAAGCAGAATACGAACAAGCCGCTTTTGAGAAGGAAATCGTTTCCTATAACGAAAAAGTACTGCAAGACATCGGGAAAAATAAAACATTGACCGTGATGCTTGCCGGTCGCCCTTATCACAGCGACCCACTGATACAGCACAAAATATCCGACATGATCGCGGAGATGGGAGTCCATGTCATAACCGATGATCTGGTAAGAGACAAAGAGGTCGGGATCGACGACATCCATTTCGTTGCGCAATGGGCATATACCAATCGTATTTTGAAAGCCGCCAAATGGTGTGCTACCCAAGGCAAAGAGATACAATTCATTGAAATGACTTCGTTCGGTTGCGGGCCGGATGCTTTCCTTGTCGACGAAGTGCGTGAAGTGTTGATGCGGCACAATAAATCACTGACTTTACTGAAGCTGGACGATATAAGCAACATCGGTTCCATGAAATTGCGGGTAAGGTCTATGATCGAAAGCTTGAAGTTGATAGACGAGCACCCTGCCGAAACACCGGATATCAAAGACTTTGTGACTGTCCCGATATACGATCAGACTTATCGCAACCGTAAGATACTGGTACCATTCTTTACACCCTTTATGTCGCCTTTGATTCCTTCCATTCTGAAAGTGGCCGGATATGATGTAGAAAACCTGCCTTTGAGTAACAGTGAATCATGCGAGTGGGGATTGAAATACGCCAATAATGAAGTCTGTTATCCGGCTACATTAATAGTCGGTGATATTATAAAGGCATTCAAAAGTAAGAAATACGATCCGGCAAAGACGGCTGTCGCCATCACTCAAACAGGCGGGCAATGTCGTGCCAGCAATTATATTTCTCTGATAAAGAAAGCATTGATTGATGCCGGATATACGGATGTACCGGTTATCTCCATCTCTTTCGGCGGTGGGATAGAGAACAATCAACCGGGATTTAGTGTTAACTGGCTGAAAATACTTCCGGTGGCTTTCTATTCAATCTTGTATAGCGACTGCATCGCCAAATTCTATTACGGATCGGTAGTCCGTGAAAAAGAAAAAGGCATTTCAGCCAGATTGCGGGATCAATATCTGGAGCTTGCAGCCGAAGCTATCGGCAGAAGGGACACGAAGCAACTGCTTCTGCTGTTGCAGTCTGCTGCCGATGAATTCAATGCCGCATGCATGGACTGCGACGCACCTAAAATAGGAGTGGTAGGAGAAATCTTTTTGAAGTTTAATCCTTTCGCCCAAAAGAACCTGATCGATTGGCTGATAGAAAAAGGCGTAGAAGTGGTTCCTCCGATTTTATCAAACTTCTTCATGCAGAGTTTTGTCAATCGCAAGGTCAATGTAGAGGCACATGTTGAGAACAGGCAGCTATCGGATCTGGTTCTGAATGGGGGATACAGGATAGCAAGAAAGCAGATAAACAAGATCAATGCGATAGCAGCCCGATTCCGTTATTTCGTTCCGTTCGGTGATATATTCGAAGAAGCTGAAGAAACAAAGAAGCTGGTTTCACTGCATGCACAGTTTGGAGAAGGCTGGCTTCTTCCTGCCGAAATTGTTGCATTTGCCCGTGAAGGAGTAAATAATGTGATCAGCCTTCAGCCATTTGGCTGTATTGCAAACCATATTGTTGCCAAAGGAATAGAAAAACGTGTTAGAAATTTTTATCCGGATATTAATTTCTTATCTTTGGACTTTGACAGTGGAGTCAGCGAAGTCAATATAGTGAACCGAATGCTCCTGTTTATGGATAATCTAAAAAAATAATGGATATGGCTACAAATGACAATAACATAGAAAACAAGATAATAGAAACAGCCCAGCAATTATTTGTGAAAAACGGGTTTACAGACACCAACATGAGTGATATTGCAGCAGCCGTAGGTATAAACCGCCCTACATTGCATTATTATTTCCGGACAAAAGATAAAATGTTCCAAGCCGTTTTTGGAAACATCATACTTTCTTTGGCTCCCGAAATTCAAGGGATTATGGTGCAGGACAAACCCATATCCGAACGGATAGGCAGGGTAGTCGATGCCTATTTCAAAATATTTACCGATAATCCTTCCCTCCCGATATTCATAGTAAGGGAAATAGAACGGGATATGCCACATTTGATCAGTACGGCTCGTGCATTGGAACTGGAACGCTATTTTCATGAGATAGGCGTCAAGCTGCAAAAAGAAATGGATTCCGGAAAACTGAAACAGGTTCCCATACATTTTGTATTTTATACTTTCTACGGGCTTCTGGTATTTCCTTTCCTGGCAAAAAAACTAAGCACTTCGGTCTTTCTCAATGGCGATGAAGATTTCCATGAAATGCTTCAAACCTGGAAATCACATATCATCGGACAAATGGAACATCTGCTCTGCCCTTGAGCTTACAATGGCCGTTTATGAGAACATCTCCTTGATTCCCTCTTCCAAAGTATGCGGGAGGTAGTTTATTTCACGTTTGGCTTTCGCTATGTCCAATCCGCTGAAACGGGGCCGGGGAGTGGCCTCTTGCATTTCCTCCGTGGTGACAGGCTGAATAAGAGACCTGTCCAGTCCTAATACATCCGCCACCCGATAAGCGATTTCGGCAATGGAAACGCAATCGCTTCCGCAAATGTGATATATGCCGTTGCGGGGATGGTGCATCAGACGTTCCACTCCTTCGGATATGTCACCGACAAAAGTAGGAGTACGCCACTGGTCGGAAACAACACGAACCGTTTCACCGTTGCGGAGTTTATCGGCCACCAATTGCAGGATGTTACCGTGCTGTCCGGGCAACGCTTTTCCATACACCACTACTACGCGGACGATGGCATAGTTACTGCAATATTCACTCACGCGTTGCTCACCTTCCAGCTTGGTGACACCATAATAATTGACCGGATTAGGGGCGTCCTCTTCGGTATACAGACATTCGCTTCTACCGTCAAAAACAAAATCGGTAGATAGATGGATGAACCGGCTGCCGTATTGCTCGCAGGCATGCGCCAGATGCTCTACGGCTATGACATTGGTTGCACGGGCCTCACTGTGATGCGTTTCACAGAAATCGGGCACAGATAAGGCGGAGGTATTAATAACCACATCCGGGCAAACTTCCTTAAAAAGAGCCTGCACTTCTGCCGCACGGCGTATATCCGCACGAATAAACCGATAACCGTCTCCCGGTGCTATGTCGTCGCGCAGTGAGCTGGCGGTCATGTTGTATTTTCCACACGATACCAAGTCATCCAGCATCCGGCGTCCTGTAAAGCCATTGGCACCGATAATCAATATATTCATTACTTCTTGTTTTTAAGGATAATAGGGATTTCTTCCCTGTTGCACTTCAATGCGGATGCCAAAGGCACCGTTGGCCGATTTCAGTTCGAAAGCGCCTTTAAACGTGTTTTTCTCCCACGGCAGCGCGCTGCGGTCAGGCACTTTGTATCCGTCTGCATTGTATTCTCCGTATGTGTTGATACGCATACCGTTTTTCAACTTGAACGAGCCCATTTGCAGGTTTTGTGACGAACCGAAACCCGACCATCCGAATCCGGAATAAGAAGGTGAAAACACGTCCGACAATCCTTGAGAATAAGTTACATCCGGATGAAGCCGGAACAATCGGTTGTAGTCTTTACCGGCATCGGATATATCGAAATTCATTTTTGGCAATTGAGGGGGCATGACACTCATCAAGCCCATATCAAGCAAAAAGCCACCGAACTCCTTGTAGTTTTCACTGGGAGAGCGCGGTATGCTGTCCGACGGCAGTTCCGATTGTGCGGACACTGCAACCGTTGCCAGCAGCAGGGAAAGAGACAATATCAGCTTTTTCATATCCGTAGGTTTTATAAACGCAAAGATAGAAAATATTTGCCGATAATCCATTCATGGAAGAAATTTCCTTTCCCGGCAAACCCGAAGAAAAATGAAAGCCTGTTTCATTTTTTATACCTATGCAACTTTTATCCAAAGTTAATTGTTAATTTTGCAGCCTTTAAAAGTAACTAATAACAACCCCGTATGAAATCAGACATAGAAATAGCCCGCAGTACGGAGCTTAAGAAAATAAAACAAGTTGCAGAAAGCATCAGCATCCCTCGTGAAGAGGTGGAGAACTACGGCCGCTACATCGCCAAAATCCCCGAACAGCTGATTGATGAGGAGAAAGTGAAACAAAGCAATCTGATACTCGTCACCGCTATCACCGCCACAAAAGCCGGAATCGGCAAGACTACCGTTTCCATCGGCCTTGCCTTGGGGCTCAACAGGATTGGCAAGAAGGCGATTGTGGCCTTGCGCGAGCCCTCTTTAGGCCCTTGCTTCGGGATGAAGGGGGGAGCTGCCGGAGGAGGATATGCACAGGTGCTTCCTATGGATAAGATCAACCTCCATTTTACGGGTGATTTTCACGCGATCACCTCGGCACACAACATGATTTCCGCGTTGCTCGACAATTACCTGTATCAGAATCAGGCAAACGGTTTCGGATTGAAAGAAATTCTTTGGCGCCGGGTTCTCGATGTGAACGACCGTTCGTTGCGTAACATTGTCACCGGACTGGGAGCCAAGACGGACGGCATCACCATGCAGTCGGGATTCGACATCACTCCCGCTTCGGAAATCATGGCTATCCTTTGTCTGGCCAGTGACGTGGAAGACCTCCGCCGACGCATCGAAAACATCCTCCTCGGATTCACTTATGACGGTAAGCCGTTTACGGTAAAAGACCTCGGTGTGGCCGGTGCCATAACCGTGTTGCTGAAAGATGCCATCCATCCCAATCTGGTGCAGACAACGGAAAATACGGCAGCCTTCGTACATGGCGGCCCGTTTGCGAATATCGCACACGGATGCAACTCCATACTTGCTACAAAAATGGCAATGACCTTCGGAGATTATGTAGTGACGGAAGCCGGTTTCGGTGCTGATCTCGGAGCAGAGAAATTCTATAACATCAAATGCCGTAAAAGCGGCATCCAGCCACGTCTGACTGTGATTGTGGCTACTGCACAAGGACTGAAAATGCACGGAGGAGTCAGTCTCGACCGTATCAAGGAGCCTAATATGGAGGGGCTGAAAGAGGGACTGCGCAACCTCGACAAACACGTGCGCAACCTGCATTCCTTCGGGCAGACGGTAATCGTGGCATTCAACAAGTTTGCCAGTGACACGGATGAAGAAATGGAACTTCTACGGCAACATTGCGAAGAATTGGGAGTAGGATTTGCCATCAACAACGCCTTCAACGAAGGAGGAGAGGGGGCTATAGATCTGGCCAACCTTGTGGTAGAAACCATCGAGAAAAAGCCGTCCGCTCCTTTGTCGTTCACCTATAAGGATGATGACAGCATCGAACAGAAAATAGAGAAAGTGGCTACCAACATTTATGGAGCCAGTGTCATCACTTACAGCACGATAGCCCGTAAGAAAATCAAGTTGGCCGCAGAGATGGGAATCACCCGTTATCCGGTCTGCATAGCAAAAACACAATACTCTTTCTCTGCTGACCCGAAAATCTACGGTGCGGTCAATAATTTCGAGTTCCACATAAAAGACATCGTACTGAACAACGGGGCCGAAATGATCGTGGCCATTGCAGGAGAAATCATGCGTATGCCGGGGCTTCCTAAAGAGCCGCAAGCCAAACATATCGATATTATCGACGGACAGATAGACGGGTTGAGCTGAGCCTCTCCCCAGCCCTCTCCGTGGGAGAGGGAGCTAAGGTTCACAAACGGATAAAAAAATCCCGCGTAACCGGAAAGGATACGCGGGACATTTGCAAGATACCTCCTTGCTATTCGTCTGATTTCTTAGTATGCGAAAATTGGATATTTCTCCATGGTCTTATTGACACGTGCACGCACTTGTGCAATCACTTCTTCATTATCCACATTGGAAAGCACTGTTTCGATCATCTCGGCAATGTCGAGCATCAGATCTTCTCTCGCACCACGGGTTGTGATGGCAGGAGTACCCAGACGGATACCCGAAGTCTGAAATGCCGAACGGCTGTCGAACGGAACCATGTTCTTGTTCACTGTAATATCGGCAGATACCAATGCTTTTTCCGCTACTTTACCTGTCAGGTCCGGGTATTTGGAGCGCAGGTCTACCAACATGGAGTGATTGTCCGTACCACCGGAAACGATTGTAAAGCCGCGATCAATCAGGGCCTGTGCCAATACGGCGGCATTTTTCTGTACTTGTTTCTGATACTCCTTGTATTCCGGTTGCAGGCATTCGCCGAAAGCCACGGCTTTTGCAGCGATAACGTGTTCCAACGGACCACCCTGGATGCCGGGGAATACGGCAGAATCAAGCAATTGAGACATCATTTTGACCTCTCCTTTCGGAGTTGTCTTTCCCCATGGGTTGGGGAAGTCTTTTCCCATCATGATAACGCCGCCACGAGGACCGCGAAGTGTTTTATGTGTAGTTGAAGTGACGATGTGCGCATATTTTACCGGATTGTCGAGGAGCCCGGCGGCAATCAGCCCGGCCGGATGCGCCATGTCGATCATAAGGATGGCGCCCACTTTATCTGCAATTTCACGCATGCGTTTGTAATCCCATTCGCGAGAGTATGCCGAACCGCCGCCGATAATCATTTTCGGACGTTCGCGCAGGGCAACTTCCTCCATCTGATCGTAGTCTACACGACCGGTTTCCTGATTAAGATTATATTCGCATGGAGTATAGATGATACCGGAGGTATTTACCAGCGAACCGTGAGAAAGGTGTCCGCCGTGTGCCAGGTTCAATCCCATAAATTTATCTCCCGGATTCAAAACGGCAAGGAACACGGCTGCATTGGCCTGTGCGCCGGAGTGTGGCTGTACATTGGCCCATTCGGCGCCAAAAATCTGCTTCAACCGGTCGATAGCGATCTGTTCGCTCTGGTCTACCACCTCGCAACCGCCGTAGTAACGCTTGCCGGGATAGCCTTCGGCATATTTATTGGTAAGGCAGGAGCCCATTGCCTCCATTACCTGGTCACTCACAAAGTTTTCTGATGCGATCAGCTCGATGCCTTTGAGCTGACGTTGATGCTCTTTTTCGATAATATCGAAAATTAAATCGTCTCTTTTCATTCTGGTTTATAATAAAAATAAGTTTCTTAATGCGAGATTCTTTATTAAGCGCACAAATTTATGGAAAAAGAATGATAATCCGACAAAAATATCCAGATTTATCTATTAAAATATCACCCCGAGCGAGAAACTGAGTACCTGATCGCGCCGCCGGAAGGTGATATTGCTTACTCCTGTACTTCCATCGGAATTGATATTGTCGTAGGTCACCGATTTGGAAATGTTGTGCAACCCCTGTTCATATCGGAAATCAAAAAAGATACGCGAGATGTTGACTCCCACACCGATCACCGCGCTTATGTTAAAAGGATAAAGTCGTTCATCGATACCCTTCTGGTCAAAGTTCTCAAAAGTGATTTCGTTCTTCTTTCCCCAGATGTAGCGCAGTTTGGGGCCGGCAAAAATGGACATGCCGTACGGCCCGTTCTTCACCACATTATAACCGTATAGCACCGGGAAATCGACGCTGTGTATCATCGAAATAACCGATGCATAGTCGGGTTCTATATCCGGGTGGTGCGACCCTAATTTATCAAACGTTATTTCGCATTTACTGACGTTGTAGGATACTTCGGGCTGTATGAAGTGCTTCTTCATATTGATGCGCATGAAAAGCGCGCCGAAATAGCCGACTCTGTAATTGTTCTGAATTTCGTCGATCGTGACGTCTTGAATCTTAAAATCCGACACCAGAAACATAGAGGCATTGAAACCGGCTTTCACCCCGATATTGAATTTACTGTTATTGGGACGCTCGATGATATCCTGCATGTTTCTTTGTGCAAAGGCAGGCCACACGCCGGCAATACCGCATATCCATATCGCCACCGCCCTGCAGAGATACAAAGCCGGGCGTCGCTTCAGATGCATGCCGCCTTTACGGTTTTCTTTTTTTCTGATTGGCATATCGGTATTGGTTATTCAGTTAATTAATCCGGTTGATTGCCCGGTTTGGTTATTCAGTTTAAATGATCCGTTTTTTGATTCAATCATCTCTTTTTCTCTACACTCCAGCCGAACTTTCCTATTTTATTGCCCAGTTCGTAATAGCCGCCATGGACATACACCAACGGGTTGGCCTCCGCCAGTTCGAGCTTGCCGGTTTCGGCATTCAGGTGCCGTTCGTCTGCACGCACGTTCACCACATCGGCTATAAACATATCATGCGACCCTAAAGACAGGATTTCTTTCACCCGGCATTCGATACAAAGCGGCGATTCTTCAATGAGCGGCGCACCCACCACGGTCGATTTGCCCGGTGTCAGCCCCATCTCTTCAAACTTATGGTAATCGCGTCCGGAACGTACCCCGCACCAGTCGGTGGGAAAGGCCATATCCGCCGTTGTCAGGTTAATGACGAATTCCATATTCTTCTTTATAATAGAATGAGAGTAGCGTTCCGGGCGTACGGATATATAACACATGGGCGGGTTCGTACAAATCGTTCCCGTCCATGCCACTGTAATAATGTTGTATTCACTCTCATCGTTTCCGCAACTCACCATAACGGCAGGCAACGGATAAATCATTGTTCCCGGTTTCCAGTCGACACGCATACATTAAATGGGATTACAATTCAAGAGATTTACGATTAGACGATTTACGATTTACGATTGATGGATCATGCCTCTATCACGATTGGAGCAAATGACAAAAGGAGTAATTCCAATCGTAAATCGTAAATCGTCTAATCGTAAATCTCTTAGGTCTCTTAAATGATCGTAAACTCTTCTCTTTTCTGTTCTTTCTCACAATAATGGCATTTCACGATGCAATTGTCCTTGTCCACCACATGAAAAAGGGTAGCCATCGGCTCGTTGTTGGTAATGCATTTCGGATTTGCACATTTGATGATCGCCTTCAGTTCATCCGGCATTTGCACCTCTTTTTTTTCCACGACTTCATAGTCGCGGATAATGTTCAGTTTCACATGCGGAGCCACTACCGAGATACGGTTGATCTCTTCGTCACAGAAAAACTTACCGGCAATCTTTATGATCCCCTTTCTTCCCAGTTTCTTGCTTTCAAGATTAAAGCCGATTGTGATATTGTTCGTCATATGTTCCAATCCGAGCAATCGCACTATCGTAAACAGCTTTTCACTGGGGATATGGTCGATAACTGTCCCGTCTCTGAGGGCAGCCACTTGCAGGGCCTGTTTATTCTCGTTCATAACTTATATCTTCTTTTTTTTGATTCATGGCAGCAAGCCTCCCTCGTTGCCAGTCACCTTTCACTAATTCTCTTGTCGCTAATCGCTTGTCACTAATTCACTTGTCACTGTTCATTACCTCTTCCAGCGTGATGCCCAGTACATCGCAGAGAATGGCCTCACGGGCATACAACCCGTTTTGCGCCTGCTGGAAATAATAGGCTTTGGGGCTTTCGTCCACATCATAGGCAATCTCGTTGACACGGGGCAACGGATGCAGGATACGGAGGTTCGGCCGTGTGTTTTCGAGCATCCGGGCGCGAAGGATATACACATTTTTCACCCGTTCGTATTCCATAAGATCGGTAAAACGTTCGCGTTGCACACGGGTCATATACAAGATATCCGCTTCGGCAATCGTCTCTTCCGTAAAGTCGGTATGCTCCACATATTTTATATCGTGCTCTTTGCAATAAATCTTGTATTCTTCCGGCATTTTCAGTTCATCGGGAGCGATAAAATGGAAAGTCGGATTGAAGTGGCGCATGGCCATCAGCAGTGAATGAACGGTACGTCCGTACTTGAGGTCGCCCACCAGATAAATATTCAGATTCTCGAGCGTTCCCTGCGTTTTGTAGATGGAGTAGAGGTCGAGCATCGTTTGCGAGGGGTGCTGGTTGGCACCGTCACCGGCATTTACGATCGGAATCGCCGTCACCTCGCTGGCATATCGCGCCGCCCCTTCCAGATAGTGCCGCATCACGATGATATCGGCATAATTACTTACCATTTTGATGGTATCTTTCAGCGTTTCCCCTTTAGACGAGCTGGTGGCTTTGGGGTCAGTGAAACCGATAACACGTGCACCGAGCCGGTTGGCCGCTGTTTCAAAACTCAGACGGGTGCGGGTGGAGGGTTCGAAGAACAGGGTTGCCACTACTTTGCCTTCGAGCAGCCGGCGGTTGGGATGTTGTTCAAATTGCTTCGCCATTTCGAGCATATAGAGAATTTTCTCTTTCGAATGTTCGGCAATGGTTACTAAACTTCTGTTTTCCATTCTGTTATCTTTAATATTGATAGAACTTGTTTTCAGACTGTAAAGATAGAGATAAAATGCGGCATCCACAACAAAATAAAAAGCAAAGTTATGCTTTTTTTCTGCCGGCGACGGTCTCTTGGCCGTGCCACAAGGAATTGGTAATGATCCATGCCGGACCGACGTGCTTCTTTTCATGACTTTTCTGTTTTTTGGCTGCATTGATTGATGCGGCAAATATAGGGTGCTTTTTCATCGATGCTGTTATTGATTTCGATAACAAATAAAAAACGGCTCGCACGCACTCTTTCTTGAGAGAGAGTTATTTATATTCTTCTCTTCTCTTCTCTTCTCTTCTTTACGCGCGTTTCGCGCGAGCGCGTTAGTGAACCAAAACAACATTGAGTGTCAGCAAGTTATGCAAACAGCTCGAGGGCAAATCCTTAGAGACTACCCCCTCGTTGATCGCGTTTCTCCTCGCAAATGCCTCGAACTTGCGAGGAGAAACACTGTAAAAACAACCGGAATTCCGCTTGATAATCGTAGGGAATTTATCGTTTTTTTCTTCTCAAATTTGCATACTTCAACATCCGGTTTGGCAATCCGCCGTATTTCCATAAGCACATTATTCGCACTCTCCGGACACAGCGCTTAAAGTAATCATGCACCGTCCTTAAAACCGATATGCACCGTACCCGGAGCTTCGATGCATCATCCTTGAAAGCAGTATGCACCGTCCTTGCGTTTTCCCGTCCGAAAGGTATCCTGCCATCCTGTATATTTCTCCGTGCGGAAGCATCACTTTTTTTTGCGCATTCGCTAAATTATGACTAACTTTGCACATTCAATAACCAGATAATTCGTAATCAGACATAATGATAAAAAAAATAATAAAATTCCTCTGGATTTTTCTTGTAATAATAGTTTTGCTCTGTGTGGGTATTTTCACCTCTATTTCCAACGGCTGGATCGGCTATATGCCTCCCGTGGAAGAACTTGAGAATCCGGATTATAAATTTGCCGCCGAGATATTTTCGGAAGACGGGAAGGTGCTCGGCACATTCTCATTGCAAAAGAACAATCGCGTTTACAGCAGTTATGCCGATCTGTCACCTGCCATCATCCATGCGCTGATCGCTACCGAAGACGTGCGCTTCACCGAGCATTCGGGCATCGATGCCAAAGCGCTTTTCCGCGCGCTGGTGAAACGCGGCATCTTGTTGCAGAAAAGCGCCGGTGGCGGCAGCACGCTCTCGCAGCAGCTTGCCAAACAGCTCTTCACGGAAAAAGTGGCGAGCAACACCCTCCAGCGCCTGCTTCAAAAACCGATCGAATGGGTGATTGCCGTAAAGCTGGAACGTTACTACACCAAAGAGGAAATCCTGACCATGTATCTCAACAAGTTCGACTTTCTGAATAATGCGGTCGGCATCAAGACGGCCTCCCAGACCTACTTTGGCTGCGAACCGAAAGACCTGAAAATCGAAGAAGCCGCCATGCTGGTAGGCATGTGCCAGAATCCGTCTCTATACAATCCGGTATCCCGGAACGAAAAGATACGCAAAAATGCCTTGGGACGCCGAAACGTAGTACTCGGCCAAATAGAAAAGGCCGGATTCATCACTGCCGCAGAACGTGATTCATTGCAGGCATTGCCATTAAAACTGACTTACAACCGGGTGGATCACAAAGAGGGCCTTGCCACTTACTTCCGCGAATACCTGCGTGGAGTGATGACCGCCAACAAACCGGACAAGAGCAACTACCGGGGATGGCAGATGCAAAAATTCTATGAAGATTCGCTTGATTGGGAAACCAACCCTCTGTATGGATGGTGTGCCAAAAACCGGAAAAAAGACGGTTCGAACTACAATATCTACACAGACGGACTGAAGATTTATACAACCATCGATTCGCGCATGCAAAAGTATGCGGAGGATGCGGTGGAGGAGCACTTGAAAGAGTTGCAGGCACAATTCTTCAAAGAGAAAAAAGGACGCTCAAAAGCCCCGTACAGCAACAATCTGACACAGGCACAGGTAGACGAAATCCTGCAAAGAACCTTAAAGCAAACAGACCGTTACCGCTTGATGAAAAAGGCGGGAGCTTCGGAAGCGGAGATCAAAAAGGCATTCGATACGCCCGAAGAGATGTCCGTATTCAGTTGGACCGGCGAAAAGGATACCCTGATGACTCCGATGGATTCCATTAAATATTACAAACATTTCCTACGTGCCGGCTTCATGTCGATGAATCCGTTCAACGGGCATGTGAAAGCCTACGTCGGTGGCCCCAACTATACTTATTTCCAATATGACATGGCCATGGTAGGCCGTCGCCAGGTGGGTTCTACGATCAAGCCGTATCTCTACGCATATGCCATGGAAAACGGTTTCTCACCCTGCGACGAAACCCGTCATGTGGAACAGACCTTACTGGATGAAAACGGTATTCCCTGGACGCCGCGCAACAGTACCAAGAAACGTTACGGCGAGCTCGTCACACTGAAATGGGGATTGGCTAATTCCAGCAACTGGGTATCTGCATATCTGATGAGTAAACTGAATCCGTATGCAATGGTCCGTCTGATCCACAGTTTCGGTGTCCGCAACAAAGAGATCATGCCGACCGTGTCGCTTGCTCTCGGCCCATGCGAAATTTCAGTAGGGGAGATGGTGAGTGCATACACCGCATTTGCCAACAAGGGTATCCGTGTAGCCCCTCTGTTCGTTACCCGCATCGAAGACAGCGAGGGTAATGTGCTTGCTACTTTCTCTCCGCAAATGGAAGAGGTCATCAGTGCATCGAGCGCATACAAAATGCTGGTGATGCTTCGCGCCGTTATCAACGAAGGAACCGGTGGACGTGTACGCAGCCGCTACGGCATCACAGCCGATATGGGCGGTAAGACGGGAACTACCAATTCCAATTCCGACGGCTGGTTTATGGGATTCATTCCCTCTCTGGTGTCCGGCTGCTGGGTAGGAGGTGAGGAACGTGATATCCATTTCGACACCATGACCTACGGACAGGGTGCTTCTTTGGCATTGCCGATTTGGGCCAAATACATGAACAAGGTATTTGCCGACCCTACTTTGGGATACGATCCGGCAGAGGAATTCCAACTGCCCGAGGGTTTTGATCCTTGTGCCGGTTCGGAAGTAGGATATGACGATTCCGGTGATACGGGACTTGACGATCTTTTTAATTGATTCTGCTTTGAGTGCTTGTCTCATATGTATCGGCAGTAATGATCACCGGAAGGAGAACCTTCTTCTGGCACGTCAAAATTTGTATGCTCTGTTTCCTTCCATCTACTTTGCAACAGAAATGGAGACAGAGCCGCTATATTTAAAGAATACCGCGCGCTTCTCCAATCAAGTGGCCTTGTTTGTCACTGCAATGGAAAAAGAAGCCGTCGTGAATGCACTGAAAGAAATCGAAATAAAAGCCGGACGCCGCCCCGAAGATAAGACGGCAGAAAAAATTCCTCTGGATATAGACTTGTTGGTGTATGGCAATGAAATACTGAAGCCGAAAGATCTGAGACGGGAGTATATCCAGAAAGGAGTGGAAGAATTAGGCACTCTCTTGGCAAGAGAGGAAGTAGGAGAGTAGTCTCAAGAGAGTAGTCAGTAGAGTAGTCAAGTAGTTAAGTAGTCAAGTAGTAAGTAGATGAATAGTAATAAGTAGTCAAGAGAGTAGTCAGTAGAGTAGTCAAGTAGTTAAGTAGTCAAGTAGTAAGTAGATGAATAGTAATAAGTAGCCAAGAGAGTAGTCAAGTAGTCAAGTAGTTAAGTAGTAAGTAGATGAATAGTAATAAGTAGTCAAGCAGATAAGCAGTAAGTAGATGATCTTCAGTCAAATAATCCGGTAGAAAGTAGACAAATGGTTGAAATAATTCAAGCCGTTAAATAGATATCTCATAGAATGAATCTATCCTACTTAACTACTCTGACTACTTAACTACTTGACTACTAAATAACATAAAGATATGAAATTTTTAGGAATCATTCCTGCCCGTTATGCCTCTACGCGGTTTCCGGCAAAGCCATTGGCCATGCTTGGAGGGAAAACCGTGATACAACGTGTGTACGAGCAGGTGGCCGGTGTGCTTGACGATGCATACGTGGCCACAGACGATGAACGTATCGAAGCTGCCGTAAAAGTATTCGGCGGAAAAGTAGTGATGACATCCGTGCACCACAAAAGCGGAACAGACCGTTGCTACGAAGCAATGGTAAAAATAGGACAGGGGTTCGATGTAATAGTCAACATACAAGGAGACGAACCTTTTATCCAGCCGTCGCAACTGCATGCCATAAAAGCCTGCTTTGACGATGCCGCCACACAGATCGCCACATTGGTAAAACCATTCAGTGCGGATGCCCCGTTGGAGGCTCTGGAAAATGCCAACTCCCCGAAAGTGGTGGTCAGTGCCAATTGGAATGCCTTGTATTTCAGCCGTTCCGTCATACCCTACCTGCGTGGTGTGGATAAATCGGAATGGCTTCGCCGCCATACTTTCTACAAGCATATCGGACTTTACGCTTACCGTGCGGAAGTATTGAAAGAGATCACTTCTCTTCCGCAATCCTCTTTGGAACTGGCGGAATCTTTGGAACAACTCCGTTGGCTGGAAAATGGCTATACGATCAAGGTAGGCATCAGCGAAGTGGAAACGATCGGTATCGACACCCCCGAAGACCTCGCACGCGCGGAAGCATTCCTGAAAACCGGAAAATAATCTGACAAACCAATGATAAACAGATCACTGCAACCCGAGATACAGGACCTGGACAATCTGACTGTCCCGCTTCCCCGACGGACCACACTCTCCAACGGCATACCTCTTGCCATAATCGATGCCGGAGAGCAGGACGTGGTTCGTATGGATATTCTTTTTGCCGGTGGCAGATGGCAACAGGCACACAAGCTGCAAGCCCTTTTCACCAACCGGATGCTTCGCGAAGGATCACGGAAATACACCGCCGCCGATATTGCGGAAAAACTGGATTACTATGGAGCATGGCTGGAGTTGTCGAGCTCTTCCGAGTATGCCTATATCACCCTGTATTCCCTGAACAAATATTTTGCAGAAACACTCGAAATAATAGAATCGATCCTCAAGGAACCTACTTTCCCGGAAAAAGAGCTGAATACCGTGCTGGATGCCAATATCCAGCAATTCCTCGTCAATTCGTCCAAAGTGGATTTCCTTGCCCAGAGAAGCCTGCTGAAGACATTGTATGGCCCCGGGCATCCTTGCGGGCGGCTGATTGAAGAGACGGATTACCGGCTGGTAACCCCCGACATGCTTCGCGAATTTTATAATGAATATTACCATTCGGACAATTGCGCCGTTTTCTTATCCGGAAAAATCACGGATGAGATCATCCGCCGGGTAGAATCCGCTTTCGATGCTCCTTTCGGCAACCGGCAGCATTCTTTTATTAAGAAAGAGTACACGATCTCCACTTCTACAGAAAAACGGATATTCACGGAACAGGACGATGCCCTGCAAAGTGCCGTCAAATTAGGAACCGTCACCATCCCCCGGCAACACCCCGATTACTTGAAACTACGGGTATTGATGACTCTCTTCGGCGGATATTTCGGCAGCCGCCTGATGTCTAATATCCGGGAAGACAAGGGATACACCTACGGCATCTCGGCCGGTACCATGTTCTATCCCGATAGCGGCATTCTGCTTATCAGCACGGAAACGGACAATGAATACGTCGAACCTCTGATTCGTGAAATCTACCATGAAATAGACAAGTTGCATACCGGAACGGTATCGGAAGCCGAGCTGTCCATGGTCCGCAATTATATGTTGGGGGAAATGTGCCGCAACTACGAATCGCCTTTCTCATTGGCAGATGCCTGGATGTTTATCCATACCTCCGGACTGGACGACGCTTATTTCACCCGTTCGCTGCAGGCCGTCAAGGAGGTCACACCCGAAGAGATCAGAGAACTGGCCAATCGCTATTTGTGCAAAGAGACATTAAAAGAGGTCATAGCTGGTAAAAAGTTATCATAAAAAGGTAGCAAAGTCGCATGTTTTGGTTGATAAATCGTATCTTTGTACACAACACATGTAATCTGTAAACAGTAATTTGTATAAATCAATGAAATATCTATATACTGCACTCATATTGGTTTTTCTCTCTCAAGAAGGCGCTGTGGCGCAAAGCAAGGGGGGCTTCTTTGGTAAAATAAAAGACACCTTCTCCACAGAAATCAAAATCGGAAACTATACGTTCAAAGACGGTTCCGTATACACCGGAGAGATGAAAGGCAGAAAGCCTAACGGTAAAGGGAAAACCGTTTTCAAGAATGGCGATGTCTACGAAGGCGAATACGTAAAAGGGAAAAGAGAGGGCTTCGGCACCTATATCTTCCCGGACGGAGAGAAATATGAAGGTCAGTGGTTTCAGGACCAACAGCACGGAAAGGGTATTTTCTACTTCATGAACAACAACCGCTACGATGGTATGTGGTTTCAAGACTACCAGCACGGAAAGGGTATCATGTATTATCACAACGGGGATGTTTATGAAGGCGACTGGGTGAATGACAAGCGCGAAGGCGAAGGGACATATACCTGGAAAGACGGCTCCAAATATGTAGGAACCTGGAAAAACGACAAGAAAGATGGTAAAGGGGTGCTGGCTTGGAGCAACGGCTGCAAATACGACGGAGAATGGAAGAATGATGTCCGCGAAGGCAAAGGTACATTCGAATATACCAACGGAGAAAAATATGTAGGCGACTGGGTAGACGATCTACAACATGGCAAGGGCGTATTCTATTTAGGAGGCGACCGCTACGAAGGTGCGTATATCCAAGGCGAACGTACCGGAGCCGGTGTTTACTATCATGCCAACGGGGACAAATACGTAGGCAATTTCAGAAACGGCATGCAGGATGGCGAAGGTACATTCACTTGGGCTACCGGAGCTGTATACAAAGGTCACTGGAAAGAAAACAAACGTAGCGGGCACGGGAAATACACCTGGAGCAACGGCGACAGCTATGAGGGGGAATGGGAAAACAACCAGCCCAACGGAGAAGGAATATTAATCCTCACCAACGGAATGAAATACAAAGGCGGCTTTGTAAACGGCCTGGAAGAAGGAAAAGGTATCCAGGAAGATAAAGACGGAAATCGCTATGAAGGCTTTTTCAAACAAGGTAAAAAACACGGCCCGTTTGTAGAAAAGAACAGCAAAGGAGAAGTAACCCGGAAAGGAACATACAAATTCGGAAGGCTGGAATGAGTCAAGAAAGTAGTCAAGAAAGTAGTCAAGTAGTAGAGTAGTTAAGTAGTAAGTAGGGGATACTCCGTAAATGGGGTAGCAGTACAGAAGAAATAGTCAATAGGTCAGATAGATCAATCAATTTACAAATAAAATGAAAGCCAACTAATTCGCAATGGATCAGTTGGCTTTCTCATATCTTAAGATCAAATATATCTCAAAAAGAATCAAGTAATAAATAGTCACAGAATGAATCCATTCTACTTAACTACTAAACTACTTACTACTTAACTACTTGACTACTTACTACTTGACTACTTAACTACTAAATAATATACTGTGAACTGATTGATTCGTTGTTTACCACACGTTTGATTGTTTCGGCAAACATATCGGCAATACTTAACTGTTTCACTTTAGCGCATTTTTTAGCATAGGGGATACTGTCGGTAAATACCATTTCGGTAAGACCGGATTCCTGCACACGGAAAGATGCCGGATCTGACATTACACAGTGGCTGGCAATAGCACGGACAGATGCGGCTCCGGCTTCCAGCATAATGTTGGCAGCTTTCGTAATGGTACCGGCCGTATCTACAATATCGTCAATCAATACTACATTCTTACCCTTCACATCACCGATGATCTGCATGGAAGCTACTTCATTGGCTTTTTCACGCGATTTATTGCAAAGCACCAAAGGCACACCCAGATATTTGGAGAATGTACTTGCACGTTTGGAACCACCCACGTCCGGTGTGGCAATAACCAGATCTTCAAGGTGTAATGACTGTATATAAGGCAGGAATACAGCCGACGCATACAGGTGGTCTACCGGTATGTTAAAGAATCCCTGAATCTGATCGGCATGAAGGTCCATTGTTATCAAACGGTCGATGCCGGCCACCGAAAGCAGATCGGCCACCAGTTTAGCGCCGATAGAGACACGAGGTTTGTCTTTTCTGTCTTGACGTGCCCAACCAAAATAAGGAATAACCGCAATTACGCTCTTTGCCGATGCTCTTTTTGCCGCATCTATCATCAAGAGCAGTTCCATTAAATTGTCTGAGTTAGGGAATGTGGATTGAACCAGGAATACATGTGAACCACGGATTGATTCTTCATAAGAAACAGCAAACTCGCCATCTGCAAAATGGGTGATGTTCATGTTTCCTAAAGGACAATTGAGGCTGGCGCAGATTTTCTCTGCCAGGTATCTCGAATTGGTTCCCGAGAATACCATAAAGGGTGCTTTTTCGCTCATTTTATAATAGTTGTTACCTATTTGTTAATTTGCGTGCAAAGGTATGAAATCTCCCGACAATCTAAAAGACTTATTGTAGAAAAAATATATATTCATTCTTATTTCACAGGAAATATTTGTAGATTTGCGAAAAGAATAACGGGCCGGTGAATAATGTGCCAATATGCCAATGTGATCAATGTGCCAATGCCGTGCGGTATATTGCCACGGCGCAGCCAATTGGCACATTGATCACATTGGCATATTGGCACATTATTTTATTGGCACATTGAATAATTATTGATAATGAATCACCGTACTCCTTTGTATATCTTATGCGTGCTGTTGTTGACGGCATTTTTCTCATGCGTCGGCACAGCACCGACCAAAGAGGTGCGCTTTATCGATTCTTTAAACCGGCGGGCATATGCTTACCGTTATAAAAACCTTGATTCGTCTTATCTTCCGGCAGAACAGGCATACGGACAGGCACGCCTTTACCAACAGGGGAAAGCGGAGGCATGCAACAATCTGGGTTTTTGTGCTTTTATGCAAATGGACTTTGAACGTGCCGAAAAAATATATAAGGAGGTGTATGGCCTTACCAAAAACGAGCTGGAACTGCTCATTGCCGATATAGGGCTGATGAAAATCTATCAGCGCACAGGCATGAATAAAGAATATTATGACTACCGTAACAGCGCCGTCCGGCGAATGAAACGTATCCGTGAAGACAGCACCGTGTTCACCGACAAATATGAAATGCTGCGTGTGAATTTCGCCTTTACGGAATTTTTCATCGTTTCCGCCGTCTATTACTATTATCTCCAGCAACGCCCCGAAGCAATGGCTTCGCTCGATAAAATCCCTCAGGACGAATCCTTACGGGCAGATACCAGCCAATACCTGTATTTTCATTACATCAAAGGATCGGCTTCTTTGTGCGACGGAGATACGCCGGATGAGCGTAAACTCGGTGAATTCGACGAGCTCTACACCACTTGGCGGTTGGCTTCCCGGAAAGGGTATCTCTATTTTGCCGGAAACGGTATGCAGGGATTGGCCGACCGGCTGACCCCAAAAGATAATTTCGAACTGTTTCTTTCCAGACGTCCGCACGCCCTGAAACAGTTGGGTATGCCCGTCGATTCCCTACTGCCGTTGAGATTGGCAGAGAAAGCGCTGGAAATATTCAGAGAATATGACGATCTGTATCAGATAGCCGGTGCATACGTCTCCATCGGAAAATATCTGAATGCCCACGGCCGCTATTCCGAAGCCCTCGATTCGCTGAGCAAAGCCCTGAAATGTGTCAATCAGCATCATCTTCTATATTACCACCACGCTACGGATACGCTGGACAAGTTGCAGCCTTTTGTAAAGGCAGATACGATTTTCACCGAGATGACGTGGATAGGGCAGGAACGGGTGAAGACCGTGCCCGAATGGATATCCCGTATCCGCGAACAACTCAGCGTCTCTTACGCCGGTTTGGGTATGAAGCCGGAATCCGATTATAACCGGAATATCTATCTGGATATCCTGAACGATACCCGTCAGGACAAAGAACTGGAAAGCCGCTACGCTTATCTGGAAGCGGAATCGAAGCAACTGAATATCGTACTTTTCTTTGTTGCGGTGGGATTGCTGTTGGTTGTCATTTTATTCTGGATCTTCAATAAGCGTTCTAAAGTAAGAAACCGTATCTATACGGAGCGGTTACAACAAACACTGACATTATGCCGGGATATAACGGCTTCCATCCCAATGAATCTTCCCCTTGTTCAGGAAGGGATCGACCGCCTGTTCGGGCCGAACAGGATAATTCTTGAAGTCAATGAAGAGGGCAAAGCAAGTTTCGTCCCCAAACACCGGTTAAACCGCGACGAACAGGCTCTGATACACGTACTGGCTCCCTATGTGGATTGGGCTATGGACAACGAACAGACCATCGCTTCGCTGAGCGACGAACGTAACCAATTGGAAAAGCAACGGTATGTCTACGAACAACACATTGCTGCCAACAAACGCCAGAACCTGATAAAAAAGGCATGCCTTGCCATTGTCAACGGCATCAATCCCTATATCGACCGCATACTCAACGAGGTACGCAAACTGACGGACAAAGGATTTATCAATGATCCGCTTATCAAAAAAGAAAAATACCAGTACATCGACGAACTGGTAACCACCATCAACGAATACAATGACATCCTCGCCTTGTGGATCAAAATGAAACAAGGTACACTGAGCCTGAACATCGAGACTTTCAGCCTGAACGAGCTTTTCGAACTCCTGTCAAAAGGCCGGAGGGCATTCGAAATGAAAAAACAGACACTCGATATAGAGCCTGCTCCAATTTTAGTGAAAGCCGACAAGGCCCTGACTCTTTTCATGATAAATACACTGGCCGAAAATGCCCGGAAATATACTCCCGAAGGAGGAGTCGTGCGAATCTACGCCCGTCAGACAGAGGAATACGTGGAAATATCGGTAGAAGATAACGGACGCGGCCTTTCGGCCGAAGACGTATCCTGCATCATCGGCGAGAAAGTATACGATTCGCGCGCCATCGGCATGAACGTCACGAAAACCGCCGAAGACGCGGAAGCCCTGCGGTTGAGCAAGGGGAGCGGCTTCGGACTGATGAATTGCAAAGGGATTATTGAGAAATACCGTAAAACAAACAACCTGTTCCGGGTGTGCATGTTCAACGTGGAAAGCGAACCGGGACATGGAAGCCGGTTTTATTTCCGGCTGCCATTGGGAATACGTAAGGCCATAGGTGTACTATTGTGCATCCTACTGCCTGCTTGCCTGTTTTCTTCCTGCACCGGAGGGACAGGACAGGCTACCGGTCCGGTGACAGGCGATTCTATCGCAACGGTAACGGATCCGGATTATGAAACTCTGCTCAATGAAGCATCCGACTATGCCAATGCCGCCTATTTTGCCAACGTAGACGGGTATTACGAAGATGCGCTGGTATATGCCGATTCGGCCATCATGATATTGAACAGGCATTATGAAAAATATGCCCGCCATCCGCAGAAATATATGAAACTGGTCGGCGAAGAAATACCCGCCGAACTGACTTGGTGGAACGAAATGTTCGATTCGGACTTCCATGCCATCCTGGATGTGCGGAATGAAGCAGCCGTCGCTTTTCTGGCACTGAAACAGTTGAAAGGATACAACTATAACAATGCAGCTTTCACGGCACTCTACAAATTGCAGAGCGAAGACCAGTCATTGGAAGGATATTGCCGCGAACTGGAGCGTTCCACTACCAATAAGATTGTAGGAGTTATCCTCTGTATTCTGCTATTCGTCATCTCGCTGGCCGGTTACTATCTCATCTATATACGCAAGCGTTTGCTCAACAGGCTCAATCTGGAACAGATTCTCGAAATCAATAAAAAAGTATTTGCCTCTTCCCTGATCCGTGCGCAGGAATCCGCCGAAGCCTTGCAACGCGAAGAGGATACTTTGAAAGAAATCCCTCAACGGCTGGTCAATGAGGCTTTCGACTCCATCAACGAGTTGCTTACAATCGACCGGCTCAGCCTTGCCGTATACAATGAAACGACACACCGGCTCGAATTCGCCTCCAATCCCGGACTTGAAAGAATGCCGGAACTTATGCAGCAATGTTTCAACGGACAGCAATATCTGTCCGACGGGCTTTCACAAGCCATTCCGCTGGTGGTGGATGCCGGTGGAGAACATCAATGTGTAGGCGTACTCTATCTGGAACGCCGGGAAGGGACAACGCAGGAAACAGACCGTCTGCTGTTCGAGTTGGTGGCCCGCTATGTGGCCATCGTGGTGTTTAATGCAGTAGTCAAACTGGCAATAAAGTACCGTGACATCGAATCGGCACACGAAGAAGCGCAACGTGCCTCGTGGGAAGACAGCATGCTGCATGTGCAAAATATGGTGCTCGACAATTGCCTTTCGACGATCAAGCACGAAACGATATACTACCCCAACAAAATCAAACAGATCGTAGGACGCCTGAATACACAAAACCTTTCGGAAGAGGAAGAACGGGAAAATGTAGAAGCTATCAGCGAATTGATAGAATATTACAAAGGCATTTTTACCATACTGAGTTCGTGCGCTGCCCGGCAATTGGAAGAGGTAACCTTCCGCCGCAGCACGATTTCCGTAGCCGACCTGTGCGAATATGCCGTGAAATATTTCCGGAAAGCAAGCAAAGGGAAAACAAGCCGGATCGAATTTCTGACGGAGCCGATAGAAAAAAGAATCATCGGAGACATCAACCAGCTTCGTTTTCTTCTTGAAAATCTGATCGACGAAGCGCTCACCGTCCATGAAGACGGGATATTAAAATTGCATGCTGCAGAAGACGGGAATTACATCCGTTTCCTCTTTACCGATACGCGTCGCGAAAAGAGTGTGGACGAACTCAATAAGTTATTCTATCCCAATCTGGCACGAATGACCTCCGGTGAGAAAGGGGAACTGAGGGGAACGGAATACCTGATATGCAAACAGATCATCCGGGACCATGATGAATTTGCCGGACGCCGCGGATGCCGTATCAATGCCGAACCGGCACAGGAAGGAGGCTTTACCGTTTACTTCACTCTACCGAAACGGTAATGACAACCGATGTAATGCCACATAACAATATATCTAATGAGTCATAACAATATATGTAACGAAACGATGGAAGATAAGAAATTTAAAGTAATTATCGTAGAAGATGTAAAACTCGAATTGAAAGGCACGGAGGAGATATTCCGCCACGAAATACCCAATGCGGAAGTAATCGGAACCGCCATGACCGAAGCCGAATTCTGGCCGTTGATAGAAGCCCGGCTACCGGATCTGGTACTGCTCGATCTCGGTTTGGGAGGCTCGACAACAATCGGAGTCGATATCTGCCGCAATATATTCAAACGATACAAAGGAGTTCGTGTACTTATCTTTACCGGCGAAATATTGAACGAAAAACTCTGGGTCGATGTGTTGGATGCCGGTGCCGACGGCATTATCCTCAAAACAGGTGAGCTATTGACCAAAACAGACGTGCAGGCCGTAATGGATGGCAAAAAGCTGGTGTTCAATTATCCCATACTGGAAAAGATTGTGGACCGCTTCAAAGCGTCTGTTGCCAACGATGCAAAGCGTCAGGAAGCAGTTATCAATTATGATATAGACGAATACGACGAACGTTTCCTGCGCCATCTGGCACTGGGATACACCAAAGAGATGATCGCCAACCTCAAAGGCATGCCTTTTGGAGTAAAATCACTCGAAAAACGACAGAACGACTTGGTAGGCCGGCTGTTTCCGAACGGCGAGCGGGTAGGGGTGAATGCCACCCGTCTGGTAGTGCGTGCGCTCGAACTTCGAATTCTCGATCTTGACAACCTCGAAGCCGATGAAGAGTAGCAAATGGCGCATGCCCCATCCGGCCACTATGTTTTTTGTGCTCACGATGGTGGTCGTACTTCTTTCATGGATATTCGAAATCTATGGATTGAGTGTGACGCTGCCACAGACAGGAGAAGAGATCCGTGTGCAGAGCCTGCTCAGTCCGGAAGGGATTCGCTGGCTGTTACGGCACATGGTCACCAACTTCACCGGTTTTGCCCCTTTGGGGATGGTGATTGTAGCCATGTTCGGAATCGGTGTGGCACAGCATTCCGGATTTATAAATGCATGCATTCGTCATGGAATTCGTGGCAAGCAGGATAAAGACAAGATTATTCTCTGGGTGATCCTCCTCGGATTGCTTTCGAATGTAGTGGGTGATGCCGGTTATATTATTTTGCTTCCCATTGCCGCCACCTTGTTTCATTCCGTCGGTTTGCATCCGGTAGCCGGAATCATAACGGCTTATGCCTCTGTAGCCTGTGGATACAGTGCCAATATCGTATTGAGCACCATGGATCCGCTACTTGCCCGGACTACGGAAGAAGCTGCCGTGGCCGGCGGGATAGAACACGGTGATACAGGGCCGTTGTGCAACTATTATTTTATGTTTGCTTCTACCTTTCTCATAACGGCCGTAGCCTATTGGGTGACCCGCCGGAAGCTGCTTCCGGCAATGGGCACTTATGAAGGTAGCACGCACTTCGACGGTTATAAGCCACTCTCCCGCAAAGAACGCCGTGCTTTGACGATGGCGGTGATCGTGGGGGTGATTTATGTGGCTATCGTACTGTGGTCCACCTTTTCTTCTTATGGCATTTTACGCGGAGTAAGCGGTAACTTGATGCGATCTCCTTTCATTATGGGGATTTTATTCCTCCTGTCATTGGGAGCCGGGTTGATGGGTACGGTTTACGGTTTCAGCTCCGGTCGTTATCGCACGGATGCCGATGTCATAGACGGACTGGCCCAGCCGATGAAATTGTTAGGCGTTTATTTCGTCATCGCCTTCTTTGCGGCACAAATGTTCGCCTGTTTCGAATATTCGCACTTAGACAAATGCCTCGCCATTATGGGGGCCAATCTGCTCTCTTCTGTCGAGTTTGGCAATTTGCCTACCCTTGTTCTGTTTATCCTGTTCAGTGCCATGATAAACCTCATCATGGTATCCGCCACCTCCAAATGGACATTTATGGCTTTCATCTTTGTTCCTATATTTGCCAAAATGGGAGTTACGCCCGATGTGGTGCAATGTGCTTTCCGCATCGGAGACAGTGCCACCAACGCCATTACTCCCTTTTTATTTTATATGCCCTTAGTATTGACTTATATGCAGCAATACGATAAGCAATCCTCTTATCTCTCTCTTTTGAGGTATACATGGCGGTATTCTGTCTACATATTGATAAGCTGGACTTTGTTGTTTATTCTGTGGTATTTAACAGGCTTACCATTAGGTTTATAGCCTTTTCCCGGACAAATGGATACAAAAAAAGTATAGAAATGTTTTTGATATTTCACAAAAAGCATTACCTTTGCACCGCAATTAAGGATGGTTCCGTAGCTCAGCTGGATAGAGCAACGCCCTTCTAAGGCGTGGGTCAAGCGTTCGAATCGCTTCGGAATCACTATTAACATCCGGTAACAGTTAAACGTTACCGGATTTTTCTTTTAAATAGCTGATATTAAACGTTTTACTTTCGCCCCGTTTAACTTTTAATAACCTGCCTGTGTAGGCATATTTGTAGGCATATTCCCTCTACAGGCATAAAATAGGCATATAAAAATGACGGCAATAAGAGTTGTAAGACAAGGCAAAAAAGGCAAAACCGACCGGCTCCCCCTGTATGTGGAATTTTATATCAACCGTGAGAAAATAAGGATCGCGGTGAGGTTAAGTGTCACGTCCAAAGAATGGGACGAGCAAAACGAAGTGATAAAAGGCCGGGACAAAGAAAGTAAAGACAAAAATCTAATCATCTCAAACATCCGGTCACGTGTAAGCGACATATTTGTCCGTGCCCGTCTTAAAAATGAGACGCTTACAAAAGAAAGTTTCTTCCGCCAGTATAACAATCCTTCAGATTTTGGTACCTTCTTTGATTTTGCACGGGTTTACCTCAAACAAATTAGCAAAACTATTTCTTTCGGTACCTGGAAACATCACGTTTCTATCATCAAGAAATTAGAGACATTCGCCCCCGGCCTTGTGTTTTCAGAAATTACCCACGAATTTCTCCTGTCCTTCTTTGCATATCTCCGCAAAATAGGTAACAAGGATTCTACGGCATGGCGTAACATGGCTACTATCAAAATATATGTAGGTGCCGCCATACGCGGCGGTTATATGGAACAGGACCCGTTCGCGGCCATAAAGATACGCCGTCCCAAAAGCGAAGTCGTATATCTGACGGAAGAAGAACTGCTTCGTCTGACTGCCTTGTACCGGTCCGGTCGCCTGGAAGAATGTACCCAGAACGTACTCCGTTTTTTTCTGTTTCTCTGTTTTACCTCTTTGCATATAGGCGATGCAAAAGCACTGCAAATAAACCAGTTCATAGGGAATGAACTACACTACACACGAGGTAAGACCAAAATACCGGTAACTGTACCCTTATCGGACCCGGCACGTTATATTTATGAATATTACCGGGCCGGACGTACAAAAGGCAATCTGTTTATGAACCTTCCCACGGATCAGGATATAAACCGGGTATTGAAAACAATAGCCGGTAAAGTCGGAATAACAAAGGATATCAGTTCAAAAACCGGGCGGCATACATTTGCTACCCTGTATTATAAGAAAACACATGATATCGTAACGCTATCCCACCTTTTGGGACATAGTTCTATAACTATGACAATGGTTTACGCACATGCTCTGGAAGATGAACGCGAAGCGGGAATACACGCCTTTGATGATATGTTATAACTAAAAAAGTGAAGGGGAAACGTGTTTCCCGCTTCCCCCTTTCGCTTTTCTACTCCAACGTATAAACACTCCAGTCTATCGCCTTTTTAAGTTCCCAGCCTTCCTTTTGTGTCTCCTGTATATGTTTCACGGCACCGGTGTAAAATTCCTGTAGTTGCTGCATGCTTGCAAACTCGTAAAACGTCGGATTGTCTTCTTCCCCGAGCTTGAAAGTAACAGGAAGGTTTTCCCCGCCTGTTTGCAAGGCAAGATCGTACGCCGTCTTATAATTTATCTGGTTCTCCATGGAAAGCCAGACTTTCAGGCCGTTCCATACGTACCCGCTCTCGATCGTGTCGGTTATCTGCCGGTTATACCATTCATTAATAACCGCCTTGATTTCTACCAGTGCGGGCAAGTGATCGAACGTCTCTTCCATGTAACTACGTTGCACTCCTTCGGGTGTCCCTGTTTCCTGGTAATCCCACGTAATACGCCAGATTCCCCGGCGGCGGTTGGTACATCTTACCGGTTCCGCCTTGTTGTCTGCATAAATTCGTATCATTTCAAGTAAAGTGTATAATTATCAATCCTTTTTCGCTTACTTCACCTTCGCAATGCGCTTCAAAAGGCAGTTCCCCGTCCCTTTCCGCTGATTCACAAATAAAAAGGGTTTCCTCCAGGCTGGTAAAATATTTCCTCTCCTTGCCGTCGAGTTCCAGTTTTATAACAGTCCGGGGTCCGTTTTTCGTCTGAACGTCCTTTTCATAATCAAGTACGATCACATCCTTGTTCATCAGCTCCGGCGACTTAATCCTTGCTCCGGTAAATCTTTTCCGTCCGTCTTTAGGCTTATACTTGTAGCCCAAATCTTTTAATTTTTTCATTTTCTTTCCTGTTAGTTTATAAAATAAGTTCTTGCAATCAGCATGTTTTGTAAGCCCGTAAAATGAAGCGGTTAACTCCTGCCTACGTTTCTTGCTTTTAACCTTGTGCATCTTGCGGGCGAACTTTTGTTTGTTACGCTTCCTTAACCGCACATGATCCGGGCGGGTTACATATCCCAGAAAGTCGATACCTTCGGTAATCGGGAAAACGGTATCATTACTTTTAATCTCCAGGCGGGCTTTACGGGCCTGTTCATGAATGATATCCCTAACCTTCCAAAGGTATTTCTTACTACCGGAAAGCACCAGACCGTCGTCACAATACCGGTAATAGTGTGCTACCGCCTCCTGATCCTTTAACCGGTGATCCAAGTAAATGGATAGAAGCAAATTACAAAGCCCCTGTGATGATCTTAGCCCAATACTCACGCCTTTAGGCATCATACGAATGCACTCTTCCAGGATTCCGATCAGTATTTTATCCTTGAACATCTTTTTCACTGCATCCAGCAAAACGTCCTGGTCTACACTTTCATAGAATTTCGTTATATCAAACTGATAAGCGAACAGGGTTCCTTCGGGATCATCCTTTATATCTTTAACGATATACTGTAAAAGGTCATGCGTTCCCCTGTTTTTAATGGATGCGGAAGTAGTCCGGATAAAACGTACTTTCAAATGCCGGTCCACCACATTCATAACGGCGTTAAGAACGATCCTGTCTTCCAGGGAAACCGATTGTACGATCCTTACTTTCGGCCCGTCGTCTACGGTCATTTCCCGATATCCTCCGAGCTTGAACCGTCCACTCTTTATCCGCTGCCTGATCCTCTCTACTGCCTTCGGGACATCCGCCAGTATTCTACGCCCGGCAAAGCTGCGCTTTCGTCTTCTTTTGCGCAATACCGTTTTTATGGCGTCCTCTATATTGGAGTCCTCGACAATCTCTTCTATAATATTATCTTCTCTCCACATGATAATTAAATTAGCCTTCAATTCCCCGGGCCGGGCTTCTTCGAAAAAAGTTCCTACCAAACCCCATTGCCCTGCGCTTTATTTTTCCCCTTTCCAGCCGTAAACGGCTGCTGTTGGCGAGGCTCATTCCTCTTGGCTCCACATCGGGGACACGTCCCCACCGTTGTACGCCAATTTTTAAGGCTTATGCGCTTTTTCTTTATTCTAATTGTTTGCAAGCCGAACGCCGATGTTCGCATTCGTGTTCGATGAATCGTTATTCGCGTTCGCATACGAAACACCGCCTAACGCGTTCGCGTTGTTGTTCGACCGATACACCACACGAGTGTATATGAGGAAATCCGCCTTTGTACTTTTCGGAAGTACCGGCGCCCGTCTTACTTTCCGGACGCCCGCGCTACCCGCACAACGTTTTACGTTGCTGTTTTTTCTCTTAATCTGCCTGATTTATGGCTTTAAAGGCCGCGACGCTGCCCGCCCAGCGTATTATGCCCCTGAAGGCAAGCCGAACACCGATGCTCGCATACGTGCTCGATGAATCGTAACCCGCGTACGCACACGAAACACCGCCTAACGCGGACGCGTTGCTGACCGACCGAAACACCACACGAGAAAGACCGGTACCCACATAGAACCTATCGAACCAATGTGAGGAAGTGGAACCGCCTTCTTTAGCTGCAATCAAATCCATATACCGGCCCCAAACCATGTGGGTAGGATAAATATCCGCATTATAAACAGTAATTCCCTGTACAACGCGTTCCGTTCCGTCCGGCATGGTAATAAACCACCTTCCGTCCGCTGCTGTCTTGTTTACCGTGACATACTGCAACCATTCCGCCTTGTTTCCCTGGAAATTTTCATATCCCAGTACATTGACGGACTGATAATTTACACCGTCCCGGTAAGCACCTTCCGCCTGTGGATTGGAACCGCCCTTTTCTTTATAATAAGAAACCGTATCACGTATTCCCAACGCATTTGTAAGGCCTGTCACTTTCTGGTAATTGTTTGTTCCATATCCGCAAACTCCCTGCGAATCGGTATTACCGTATTTAAAGAAATGCAGATTACCCACATCCTTGTGCATCTCCCAGTCGAACAGCTGGAAACCTTTGCCCCGGTTCTGGGCGTATTTGACTGCCTGGCTCTGTGAAATAGTTCCTACACTTGAAACACCACTGACAGAACGCAGCACATCATCAATCAGATAGGCTTCATAAACACCGCCCAAGCATTCCGTATGCTCTACCCAGTCCGGCTCGATCGCTTCCACACTTTCCGATGTCGTGAGTAAAACGAAATCGAAGGCCGCCGAATTAAGGAAAGTAAAGGCCAGTTTCGTAGCCCCTACAGGAACGGCACAAAACAGATACATACCATTGATAAAACCGTTCGCATTTGAAACGCTGATCCGACTTACTATTTTCCCGGCATCATCTATAAATACAGCACCGTAAAGAGTAGAAGCAAAACCGGGAAAACGAACCTGCTTGTAATCCCGGACGTCCACCAGGGCGAACGATCCGGATTCGTATTCATTCTTCGCCTCTTCAATGGTTGTGTAATCCGTATTCTTACGAATCCCGATCCCTTCCGTCACATCCAGTTCCTCGCGGGTAAATCTTACACTGGTGTACCCTGCTGCTGCCGGCGCATCCTCATTGCTTGAAATAAAACCGTAAAGGCACTGATTCAGCACGTCCGTTACTCCCTTGTACCAGTAATGAGGCTCATATATGTAAACTTCACCTTCCGATCCGGTTAATACTGCATCCGTGGCGTTCTCCACGCTGTCACTATCCGCGTATTTATTTCGGTTCTCATCATGAAGCGGATAACAGGTCATTTCACCCTCCGCCGTCTTTTTAGCCAGAATACAACGTCTTTTCGACAACACTTCCAATATATGGGAAGACGGGGTAAATTCAGTATTATAGTCATATCCGGTAGAGTTATCCAGATTCGTAATCTTTTCCCCGTCTCCTACCGTCTGATCTATTTTTATACCGACAAACTGCGGCTGAATGATATTCAGTTCCGGGAAATGTGCACAGGTGGCGGCGTACTCTTCATCCGACATGGACTGGGTGAGCCGGTACGTACCTACCAGGCGGCACGTCTGCACGTTTCCCCCGTCTTCATCAACGCCGCCCATTGTCATAAGCCTGCGAAGCAAATTACCGTTCCCGTCCATATCTATACCGGTAATTCGTAGATAGCTGGTCGCGCTGCATTGCTGTAACAACGTGTTCCAGTCGATCAGGCTACAGTTATCAATCACAAGGCGCGTGATATTTGCCGTGCCTTCCAGCTGCAGCCCAGCATTGGTTAGTTTGTTCAGGTACCGGAGTTCCAGCGTCTGCAAAGTTGCGGGAAGGACGCAAACGGCCAGAGGCGCACCGCCGGCGAATGTCACACCGGTAAGGGATGTATCACCGGCCAGGAAGGTCTCAAGTTTAGCATTGCTTGAAAGGTCCATACCGGTAAAGGAAGAGGATTTAAGCCCGGATATGTCGAGTTTTCGAAGATTACGGCAATTACCCACCAGAAGGGCGTTAAGTGTCGTTTGTCCGGCCTCACAACTAATATTCAGATCACGCAAGGCCGTACAGTTATTCAGGTTCAATGTGCCGACAATGGCGTGGCTTACATCCGTCAGATCAAGCCCGCGAATACGGCTTGCACCGTAGAAATATTGCGGATCGTTTACAATCAAATCCGTGTCCATTGTCAGTTCCACCACACTACCGGCCATTTCTGCAAGTACCGCGCTTTGGTGCGGTGTTCCGGACGTGTACCCGTACCCGTAATAATACCGTTCGGAGGCCGTAATCCGAATTTTCCGGTTATCACTGCCGAATTTATACCCGAAATAAGCCGCGAAGCTGTCACGGCGGTAAGTACCGGCCACGTACTGACTGTCCAAAAGGGCGAAACGGTTCTGAATGGTATAAGTACGGTGTGCGTAACGGCTGCCCTGCAAGGCATACAGATAATTATAATAACTGGTTCCGCTGCTGGTTGTCACCCCTTCGGTAAGCGGAAGGATATATTTATACTCCGAATCCTTGTTATAAATCCGCTCGCACCAGTTACCCATTTGCTCCTCGTTAAATACTTGCAGGACATATTCAAGGCTCATATTACTACGCAAGGTTTCTGCCACTTCACGCAATTTGTCCGGACAAGATCGTACCAGTTCCCATAAAACGGAATCATGGCCGGCAAAAGCATAACTACCGATACTATCGTCAAAACTTGCGTGGGTAATGGTATATTCGTATTTCAGTACCGAATCATTACGCACACCGAACAAAGTGTCCATATCGTAAGGAAGGAAATACCAGATCAGAGAGTCCCAAGTTGCCAGCATCATATTTTTTGCCCGGTTATCCACGGCCATAAAGTAATCGGTAATCAGATACCATGCAAACGGGCTGTCATTACCGAAATACTGGTTATATTCCGCCAGAAACTTAGCAGAATTACCTTTACATGAATCTATCCAGTTCCAAAGCCTTGTAACTGCCGCCTTATCGTCTTCGTGTGCATCCGCCCAGGTAGTGTCCGCCTTGAAACGAAATTCCAGCGCATCATCAAAAGAAGACATGTCGGTAGTTCCGAACAAGCAGAGGGCCTCGGAGTTATTCAAGAACTCCAGGCAGATACATTTGTTACGCTGCCCGTTCAGGGAGGCTTCGTCGTTGAATCCTTCAATTCCTTCAAAACCGTAAATAATCGCGCTTTCCGATTTCTCATTATTGAAATTGTATTTTCCCAGATAAGTATTCGCACCGGTGCCGTCGTTGTCATAAAACAGGTCCATAGGGAAACCGTCTACACCTATACGTACATCATATTCCCCCTTATATGCAGCCTGCGGCGGTGTCAGCCACCCGCACTTCTTCCAGATGTCATTCACAATACGCACCGCACCGGTATTATGTGTACCGGAAGAATCGGAAAAGTCCGCTTTCAAACAGAATATACTGATCGGCCGTGCTCCCGGTTTGAAACTGTATTCAAGAGACGGCACATCCACACCGTTAACTTCCAGCGTGGTACCGTATTTCTCCAAGCGCAAGAAATAAAGACGGTAATTCTTACGCGGATAAGTGGTGGATGATGTACCTTGTATTCTTAGACCGACATTCCTTGCTACAAAGTCATACTCCTTACCGTACGGGCTATAAAAATAGATATCGACCGGGACCTCGAATTTCTTGTTATTGGTGGCGTTGACAAGGTTCACATCGCCGACAATTCGCATAACCGCCTTTCCTTGGGCGCGTAGCTTGTCTATGTCGATATCCGTACCGTTGTCCCCCGTAACATCGTTCTTTTCAAATAACAGGACCATTTCATCCGATGTAGTCCGGTCTACCATATAATTGTTTAATTCTTCATCATCCGTAAGAGCACGGTTATAAATACGGAAATTCCTGATTTCCACATCCGCCGTATCACTGAACAAACGGATGTTCACCGGCTGTGCCTGCAGCAGTCCTTCGGTAGCTCCGTACTGCACCGCCCCGCAACGGATTCCGTTCACATAAAGTTCCAGCAACCGTTTGCCGGCCTTGGCCCCGACAATAAAGGCTATTTTCAGGTTCATATCACTTGCAAACTTCGTACTTACTTCCGTACCGCCGGAAACACGCATAAGGGCCTGCTCCGTTGTCATCTGGAAACCGATATCGCCGGCCATACAGTCCAGTATCACCCCCTGCCGATCCGTTACCGACGAACAAAGAATTTCCATTTCATAGGTAGCCCCGGTAGTGGTTGCATCCGTGGAGAAAGGCTGGTACCCGATTTCAATCTTCGCGCCTCCTGTAAGTTTCAGGGCGTCGCCCGTCCAGCCGTTGCTGTTCCAGTCGAAACCTGCAAACGTTGTGTGTATGTCGCCATAATCCCAGGCTCCCGGATCGGATTCACTGTTACTCCGACCGGCTGCCGAAAGTTTCAATACAAGCCCGGCAGTAGTTTCCTGCAAATCGATGCCACTTTCTCTCACGTCGATATAAAACGGGTATTCCGTGGCTCCCGTCTTAAATTTCATACAGATTTCGCCCTGCTGCGTGAAACGGTTGGTATATGTCTGCGTAGTACGGGCCACACTGACAGACTGCGTTTGCACCCCGTCCCGGTAAACGTCCACTTTGGCCGGCGTCGCGGCGGGATCATAAGCCACAAAATCAAATTTCACCTGTTCGTACTGCCCCGCTTCCAGGCGCGGAACAAGATGATCCTCCAGAAAAATACGGCCGTCCGGAAAACTCATCATTGTGCCGATAAACGGTGCCGATCCTCCGGATTTCAGGATGTCGATGTAGATACTTTCGGATTTTAACACGAGATCGGCGGAAGCCTCCATTTCGGCAACCATTTGAACGGTATTCCGGCCGGTTACAAGCGAAGAAGGGGACAAACTGAAACTGCCGTTTGTCGTTCCCGATCTTGTAATGGTGTGCGCGTTCTGTTGCCGGCCGTTCAGATAAAGCGTGACGACCTTTGTTCCGGAACCGCTCACGGCATAAGGGATATTAATCGTGTCGGCCAGGGTATAACCGCCTGCGGCTATGGCCCCGGCCAGATTGTAAGAGCTGGTAAGGGAAAGGCTGACAACCTTCACGGATGTAAACGCCTGCCGGGTTTGTTTCTTGCCGGTAGTCGGATCAGTAGTGGTTGCCACTACGTAAATATCCGTGTTTCCCACAAGCAAGTAACTTGAAAGGTCCAGTTCGTAACTACCTTTAGAAACATCGCTGACTGTTTGGGAATACATGGTAGTCGTTCCGCGCCTGATCGTAACGGTGATATCTGCCTTTTGCCCGGTGGATTCCCCTTTTTCGTCCCCCGTGGTGTACTGGTGATCGTACGTATAAGTAAGACGGGCGTTTCCGCCTTCCTTGATGATCGCATTATCTACAGCCGCATTTAATACAATTTTAGTAGCCACCGTTTCGCCGGAACCTCCACCAGAACCGGCCGGGATATCCACAGCGGTAATTTCCGCGCCGCTTTTGTTCTGGAAAGACAGGCGGACGGACGTTTCATCCTCGCTTACCTCCGCATTCACATTAAACAACGTGGAAGCGTCCACCTCGTTAAAACGGGCGGTTACAACCTTGTTTTCTACCGGATTGGTGGAATCTAAGGACAAAGTTTCGTCCACTTCCAGGATATCCACGTTTACATTCACATTACCGGTAGCGTCCGGCGTCTGCTTCTCGCCGTTTACCGTTACACTCTTTACCGTTCCTTTGCCGCCGAACTCTTCCCAGCTCGCCTCCTGATCCCAGACAGCCGGGTCGGTTCCGGTAAATTGCCACGTCTCCCATTTGCCGAGTGATGTTTCAAAGGTGATAACACGCCCCCGGCCGCGCCACTTCTCCGGTACCGCGGCAATGGCGGAAGCAAGAGTATAGAAACCTTCCGTTAGTGGCATGTTACCGGTTACGTTATAGGTATTTCCGCCGGCCGAACCGCCGCTGCCGAAATCCTCCCACTTTTCGGCATTCTCAAAATCTGTGTCCGGATTGCCTCTAAATTGCTTCGTCACCCAGCCGTCGGCAGTAAGGAAAGAAAGGATTACACCGTTTTTCCGGACATTGTTAATCTTTCCCGCCGTTTTCAATGCTGCAAATACCCCCGACAGATCACTATAAACGGTACCAGCGTTCAAAAGGTTGTTCACGTTGGTAAAAGTTGAAACCTGGAGTCCGGCCGTCTGCTGCAACTCCTGTTTTATTTTGTCACGGTCTACCTGCAATGTGCTTATGTCATCGGAACAACTGGTTATATCCTGGGACAAACTTTTCAGTTTTCCCCAAAGGGAACCGTCTTCACTCTCCGAACTGTCTTCGCTGCCGATACGGGCGTTGATATCGGCCAGCAATGCGGCAAGCGAATCACTGTCTTTAAGCCCGTTTAAGAAATTAAGAATCTCGTTAAAGTTGTCGATTGCCTGCGAAGCGTTGTTACCGACAAGTCGGTCGATACGTAAAGAAACGGCGTCTATAGCCTTCTGTAATGCTGCATCGGCGGCAATGCGGGCGGCTTCCTCCGCCTCGACTTCCTTACCCTGGGAAACCAGTTTCAGGTGTTCGTTCAAGAAGTCAAGAACCGCCGCCACCATTTGGTTAGTAACGCTTTCTGCGTCCTCTGCGGTTTCAATGACTATAATAAGATCATCGATATACTCCTGTGTTGCCATATAGATACATTAATTAAATTGTTTACTAAATTCTTTGGAATGAACCTTCGGTTTCCGGTAGCCGCTTTCCGTAATTTCTCCCGTCCAGTTGGACTCTTTGTCGGCAAACGTGAGTTTTAACGTCACGTTCTGCGGTGCGTCCGGACGGACACGGTAAGAAAACTCTTCCGCCGAAGGAATTACTTTTATCTCTTCCCGACCGTAACCGGACAGGTAGACATCATCAGAGGAAAGCAGATCAAGAAGAAAACGTATTTCCTGCGGGCGTTTGAATCCCGTCTTAATCGTTACGGCTTCCTGTATCTCCGTCCGTATGCGATCCGAATAATAATCATCGGTAATTTCATCGTAACGCCGGAAAACAACGTCTTCGTCTTCATCCATGCCGGGAGTTACGCTCGCTTCGCCTTCCAGGGAAAACACTTCGTAAACCCCGTAACTGTTCAGGAACCGGAGCCGGTAACGCTCGCGGACCGTCGGGCTTTGCTCGATCCCGATCCGGAGAGCGAACGTTTCACCGCTATACACGTCAAAAAGGTTGGCCAGTACCCCGTAATCGGTAAAGAATTTAAGTCGTACGGCCTCCAGATTCAAGGCGTAAAAATTACCCACCGTACCTGGTATAGAAAAGCTTTGCCCGGTAAGAAGTTCCATTATTTTCAGTTCGTGTCCCGGATAGATGAAACAAAGCGGGTAAAGTTCCGTCTCGCGCATCATTATACGCCAGTCGTTGCTCCGCGTAGTAAAAAAGAAATTGCAGGATTCATTCAAGAACTTCAAAGAAAATATATCAGTCCCCATATTTCGAAGACGTTTAAACTCCTTCTTGGAAATTCCCCCTTTCCAGGCGGTAAAAGATAGGTTATCCTCTTCCTCTCCCTCATTTACCACATGTATAGTTACTTCTGCCGACAAACCGGAAACGGCAAGTATATGATCCGTGTTATCCGGTAAAATCCGTGCGCCTGTTATTCCGGTTTCGACAATCTCGGCTATATTAACACGAAATTCCCCGATTCCGTTTCCTTTGAAGATTTCTTCATTATTCATCCTGATACTGTATGTAGCCATAGAACAGGATGATACAGACAAAAAAATAGGATTACGTGTAAAAGCGTTTCCCGTCGGATATATATTCACCTTTAAAGCTTCGTCGCTGGCGCTCATTGTATTGCTATTTTAGTTACGATAAAACTGCCTGTTAACTCATTTTGCATCTCCAGAGAGGATATAAAGCGATCCCTGGCAGCCGAAGGATTTACCATAAACTTATAAAAGTCCGTAAGTCGGCCCGAATGGTTTTCCCTCCAGAGATTATAAAGCTCCGTTACTTGTGACGTGGACGGAGCAAGTATGATATTATTCTGCTTTTCCATGGTGCAAAAGTTGGGGTTATGAAAGGAAGAATAAAGGACGGGATTAACCGGAATATACAACAGAGACAAAAGTGTCCGTATATTCAAACTCGGATTCATACGTAACATCCCGATATATATCGGGATCATGAATAGTACTTCCAGAGTAGTAGATACTTATTATTGCTGTTGCTTTACATTTATAGTTTCTTTGCAATATAGTTCCCGCTTCCTGGGGGTAATTTTCAACCAGATATTTATCATCGTTACGGGTTGTATATCCGTCAAGCGAGTAAGTTATTGATTTCATTTCGCTTACAGCCGTCGGCCTTTTGTTCCATTCGTCCCTTGCCTGTTGTAAAATCCTGTACTTTTCATTTTCTTTTGCAACTTCTATATTGGAACTTCTAAATTCCCATGTAAAAAGCCTGGAACCAAAGGCAGGAGTTTCCTGCTCCTTATTCAAATCGTACGGACCAATGAGACGAAGCGTTCTTAATATCAGATCAACGGATACAATCTTATTTGCCGGAAGAGAATAAGAAAGCCCGTCAAAAAGTAGATATTGTCCTCGAAGTATTATCGGTGTTAGTATATCCACACTCGTAAGCCGGTGAACCGGTATCAAGGCGTTTGCTTCTATCTTATTGAATGAATGTCTTAATATAGCGTCGTATTTCCTCCAGAAATTAAAAAACAAACCATTATCATATTGAAAAAATAACGATATTGTATGCTTGCTTCCGTCTTTTAATATAACCTCTTCGGCATCAGAGGTGTAAGGTAATACAGAACCGAAAGGATATTTACTATTTTGGGAAGAAGTAAACGCAAACACGAAGGATAACGGCGTTTCTACCTTCTCCGAGTCTTCATCGTTATTATTAGAGGAAGTTTTAAGATACGTGTAACGGTGCACATAATCGGCCAAATATTGAGGGGAAAGAATGTCATTCGGGGCAAAATCCATTGGAACGCATTCGTCGTCGCTGGTTAATTCGTTATCTTCGATATTGTCGGTCTTCCGATCCCAGGAAAAGAAACTTGATGAAGAATAAGTAAGGCGGTTATTATCTTCATCCCATTTAAACCACCGGCCCGTTGTTTCCTCATAATTAAGGTGTATCACCCTTTTAGATACATCAACTTTAGTTAATCTTGCGACTTTCTGATCCTTTAAATAATCTTCAAAACGTTCAACAGAAGGAGCCGCCCCGGTAAAGGAAGTTTTAGCCGATAACTTCATTTGTCGGGCTGTTTCATAAGTTATTAAAGGTTCATCCGTCAAACTACAGGATAAATCAATGTCCGGAACATCATCCACAATATCCCGGATCAATCTTAACGTGGCTGTTTTCGTATCGGAAGAAACATTATAAACCAGTCCGAAACGCACATGTAGGGCGTTTAAAAAGTCCTCTACCGTGCAATCCGGCATCAAATCGGCATAAGAAAGTTTCCCTTTAACACAACAGTCGGCCGCATTATTCAATATTACCAGGTTAGAAAGTTCCTTGTTCGTCTTAAAAGGATTTTCGGTTATGGTATATCCAAATTCGGAAAAAACAAGTTCCAGTACACGCCATACATATAAAAAAGCCGTTACGCCGTAACCTTCCGGAAGTGTTACTGCAGTCGGAGTACCATTTACTAAAAAAGTTTCTGTTCTTGCTTGATAACGTAAGCGATATACTTTACTTCCTTCTGATACAGGTGTGATATAGTTCAAGTATTTAGGGTAAAACTGATTATCTTTCGAATCGTTACCGGTCATAATCTGAAATACGGCATAATCAGTCTGATAACCTCCTAAAACTTGTTGCAAATGTGCGCAAAGAGAATTAACGCTGCTATACTCCTTCACAGGTAACGTAATAGCATTTAATTTTTTTGCTTTCCATGCGCTGTAGGCTTCCGAATTGTCAAAGCCGATGTTAAGGGTAATACCTTCTTTTTTACCGGCGGAAACAATATTTATCTTCCCGGTACGTTTATATGCTCCGTCCAATACTGTACATGCCTGATCTTCATTCATCGGCTTTATACCCATGTCCAGACGGTGAGCAAAACCGGTTATTTTAGCATTGTTGCCGGTACATGGAACCGTAACCGGTACGGTTTGCGATCCCCGGTCGTTCATGACAGGGGATTTTTCATCAATCTGTACGGTAAAGTCACCCCCTAAATCCAGATAACCTTTGTTCGTCTTAATTTTTAGCATAATGATTACTTATTTTCCGCGTGTAAAGGTGTCGCGGGCGTTATCTATAGTTTCTTTGGCCTTCTCCAAATCCTGATAAACGATATAGGCCTTTATCAATTTGATAGCCTCACAGGAGGCGCGAAGTTCCTTTGCCGCTTCCAGGAACTCCCGGTAGGAAGAATCCCCCGCAGAAGAGGTAACGTAACCGCCTTCCGCATATTCACCCGGATTCTGTGGCAACGGGTTCGCATTGGTACGCTGCCGCCTGATCGCTTCGATAGTGCTAACAGCGTCGATTACTTTAGGATTATTCATTTCCGGCTGTGGTACCACATATTCCCCCTTATGAACTACGCCGGCCACTTCATAGCGTCCACCCGGACCGGTGTAACCACCTTCCGAATATCCACCACCGGAAGAACCGGAAACAACACGTTCGGCCGTGGCGGTCTTGCTGCCGGTAGTGTTTTTCAGGGACATGTTTTTAATTCTGTCCCGTTCTGCTTTGGCCGATGCAAGCTGGGCCACACCAGTAGCCGCAAGCATTGCTGCAGCAACGGTTCCGGCGATCGGTCCTAAGTCCGCGTACGCCTTCATAATCGAAACGGCTGTATCTGCTATGATCTGGGAACACTTGATAGCAAAGTTTACATCCGCATACTTCTTTTGAATCTCCAGTTTCTTATTTTCCTTCTCTTCTTCCAGAGCGGCAGTATCTTCCCCGTTGTTTTCGGCTTCTTGTATGAGAACATCGTATTTTGCTTCCACCTGGTCGATTTCGGCCTGCTGAATAGCTTCCACCATGGAAGAGGAAAGGCCGGAATAATAGTCAAAGTATTTTTTAGCGTTATTCATCTGCATTTGCAGTTTTTTACGCTGGTATGTCTTTTCGTCTATTAATTCCTGATCGTGCAGATTCTTTAACAGGGCCAGTTCATTCTGGTATTCCTGCGCCCATGATACGCCGATCTGGGATTGAATCTGGTATAAACTATTCTGGTATTCAAATTCAAGCTGGCTAATTTCCTGCTGTTTCTGTTTCTCCAAACCAACGGTAGAAATTCCCGCCTGTCTCGCTATCTCAATTATAGCATTATAAGTCGTTTCTACATCCTGAACCTGCTTCCGGTGTATTTCCTGCATACCGGTTATTCCTACCGGAACGGAAGTTATTTCACGTACTTTTTGAGCAATGGCCGCCCGGTCACGTAATAGTTGCATCTCGGTTTCACGTACGGCGTCGGCCGCTTCCGTAACGGTATCTATACGCTTTTGTCTGCTGGTGATCTCCAGGGCGTTTACATCATCCAGATAGGTACGGTTTATCTCCAGAAGTTCCGCCGTATGTGCCTGTTCAACTTCCAGCATATAGGCGTCGGCTGCTTCCTGCGTTATACTCTGGTTTAATACCGCTTTTTCCATAGTGTCCTTCTGGACATTGTAATAGGCGGTTTCAATCTTTATCCGTTCGTCCCGTTTCTCCTGTACCTGTTTTATACGGGCGTCTTCCTGCTTACCAGTTTCCGTAAAAATAGCAGCCTGGGCTTCCGTTTCGAGCTTGTGGATTTCATCGAGTAACTTCTTCTTTTTGGCCGGGGTCTTTGCTTCCAGCTTCTGGAGTGCGTCGATACGTTCCCGGTAATAGCGAAGATTTTCCGCTGTCCCTTCGAGAATGTACTGGGCTTCCGTCTTATTTTCCTTCTCCCGGTTCTGTTTGATTAGAAGCATACGTTTTTCGTGCTCGATCTCCAGAGGTTTTAATGTGGCGCCCGTTTCTGTATTTTTATACTCTCCGGCTTCCGCTTTCTTTTTGACTTTACCTAATTCATTCAAACGTTTTATTTCGGTGTCGATACGTTCTATTTCCTTGTTCTTCTTGGCGATATTCGCTTCGCTGTCTTCTGCCCATTGCTCCTGAACCTTTTTCTTTTCCGCTTCCAGTTTCTTTATGAGGGATGTTTCAGTATTTATATTTTCTTTATTGGTCCCGGTTAATGAAGTGGCCGTCGCTTCTGTTTTTAATATATCATTATTAATCTGGGCGATAGCTGATTCTATACCGGCCAAATCCTTCTGTGTTGTCTGTAGGGCTTTCAACTGGTTAGCCTCTTTTTCCGTACCAAATAAACGGCTTATTTTAGCGGTAAGACTGTTCCGGTTATATCCTGACAGTGTATTTTGCTGGCGAGTGTCCCAGTAAGCGTCGCTTTGCTCTGATTCCTGGCTTTCAAGGTTCCTTTTTTTCTTATACAATTCTTCCAGTTCCTCCTGATAAGCCTTCAACTTGATTTGTTTTTCCAAGGAAACCAGATATTGATCTATAGCCTCTTTATTGTTATTAATGAGCCTGCCTTCTTCATTCAATTCCGCATTATAATCCGGTATCAGTTCTTTTAATTCCGCAAGCCTTTGCTTACGGGTGTAGTTGGAAAGATTTTCGTCATTGATAGCAGCTACAAGAGTTTTTATTCTTGCTTCCTGGCTGGAATATTCTTCATTCACTTTCTTTACGACTTCCTGGTGGGCCTTCATCGCCGCCGAAGCCTGTTCCGTCTTCTTTGCAAGCTGGTAGATAGCAACACCGGCTGCCACGAGTAACGCGAGCAGGGCCGTATATGGATTCTTCAAAAGTTCGATCCTCATTAACCGAAGTGCAGCGGTACATCTGGTAGTATTCTTGTGTAATAGTGCCTGGGCTGCCGCATAAGTCAGAGTAGCCGCCCGGCTGATATAAAGCTGTACGGCGTGCGCTTTCTCTGTAACGACCGAAGCAAGGGTCGCCGCTTTAAAACGGGCGTGCCACATGGTAGCGATTTTCAGTCCACCATAGTAAGAAACCAAATAAGCCGTGACGGTATAAGTGACAACACCCCATTTATTAAACATGTCGATCATACCTCCCACACCTTCCACCATAAGCGTAGCAAGGTCTATTAAATCCCGGAGAATACCCTTTGATTCATAGAAACGTAAAACTACTCCTTCAATAGTTGAACTTAGCCGGTTTAATGCACCCTGAACGTTATCACCCATTTCTTCGGACATAGCGTTAAAATCGTCTTCCGCATCTGTTACCGCGTCGCAAAGTGCCAGCACGGTATCGGTACCGTTAAGGAAAGTATTAAACGCTGCAACGGAACGTTTATCGGTCAGTTCAAGGGCCTTGTTCAAGTCTATTCCTTCGCTGTTTAATTTTTTAAGCCCTTTTACCAGATCATCCAGGTTATTAACCGGACCACCGAGAGCAAGCGCGAGTTTGCCGCTACTGTCAGCCAGATTAAGCAAAATATTACGTGTTGCCGTTGCTGCTGATGAAGCATCGAAACCGCTGTTTGCCAAAGCTCCCAAAAGGGCGGTCGTTTCCTCGATTGTGAATCCGAAAGAATTAGCAACCGGGCCGACGGTAGACATTGCACTATTCAGATATTCAAAATTCAAGGCCGAAGACGTTGTACCTATTGCCATGGTAGAAAGTGCCCGTTCCGTATCTTCCGCATCAAGATTGAAAATACGCAATGTTGCACCGGCAAGCGTAGCAGCCGAGGCAAGATCCGTGTCCACCGCCTTAGCGAATTTCAGCACGGAAGGCGTCATCGCTTTAATATCCTCCTTGAAAAATCCCAGCTTGGCAAGCTCTATCTGAAGTGCCGTTACTTGTGCGGCCGTATAAGAAGTAGTGGCACCCAGCCGGCGCGCTTCATCCGTTAAATCTTTGATACTCTTTTTCGTGGTTCCCAGGATAGCCGCCAAAGTACTATTTTTCTTCTCAAACTCTATAATAGTACTGATCGCATCCCTTAGCCCCCCGACAATCTGCCCGGTTATCATTGCGCCAATAGTGACAAACACACCAGCCAGAACCGTTTTTATCTTATTCAGGGAAAGAAGGGAACCGCCGAAACCTTCCGCCTTTTTCGTGGCCTGCCCGTACGCCTTTTCAACTTCTTTCAGTTCCTTCTCCAGGGCGGCATACTTTTCCGGTTGCAAGGATTTCACCGTATCGCGAAGCTCTTTCCGCAAGGCGTTTGCTTTCCTTGCCAGCTGGTTGGCACTCATGGTGGTTTTATCCAGCCGTTTCTCACATTCGGCAATCTTCTTGTTATTCTCGCCGATCGTCTTATTATTTTCTTTCAGTTGATTATCAAGCCTTTTCCATTGTTTACCGCCAGCTTTCCCGGTGGCGATAAGTTCGGTCATAGATTTTTTTATCTCCTTATTGCTATCCCGGAGCTCCTTGTTCTTTTCTGAAAGATTATGTATTTCCTTTTGCGCATCGGAGGCGTTCAGGGTTAACACCCATTCGATATAGTCAGGTTTTAATTTTGCCATAAGAGTAAATTTTATAAGGCAAAATTATCCTGGTATAAAGTGGCGGAAAAGGACATAAAAAAAGCCCGTAGAACCATTCTACAGGCTTATTATACTAAGAAGAAAGTATTTTATCTCTTAAATGTAAAATCCGAAGGATCAAAATATCCTTTATCCTTAATTGTTACCCGATCGAGCATCCGGCAAACGTACCAGGTTAAAGGTACTGATATAAGAGGCGTCACGATAAAGGAAAGAAAGGCAAAAGCAAGCCACCCGAATAAAGTAGTCGGTTTATGCTTACATCCAACGAAAAAAGCTATTATCAGGAAAAAGCCGATCAGAAATAAAATATCTTCGTATGTCATACAATCATCATTAGTTCCTTACCGATATCTTTAATAGTATTTACTATTAGGGCCTCCCTTTCTTGTGAGGGCTTTTTTATTCCACTTATGTATTGAGACATAAGGCTTTGACTTATTCCCATACGTCGAGCCACCGCAGAAGCATTTAATTCCGGGTGAGAAATAAAAATCCGATATAAGAAAGTTTCTTCCTTCTTATCTTGAATAGCCAAACAATCATCCATAAGGTCCAAAATTATGCAGCTATACCAATTTCGTATAAAAACTCCGGTGCAAGGTCTGCACCGTTGGCCCATTCAATAGTGGCACGGGTTAAACCATATTGAACAAATTTTTCCTTATCCAATAATTCCCCGAAAACCTCACCTGTAAGATAAGGTTCCAAATTCACGATCTTTTTATTCCCGTCACTGAAAGTAACAAGAAGCTCGTAATTCCTAATATAATCCACATCTATAACTCGTAACATAAGCTGTTTATTTTAAAGGTTCTATTTTATCTATTTTTTCCCCTTTTTGGGCCTTCTCCCAGAGAGAAAGTATTTCTGCTTCATGCAAATTAATCCATTCATTAACCTTTGCGATAACTTTAGCTGGAGCCTGACCGTCCACAATCCGGTCCAATACGCTAATAGAACATTCATAATCAGCATAAGTAAAATGAATATGCGGCGGATTATGATCTTTCCAATAGAGGAATATAATAATACCGAAGAATCTACAAATTTCAGGCATAAACTTTGTTTTATTGGTTACTGATACAAAGATAGGTAATAAAATCATTACCTGCAAATATTTAGGTATTAATTTTATTACCTATTTTAGCGAACTGGCAAACATTTCTTTTACCCTTTCCCTTACATAATCCTGGTATTCATATTTAACCTTCCCGAGTGTGTCATGATATAGAATCCCGTATATCTGCCGGTTATAAATCTGGTAATTACCGTGTTTCTTCATATCCAGGAAGCGGGTATATAATGGAAGGTTAGAACGGGCGATTACCCCTTCGCCGTCCGGAATAACCGAATAACTCGGCTTCTGTAGTGCGGCCATTAATGCACCGGACCGCCCTTGTATGATCTCCCCGGTTCCCTGTACTTTCTTACGTTCACGGCCTTTCTGGTATATCCGCTTGGTAGCGATATCCAATTGGGCTTGAAATATGTCCTGTATTCCACGCCCGATCCGGTCGGTAAAAAAATCCGTTTTAAAATTCTCGGCCATTCAGTTATTCATTTTTTGAGAATCCGGAAATAATGTGTCTTTCCCCGGATTCATCCTTAACAGTTTCATTTTTCTTGTTTGAGTCATATTTATATTTCCAATAGGTACACAACGCATCATTTACACCTATTGTAATAATACCTACTATGACAGTTAACCAGAACCACGCAAAAGCATCCATTAGCATCTTGTTTTAAATGAGAAAGCCAGGCTCCACCCTGCAAACGTCCTGTAAAAGCCGGATTCCGGAAGAGTGGAAAGGCTGGTTAAATCCAGTTCCTTAGTGACAGGGCAACCAGTGGCAGAATCTTCTATCAGCATTTGTTTGATACGCTCCATAACCGGCTGCACCTCTTCGATAGTCTCATAAGCCCCTTTTCGTTGGGGATCGTATTTGCTCATAAGGAAAATAACGCATAAATTATTTTCTCTCACATTGTCAGCCGAAAGGCTGGCACCCGTTCCCGACGGGATCAGAATAAAGAGCACCGGACATTCTTCTTTAGATAGTCCCTGTATCGTCTTACTCATTTCCTCGTCAATGGTAACGGGCAGCACCTTCTTTATTTCAGGAACACGTTTTTGCACGCCTTCCCAGTATTCGCGGTAAACCTTTATATCTATCATATCGTCAATCCCTGATAACGTTTCGCCTCCCATTCACGGCGGGTGACAAGCCCCGGAAGAATCTTACCACCCCCGTATATCCATTTTTTAAACTCCGTCGGTATGGAGGGACCGTACGCATCCGCTCTGATCTTCTTATAAAGCGTTGATTTCTTGAATTTTCCGATACCTACATTAAAGCAAAAGCTTACTACTGCGTCAAACTGGTACTGCCCCAGATTAAGGGGAAGCGCGTTCACCTGGTTTTCTACTGCCCTGATATCCGATTCAAAGAAGGCGTCGGCCTGGGCCTCGGTTATAACATCACCCGGTTTTACGCCGGTCGTGTGACCGTAACCGATCGTACATACTCCCGCGGCACATACATACGCTTTCAGGCGTAACCCCTCGAATTTCTTGATCTTGTTTTTTGTTCCTGTTGTCGTTCTCATTTTTTGTTACGTTTTTGGTGCAAATACTCAAACTTACATTTATACAGATAAAGCAATACATCCCAAAAGGGCGTATCGTCCACCTCTTTTTTATTACCGAATACACCGGAAGCCGCCACCTCAAAGACTATCCCGGTCCAGCCGGTTTTATCGTCCGCCTTCCGGTCCTCGGATGCCAGCTTCTGAAACAATATCCGAAAGTCGATAGCTTCACCACCGATATAAACCGGTCCGGAAAGAACCATTTCCCAAACGGCGGAAAAGAAGTTTACCGCATGAATGGCAAGCAAGGAAGGAACGGCCGGTGTCTTCTCCGGGTCCTTATACCGGTAAAGCTTTAACGTGATATCCTGGAAGATTTCATTTATAGCCGGATCGTCTTTTTCTGCCGCCGCCTGCTTGCTTTGCTGCAACAAATCCAGGCAATCACAAAAGTTACCAAAAGTAAGACCGTTCAGCATGTCACCGACGCCATGCCAGCCCCCGAAATCCTGCATCAGGTTACGACCGGTTTTCAGAATGGGCGTAACGATCCGCTCGCCCTCCTTACCGGTTGTATAAGAGAAAAAGCCGTCCAGCTTTTCCAGTTGGCCGTCCAGCTCCCGGATGATCTCACGCTGGTACATGGTGTAATCCGCTTTCATGCCCAGAAGGAAAGAAAGCCATTTTACGCGGAACTGTCCGGGGCTGATCGTACCTCGGTTCATCAGTACCGACAATATAAGAAACTGTTGGTACTGCTCACTGCTGACTTCATCCAGGCAGGAAGGAACCTCCGCCGTCTTACTATTATATGTAAACTTCTCCATGTCCGGACATTAAAAGGTTATTCCTTTGGATTGTACGGTAACACCCGGTATATAGTAATCCACCATTTCCGACTGCGCATCCAGTTCCCTGATGATATCCTGCAATACATCCAGGTAAGCCGCCGCGTCCTGCTCCAGACTGTTAGCAACCGATTGCCGGGCCTCTTTTTCCGCCCGCAATTTATCCCGTACGGTTGTACTCTGTTGTACCTGTACGATTCCAGTGGGCAGAACTTCCACCGGTAAACGTTCAACGGCCTTTTTTATGGTGAGAAGTGCAAGCGGGCGGCGTACATACTCCAGCAATTTCTCTGTTAAAACGGTATCGCCTTCAATCAGTTTGTTATAACGGTTCCGGGTGATAACAGGTATTATCTGCCCGTCCTGGACTTCCCGAATCATAGGAATAAGCACCAGAAAAAGCCGGTGACTTCCGATATTGTAATATTCATCGAACGTTTCTTTATTCTGAATAAGAAGCCGGTTTATAGCCTTTTTCTTAATGCCGTTCATCCAGAAATCAAACTTTTCGCAATCCAGTAGCTCTACTAACGCGTCTACGGCTTCATAAGCCAGGTTCCGGATATTCTCTTCATCCTTGAACTCCTGTAAGGCAGTCATGCCCGTTTCATTCTCTCCAAGATGTTTGCCACGTCCGGCCGTTCCGTGTTGTGCGTCCAAAGTGGGAATAACCTTTAACCAGGTAAACATCGCCACCGCCTGCTGCATCAGCCGCAAAGTTTCCGCCATGCCGTCCGATTCCGTGCCGTCCGCATGATCTTCACGGTAATACTTATCTACCGCGTCTATAGGTTCCGCCCCGATGATAGCCTGTAAATCCCGAATACCCAGCGGTAAGATAGGTTCCCACTTGGTAAAATCAAGATCATTATCGATCAATCCCAGAACACGGACTATTTCACCGGCACCGTCACCGCCTTTATTAAATAACTTCGTCATTTGCTCGGTCTCTTTTTAGTGTATATGGTTTCCAATTATCAAAATCTTTCGTGAAATTGTTTATTTCATCGTAGAACTCCTTATAAAAGCGGGCCAGCCCGGTATCTATCGTTATACAGGTCTGCTCCGTACGCGGATTGGTGTTTATATTGGCCGAGCTTTCTATTACAAAATCAAAAGCGTTACCAAAACCGGCCATTACTTTAGCATGGTTACGGAAAATACAGACACGTGATCCGAAACGTTCCGCCACCTTCTTTAGGTATAAATAAACATCCGCGTAGGAACCTTGAAAGATTTCACCTACATAAAAATCCGCGCGCCCTATGTCTTTTCTCTCCAGCCATTTCTCCACCTCCTTAACATCGGTAATTGCCATACACCAGGTAGAAATTAGAACATATTCCACCGGTTGTTGCTTCACGATCACACGAAGATAAGTAAGGCTATCAACGTCCCCATGACTGATACAGTGATAAGACGCCCCTTTCTCAAAATGCCAGGGCAAACACTCTTCCAGGTGCAGCTCCGATTTTATCCGCCGGTCAAAATGAACGTTTTTCGTCCGGCGGGCCTTTATATGCTTGTCCGGGATGTTATCGGCCCGGTCCTCTTCCGGTTGCCGGTCGCTTACCGGTTCTTCCGGCACATCTTCCGTTTTCGGTGTAAAAAACAGACTACGCATTTTCTTTCATACGGTTAGAGGGTGAAACGTTCTGTTCCGCTTCCACTATGGTACGATAAAGCCCCACTTTCGTAGTAGTACCCGGAAAATTGGCATTAATATACTGCTGTAACGGCTTACAAAGGATCATGTCCGGAATCGCCGTTTCGGAAGCGTTGTACACTTTCAGGCTGTATAATTTCTCCGATCCGGAAGAAAGTTTGTTTTCTATAATCAGATTTGAAAGTACCGGATCAAGACCGAAGCCGGAAGTGGCGGCCGCGTCCGCCTTGTTGGATATCTTAATTTGGGCGTCCACATAATCCTTGATCTTCTTATCCAGCGGCTCAACCGTCCAGCCCTCAAAATTATTCGCTTCCGGATTCCAGAATTTGGTCGTGTGCATGTATTTCCCGGCGTTCTGCCTTCCTGTAATGTTGGAGGCGAATTTCTCCATAGCTTCGTCCTTAAAATCTTCCAGCATTTGGGCCGTGTATTTCTCACCCGTACGGTCGCAAACCTGTTTAATACGCGCTTCCGCACGGTCCCAGTAAGACTGCGGCGATTCGATGTGCAAGGAAATAGCCGAAGCATTTTCGTTATAGGCGATAAGGATAGCGGCCAGACCGCCGGCAAGTTCCAGCCAGTCAAGCGCACCCAGAAAACGCGGTGTACTCATGAAATCCTTGCAAAAGGAATAGATATTATAGTACTTGACGGAAACCGGATATTTGAACGGGTGGGCCGGATCAAAGACCGGGTAACGGTAAGTATAAGCCGGATCAGGATAAGGAAAGTCGCCCACAAGTACTTCCTGCGGTTCATCCTCGCCCTCGGGCGGATATACCAGGCGGGCTTTCTGGTAGGGAATGTGTTCCAGCCGTACCAAACGCCCGGGATTGCCCACACGCGGCGCACGGTTCCGGACAAACTTTATAAAAAAGCCCTGCATGTGTGTTAAGTCTACGAGTGAGCGGTGAAGAACCGTCGTGTAATCCCACGACTCCAGATCGGCGGTTATTTCCGGATCGAGTTTCCAACGCCGGTAAAAACGGTTATTCTCTTCGTCGATCGCATCCTCATACAGCCGCGGGCCTTCTCCCCACTGCAAACCGGCTATTTTGCCCATAATGCCTTCACCGGCGTAGAATTTATCCAGTAAGCGCATGACCTCGCCCGGCATGTCGTTATTGTCACCCATGGGAACGATAAAGGTACCGTTTACGCTGATCTTACGTGAAAAAAAGGCACCCCGCCGGTTCAACTGGATGCTGGAGGGCTCCCAACCTTTACCGCGGCCACCGATAGAAAAGGAGATCAGCCCCTTATCACTGCCGGTATCTATAATTCCAAAGTTGCCACTTCGTCTTATTTCCATACTCTTAAATCGTTATTCTTTTCCCGTTGAACTCCATTACCAGGCATTCCCAGCAATTCAGCGGCCGACCCGTTGTGGTGTCCGTCAGGAATAGTTTATAGCTTGAATTTTCGATGCTTTCATCCGCCGCCTTTTTCCTCAAACGGGCGGCCGTGAGTATTACCATGTCGCCGCCGTCCCGTGTCTGCCGATTCCATTTCCGGAACTTGATAGAAAAGGTTCCTCCGGAAATGGTAATCCGCTTCATCTGTTCTACCGCTACATAAAGGTTTATTTTTTCCATAGCCGGCGGATAAAACTTTTAATCCTGCCCCAGTTATCATGGACCAGACAAAAGGATAGAAAGAGAAACATGAATTTTAGGAACGTCCATAAGCTACACCCGTTTGTAACCTTTTCTTTTTCCTGGCTTTGTTGCTTAACGTCGGATTTACGGGTAACGACTGTTTCCGCTTTACTGGTAGTTTCCTTATGATCCTGGAAGGAGCTGCTTTGATTCTTTCCAGTTCTTTTTTCAGTTTTTCGGTTGCTGAAATCAATTTCTTTAATTCTTCCGAGGCTGTCATAGTTGATTCGGATATGCGTGCTATCTTCCCGGTGAACGTGAAGTGTGTGTTTGTCATTGCTTGAATCTCTTCGCGCAAGTACGATAACTCCGCCAGTAGTAGTTTGTTTTTCTTCTCCAATTGCTTCTGTAACCGTCTCTCGTATAACAGAGCGAGAAGAACGACAACCGTAAAAACAAGCTGCAAAACAAATAAAAATAAGTAAGTGTATGATTCCATGTTTCATGTTTATTAAGTCGTTAATTATTAGTAGTATCAAAAGTGATTGATTTACGGTTCAGGCAATTTTTCACCCCGCAAAGGAATGGTTTCATTATATCCATTACACGGGCGTTCTGCCTGATATCTTTTTCCATTTCGTTACATTTCTGTTGGAGTTCCCGGTATTGGTTCTCTACATCGTCGATCCGCTGTTTCAATTCCTTACGGTCATTCTTCATGTCTTCGATCAGTTCCTGGTAAACCTCCTGTACTGACTTCATGGCGTCAGCTTCCGCCTGTTTACGGGTATATCGGAGGGTAAATAACCATGTCAGGCCCCCCGTACAAAGAGCCGTAATAATCGCTGTAATTATCGTTTCCGTCATATTGATAGAGTTGAAAATTTTACATTATAATCCGGACGATACATACATGCGTCAAATAACCCGCCACGATCCCGGCTATGTCCGCCAGAATATCTTTCCAGTCCCATTTATTACAGGGTGACATTTCATCCCCGTATTCCTTACCCAGTGAAGCACCCAGGGCAAAGGGAACACCATAATCACCCAACAGGGCACATATAGCGTAATTAATTCCGAAATGCTTCCATTTGTCCGTTCCTATTTTCATAACTTGAATAATTGGTTACTGCAAAGGTGGGAAGAACGGACACGGACGAAAAGGACATAAAAAAGAGTGCCGGGAACCACCCCGGCACAAACAAACCCTAACCTGGGACTTAAACCCAACGGCTGCCTTTTCAGCCGGTATGCTAAATTATTAATATTAAGGATTAGACAACTTTTCGATGTCTTTTTTCATCATACGTAAAGTTCTGATTCTTTCTACTATTTTTTCAGCTGAAAGAGGTTCGCCCCCTTCATCGGTCAAATCGTCGATAGTTTCCTCTATTACCCGTATGTAACAAGCGGAAACCGGTTCTGTCTTAATTTGCCACTGCTTCAATATTTCGGCACTTTCATCTGTGATATGTGCGCCGTTTACTTCTATGTCTTTCATAACAAATCTTTCTTTAAACGTTCTTAATCGGTGTAGTCTCTAAGGTAGTGAAATCAATTATTCCGGCCTGCCGGTATATCCCGAGGGCGACTTTTCTAAAGCGTTCATAATTACGTCTGTCAATGGGCGATAACTGCCACCTCTTCATGTCTTTCATCAAATCCGGTATATTATTGGCACTATTATACATACAGTTGTTTTTACCGTACTCGTGATGAAGTGATACAGACTGAAAATCACCGGAGAAAACAACCAACCGCAAACGTTCAAGTTCAAGGAAAGCAAACTCATTGTTAACCTTCTCCACCTTATAGGCTCTTAATTCAATGGAAGGCGTGCCGTATTCACGTCTAACGAAAAATAGGATATCAGGATTATTTGTATTCATTTGGCACCTCCTTTTAAGTCTTCTAATTTAATATGTGAAATACTTGTTATACTTTCCAGTACCCCGTCGCATACACTTTTAACCCTTAATCCGCGGGAACCGTCTTTCTTGGGTAAATTCAGGTGATAATACGGGCGATTCCTCCAGAATGTAATCCGGAAAATCCAGCCACGAACTTTAAAAGTAGCATTGCTTATTTTATAATCAATCTGTATCAGATCACCCGGTTTAAATTTACTTTCTTGTAGAAACATTTCCTGTATTTCTTCCTTTTCCTTCTTTATTTCCTCAATCCTTTTATCATTGTTTTGTAATTGGGTAAGTAACACTTGCTGATATTCAGTATATATCATTCGGCACCTCCTTTCTTTTCTATTTGGGGACGCTCTGAAAACCTATATATTCTTTTAACCCGGTAAATAAAAAAATAGGCTACAGGCTTGTCACAGCCGTTATTATGTGTTTTAGTGTCCTGGTCTATATGAATAAACCCGCTACCGGAAGATATCTTCAGCGGCATTGTTTTAGGGTATTTCTCGTTCACTTCCTTCACCTTTGCTTCCAGTTCTGTTTTAAAAGCATCAAAGGAAATTTCATCAGGGCAAAGCGTATTACCAAACTGGCTTGCAAATTCTGCCATTTCAGCACATTTTCGATTCTGTGGCTTATACTCGTTAAGCTCTATAAAATAAGATGTCATTTTCGGCCTCCTTTCCTCGCTTTCTTGGCACGACACACACATATAGCTGCACCAATGACAGCTGGTGGATAGATAAAAGTAAGACAGAAACAAGCGATAGCAGATAAGTAATAAGCCCCAGAAGTTGAACAAACAGTACATTCCTGTTTCGGTTCCTGAAAATAACGATGTTGGATCGTGTTTACGTCCGTGCTACCAGTACGGAACGAGGGCACGTAACTTGTGCCGGATTGAAATTCTTTTTTCATTAGTGAATGGTTTTGACTATTAAAAAAATGAGAAAGGCGGTCACCGTTTCCCCATGTTCGTCAAAACCACTCACTGTTAACCGTCCGAAGAGTCGGGGTAATAGTAATAGGGGAAAGGCAACCGCCTAATATTTCTAAAATAGATAAATATCGAGCATAAAAAAAGCCCGTTGTTTTTTCGAGCCAATAACCGGGACTCGTCGGCTCACATTAACATGTGAGTAGTTTTGACAGTGGCAAATGTCGGCATTAAAATCTGAACAAAAAAAAAAAAACGTTAATAAAAGTTTATCGGAAAAAGAAAATTTATCGACTCTATAATTCGTTACTTCGTAACAAAAACGCCCGCCAGAATTGGCGAGCGTTAATCTATTCTTATGGTTCATATCTCTTTTGAGTTTCACCCTCTTCATCACTTTCCTTTTTCATATTTCGCATAAATAAAGGAACTTTCTTTTCAACCTCTTCATTTTTATTCTCTTTATCTTCCATGGCCGCTTTCTCCATGTCTTCAAAATCTTTCTGTGTTATAATACCTTCGCGTATTTCATCATCAGAAACTATATCTTTACTTAATAACCAATGATATACATTTTGATTCGTGCTCTCATTTGTAACAACATACGCTTGCTCAAATTTCCACCGAAATTTTGCTAAATAATTCATGGCGTCTACCATAGAATTAAATTCAATTTTTTTTCCGGAATCATCTACCATAAACGTTTTGTATTTTCCGAAATAAGATGTTTTTTGTCCGAAGTCTATTTGTATTTTGACTTTAGAACTCAAAACTTTCCCGGTACCTACAATTTCACAAAACGTTTTTCGAGTTTCTTGTGCTGTAGCTGCTACTACTAAAACAGCCAACACGATAGTTAATAATAATTGCTTCATATCAGTAACTTAAAATTAGTGTGTACTTTCGTGTGTACCACCCGTAAGTTCTGACGGTTATATATGCAGTGTAATTTTGACGGTTGCAAAAATACTTAAATATGTACATTTATAAAGAATATTATCCCCAAAAACGAAAGGCAACCGCCCCAAAATACACGGTAATTCACCCAAAAACGGGTAAAAAACGAGTAAAAACGCATAAAAAACGCGCTTTTTCGCGTAAAATTTTGGTCTAAATGCAGATAAATGACTGAAAAACAGTCAAAAACCGGAGAAATTTTCAAAAACTAAAAAAATGACACCTTCCGAAGACCGAGCCGCTCAGAAGTCGGAAAGCAGTTGCCCTCCCCCTAAAAGGTGAAATATGACCTCTGGGGAGGGGTACCCGTAACCTGGTAACACAAAAAAACGCCGGAAAACCGATTTTCCAGCGTTACAAGGCAATTACCTTTTATGCCTGTTCTCTATCCATTGATCCACAAACGAGTCGGCCTGCAGCGTCCGCTTACCTCGTACTAAAGCTATCCAGCCGGGGCGCATCAGTAAGTATTTGAAAGCGTCGGAGAAGTTGGTGGATAACATCGGTAGTTTTTTCGGTGCCAGCTTTTCGGACTTCTTCACTTTGAACACTACTTTAGAGTTACCCCGGTATTTGATTTCAGCCTTTGCCTTTTCTACGGAACTAACCATTTCTTTACAGTTCACCGCATCAACCAACAGGATAGGCAGGTTATTGTTGGTACCGCCCATAATCTCCTGCATGAAGTCGTATTCCGCATCCTGCCGGATAACTGCCTGTTTACGGCTCTTTAGGTTTACGATCCAGCCGGTACGGTTCCCGCTGCCGTCTTTTTCTATGGCGTCTTTGATCTTACCCGCGTAATCCTCCTTCTGTTTCTCAAAGTTATTACCTGCACGGTCATAGTACAAATCCAGTTCTTTGTATTCGTGGTTCTGGAAGAAGGTGAGGAACTGGTCGGCGATCTCCCGGAACCAGCCCGGCGGTATCTCAAAAAAGTTCTTATGTACCCGGTAATAAGCACCGTCCGCCTGACCGATCACCAAAGAAAGCATATTACCGAAGTCCATACCGCCTTCAATCGTTTTATCATGGTGCAGGTACCGGAGTTCCCGCGAACTGTAAGCGGCTTCCCCGGAAGCGGTACCGTTATAATACTTATGTCCTTCACCAAACAACACATAGAAACGTAAATCCCTGCGAAGACCGGGACGCATACCCACCACCGACTTTTTAAATTCGTGAAGCTCCAGCGTACCATTATACAACCGCTTTAAATACTCTATCGTAAGTATCTCAACATTAGCGAATGAAGAAGCGTTAAGAAAGAACGTTTGTCCTTTTCTCAACTTCAATAAAGCCCGGTCGTAATATTCAATATCCCGTTTCAAACGTTTCAGCTTCAAGGGGGAAGGCTTATTTTTTCTTTCTTCTTTTAATAGAGAAATTACCAGATCATTACGCATACTTGCCGCCTGTACTATTTTAATGATCCGTTCCGGGTCCATTTGCTTGACATACCGGAAAAACCAGTCGTACTCGTTTTCGTCGATATCCGGCATATCGGTAGTAATGGTTATCCCCAGGAACAAATGGGAATGTCCGTAAGTGATCGCATCACCGCGAAGAATAGGCATAGCGCGGTTTACTTTCATTTCCTTGTCGTACTTCGCTTCATCATAAAACAGATGTATTACAGACTTTCCGGCAAGCAGTGAAGGGTTATCCAGTGATCCCATAAAAATAACGCATCCGTTCCAGAAGCTGTAAACATGCTTGTAATCATCTACAATAACCGAACATTTACGCCGCCAGGATTCAGGCGGGCGGGTATCTTTTACATAGTGTACCCCTTCGATCAGGCCCATAAGCTGCCAGCCCTTCTGAACGGCCGGCATTATATTATCTTCCAGGTTACTGTAGGTATTGGCAACAAAAGCGAACGCACCGCCGGGCATTTCTTCCACGCAACGGGCGGAACGCCTGGCTTGTATAACGGTCGATTTGGCCATACCGCGCCCGTCAACAGATACAAGGATAGTAGTATCGATCCAGTCCGTCAGAACCTGGATTATATGGCCGTATTTGATTTCCACATCATCGGCGTTACTCACCTTCGTTATCTTCCCCGAACTCTTTGATATCATACAACATACGTTTTTTCAGGTCAAAAGCTTTAATACGCGCGTCCTCTTTTATATTATCACGTACAATAACAGGAATTTCCGGGATCGCGTCGATAAACTCTTCCAGTTCCTTACGGTCGATTTCAGGAACACCCAGATCCTTACGGCTGGTAGTATAAATAACCGTGCTTTTCTGTGAAAGCAGTTCCTCCGGTATTTCGGTCTGTTGGTCCTTATAACATCCGCGAAGTTCCGCCGCCAGTTTCAGAAGGTTCTTAGCCTCCTTTACATTACCCATAAGAAAGACGGTATTCGCCCAATTTTCGGCCTTTTCCGCATACAGGTTGGCGAAAGCCTGCGGGCGTACGTTATCCTGTGTATAAAAGAAATTGAGACTGTCGGCGTACACCTGGCGGGCCATCCAGTCCGAAAGGCCGTAAGGCTCCGACTTTAAAAGGCGGATGATACCGGCCTTTGTCACCAACTTGCCATTTATACGCATACGGGCACGAAGGCCCCGTACCATTTCCATAAGGCTGTAATATTCCCTTTCATCGGGCGCGAGGGCTTCCAGCGTACCGGTAGAAAGAATCCTTTGAATCTGGTTGATATCCACCTTGTCAAAGTCTATTCGTGAGGGCTTAATTAAATTCGTCGTCATCCATTTGTTCGATTAAACGTTCAAAAGTATGTCTTTTCCGTACGGCCTCCAGCTGTTTTATAGCTTCCACGTTTCCGCCTTCCGCCGCTTCATGGAGTTTTATTTCAGGGGCGGCACGTGCTACCAGAATCCCTTCCCGGATCAGGAAGTTAACGGAAGTTCCTACCGTTTCCGCATCCCGGACAAAAAGCCTGGCATCCTCCAGAGAAAGCCCCAGGGAAACGGCTATGTCTTTCGGCGAATACCCTAAAGAAGACAAACGCCGTACATCCTCTTTTTGCTGCGCATCCAGGTAAATACTATCCACCACCGTTAAATCGTTCATACGCATCTTTTATTCGTTTCTGTGCCGTGAAATAATAAATTTCGTCCTGTTCCATTAAAACAAAGTTCCGGCCGCTTTCAATGGATGCCACGGCCGTAGTACCGGAACCGCCGAAAGTGTCCAGGATCAGATCGCCCGGCTTTGTACTGTCTTCAATCAGTTTACGGATCAACGCCACCGGTTTTTGCGTGGGATGAACCTTTTCACCTTCTACCAGTTTGGCACCGGACGCAAAAGAACGGATATTATCTATTATGTTTGTGGCACCAATAGAAACACCCTTTCCACAATGAAACAAAATAAGTTCATGTATAAAGGCGTAATGATTACCCGGCCCCGATTGTTTATTCCAAACGAGCATGTTTGACGCGCCTAAATACAAGTCAAACAACGGATAATAAAAAGCATATCCGAGCCAGTCCGTAAAAAAATACACGCAAGCACCGGGTTTCTTCACCCGGTTAAACTCCTGAAACAAATCCCGGTAAAAGGGTTTACAGATAGACAAATCTTTAAAACTGCCTTTCTGCCCGTTATGTGTCATTCCCAGGAAATAAGGCGGATCGGTTATTATACAATCTACAGAATTGTCCGGAACACGTTTCAACGCCTCCAGGCAATCCTCGTTATAAATTTGGTTTGTTATCATTGGAAAGTTGTTTAAGCCGGCTTTCTTCTTTTTCTATCCGGAGGGTTAATGTCTTGAGCTGGTGCCCCAGCTCCGAGCGGTCGCAAGGGTGAGAAAAACGGCCCCGGTCCTTCATGATCCGCTGCCGTTTTCCTGTCAAAGTGGCAATAAGTTCAACTACTTTTTTTTTCGCGCCTCAATTTCTTCCTCTATGGCCTTTTGTGTAGTCTCCCACTTTTGGATCAGTGCAAGGGCACTCGCTTTCTTCTTCTCATCATCCCCGGCCTGTTCCAACTTCGCCTTGTTCTTTGAAAGGTTGGCACGGGCGTTATTCAATGCCTTTTGTATGTCGATATCCGAAAGGTTCTCGACACCCTTACGGACGGACAAACTTTTTACCTTCTCACATTTACCCAGAATCTTTCCGTTCTCCCGGTAATATTCCAGTTCGTCCCACATATCGCGGTTAGCGATGAAGTTTTCCACAACCGCCTGCGCTTCCTGTGCTGTAGAAAGTGAACTGACATCATCCGGCGTAGCCTCCAGACGGGCGAAAGCCTCCTTATACTTCCCGTATGCGGTGAACATGTCGGAAACAAGTATTTTCAGAATGTCGGGGCAATCCGAAGAGTTCAGGAAGGTAAATTTCTCGCGGAAACGTATCATTTTGGTTACGGTTTCCGGAGCCGCCTTGTATCGTTTCTCCGCCTCTTCCAGTTCCTCTTCCAGCTCTTCCACACGGTCGGCATTTTCATCCATGGAAAGAACCTTATCCCGGAAATCGGACGAAACGAGTTCTTCCACGCTGACACCGAAAGATTCGGCAAGTTCCAGCAACAAATCATCGCTGTATTTTACCGGCGTTTTGGGTGTTTCCTCCCGGACGGGTTCCATTTTTACCGCGGCCGGCTGTTTGGAGTTGCGCCGGATCGTCTTAAACTCACGTTCGGAAAGCCCGGCCAACTTCCGTAGTTCCTCTAAAAGAATGGCCTTCATCGTTTCCGTTTCTCCCTGCCGGCGGAATGACTTCTTTAACATACGGTTGATACCGTATTTCTCGTACAGTTCCACGCCCTGAATGAAGTTACGCGGACCGGCCAGATAGGTAATAATTTCCTGTTTCATACTATATAAAATTTGATGATACAAAGAAAAAAAAGGCAATTACCCCCAAAAAGGACAAAGGGTGGCCGGGCATGTGCTGCCGGTCACCCTTTGAATGATATGAAAGCCGTTTACTTACGCCTCATAACGGCTTTGTTCAATCCATTTCATAGCCTCCGAACCGTCGTTAAACGCCCGCAACGTCAGTTGGGAACCTTCGGAAGCGGTAAACGTCTTACCACCTTTCAGAAGGAAATTACCGCCCGTCTCCACTGTGGGCGCAACGCCCGAACATCCCATAAGGGTAATTACCGATCCATGACTTCCACCGGTAACACCGGCTATCTTAGCCGCACCTGCGGAAAGCTGGTACTGCCCGTCCGTCTGGTAATCTATATCCGTGGCACCGGCTTCCACTACGGCCACCGGTTCTTCCAGGGTGTCGGTACCCCGGTAAATGGCGATATCATCCCCCTTGCTGATCTGGGTGAAAGTAAGCTCGTTCGTATTCGATTCATTGGAACCGGTATAAGAAACGGATAATTTACACGGGTTACAGGGTGTTCCGATCAGATCGGCAGGCTTTCCGCTACAATAACGGAGCACAACGATACATTTCTTGGACAGCCAGTTTGTCTTAAACTCGCGAATTTCCTGTTCATTACCGGGATGATTGAACTTAACGGAAGGCGTATAACCTTCGGCGTCCGTTTCCCCGTCACTGTTGGAACTGATTTCAGCGGTACCGGGTGTCAGGTAAATACCAATCGCATAACGCCCCGCCTTCATTACGATGTCATCCTCAATAACCACGCCGGCCTCATTTCTTGGCGGAAAAGAAAGAATATCGTCAACGTCGTAAATTACGAGCTGATCCTTGGGCTGAATACCGTTACCGGGATTGCCGACCGGCCTTCTTACGCTTGCTTTTACGTATGTCATAACTTAATGATTTATAAGGTTATAAAATGGAAGGGATAAAGTACCCCTTCCGATTAATTTAGCCTCTTGCCACTTCGTAGAATTTACCGTCAGCGGCTTTCGCCAATTTGATGAACTTGCCTTCGGAAAGCGTTATAGCTTCGGTTAAAACAAAGTTTCCACCGCTGGCAATGGTAGAAGCATTTTCAGAACCGTTTCCGTAAATCGTGTAAACGATTCCGGCTTCTGCATCGGTAAAGTTAGTGATTGCCGTTGCTTTTGTATTTACACCGGTAACGAATACTTCACCGTCAAGCAAGGAAGGTGTCGTTTCATCCGGCGCAAACTGCAACGCATCGGAAGAAGCGTTTTCGCGACCAATCTCGATAAATTTACCGTCGGCACGTTTCATCAGTTTGATAACGTCCCCCTTACCGGGCTGCCAAGCATCGGAAAGAAGTTCAAAGTTTCCGCTTTTCTCGATCTTAACACCCTTATCCACGCTTCCGCATTTCAGGGAAATAACCGCACCTACCGGAGCGTCTTCAATATCGGTAATAGCAAATTCGGCTGTATTGGCTACGGTAACAATGGATGTATGAAGTTTGGCCGACGGGTTCTTGTCCTTGTCAGCATCCACGAAGTAAGACGCCGGGCGGTCATACTCATTACAGAAGATCATCTGGCGCGTATAGTCCATATCCTCTTTCTTGGTGTACTTGAATCCCACGGCAATAGCCCAGATACTTTCACGCCAGTTACTCCAGACTTTCAGGCTCCAGTCTTCCTGCTCCAGGTTGAAAGCCGTCATTTCACCCGGTTTGTCCTCGTAGGTTTTAATGTTGCCTTCAAACGTCCAGAAAATACGGTGGTGGTTGTCAGCATTGGGAACCGGGATAATCTTTACCGCCGGATATTCCTTCACATACATGATATTAGCCTTGTAATCCTGGTTCTGTCCGTAATGCAGTTCATTGTATTTATGATACAATACAATAAAGTGCGAAGGCATATAAAGTGCCAGGTTACCGCTGTCACGAAGAACCGCCGGGATCATGGAAGTACCCTTGTACACTTTTTCACCGATGTTTGCTTCGGTAATTTCCCCCAATTCGAACGGCTTGATCTGGTAAACGAGTTTTCCGTTATTGATATCGGTATGTCCGTTCACTTTCTTGTTCAGGAACTCATACAGTCCGTCAGCTGCAGCAAGTGCTTTGCCGGGTTCGTTCAGATTCGGGTCCTTACGGATTCCGTTAATACGGCGTTGTTCACGCTCGTTATGCAACTTCTTGGCGGTTTCGGCCAGGATATACTCGATAAAAGACCACTTGATAGGGTTTGAACCTTCCTTGTTCAAAGTGCCGATCCAGGTTTTCTCCAGGGCTTTTAAATTTTTGAAACGGTGTGCAAACATCACGTTGAACATGCGCAAGGTTTCATCGTCGAACTCGTAGGAACCTTTAGTCACCTTATCGAAGTCGGATTCCTCATTGCCGGCCTGTGAGAACTCACCCAGCCAGATATTAACCAGCGTAGCCAAATCCTGATAACCGGATTCAAGCGGGAAAATACTTTCAATGGAAGGAAGTTCCATTAAAAACGACTGCAAACGCTGCTGCCAGGGAATACGGTAAAAGGCCCCGAGGTCCTCCTTCAAACGGCTGTAGTCAATGGAACTTGCTTTCGGAAGAGCGATCATTTCAAAACCGGCAGCCTCCATTAACGCAGCTTTAGCGCGAAGGTTATACGGGCGGTCCTCCAGTGAGAACATTTCACCCTGCAAGCCCCCCAGCTGCTTTTCGTCCTGGAGATTGAATTTCCCTTTACCGTCCGCCTGGGCGTTGTGTTGTTTCCCTTTGCCCGGATCATCTTCCGCAGCGGCCGAAAGTTGAGCGATAATACCGGAAAGCTTTGTTATTTCGGCGTCCTTCTTGGCAATTAACGCGGTGTTGTTCCGGTTCTCGTCACGCTGTTGCGTCTGCAAGGCTTCAAGCTGTTCCTGCGCTTGTGTCAGACGTGCCGCAGTGTCACCCAACAAACCACGAAGGAAAGCGGTAGTTTTAGGTTCCTCGGTTTCCTCTCCCTGGTTCCCGTCTTCGGATTCGTCCTGGAAATCGTTTTCGAGGGACGCTTTAAAGTCCGTGAGGAATTTTTCGGTAAAACCGTAATTTTTCAGTTTTGCCACTTCCTCGACCGTGATAGAGTTTTTGTCCTCTACCTTGCTCCATTCCGACAGACCCAGCAGGGCCAGAATGTGAGCGGAAAAGCTCTTAAATTTCATATATACAAAATTTTGAAGTTAATACTATATGTTATACATCTCATTTACTTTTCTGACGGTGGCCTGTGCCAGTACCCACTTTACAGCGTCTTCCAGCGTACCGAACTGGTCTATATAACCGTTTGCTACGGCTACGTCGCCGGTGAATATCTGTCCCCGGAAAAGGGGAAGTTCCGGATCGTAGGCAATACCCAGATTCCGACTGATCGCATCGCAGAAAATGCGGTGCATGACGGCCAGACGTTGCTTTATAGGCTCTTCGTTGTTGTCATCTTCAATCGCGCGGGTTTCATAGTTTTTCAGATCGGCACTATCCGGATAGATTTCCCGGTAATCAATGCCCTGTTTCCTGAAATATTCCTTAAAGGATTGGTAAGTAAGCATGATCCCAACGGAACCAACTTCACACATAGGGGAAGCGATAAAGGTTCTACCGGCGGCGGTTCCCAGCCAGAAATGGGCACTCCCCATGGTACCGGCCACGTAGGTAGCTATAGGTTTGGAAGATTCGGCAATCATTTTAGCCGCCAGGTCCACATGTGCGACCATACCGCCCGGACCGTTGATCCAGAGTACCGCGCCGCAAATTTTAGGATTATCGAAAACATCCCGGAGCTGCTTTTCCAGGCGGTAAGTCTCCCAGGAATACAAAGTACCTTCCAGGATAATGACGGCCACACTGTCAGCCGGCAGGGTGTCATCGTCCAGTTCCCACCGGTTGGCAAGGTAAGGCGTAGTAGCGTAGGCGGTTATTTTATTATTGTCGAGCCGTTTTTCGATCGCATCCAGGTTGCCGGCTGCAACACACGGCACAAGTAAAGAAAGCAACCGGTAATAATCATTATCAGCGATTGCCCAAGGTGCTGTAAAAATCTCCTGTATTTTGTCCACGTTCTCTTTTTTCCGACAAAGAAAACGCCTATATTATAGGTAGAGAAGGACTGAAAGGAGCCTACAGAAACGCATCAACGCCCGGAGCCGTGCCGGACAGGGTACAATTATACAGCCCCCCGCCGATCTCAAAAGAAAAGGTAAGCGGGTAATCGGGAGAACCGGAAACACGGGTATTACCCGTTTCGTCAATATAAAGAGCGACGAAGGGTGTCGCTGTCAGGTTTTCCAGATAAAGCGTCTTATTTTGGGACACGTCGGCAAGTTTGAAGGTATGTTTTTTAGTATAGACGTCTTCGTTTTTGCTGTCACCTGGTTTTAAGGTTCCCGGTATGATCGTAAGAATATCAGGTTTTCCGATTGAGCGGATAACGACTTTCGAACGCACGACGCCAAAATGAATAATGTTGTAAACGGGAACCAGTTGCAGGCTATGGGCGGCGGATATTAACTTTCTTGGCATAATTACAGATATAAAGTATTGATAATCAAATATTCAGCATTTTTCGGACGTTTTTCAGCCAAAAACCGGACAAAAAAGGACAAACAGATACAGTTGGTAGGTAAAAAATAACTTGCTTTTTTACACTTTTTTTCGATTATAGGCCCTTTTCTTCTTACGCCTGAAACTGTCCCGCCACCGCTGGTAGTTTTTCAGCAACCCGTCTTCCTGAATGGAAGAGATATTATACTTTTTCAGGAAGGTAAAAACGGTTTCCTTAAATTCGATACCGTGCAGATGCTTGTTTTCGTCCATGAGTTCGTGAAGCTCGGCCCACATCAGGGCACGCAAACGCTTTTCAAGAATAGCGGTACCACGTACGGAAATGTAATTAAACTGTTCCGGAGACTTACCGCCGGCAAAATTGGCCTCCCGGCGGTCAGGCAGCATAAACTCCAGGTTCCCGCGGTCAGCCCGACAATTAACCGGCCGTTTCTCCATAAGATCGTAAATAGTCACATAGATATCGGACGAAGAAGGAAAACGGACAGTACCGACCGTTTCGTCGTAATATTTGCCCCGGACGTACTCGGCCAGGTAGGATTCAATCTGTATTCGGGTGGTAATCATAACAATAACATTCCTTTTTAAAGACAAAGATATCCCTTTATACGCTGTTGTTCTGACATTTACAGAAAAATGTAGGCTTTCGGCCGTCATTTTGATAAATATACTCCGGGAGAATAATTATAATGTGCCTTTCCTTGCCGCCACGCCTCCGACATTTTCTCCGCCAGGCTGTTCTAATATAATCCGGTACTAAATTTTTGTAATTTCGTAACCGGGCAACCTTTAAAGGTAAAATATTGTATCTTAGCAACTTAGTAACGTTACTAATTTCCGTTACAAAAAAATGGCAGGAAAACAGTTTGTAACCGGGCTTACCGGTAGAAGATAAAAAGGCCGGTGTTACAAACCGGAAAAATTCGTAACCGTTTTGTAACTGCAACTTCGTAACCTTTATTTCCTATTTATTTATTTGATTTTCAGACTTTTTTCTTTCAAGCAAACAAAGGTTACAAGGTTACTAAAATTTTGTATGAAATAGAGGTGGGGTATGGGGAGGGAAGACGGACAGGGCACCTTTGTTTCCCTACGAAAAGAGGGACCGACACTTTCGTATCTGGTCCCTCTTTTCGTAGTTTACCGGCTTCGGTTCGTCTTATACACGGTGTTTGCATCTGCTTAAAATCCATTTCTTTACGTCCGGGTCCACATGGCGGTGCACGACGGCCGTATAGTCTTCGTTAAATTCATACTCCAGGGAGTTGTTGCCTTCCAGGATAAAAACACAGGCCGTTTTGATGATCCATTCGAGCTGCTCGCCCGAATAGCGTTCCAGCACCAGGACGGTACCGGGTTTCATACGCTCCAGATAGCGGTAGACCTGTTCGGCGAATTTCTGGAACCTCTCGCCACTGTTCCAGAGCGCGGTAAACTCGGACATGCTGTTTAATTTCAAATGCGCGTTATTCATTCCTCCGGTCGTTCATCAGGTACAAACATGAGTGTCGGATCGCTCGTTCCCGTTTCACCACCGGCAGACGTTTCCGCCGTGCTACATGAGCGTAGATAGATCATGTCAGCGGCCTTGCCGTCGTTATCCTTGCGCACGATACGCCCCTGGGAGTTACAAAGGTCTTTCGGGTTGAGTTCGTCAATGTAGGGGCAAAGAGCTACAAAGCCTTTGAGGGCCTTTGTAAAACGCTGCATCGTAATTTTATTCACACCGGAAAAGCTTTTGTAATCGGCGAAGGCCTTTTCACGGACGATAAAGCTGTCCAGGTGCTCGCTGTCCGGAGAGAAATAAGAGTTCGCCCAGTCCTCGAAATTATTGCCCATATCGGCCTTGTATTTACGCCTGATAATGTTTTCCATGGGCGGAAGTAGTTTAACGGATTCCTCACAAAGAGAAAGATAAAAACGGCAGCACTGCAAGAAGAAATTTATATCGGCGTTCCACTCGTTTTCGGAATACGTCTTAGAAAACAAATCCTTACCGAAATCGTCCCGGATAGAACGCGTTTCCCGGTAGTCGTTATCTTCCGTACGTTGGTGGTAGTAGTCGGAGAATACCAGATACAGCAAACGGGCTTCCGTAGACGGATCAAAATCAATAGGTACGTAATTAGTTGTAAATCCCAGCTTGGCCGATTCCTCGAAAGGTATAGTAAATGACTGGTTATTTTTCGGGTTCACGGTCATATCTGACGTGATGATATCGTAAAACAGGCCCGTATTAAGATACCGGTCGCAATCATCCACCAGAATAAAGTCGGTATGCTGGTTCACCTGGTCGAACACGTGCGGGTTATCCATTAGTTTAGGATTACGGCCGGAAAGCTTGACGGTCTTCATAAAGTAGGAAAGGGCCTTGAACATGAATGATTTGCCCGAACGTCCGTTACATTCCCCGTCTTCACCGATCTTGTTATCCATGGCCTGCGGTGCCCAAGCACGGGAAGGGGATTTATACCGGTGCAACATATAACCGATAGTAAATATCTTATTGATAAGGTTCTTTTTCTGTTCGGCCACTTCTTCCGCCGTGAGGCCTTCTCCCTCGATATCGAATTTATGTTTTTCCCGGTAAGATTCCGCTTCTCCTACGCTCTTATCATCGAAATTATATTCCAGTTCCTTACGCCAGTAAACACGGCTCGAATTGATTACATAACCGAAAAAGTTAGACGGAACGGCATTTATCCGGATATCAAACACATCGTTGCCCTCTATGTCTTTTTTACGGGAAATGGTAAACATGTCTTCCATAAGACGAACTTTGTGTTTCAGTACGTTTTCTTCCCAAACGTAGTGGGACAATGTGCTGCCGTTGGCCGGATGTTCCTTTATACCGGTACCGCTTACCTCCATGCTGCAACCGGGAAAGAAAAACATTTGCGTATTATGGGTATAATTGGTAAAGTCCAGTTCTATTTCTTGCAAATTGTCCAGGGCAGTATCTGACAGTTTGGGGCTGTTCAGAATAAGGTTTCTTATATCGCGGGATAAAAAACTATCCTGGGCCCAACCGCGGATAAACTTCCGGATATCCTTTGCCTTTATCAGTTTTACGATATTGCCGGTAATACGGATGTATTTCGTTGAACTGGAATTTTCATCATGAAGCGAATAGAAACCGTTAAGACGTAAAAAGTAGTGAAGGCAGTCCGCGTCTATATTGTGATCCCATTGCCGGGATTTCTCGTTAAACTTGGAATACCAGAATTTGGCCGGCATGGCAAGCGTCATAAGGTTACGGAAATCTTCGTTCTTGCTTCGTAATTCCATAAAGTCCCGGAAATCTTTACGCGGTTTGCCCCGCTGGTCCCGGTAAGTGTTAAGCCAGGCCGGTAGCCAGATCGTGTGGATATCAATAAAGCGTAGTGCAAGTTCCGTACCCTTCACCCTGCCCGTCGTGTCGATATCAGGTATGTTATACAGGACTTCAACGTATTTCATGATCTCTTTATAGTCCTGTTCGGAAAGTTTGTACGATTCCGAATTAAACCAGACCGGAGAAAAGCCCAACGATTTAACGCACAGGGCGTCGCGCTCTCCGGAACATATAAACGCCTCCTGCAGCTTCTGTTCCTTATAGGGCTTTTCCGCATTGGCCGGATTCTTTTTAAAGGCGGCTTCTTCCCTGGAATTAAACTCCCGGTATAAGGCTTTCAGTTCGGAAAGACCGTTTATATAATCCTTCGGCTTGACACCTTCCGGGGTGTAGGAAAAACGCCACTGCTTGTCCGGATTCAGGGGCTCGTATATTTTATAGAACTTCACTTCGGGCGTGTCGCCTTCGGCCGGTTTTACCAGACATTCGCGCATAAAGATAGGGTATGTCGCAGTCGCGTATTTATAAGTTACCTCGCGATTTTTTACATACCCTATATACTTGGCCGAATACCAGTGCAGGGCCTCGGCGTTTTCCTGGGTGACACGGGGGCCGAGTATGCGTAACTGCTCCGGGGTAAGATGATCGGCAAGCTCGAAAATTTTAGTACCGTCTTTCTGATCCTGGTTAGCCGGAACCTTACGGATATCCGGCTTGTTTACGTTACGATTAAGTTCATCGGTTACGTTGTACATGGACGCAAGTTTAAGAATAGCCTCGTTAAACCGGAGGCCTTCCTCATACATGCAGATATCGACAGGGCTTTGAGCCGTTCCGGTATCGCCGAAATCCGTTACCTTATAAACCTGCTGGGAACCTTCCTTACCGAACAATTTGATACAGGCCGACGCATCGTCTTCTGACGGCCGGCGTTTGAAATGGCGGTTGGTTCCGACACAATCCCGGGCTTGCGGATAATAATGTAGAATTATATCCAGCCCGTTGTTGGTTACTTTGTAGATGTCTTCTGCCTTTATCATCGTTATAAAGTTACATAGTTACTTATTCTTCGTTGTTTTTCTCCTGTTTTGTTTTCAAGTCTCCCCAAGGTTGATACAGGAAAACGAATAATAACAGCCAAAGAAAAGCGGTTTTACCCGTATAATAAATGACAAAGGCAATCAGTCCCATAAAGGCAACCACGATAATAGCGTGGGCGATGTATTTTAAATTTTTATCTTTCATTGTTCAAACATGTTATATTGAATTGAAAAACCGAATTTGCTTAATCTCCTTTCCTGGAGAAGGGAACGTTTGTCATGTGAAGGCATAATGGCCACCAGGTTCTTTGTATCGAACTGATAACCTTTCTTCCGCATCTGATAACGTAGGTTTCTTAGGCGTCTGTCTTCTTTCATGGCATTTCGTTAAGATCGTCTTAATTTACAGAAGACACGGCACACTATCGCAAAGGATAGTGTTTAAATCCTCCTGTATGGTTTTCTGTTGTTCCCGGTTCAGGTGTACCAGGAAATAACCTTTTCCGTCGGAAAGATTCTTTATTTCCGCCAGATTATACTTTCTGTCTATCGCATCCACGAACGCAGGGGATTCCATGGGGCGGAAACTGCTGAATATTTTATAGGTTCCACTACTACCTTCTATTCGTAGCGTGGTTAATTCATCAGGGGTGATAATAGTTACTTTCATTACATTTAATTTTTAATTATTCGATTTGTTCCCCACCTTCACGTATCAAGGTAAAAGGTAATCTGGTACCACAATTCACACAATAAGCTAATTTACCCTTGTTTAAGGAAACTCCGTCGGAATATTCCCCACCGGAATATGTGCCGTCGGAAGTATGCACACTCGTATAACTCATTCTAAACAGATCACTATACTGATAACCGTAAAAGCCACCGCAATAAGGACAAGGAAGCGGTTGTGCTTCAGTTATTTTTATGGAGACTTTCTTGCTCATTTCATTCCAGTTTTGAGGGTTATTCATAAACTTCATTCCCGCACGTAGGGCAGAATGGATTTAAACAGTTACATTTAGGTTCTCCTAAAGTTTGGGATATATGCACCGGATACCAAACCTTTGCTTTAGTCTCCGTATCAATGCCATGAAACCAGACTTTCCCATTGTCTACAGTCTCAAAGGAAGTGATTTCAGCCTTCTTTATGTTTCCTCTCGTATTACGATAGGAAACTATATCTCCAATCTTAAATTTGTTCATTTCTAAATTGTTTATAACTAAATGTTGGCAAATTCTTAGGCCGCGGACACTCTTTTACATAGGTTCTATCTACTGTAATAATATCCTGCAAAATACTTTTCTTTAATGCTTTCTTTTGCTTTCGAGGAAGCCTTATTAATTCTTTATATCCGTAAACACCGCCTACAATATGCCATAACCAAAAATTTACTTTTAACCCTTCATACATGATTATTTATGCTTTTTTGTGCCGGAGGATAGCATCGAACTACCAATAACACCCGCTTTCGCCCTTCGGGGTTATCTCCATACTCCGGCGGTTATTCTATGGAGCGGCAAAAGCCGCCCCAGTTTTTATTCGCTTTTCTTTTGGAGAATATTTTCACTATGGAAAATTTTCACGCCTGTTACTTCCTCGATCTTATCTTTTGCAAGTTCGGGAATACGACAATGACTACCCCGCCAATTACGAACGGTATGTAATGGTACTTTGCATGCTTCTGCCAATTTAAGGGACATTTCAGAAGATTCTTTTACCGGCAAACTCAAAAGGTACATTCTTAGTTTCTCGCCGTCATCATTTCTTTTTAATTTTTTTTTCGTCATACTTTTATGATAAATATACTCTTTATTATTAACTTTACATAGCAAAGATATAATTATTTTTACCACAGGTGAATAAAATTCACGTTAATAAAAGTTATAACAAAGGTGTAATATGGCTAATTTCTTGTTAATAAGAGAATTATGTGAATTAAAGAAAATTACTATACGAGAACTTGCTTCACGCATAGGAAAAGAAGATAGTAGTATACAGGCTATTGTTAGGAATGGATCAACGAACACAAAAACCATTGAAGCAATAGCAAAGGTTTTAGAGGTTCCTGTAGGTGTATTCTTTGATAATATTCCCATAACTGGGATAAAATCAAATGAACTTGATAAGGATGCAAAAATAGCTGATTTAGAAAGAATAATTGAAGAGAAAGAACGTCTAATACAAGTATTATTAAGTAAGAAATAACCTGTAATAGATAAGAAATGTAGGCATATTGTAGGCAATACAATTATGCAAATAATTAATAATCAGGCGGTTAAAGAACGTTACTTGAATCACGAAATAAAACCGCAAACAGCTAATTATAAAGCTCTTGCGGTTTTATTTTTTATGATTACACAACATTAAGGTCGGCTCAGTTGAGATTTAAAATCACTATAAAACAGGATTTACGTAACACATTTGCACAACCTTAGGTCAGTTCACTGTTCTGACACATCTATAATTCATCCAGTCCGGACCCGTTGCTACATCCCAAGCGTTTTGTTCATATCCATTAGTACCATTACTGGGATTAATTGCATAATAATTGCTACCACTGTGGAGAGTTTGCGTCCAATGAAATCCGGCAATTGCCTGAAATCCACTTGACCAAGCTGTCGTATTACTAAATCCAGTCCCTTGTGTAAGAGGAATCGTTCCACCGCCCATACTGAGAATGAGCAACATTTCCCGTTGAGTGGGCAGACGCCAGCCTTTTGCTGTACAAACGCTATTAGCCGTCGTCCAATTACCAACACTACTGGTAAGATCTACTTCCAATTTAGGGGCAACTTTATTACTTTGCGACGGACTTTCTGAGCCTAACAATACTGAAGACTGAACTCCCCCTGCCGCATCACGAGATATAATTGTTTTTCCACTCAGATAAGGATACTTCGTTCCACTGACAGGTCCGTTTCGAACACAACGAAAATTAGCCTTATCACCGGTGCTCTTTTTCCCAGAAGCAGCACTTGCTAAATTTAAAGGAAAACCCGAACCATCTGAATAAGTCGATGCAGACCAATAGTAATCGTAACTCGCCGGAGTTTCACTGATATACCATCCTTCTATATTTTGACTCGTATAGCTGTCCTCACCGGCAGCAACTCCTCCTAAGACATCGCGATAAATATACGATAATATCAACTCATTGGCATTAGGCAACCGCCATCCATCACCAACCTCTGCGCACGTAGCGGCCGCATTGGCAGCACTCAACTGAAGTCCTTTATTAGTTTCAGACGACTTCCGTTCCTCGAACCGAAGCGGATAAAGATAAAATTGAGGTTGTGAAGAAGCATCCGTATAAGACAATTTCCTGCTCACCATATTCAGGTACATAATGAGACGGAACGGATACTTACTTAAAACACCCGATCCTGCATAGAATACGTTATCGAAATCAATCTTGATCATTCCTGTTTTTCCCTCTGCCCATTTTCCGGGGATAATCTTTAATCTAAAGTCGTATCCACGGCCATTCACAGCATTTCCTTTGCCGTCATCTTCATCCGAACCGACAACGGATGACTGATACATCTTAGAATCTGCATTACTTCTACCTACAAATATATCATTGTCATTTGTATCAGCAGTAGAACGTATCAACTCGGTCCCACTCACTTCTTCTATACCTGCAATCTTCCAATTATGATTCACAAATAACTGCAGATATTGTTCTGCACCCAAATCAACGTCAAATGTACGGGTTGCCGTATTTGCAAGAAAACGGAATGAAAAAGTCCGTTCCTGCTGGATAATTGGCAAAGGTCTGTTACCGAGGTATTTGTCTGCTTCATCATACAGGTCAAAATTCAATGCATCCGTACGCCAATACAGATTTCCTCCATCACCGGCCCTCAACGGATCCGGCTGGATACTGAATGCTTGTACCCTGTCTACAAAAAACTGGGAAGTCGAGGTATTCAAAGCCGGGATTAAACCTCCGTTAGGATAAAAAATAGTGCCACCCCCACGACGTACGGCAATCTTGGGTGTAGAGAACACGGCGTACAAAACCTGCGGTTCAAGAGCTTCTTCCGGATTATTGGGGTTGTCACTCCTGAGTGGAAAAACATATCCATCCACTATTTCATTCCCGTAGCCGTCTACAAAACGAATTACTCCCGGCTCTATCATTGTCTGTGTCAAAGTGATAACATGAGTCAGTCTCCCTGCCTGCAACGTAATAGTGGCCGTGCGCGCATCTCCGGTTATTCCATGATACCAATAGGGTATACGCAGTGCAAAACTGGTATCGCCATTCGCTCCACCTGTCGTTGTAATGACATCGGTACTGGTATTCCCACCACCATTAAATTTAAGCCAATCGCCATCAGAAGCGACGGTAGCTTTCCATCCCGAAGGAACATCGGTAAAAACATCTATCACATATTTGTCAATCTGGTATTGAGTCAGTTGTACATCAGATTCACTCACTCCGAGCATATACTGCCCGTCGTATACCACATCTTTTATCTTATCACGATCATAGGTGATCAGTCTCATCTTAAGATTGGACATTACCGTATAAGATTCCAGTGCTTTCTGTTTATCATCATAACCGGGGCCCGACACTTCTGTAATACTGATGATATATTTATGATTTCGCAACAAAGGCAGGTATTCTACATCTTCTCCCGTCTTTCCTGTTTGGGTGAAATCCACCCGATAATAAGTTGTAGACGTTTCTCCGGTACGCTGTCCTCCTACAATCAGACACACAGCGTCTTTACGGCTCGCAGCTCCGTCATTGCCACCGGCATCATCTACGGCGGCAGAGGCTTCGAAAGTATAGATGTTGCCGACATAGGGCGTATTGCCTGCTACAAGATGATAATTGGCAGGATCGATGCCCACTTTCTTATCATTGGCAACAGGAATATTAAGATCACCTGATGCAATATCTACCACTCCGTTCGCATCCCATACCGGAGACAAATATCCGGCATTATTATAATTGACAAGATATACTTCTTCCACTGTGAAATTCGATACGGAATTGGCAATGTCAATACGTGCCAACATCCGTTTCATATTGATATCGGGTATAGAGACAGCATAGGCAAGTTTCGACACCTTTACCTCTCCATACATGGGAATCGGCAGATATTTACCGTTGTCATTCGGTCCGTCGGCCGGCCATTGCGTAGGATCACCGCTATGAATCATCTGCGCCATTGCAGCAGCTTTCGTTGTTGATCCTTTCACAAAACCTTTCAAGATATTTTCATATGCTGCAGTGCCGAGTGGTCTGTTAGCAAGTAGCACAACGTAAGTGGGCCTGGAAGTAGGAGTAAGCGCAACAGAAAATTCTGCCGCAGAGGTACCACCATCCAATGTTTGTGTAATATTAGTGCTGACGGGCTTCCATTCCATAAACAAATACTGTCCGGGGGTGTTTTCCGACTCTTCGAACACCAGAACGTCTACATTCTTTATCTCGTCTTCTCTGTATCCTCCGGCCGCTCCCGTCATTGAACGGGAAATGGGAGAGGGGATATCTACGTCGGGAATCGTTAGAGCAAACGGGATATTGACGCCGGTCCCTTTAGGAGAATTCGTATACTCTTCTTCTACACAACCGGTGAGCCAAATTGCTGCTACCAAAGTGTATAGAAGAAAACTTCTATTGAGTACTAAAGATATATATTTCATCATAATTCGTCTCCTTTTCTTAAAGCGTAACCTATCATTTACCACTGCGGAACGGTCAATGTCACCGTTATATCCGGATTATCGCCATTCGTATTACTCACTGTCAGCGTAGCAGTTGTGCCTTCCTTGGTACCGGCATTGTAATAAAAATAGATTACTCCGCCATTTCCACCTTTTGATCCGAACATCGTATCCCAATTGAGCAGAATCTTATCAGGATCTTGTACGCCGGTTACTTCCCAAGTCCAATTTCCCGGATTGCCCGAAGTGAAGGTAAGTACACGTCGTTGCGTCAGTCCGATTCCCAAATCATTGGTATCCAAAGTTTCACTTGGAGTGAGCCATACCCCGGTGCCACCCCACTGTTCCAGCAGTATCTTGTGGTGTAGATTACCTGCATCAATATAAAATTGTGTCTCCCGTTTTTCCGTAGCAACTGCTGTGTATGAAGGAATTACAACCGTAATATCATAAGTACGCACCGTCCCCGAAACCGTAGGAGTACCCATCGTTACCGTAGCCCACGTAGCCATCCCCGTCTTATTGAGTAATGCACCTACCGGATATCCGGTATTCGGATCCGCATCATAATTTGTTTCAGCAATTATATTTACTGTGGCTCCATTGGCTCCCAACCGTACTTTGCCTTGTGAAAGCTTAAGGTAATACTGCCCGTCGAAAATCACATTTACCGAGTTTTCATCCCATTCCCATGGTAAGGGGGTAGCGGTTATCGTATATTCTTCATTAGACATTGTCATATTATAGTTAATGTGCTCGCCCGACTGCCAGGAATGTTTGCTGCCAACAGCTTCGGCAATATCCTTAAGCAGAAATTCCCGAATACCATGATTGGTGGTGACTATCATTTTAGCAGCATCCGAAAAGGTAGCGGCAGGCAGCATAAAGAACGTGTCACCTATTTGAGTAGCAACTGTACCCACCGTTTTTTGAGCCGTAGGGGTAGAAGCCAGATCGGAAGTTACAGTCCCCGTAGTGATATTGTTCCAGACAAAAGCAGGTTTGCCACTCTCTGTTGTTGCAGCCGGTATGCTGGGTACGGTCAGTTTCCCTTCTGCTCCCACACCTTGGAACTGGATCTTTTCGATTATTAACTCTTCGGGTGCCGGATCTTTCTTTTTGAACGTAAAGGAGACTTTAGTCAGTGTATGATAGAAATGTACATTTATACCGGCACCCCATTGAGATGTCTGTGTCACACCTGCCATCACATCCTTGTGGGCAGCAGCATCAGTAGAAGCACTATATGCCAACACCATCTCTGCAGGATTGTCAAAGTTGGCAATCGGGTGGTTGCCGCCATCAAAAGGATACCACGAAAAGAATTTCATGGAGCTCTGCACGGTTGGCCAAAACTGTCCCGGCGATATCGTAGCCGTCAAATTATCATTTACTGTGGCACTCGCGTTGAAGTATGTTTCCGCAACGAGAGAAGCCGGTGTCAAAGAAGCGAACAAACCGAATTTATTCCCTTTCAGATCGTCTGCCGAAGAAATTTCCGTACCTCGGGTCACGACACTTCCGCCAGCGCCCACATAATGCACTGTCATTGGCACCCTTTCACACGTCATTTCCTCTTCGATGCACGAAAAGAAAATAACCGGAAAGAGGATTACCATCATCATCGTTTTGATACTATCATTTCTTAACTTTATCATCTTTTTTCTTTTTCCGAATGAAAACTTTACCTATCAGCAGCCGGTATGTTACAGTTCCACATCCACGTCTATATTTTTCGGATCACCCCATGGCTCCACCGATACTCTCACTATTTGTATGCCCAGTTTACCTACCTTAGCCGTTATCTGGTATACATTGTTCCGTTGAAATCCCTCAAAATCTTGTGACTGCCCACCACCGGTAGGTGTAATCTGTCCCAACTCCTGCCGGGTCACTCCGATGACATCTGTAGGCTGTGCACCTTTCCGGATATTCGTCATGCTGATAGTAGGTTTATTGGAGTCGGTGAAAGCACGCTCGGAGGTATAGAATGAACAAAGCAATCTCCGGTTTTTCGCATCAGCAGCAGATGAGTATATCCATGTATCGCTCGAACCTGCTGTCCATGTCTTATCCAACGGAAGTGCATTTGCTTTCATATTTCCGAATCCATTCACCAAAACACTCTCATGAGAAAGGTTGTGCATAGTGACTGTAGTACTGCCATTAATATATCCCGTCTGCGCTCCGCCATCCGTGACTTGAAGATAGACATCCACTCGTGATACGGCACGTTCCACGGTCATGCTTACCGGATTAACCGCCTCGCCAGGCTTTACATATATACCTTGTTTTATTCCCGTCATAGGCATTAAAGCAATTTCTTCTTTACTATTGTTCAGTAATTGAGCAATAGTAAACTCTATATTTTTCAGATCAGATAAACTGCCAATATTATCAAGATCGCTTTTAAGCCCGGCCGGTTCGTTCACAATAACAATTGCCATGATATCACTGTTGCCTTTCACTTCGATAACGGCTTTAATATCCGTAGTCTCGAGTGGAGTGGCTTCTTCGTGAAACTCATTGACATCCAAATACGGGATACTACTCGACGCATTGCCGAATATGACAAACCGTACAGTCTTAATAGCAACCTGTTCTTCGCCTGCATTCTGTGTCAAGTCGATGCTAAGCAAAGCCCGGGTATTGGACAACTGCTCATCAAACTCAACTGCATTTTTGCTACACGAAAACAAGAAAGCTACCAACAACAGACAAATAATACTATACAATGGTTTACATCTCATTATCACCATTCCTTATATTTCCATGTCATGAAGCCAGTATATCCAAGGACCGACTACAAGCCCTATCTGGAGGAATCCTCCTTCGGGCTTTTCGGTCACAGTAAACACCAGATTCCAATCACTCTGCCTGTCAAGGTATTCCTGAAAAGGAAGTGACGTATTGTCAGGGCGGAGAGTAGGACGGGCGATGTTCAGTAAACTCATCAGATTGTAGTCCCAAACTTCGACACCTGTTTCTTCATTTTTTATAATAAACCGATAACCCGCCATATTAAACAGACGCATGGTATTCAGACGCGAGACCATCTCCACATCAGTGGATCTTGTCCAATCAGTATGGTAGGCTCTGTACGTAACAGGGCCTTCTCCCATAGGCGCATCCTGCATCCAAGAATAAACGGCATCGTCCGGTGTTTCTATTTCAAAAGAGTATCGCGTATCCCCAGTTCCATTGGTACGCATCAAAGCGATATTGAACCGGTTCGTATAACGCATCAGATTCACACGACATACGGCATCGTTAGTGCCGAAATGGTCTAATTGCACTACCGGAGCAAAGTAGAAATGTGGAAATTGAAAATCTATCATGTCTACTTCACGATAAAGAGCGGCAACCATCTCTTGAAGAGTGGTAGTTCCCACAATCGGCGATTGTCCGGTATGAGTCGCCACCCGGTGGCTATCGGACAAACTGCCCACGGTAAGTATTTTGTAGCTTCCAAAAGAAAGCTCATCAGCCAATGACATACGGTTTCCACCCACCAATGCAGTCGGTTCGGCTCTTTTAGTCAAAAGTAGCTTATCGTCATCACCAAACACAAATACGTCCACTGAATTAACCTGTGGATCAAATGCATCTGCATATTCCATGTTGTGGTCGAAAGTAAATTCCAACCAAAGTTCGCAACGGGGCAAATCTTCGTATATACTGTCGCACGAGGCCATAAAGAACATCGAAACAACGACAAGGAACTGCATTCTGGTTTTTCCGAACATCTCTCTTTTGTTTTAGGGGTATCCTTATTGCCGGATTACCGGTTATATAGTCAGAGCCTCTCTGTTTTGAGCGGTCTCCGGTTATTTCAGTTTTAGGGGCGCTGCTTTATCACTCATTTCTTTCTCGAAAAGGTACGCCAGTGTATCTTCGTGCTGTTTTTGAAAAGCCTGTCACACGGCTTGGTTTATTTTGAGCGGTCGATATCGACCAGAACATCTTACATAAATAAAAAGTTGAAGGAGCTGATCAAAAAGCATTTTATACTTGCTTTTTAGTCAGCTCCCAAAACTGACTTTTTAGTCAAACAAACTGTTTATTAGATTTCGAAATCAGTACCCCAAGAGATCCACGGAGCCACCTCAATTTCAAAGTGAAGGTACGCACCTTTTTTATCGATTTCTTCCTCCGGCTCCTCTACATCGGGATACCACGGTGTACCTGCACCATTGACTTTTGTCAAGTTGAGTGTGTAATAGTTATTACGTACGACTCCATACTTTCCATATGCCATATGTCCGATGTCAGTAGTGTTATCATGACGAATTTGATAGTAATAGTAGTTCAAGCTTTTCTGGAACCAGCGAATACCTGTTTCTTTAGCAACTTCACCACCATTGGTAATAGTAAGATCGTCAAGCGATTGTTGGGTAAGATCTTTAAAATCAGCAGCAAGTCCAGCTGTCGGGAACGCACTATTTAACTTATTAATAAATTTGTCACAGGATTCCACCAATAACTTTTCTACAGCATCTCTATCCGCTTCATCGATACCAGTAGCATCATTATAAGCAGTTTGCAATTCACCAAGATTTTTGTAATTGATATAAGTACCATTGAAAAAAGTCTGATACCAATCGTCATCAAAATCAGTGTAAGGTGTGTACACAGCTTTAAGAACCAAACGGGTAGCAGCACCAAAATCCTGGTCAGCCGCCGCCATTGTATTCTCCGTACAATAAGCAACATTCTTGTCCTCTTCTTTTGCTACAGTTAACAGGTTGTGCTTATACCATTTCGCCTTAGGGTTATAGTCCACAATTTTGTTACTGATAATACCAACAAGATGTTTACCAGTACCATCAGCATCAAAGTTTGGATCTTCGGTATAGAAATTAGACTTATACGCAGCACCAGTATGAGTCGCTGTCAGCTTTGTTTTCGTAGCAAATGGGAAGAATCTGGAGTTCACATAATCAATTGTCCATTCTTTGAATTCAAATTTGGCAGTAGAAGGTACTATTTCTATGGTAAGACCATCACCTTTAAGTGTAACTGCCAGTTTGGATGCAAGACGTTCTATCTGAATCGTTGCCTTCTTTCCTTTTGCTGCTTCTTTTGCCTCGGTATCAGTTTTATAATCACTCGCTTTAACTACAGAAGCTGCAACATCAACTAAACAATCGGCATTCCATTCATCAGAAATAAGATCATCAAATGCACCGGCATTAATCATTGTGCAGCCATGTCCTTTATCAGCAAGGTCTGCAACCTCCGCAATGAGGTAAGAATTATCATCTTCAGCAAGATCTTCTGCTACAGAAAATTCTTTGTTAATATCCGCATATCCATTACCTGCTACTATACCATTTAAAAGAGCTTTCAACTTAGCGCCCGGATTAGCAATAGTAAGTAAGTATGCAGACTCCGTAGATACCTTAATTGGTTCTAAAGGACTAACAGGAGCATTATCAACTTGTGAAAGCTGCGATTCGCCCAATATAGTATAATACGCAGTTGCACCATCAGCCTTTACCACCTTTTTTTGGTCATCAAACAGAACCAAATAAAGCTCCTTGATCTTAGTTTCAGAGTCCAGTGCGTCTGTTTCACCAGATGAACCGGCAGCACGTGTTCTCGTTCCCTGAGGAACGGCTACGCTAACCGACATGTAAGCCACATCGTAGTCTCTTTTTTCGCCGCCATCAGTGATGTCGTCATTCTCGTTCGAGCAACTCGCCAATGCCGCCACAGCTAACAATGACATTAAAATTGATTTAATTTTCAACATAACACAAAATAATTATTAGTAATTAATATAGATTAGTCATTCACTTTCATAGAATCTTTTATCTGAAAAAGTTCTTCTATACGTTGTCATTTTATTTAATTCTCATTCTATTCGCTTTCTCTATTTCGTTCATATTCGCTTTTTTCTTCGCTAACTCTTCCAGATTATCCGTAGCTACATCCAGCCCCAACTCCCGGGCTTTATTCAAGTATTCTTCTGCTAATTCATAATCTCCCTTCAACAAGGTCAATATTCCCATCGCATTATTATATTCCGGCCAATACTCTTGAGATTCCATCTTTTTCAAATATCGTTCTGCAGAAATCAGATCATTACGCGAAAGTGCAGCAGTAGCGGCATTCATATTGGCTATTTCACTGTCGGGATACATCCGGACAGCCGTTTCAAACACATCGATAAATTCTTGCGAACCTTTCGGATAAGTATTAGCCACCAAAAACATCTCATTCAAACTCAGATTTTGCGGACGTTTTTTTATCACCTCCTTCGCTTCGTCCACATTAAAATTCTTAATATCATAGTTCACTTTACAAATAGCAACACGAAGACTCGGGAAAACATTTTTCAGCAAATATCTGTATGGCACTCCTCCACGAAGCTGCATCAGTTTTGTTTCCCGTCCTTTCTCAATGGGAATATCCTGAATAATGTCAAGCATTTCATTCTTATAGTCCATATCGAGTGTCTCAAGAGCGTCTATCAGGCCATCCCAGTTTTCACCACCAAATATGATATGATATTGGTTACGCGGAAAATCATAACGAGATGCCAGATAATCGCGAAGAGCCATAGCACGTCCTTCAGAAAGACGTTTATTTGTAGCCAAAGTTCCTTCCGGAGAGGCATACCCGATGATATCCAGTCTATTTACTTTTATGCTGGGATCCAATTTCAAATCATCGATCATTACACGGATTTTTGCTAATTCCCGGGGATTGTTCATATATTCCGGACGAATATTGATTTTATTCACCTCAAAATCCAAAAAGCATTCAGCCTGTATCTCACGGCTCTTCACTACCTCTACCTTCGGCTCAACATAAGCAAAATGAGGATTCACAATGTAAGGAGATAAAATACGTTCGAGTGTCACTTGGTCAATCACAGGCTGCACGCTCATCAATGTACTTTCCCCACAGCCACATTCATCACGCTGCACATTAAGTTTCGCATCGGCCATCCAGGATTCGTACGGTAATACATACCGGTAACGTATCGTATCATTTGTCCGCTTATTACTCTTCTTAACCAGATAAGGTGCTACATGCTTTCTCTTCTCTTTCGCGCTCATCAATGAAAGCCGGCGTTCATAAGCCAGATATTCATCTTTTCCTTTAACCGATACTTTCGGAAGATTATATGTATTCGCCGGGGCAACCAATTGAGGAATAAAATCTACCCCATGTGCCGTCCTTACTTTCACATCTTTCAGAATAAAATTCATATCTATATAAAGAAAGTCTCCACTTTGCTCCAACCGTACAGGTTCAATCCCAATATCTCCACTATAATAGCGGTTTTGAGCAAATGCATCCTCTGTATTCAGGCATAAAGCAGCCAGTACCAATACGATGAATTGTATATTTCTTTTCATCATTCTATTTTATTTAATTACGTAAATAAGTGATACACTTGCTTTTGTAGGGCCAAAATAGTTCTTATTATCTTCTTTCTCCTTTGTCCCACATTGCGTACATGGATATTTATCATAAACAATACGTGCATAACCCACTCCGACAGATGCTTCAAGGCTCCAGCGTTTCTTCAATATCCACGAATGTCCAATAGAAACACCACCACCATATAGATGTCCCTGATAACGGTTATTCTGCATATTTTTACTGATAAACGACCAGTCCGGCCATCCTCCTACATTGAATTCGGCATAATGTCCGTGCAATCCCATGAAGGTACGGTTAAAACGCTCACAAAACCAATATCGAACTTCCGGTTGTACTCCCCAATGGCGTAAACGTTTACCATCCGCCGGTTTCCATGGATGATAATTCACCGGAATGTCCAATGTCCATTTACGTGCCAATCCAAACTCCAAACCAAGATTCATGGTAGCAGTAGCATCATACAGAAGATTACTTTTAAGTGCCACCTTCTGGGCTTTCGTTTCGGAAACAGAACATCCGACTATAATAAGTATAAGCATCAATACTTTTTTCATCTATACCGCTTTTATATTTATGAAGTTATGTCCGTGATCAGATCCTTTCCCATCAAACATAACTGTAACTCTATTGCTATAAGCATCTTCTATTATCATTGAAATAAACTAAATTTCTTAATTAGATAAATATTACAAATTTTCACTACCTTTGCCGAGATATACATCTAAGTAAATGTTAGTGTAGTGTATTCAAACTTGTCCAATCATCGAACATAAAACTGCAATCTCTAACAAAAAGTTATATGCACTATTTATACTCGTTTTTTCCCTTTGACATGACATCTAAAATTACACTAATTCGACATTACAAAGATCGGAGTATTAAAAGATAAGATAAAACATATCAATTTCTGAAATGGATAATAAAAAAATAATGAAGCAACTAATAACGGGGCTACACAAAATAAACATTACTTTATACACAAAAGAAACAGCATATCAAATCGCACTTTACAATATTCAAACAAATCAGTAGGGGATATTTTCAATAATCGAAAATACTCAAACAGAAAATCTAAAATTAACCGTCAAATAACGTAATAACACAACCATTCTTTTATCCGTATCATTTTCTTACCCATTACGCTCGACATTCCAGTATTCATCCCGAAATAATTCCATGACAGAATATCACATTATAATACATATAAGGCAAAAAGACTTTCTACTTCATACAAATTACATCAGAATATAATTCAATTTATCATAAAGCACCTAATGCAATTTTGTATTCATTTCAAAAAGCATTACGAAAACAGTGAAAAAGACCGATATCTGTTTCTTAATCTGCCCCAATTATAAAAGAGATTTTCAGATATTCAAAAAGTATTTTAGAAACGGCAAAACCCTACATCACCTGTTTACCATTTACCAATACCTCCATTCAGGTAAAATCCAACCTCTTTATTACCCATGTATCTATCTGTATAAAAAGCTGGATGAAATTTCATTTGAAATTCCATGAGAAAGTTTTCAATTTATGGAAAAGGTTATCTCATTGGAAGATAAAATAAACAATGTCATATTGAATATACGGTAAATTGTATGTTTCGTAGTGTGAAAGAGCCTATAAAAAATTAAATAGCTTTGCTGTTTATTTCATTTCTTGTTACATTTGAACGATAAACAATTAAAAAGACACATAAAAACCATGAGAAAATTTATTTTATTAGTTGCCATGTGCTGTGCCACTGGCAGTATTTTTGCTCAAACCGATCCTAACCAATTGAAAAAAGAAGGAAATGATGCTTTAAATGCAAAGAATTATCAAGTTGCTTTCACTAAGTATGATGCGTATCTGAAACAGACGAACAATTCGGACTCCGTAATGGCATACAACTGTGGTGTATGTGCAGATCAAATAAAGAAATATGCCGATGCTGTGAAGTACTTTGATGTTGCCATTCAGAAAAACTATAATGTAGCCAATGCGTATGCACGCAAAGCCGGTGCCTTGAAGGATTTAAAAAAAAATGCAGAAATGGTAGAAACACTGGAAGCTGGATTAAAAATAGCTCCGGGTAATAAGACTATGGAAAAATTATATGCAATCCATTATCTGAAAGAAGGACAAAAATTCCAGAAAGCGAATGATATCGCAAAAGCCGAAGAAAGTTATAAGAAGGTGACTACATTAAGCGGAAAAAAATGGAAGACGGATGCTCTTTACAGTTTAGGTGTATTATTTTATAATAATGGTGCTACTGTATTAAAAAAAGCTGCTCCTTTAGCCAACTCGGATGCAGATAAATACGCAACAGAAAAAGCTGCTGCCGATGCTGATTTTAAAAAGGCAGCCGATTATCTTCAAGAAGCCGCAACCTTGTCTCCGGAAAGAGCAGAAATCAAAAAAATGTTGACGCAAGTTCAGGAGAGCTTGAATTAAAAATAGCATTAATCGAAATACGGAAACCGCTTTCTTTAATGGAAGGCGGTTTTTTTATACTATAGCACTTACATTAAGATAAAAAATATGGCAATAGAAAAATCTCCTACTGCCATACTTCCTAATTGTTACCAACTATGTTTTTTTTATTTCTTCTTCCGCAACACCATTGCTGTACGTGCCGGAATATAAAGTTTCAACCACTCTTTCTTCTCTTTCTCATACAAAGGATCCGATATAGTAAAATGAATGATTGTATCGTCTGTAAGTCCGTTACCGCCATATAAAACGTCATCTGTATTCAAAATAACCTCATATGCCCCCGGTGCAACCAAAAAACCGTAATCCGTAAATGATTGTTTAGGATTGAAATTGAACACAAAAATAAGGTCTTTACGCTGATATGCTAATATCTGGTCACCATCGTTGTGCCAAATTTCCTGTATCGGGGTAGCTTGGAAATCTTTTACAGTTTTGATAACTTTCAACATACTTTCGTCGAAGTCAGCCATATAATGATAAGTCAGATTCTTATTATCTACCAAATCCCACTGACGACGGGCATATTTACATGACCAGCCATTACCTTCACGCGGGAAGTCAATCCATTCGGGATGCCCGAATTCATTTCCCATAAAGTTCAGATAACCGCCATTGATAGTGGTAGCAGTAAGCATACGAATCATTTTATGAAGAGCAATACCGCGATTTACCGTATAATTCTCATCTCCTTTCTGCATATGCCAATACATGTCGGCATCAATCAAACGGAAAATGATCGTCTTATCTCCGACCAATGCCTGATCGTGACTCTCGGCATAAGAGATCGTTTTCTCATCCCGACGACGATTTGTTACTTCCCAGAACATACTGGATGGTTTCCAATCTTCGTCAATTTTCTCCTTTATCGTCTTAATCCAATAGTCTGGAATGTTCATGGCCATACGATAATCAAAGCCATAACCGCCATCTTCTACCTTTGCAGCCAATCCCGGCATCCCGGATACCTCTTCCGCAATGGTAATTGCTTTGGGATTCACCTGATGAATCAGATCGTTAGCCAACGTCAGATAACAAATGGCATTATCATCCTCATGACCATTGAAATAGTCACCGTAATTCATAAAAGCTTCACCCAGCCCATGGCTATAATACAACATGGAAGTTACGCCGTCGAAACGGAAACCGTCAAACTGATATTCTTCCAGCCAATACTTACAGTTGGATAACAAAAAATGTATCACTTCATTCTTGCCATAATCAAAGCATAAAGAATCCCAAGCCGGATGTTCCCGGCGTGCTCCTGGATAGAAATATTGATTAGGATCACCGGCAAAATTCCCTAAACCCTCTACCTCATTTTTCACTGCGTGAGAATGGACAATATCCATGATAACGGCAATCCCCAAACCATGAGCTGTATCGATAAGTTGCTTAAGCTCATCAGGTGTACCGAAACGGGAAGAAGCGGCAAAAAAGCTGGAAACATGATAACCGAAACTTCCATAGTACGGATGCTCTTGGATAGCCATGATCTGAATACAGTTATAACCGGCTTTGGCTATACGGGGAAGTATCTTTTCACGAAACTCATTGTAAGTACCAACCTTCTCTTCTTGCTGGGCCATGCCGATATGACATTCGTAAATCAACAAAGGATTAGTAGAAGGTTTAAATGTTTTTTTCTTAAACTTAAAAGGCTTTTCCGGATTCCAAACCTGTGCACTGAAGATCTTTGTGTTTTCATCTTGAACCACTCGCGTAGCCCAAGCAGGAATACGTTCTCCTTGTCCGCCTTCCCAATATACAACCAATTTATAAAGATCACCGTGCTGAATGGCATCTGCAGGCAAATTGATTTCCCAATTGCCATTTTCCAGACGTTTCAGGCTATACTTCTCTTTTTCTTCCCAATTATTAAATGTACCAACCATATAAATATGGGTTGCATTGGGTGCCCATTCGCGGAAAGTCCATCCTTTATCTGTACGATGCAAACCGAAATACAAATATCCCGAAGCAAAGTCCGATAAAGTCTGTTTTCCACCATTTGTCAGTTCGGCCTCTTTATACATGGCATATTCATGCCTTCCTGTGATGGCCTCTGCATAAGGTTCCAGCCAAGGGTCATTTTTAATAAGATTCAGTGTCTTTTCCATATCAGGATCATTTGATTATGCTTTCACTTTAACAATCACTTTCTTTACACCGTCGGGACTGATACCCGGAGCATGTCCGTCCTGCGGAAAGAAGATGGCAAACATACCCGGTTTGACAGCAATGTATGTTTCGGCCAGCCCTTCAAAGAAAGTAATATCTTTCTCGGCACTATAGGGAGCATCAGCCGGCACACAATCTTTACCCGGTGTATATCCCATTATCTCTGTTCCTGAAAGAGGAACCTGAATATCGATAAATTCATTATGAGTTTCCAATTTGGCTTGTTCCTTTGTTTTCGGAGTAGTCTGGGCTATATTAATAACCAGATCTTTACCATTCAATTCCGTTTTACCTACCTCCATTGCATGAAGATCATGAGATTTTAAAAACTCGATAGCTTGTGCAAACAAAGGATTCAGTGACGCGTATTTTTCTAAGTTTTCTAATGTATCTACTACCATAATTGAAAAAGTTTTAGTTATTATTTATGATTAAGTACTATTCGAAATCGTCTATTGTGTAGTTAATAAAATCAGCAAAACGTTTGAACTGTCGAAATACATCTTCTGTCTTATCCAAAAAATCAGGCTTCAGAAAGAAATCATCAGAAACGTTATAAGAGCAGGTATATTCTTTACACTTCAGGTAATCGATATACTTAAAATCTTTTGGAAAACCTTTGGGGGCGGTTTTCAAAAAGTCTTCTCCCACAACAGGAAAATATTTTTTAAATTCAGGATCTTCCACAATAGAAACGTACTCATCTACATTGTCATAAATAGACTGACGTACTGCTTTCAAGATATTGGAAGGCAGGCAAAGGCTTCCACCTGCCAACATACATGCATCGTTCTGAATGTGCACATAATATCCACAATGATCAGACTTTTTCCCCTTGGCATTGATATATCCGCCAAAATGAACTTTGTACGGAGTTTTATCCAATGAAAAACGGGTATCCCTATAAATGCGGTAGGTACAATCTTTGGGTTGTATACCTCTGATACTTTCATCAAAAAGGGCAATACGGGAAATTACAGCAGCCAAAAGTTTGTCGAACTCCAAACGGGCGGTTTCATACTCATCACGGTGCTCATTAAACCACTCCCGGTTGTTGTTAGCAGCAAGATCTTTTAAAAATTGAAAGATAACAGGTATATTCATTGTCATTCTTTTCTATTTTTTATTCTACAAACGTACGAATTTTATTTGTAACTAACTAAAGAATGCAACAAAAACACAGCAAAAAAGCACCGACTTCTCAAAGTCGATGCTTTTACACATTTATCAAAAAAACAGACTCTTCTGTTTCTGACGTACTTACTTATCACAAGCCGGTACAATCTCTTTTAATTAATCTTATATCTAATACTATGAAAAACACATCTATATAACACGCCTTCCGAGACTTTTGTTCGGGTACGGAATCTATTTTGTTGTTAATAATAGTTATACAATAATGTGCTTCTTCACAGGAAATTCAATCTGCCCAAACTCAATCATAGCATTGAACAGGGTAATTCTCGAATAGGTAAAAAGTTGTTTCAACGTTATCTCTTTTTCCTTTATAATTTGTCTGTCCAATAAAAAAGCTCTTTGAGTCCCTTTGAGCAATGGTGTCTGAGGAGTATGCCACTCACACCCATCATAAAAAGCGACATTAGCGATGGAAGTATCGGTAATGAGTTCGTTTCTGACAATCAGAACGTCATCGGCATCTCCTCTTCCCACATATAGCCGATTCAGTTCTTCACGATCAGTACTTTTATAAGTATAGTTTATCCCATCAGAGTAAACAATACGGAGTGTATCAATCTCACGCATAGAGTAGGGGGCATACACAATTTCCTTAATCTCTTTCTCGTATACGATTCTGCACTTCACTATCCCTTTCTCATGCGGCATCCGGATGTAATCAATAAGATTTATCGGTGCACAATCTTTCCAAAAGACATTTCTGGTACGGTTTAGCCTTTCATTGTGATAAGGCAGATTATATATTACTCCGTTCTCTATCCGTATACTTTCAATAAATGGGCACATAAATTTTCTGTTTCATTTCATTATATTCACTTTCCGGATTACTTCTACAAGTTATTCCTCCACCACTTTTAAAATAAAGTTTGTCTCCTTGCTGTTCGATAAAGCGTATCATTACAGCACTGTCAAGATTATTACCATCAAAATATCCGGAAATTCCTGTATAAAAACCTCTTTTATAGTTCTCAGCATGAGCTATAATATCCATTGTTTTCAACTTAGGAGCACCTGTGATAGAACCGGCCGGCAACAATTTAAAGATGATATCCCCTAACCGCGTCCGATAATCATCGGGAAGGATACCGCAGATTTCCGAACTGGTCTGCAAAATAGAACCGGAGTTGGTTTGCAGGATATCAGCATAACGATAACGCGTCACGGAAACTTGTTCCGCCACCATGCTCAGATCATTTCGTATCAGATCTACAATCGTAGCGTGTTCCGCCGTTTCTTTCGGATCGTTCATCAATTGATTGTATGCAGACGGAAGAGAAGCATCTATAGTGCCTTTCATCGGATAAGAATAGATTTTCCGCCCTTTTATCCGCACAAAAATTTCCGGAGAAAATACCACAAAAGCATCTTTCAACCATAGCTTATACATCGCTTTTGAGTGATAAAAAATCTCCTTCAAACTTAGATTGGTCGTGATCAGAGTCCGGCAAGTCAGATTAGTGAGAAAGCTGTTGCCACCCCGGATATTTTCCAGAACATAATCGAAAGATGGCTTATATTGGTCAAAAGGTGGGAAATCGATATTCCATTGCACGGCAGTTTTACGAAGAGGGAAAATAGAATCCTGATTGGTAAATCCATTCAGATTATACAAGACAAACGAAGAATCCAATCGGTTTGTTTCTTCTATGTACGAACAATCTTGTAAATAATCAATGATAAAGACAAACTCTTTGCCTTGTTCCGATAATCGGTTTATTCGTAGAATGGCTTGTTCCTTATTATATGATTGTAACATAAGATATCAAAAACAAAAGTACGTATTTAACGATGGCGCCAAATACGTACTCTTTGAACACTTGATTTTATAAAGTTATTTTCAGAATCTTTCCACTATGCGCACTTAATGACACTTCAGTAGCTTTATAAGGAAGCAAACAAATATTTTCTTTCTTTCCGGTCAGTATATCCGTAGCCTCATAAACATCCATCTGAGGGATTTGCAGAAAGTCGAATGCATGTGACGGTACATTGATTGCAATATCTACCGGTTGATTGTCGAAATTGACAATTATAAAAAGCAGTTCTTTCTCATGTTTGCGTAAGAAAGTGTATTGCTTGTGTTCATTGAAACGCCATCCGTTTTCATTAGCATACATCAAATCAAAAAAGGCTCCTTGAGCTATAGCCTGTTCTTCATTGCATAAAGTGAGCACTTTCCGGTAAACGGCATACAATTGTTTCTGTTCTTCCGTCAACATTTTGCCGTCAAATTTCCCACCATTCCGCCAACGCCGTATAGTGTCAACACTCCAGTAGTCAAAAATGGTAGTACGTCCGTCGCGGCCGCTAAAGCCCTCGGTATCCATACCCAGTTCTCCAAACTCCTGCCCGAAATAGATCATCATCGGATTCGTATTCATGCAGGCAGATACGATCAAAGCAGGAATACCTTTGCGCGGGTTACTTGCAAAGAAATCCGAAGCGATACGTTGTTCGTCGTGATTTTCAAGGAAATTAAGCATGCGCTTCTCAATACCCCCCAATCGCTGCCAACTGCGGGTTATGGCAGTAGCCGAATCATAACCGCACGCTACATTACGCAAGGTATCATATAATCCCACTTTATCATATAAATAATCGAATTTCCCACGGAACAGGTAATTCTGATATTCGGCCGGATTATAAACTTCCGCTATAAACAACAAGTCGGGATATTTTTCCTTTACCTGCGGAATCACCCATTCCCAAAATTCCACCGGCACCATTTCTGCCATATCACAGCGAAATCCGTCTATACGTTTTGAAGCCCAGAAAAGAAGGATGTCGAGCATCTTCATCCAAGTATCCGGGATGGGAGAGAAACAACAAGTACCACCATTCTGATAGTCCACTCCATAATTTAACTTTATCGTTTCATACCAATCGTTTATATTGGGATAGGCATCAAAACGATTATTCCCGGTAGCTTTGGCCGGTGATTCCCGATAAGGCTCTGCAGCACTTCCTTTCATGTCGAACTGGCCGTGAAGTTCCGATTGCGGAATATAGTAGAAGTTATTGTATGGACTGAAAGCGTAGTTGGGATCATCATTCGCTCCCAATTCCACAGTACCGTCCGGCTGCATGTCCGAATGATACTGACGGGCTACGTGATTCGGGACAAAATCGATAATGACCTTTAGCCCGGCACGATGTGTCCGGCTCACCAGATTCTCAAATTCCTTCATTCGCCCGGGGACATCCGTAGCAAGATCGGGATCCACATCATAATAATCTTTAATGGCATAAGGTGATCCGGCTTTCCCCTTTACGATAGCCGGATGATCCGGACTGATGTTATACCGGCGATAATCAGTTTGCGTAGCATGCTCGATGATACCGGTATACCAAATATGAGTAGTCCCCAGTTTTTTAATCTCTTCCAATGTTTTGGCTGTAAAATCAGCCATTTTCCCACAGCCATTTACAGTGATATCACCGTTATAGACACAGTGGTTATTATTGTTTCCAAACAGGCGGGGGAGCACCTGATAGATTATCATTTTCTTTTCGTCGCTCATGTGTATATAAAATTTATTTCAACTCTATTATTTTTCTTTCCTGCTGGCTCCGGTAAGCGGCTTCAATCACGCGAATCACATTTAATATATCATGTGCACCGGTCTGCAATGGCTTTCCAAGACGAAGATGCTCATAAATATTTTGGTAAAATCCACCATAATTACCGGGGATACCGGGATATCTCCGGCTGATCTCCTGTCTGTCGATCTCCGTATGTATCCATCCTAATTCAGCCTCCGTTTCTTCTCCCCAACAGGGTTGGTCAGGCATCTCGCCGCGAAGTAAAGCCGCTTCCTGCTTGTCGGTCCCGCATTTTACAAAAGAACCGAGAGTACCATGAAGCACAAATCGTGGTTCGGCTTCCCGCATCAAGTAACTGGCTTTCAATGTCACCTTTACATCCGGCGCCAATGACGGACGAATAAAGCGGATCATAAAATAGTCATCCACTTTTCCATCGGTACGCAAAATATCTATATCGGCAAAAACAGCTTCCGGCATACCGAACAACAGGACAGCCTGATCTATCAGATGAGAGCCGAGATTATAAGTCAGGCCTCCGCCGGAGTTACCCGTTTCCTTCCACGTATCGGGCTTGATAAAATTACGGTAGCGTGCAAAAGTCGATTCATATTCCACCAACCTGCCCAACAGCCCATTGGAGATTATTTCCCGTACTGTCAGAAAATCTGCATCCCAACGGCGATTCTGATATACACTGAGCATTAATCCTTTTGCGGCCGCCAATGCAATCAGTTCTTCACCTTGTGCTGTAGTAGATGTAAACGGTTTCTCCACAATCACATGCTTTCCGGCCTCAAGAGCCATGCGGGCGTACTCATAATGCGTAGCATCCGGAGTGTTCACTACAACAAGTTCGATAGCAGGATCTTGTATCAATTCTTCAAAGCTTCGCACAATCATAGCATACGGATAACGCTCTTTTGAAAGCTCCTTGCTACGTTCCACTATCTTTGATAATTCGAAATGAGGATTTGTATGAATAAACGGAGCATGAAATACTTGCCCCGACATGCCATATGCTGCCAACCCTACTTTAATTCTTTCCATACGTTTCCTTTTTCCTGCAACAGATTATCCAGTATTTCATTCGCCGTTTTATATCCCTGGTCGAATATCTCTTCCGCCTTTTCCAGTTCCCGGTTACTATATCCGTTCAGATTATAGGGTTCTATCAGTAAATCACATATCTCACGTTCCGGAAATGTGTTCGCACGGAACATAAAATGATAAGAACGCATAGCGATACTTACAATATTCATCTTGTATTTTTCTGCTTCCAAAGGACTCACATTGATTGCAACAACCTTCTCACACTCTTTCCGCAGAGGAGATACCGGAAGGTTCATTAATATTCCGCCATCTACATAATGAACGCCATTTATTTTAACGGGAGTGAACATGACAGGCATGCAACAGGAAGCAGCCACCCTTTCGGCAATACTACCTTTACGAAAATGCATGCTTCGCCCGTGATCCAAATCCGTCGCAGTAATAATAAGAGGAGTTTGTAGCTCTTCCAATTTCTGAGCTTTTAGATTACTTTTCAGAAAATCTATAAATTCTCCCAGTTCGAACAGCCCGACTTTAGGGATTACCATTTTTGTAAGATCCTGAAATTTATGCCCCGAAAAATAGTCCAGAACCCGATGAGGTTCGTTACCGTCGGCATAAAACACACCTGCCAGTGCTCCTGCACTGACACCGGAAATGATATCCGGCCGGATGTCATGTTCCAGAAGAGCCTGCATTACTCCCAGATGCGCAAAACCTTTAATAAATCCGCCACTGAGTGCATACCCGATCTGGTACTTTTGATGATCCCAATTATTCGTCATTACATCTTCCATTTACTTCATTTTACTTGTTCGCCACGAAATTAGTAAAATTCTGCAAAGATGAACCGGATATAGACAAAAAACTCACCCCAAATTACACAGATTAGTACAGATCATCTTTACTTTTAAAGAAAAGCCTGTGCTAACCGAAAAGATCTGTTATAATGCGTACGATCAGAATCCGAAGTCGTCCACTTCTATTTTTTCCGTTTCCGTTTCTTTAAAGGGTTTGGCTTCTTTTTGTACCGGATTGCCTTCAATATAAATAGCACGGAACGGATGTGCAGGACATACATATTCACAACCGCCGCAACCTACACAGATTTCCGTGTTTACCTGTGGAATGGTAAGTCCGTCTTTGTAAGGAACCATTGCCACCGCCTGCGTAGGACAGTGCTCCGAACAAGCCCCGCAACTCGTACCATCAGTATGTACAATACAATTTTCTTCGATAAAAATCACATGGCCCATTTGCGTCAGATGTTTTTCGTCTACGGTCAAAGGTTTTATAGCCCCGTTGGGACATACATCTCCGCACACGGTACAATCAAAATTGCAAAATCCTTTTTCAAAACTAACCGTAGGTTGCATCATTCCCTCCAAACCATATTCCATTAACGCCGGTTTAAGTACATGCGAAGGACACTTACTGACGCAAAGGTGACAAGAAGTACAATGCGCCTGAAAGTGTTCAAGACTGACAGATCCCGGAGGAGTGATCGGATTCTCTTTCTTATATGCCTTTTTACCACCCAATGTAGCGGTCGTTTCTTTTATCTGAGCCAAAATTTTAGGAGCGGCAACAGCTGTCATTACGCCAGTCATCAGGAAACGCCGTTTAGCTGTATCCGTATCCTGTTTCTTCTTTGAAACAATAGGAGAATAAACCAACGCATGCTTGCTGCAAGACTCCAGACAATCAAAACAATCTACACAACGGCTATAGTCGATTGTATGTTTTTTACTGTCGATACAAGCAGCTTTACATTTGGTAGCACACAGACCACATCCATTGCACTTATTTTTGTCGATACGAACCTTGAAGAGAGAAAAACGGCTCAAAAGCCCTAAGACAGTGCCTACCGGACAAATAGTATTACACCATGTGCGCCCATGTTTCCAGGCCAGAATTCCTATAATCGCAAGAGTGACCAATGCTATCATAAAAGAGGTCATACTCAGAATAGAGGCATCGGTCTGATAAAAAGTATAATTTTCAAATCGTGAAAAAACAGATTCCAGCAAATTATTCCCGGACATGTATACAGGTTTAAATACATTGACCGCAATCCGACCATATGCGCTATAAGGATCCAACAATCCGAGTATTAATGTAAAGCCACATGCAAATGCAAGGACCGTAACACCTACAATTACCCATCGAAGAATATTTTTTGCCGGACTATAACCATATCTTTTCCTTTTCTTTCCTACAGATTTCGATACACGTGCCACTATATCCTGAAAAATTCCCATCGGACAAATGGTAGAACAATAGAAACGTCCGAAAAGCAATGTCAATAGAATTAAGAATATAAGTATACCGACACTAAAAGAAAGAAGTGCCGGTATAAATTGCAGGTGAGCCAACCGATGAAAACTATTAGGCAATATGCCTGCGAAATCCAGAAAAAAGAATGTAATCAGTGAAAACAGCACCACTGATATACCTATACGTATCTTTCTCAACATGGTGTTATAGCTTGATTCTCTTTACATTCAGTTTATCCAGATTCATTGTTCCCACCTTCAATGCTTCTCCCTTGGCAAGGTGACCTACCGTATCGAGCGGCATTTCGCGCACTTGATTAAAAAATTTTGCGGCGGCAGTATCCACTGCTACAATATCCGGCGATACAAAAAGCCCTTTTGCCAATACTACATCCGAAGCCGATCGTCCGCGCGGACCATTAGTTTTCATAATACGGTAAGCATCGACTACATTCAGAACCGCTTTCTTCTGCATGGTACAGATATCAGCAATACATTGCTGTAAATCGTTCTGATGAAAATAACCGCGGTCCCATACAATTCCCATGTGATTCTTCATTGCAATGGTCAGATTAGCACCGCCATGATTTTTCAGAATAGGCACATTAATCCATACATCGCAATTCAGAATCGCTTCGTGTATTTTGGCCTTTTTCATATTTTTACCCTTAGACAAATCTACCGGACGATAATATGACTCCAGATGGGCAGGCATTACTTTGGCTCCGGCAGCTTTGGCGGCAGATTCGATACCACTATTTTTATAGCACTTCTGCCAATCGTCACAAGTATGATCGAATACGGTAACCTCTTTCGCACCGGCAGCAAAACATTGTTTTACAATTTCTGCAACCAGTTTCGGATTCGTATTTCCTGCTAATTCCGGTACTTTATCCCATCCAATATTGGGTTTCACAACTACCTTTTGACCGGACTTCACAAACTGTTTCATCCCTCCTAATTCGGCAATGGCACGTTGAAACATAAGCTCCGGTTCATCACCCATCACAGCCACAAGATCAGGCTTGCCCGTGCTATTTACAGCTTGCGTCAATATCTCCATCGCTTCAGAACGTTGTATCGTCATTGCCGCACCGGAAACTGCTACAGTTTTTAGAAAATCCCTCCTGTCCATCTTATTTATTTTCTATGATTATTACCCACAACCAATAATGCAAGCTCGCATCACATAGGTATGTTTAAGATTTACAAATTCAAATTATCCACGGAAATTTAAAACAAGTTTCATCAAAAAGAGCATAATCCGCATTCCCATTAACGGCAAAAGTCTTTATCATCCGGGCATCTTGCATCAGTTCTTTAGCCAGCATTATTGTAGAACCGGTTTTTATACGGTCATCAACCAAAAGAATACGTTTATTTCTAAAATCGAAATCAATAGGTGCCAAAAGCTTCGGCCGGTCATATTTGGGATGCTGATACTCATCCCGCAAGTTTATCTTCAATAAATGAACCTCTTTTTGCAGACGTTGATTAATAATACCTGCCGGCACAATCCCACCATTGGCTATAGCTACTATGATATCGAATTCATCTTCAAAAGTGATAGAACGAAAACGATCCATCACTTCATTAAAAGTTCTTGCCATATCAGTTATATTTTAGCAATTCCTCTTAGTAAGGCATAACCACCGAGCCACTGAATCAACATCCCCGGAACTCCCATACGGAAATCTTGTATAGCTATCCAAAAATTTCTTTCAATCACCCATTCAAAAGCTGTACCTACAACTTGATAAGCAAGTATCGCCACAAGAATGGCCGGCAATGAAATTTTCTTTGCATAACGAGCCGCCAACGCAGACGATCCGGCAAATAATACGGATTTAATAAGAAGAATCGGAAGTACAGCAGCAGAAGGCATTGCAAATAATAAATGATTAATAACCGGAGATAATACAGCAGTCAGCAAACCGACCCGGAAACCATATTTATAAGAAGCTATCAGTGTAAAAAAGTAAATAGGCAATAGGGTAGGACCTCCGGCCGGAATCAAATGACATAATTGGGGTAATACAATATTGCCTGCCACAAATAGCAAAGCAAACAGGTACGTTTTCACATTACTGTAATTCAGTGAATAAAGCTTAGCAGTTGTTTCCATTTTTATTTTTTGTTTTTTGGTTAGTAGCGTTATAAAATATAAGATTGCATTCCACCGGAATGGTTTAATCGGATTATGAATTAAATCATGTAGCAAATATTTCATTAAATCACAGCAAAATAAAATCAGTTATTACAAAGATATCAATTATTTACTTTCATAATCCGACCGATATATATCAGTCAATAAGATTGATACGTTTTTTATAAAGAACGAGAGGATATTGATAGGCTCATCATTAAATCACCTTTTCATTTACTAATAAAGGGCAAACATTATCATTTCAGGTTTTTCTTAAACAACAATACCGGCAAAACCTCTTTCAGCTTTTCCTTATCCGTAACGGCAACCGTCATCGGCAACAGTCTTCCACTGGGTTTTGCATTATAAAAATCCTCCTTTATAGTATCAGAGATGTCAGAATCAACAATAGCATTCAAATGTTTCTCCGTGAAATAGAACGATACTTTGAAATAACCATCAAAAACACCGATCCACCCCAAGTTCTTCTTTTTGAACATCATTTTACACAACCATGCATTACCATCTTTGTAATAATTCCATTCCGGCTTTATATCCAATCCGGAGAGTACATTATCCCATTCTTCAAAAGCCGGATAGCTATCGTGAAGTACACTGTTCAAGACTTCCGGCGTCGGAAGAACATGCTTGTCTTTTAATGCTAAAATTTCCATATCTGTCAGTTTTGTATCCCCATATTTATTCTGCAAACATCCCATACAATCCCATGCCGATACAAAAATAACAGTTTTTTCTTTGTTTGTACCATTACTACTCTTAAATCAGTAATAATGGTATGTATATCTGTAATCTATATTATAAAAAGTTTTGAGATCAAGAATACAAAGCTATTTTTCTTAGTCTTCATGCATTCTTACAATACCTCCTGCCAGCAGAGTAAACCAAAAAGTAGAACCTTTACCCTCTTGAGAACTGACACCTATCTCTCCACCTAAATGGGATATGATTGTTTTACATATGGAAAGCCCGAGTCCGGTTCCTTGTATGAAACTGTTCAATTTGACAAAACGGTCAAAGACATCCGATACTTTATCGGCCGGTATGCCATATCCTGTATCTTCCACATAAAAGTAAAGATCACCGGAATCTTTTAATTTGTAACCTATATGAATATGCCCCTTAGGAGTAAATTTAATGGCATTATTCACAAAGTTGTGTACTACTTGTAGAAGGCGGTTACGATCACTGTGCACAACACATTCGAAAATGCGATTTGTAAATGCAATATCCAGTTCCGGATTATTAGCCTTTACATGAGCAGTCTGAGCTACTTCCATCAATAGACTATTCAAGTCGATCTCAGAATAAATAAACTCTAACGTGCCTGCTTCAATTTTCGACAAATCGAGAATATCACTGATAAGCTGTAACAACAAGGCATTATTATTCAGTATAATATCTGCATATTCTTTTTTTTCTTCCGGATCATCCGTTTCTGTCAGTAGTTCAGAAAAGCCGACAATGGCATTAAGCGGTGTACGGATTTCATGACTCATATTAGCCAGAAAAGCAGATTTCAACATATTGCTTTGCTCCGCCTGTTCTTTGGCTAACCGCAGAAAATGCTCCATTTCTTTCTGTTTCGTAATCACCATTCCCGAACCGATTATACTAACCGGACGCCCTTTCGCATCATATCTGGATACGGTTCCCTGTTTGTGTACCCATTCATATTCACGGTCATTATACCAATGTATCTGATATATTTCATGAAATTCAGTCCGCTTGCCTTCCCGTAACTCACTAAACACCTTTGTTATACATTCACGAAAATCAGGATGAATTTTTTTCAGGTATTCATCTATAGAAATGTTATACCTTCCATGCCCGTCAGGATCCGGCGAATCTTCATGATGATAAAAGTTATAGTCGGTAGAAAAAGTATGAGTTATAAAATCGGCACTCCATGGAAGTACGCCGGCAATATTCAGAGCGGATGAAAGCACCGAATTACTCGTTTCGAGTTCTTCCTTTGCCTGTCTTAATGAAAGCTGTGCCCTTTTTAATTCCAGTTGAGACGCATTTTCTTCCGGAAGATCACGTGCCGTAACGATTACCCGGTCGTTGTCTATCAGAGACATCTGTATTTCATAGCAATGCTGATTGCCGTTCTCTTCCATATTAAGTTCGAATATCTCGGATTTCCCGGACGAAACTGTTGTCTGGAAATGTTTCATATATACCCGTCCTGTTTCCCAATCAAGAAAAGCATCTATTTTCTTACCGACCATTCCCTCCGGATTGAAAGGTAAGTTACCGCCAGGATTGACAATATTCAAAAGTGTGGCTTGTTTATTATACACTAAAATCATCTCCGGAACCGTTTTTATCGCATGTTCATGTGCGTCTGCAAAAATTACATTATTCATTATCTTGCTTATTTTTGTATCAATTATCCTTCTCGATAATAGTAGGACTGCCAAAGCCTATTTATCGCATAGCATTAATTAGAACAAAACTCTGATTAAAAAGTTTTTAAGAAGATAATTTTGCCTTAAACGGCCCATTATTTTATTACAGGGAACAAAAAACTATTTCGGATACTTATTTAATAATAACAGGATCACCCAAGAATTTCGGGCTCTTATTCGTATATAAATCCATAAACAGTTTAACTCTTGCAAACTTCTCCCGAAGTTGGGTCTTGAATCCGCTATATGCATCCACATCCTGCGCATTATAACCAATAGCCTGCAAACCTTTTGCCTGTGCAATGTATATGGCCCGGCGGTTATGAAAATCCTGTGATATAACCGTAAAACGATGTTGCCCGAATATCTTTTCCATGCGTACTACGGAATCCAATGTCCTGAATCCGGCATAATCCAGATAAATCTTATCTTCAGCCACACCTCTTTTTACCAGTTCATTTTTCATATCTTCGGGTTCGTTGTATCCCTCACTACTGTTGTCGCCACTAATAACAATGGCTTCTATCTTTCCGGCTTTAAAAAGAGCAACAGTGGCCTGTATCCTGTTTTGAAAGTACTGATTGGGAGCACCCGAACGGAGGGTTTTGGAAGTACCCAATAAAAGCCCCGTTTTATTGCAGGGGATAGTAGCGGCATCTTTGTATATCAATGTATCCGTTTTATGTTCCACTGTATAATTGGCAATAATCGTAATAGCAACTATCAGGATGATTCCACTCGGAATACCCCATTCTATTATTCTCCGCCGTTTAAGTAATTTTATCGGACTTCTAATATCATTTTCTTTTATACTTTTTTCAGATCAGGAAGAAACCAAGTGACCAATCCTAACAATGGCATAAATGCACAAACATTATAAACAGCTTCAATCCCGAACCTATCCGCCATATTTCCCAATACGGCAGAAGCAATACCGGCTATTCCAAAAGCAAAGCCAAAGAATAATCCGGATATAAGCCCCAATTTATTAGGAAGCAACTCTTGTGCATATAGCAAGATAGCGGGAAAAGCGGAAGAAAGCATCAGACCGACGCAAAAACTGAGTATCACCGTACCTGCAAGCCCCACATGCGGCATCAGCATGCTAAAAGGAGCTGTCCCGAGAATGGATACCCAAATTACATATTTCCGTCCGATCCGATCACCGATGGGGCCACCGACTAATGTCCCGACAGCCGTAGCAATCAAGAACACAAAAAGAAAAAACTGGGATTGCTGCACGCTCACCCCAAACTTATGAATCAAATAGAACGTATAATAACTGTTGAGACTTGCCATGTAAATATATTTAGAAAAAATCAGAACAAGCAGGATACTAATGGAAAGTACTGTTTTATTCATAGGCAACGGCATTGCCAAATGCGGTTTCATCGCTGCAGGAGCACTTTTTATCCGAGTTAAGTAACCTTTATACCATCTGCACACAGGAATCATTACTAAAATAGCAATCAATGACAGAATGGCAAATAAAGAGATATGGCTACGTCCGTAAGGAGCAACTAACAAAGCAACCAACAAAGGTCCTAATGAGCCTCCCAGATTTCCGCCCACTTGAAACAAAGACTGGGCAAGTCCCCGTCTGCCACCCGAAGCCAATGAAGTGATACGTGAGGCTTCCGGGTGAAGCACAGAAGAACCGATACCTATCAGGAACACAGAAAAGAGCACCCAATGCAAATTAGAAGCAAAAGCGAGATTCAGCATACCGGTCATCGTAAAAAGCATTCCTGCCGGAAGTGTCCATGCCACTGGACGTTTATCAAAAAAAAGTCCGAAAATCGGTTGAAAAACAGAAGCTGACATCTGATAAACCAGTGTAATCAGTCCGATCTGAGCAAAACTAAGGCCCAAATCGTCTTTAAACAGAGGATATACCGCCGTTATTACAGATTGCAATAAATCATTCAGGCAATGAGAGATACTCAATGCTACAAGTATAGGAAAAGCGATGGAACTGACTGGACGTTGCGGATTCTGTATCATATTGACAACCTTTTGTTATTCTTAGTTTTGCAAAATCGGCTGCAAATGTACAAAACACAGATAGTCTAAGCGAACAAAAACGCTATTATTTTCTCCTCTTCCGATCAAGCATAATAGTTCATACTAAACAGGATACCTAAAAACATCTGCTTATTCTCTCCAATGAATATAGTATATAAAACATTATTTATCAGATAATTGTATCCGTTCCTTTATCTTTCCCCAAGCATGTGTGTCGAACAGGCAACTACTACGCATCGTGTGATACATTTCCTTAAATCGGGACATCGGCACTGTATAACTTAAAATATCCGGCTCAAAATAAGGACGTACAGACGGATCAAAGAAACCGATAAAAGTTCTTCTGCCTCCCCTGTGATTCTCCAGAATAGTCTGTGTCACTGTAACGCTGCAACCGGAACCGAATTGTGTGACAACAGCATCTTCCGAATTATTATCATAACAGGCCCATGTCACCAATCCCGAAAGTATATCGGGAGTTGCCAGAAACAAGACACCTTCAATAGGATCCAAAGAATCCACTTTATCCATACGTGCAAAATGCAGATAACGATTCTCTGTTTTTGTTACCCCTAACCGGTCGATATACTCAATTACCATTTCCGGCGTTTCTTTATATTTTTCTTTTAAAGAAACAAAAGTCGGTACACGTTCCGGCATATCGGTGAAACCTGTATAGAATTTACCGCCGCCACATCCGATAACATCGGCATTCAAACTGACCGTATGTCCTTCCCTTACTTTTCTCATGTCTTTGAAAAAGCAACCGTTTATCTTTTCTGTTTGATTTTCGAGCGTATCAGAGTACCAGAATACAATAGGAAGCTCCGTGTTTTCTCCGAAAGCCGCTTTGTAATTTGCTATAAACGTCTTTATTTCCATGAGTCGAGTTTTAAAAAGTTCCACATTAAAGAAAAGCATTTCCTGCAAAGATAAAATAAAGAATGACACTTCCTTATAAACAGGAGTTAAATAGAAGAAAAAAGAAAATCAAGTGCCATATTACTAATATTTGTATAGTAATTACATTTAATTATCCGAGCATTCCATTTGTTTTACTAACTTTTTGTTATCTTTGGTACAAAATAAACTCGTTAACCGTGTAATAATAAAAAACAACCGACGTATTATGAATCAGGAATTAGTAATGAGCCCGCATTTGTTAGTGGCTTTTCTCCAAAAACCGGCTTCCGAATTTACGAAAGCAGACATCATCACGTATATTCAAAAAAACGACATCCGTATGGTTAACTTCATGTATCCCGCTGCGGACGGACGATTGAAAACACTCAATTTTGCAATCAACAATGCCGCCTATCTGGATGCAATTCTGACTTGCGGCGAGCGTGTGGATGGTTCCAGCCTGTTCCCGTTTATCGAAGCCGGCAGCAGTGATTTATATGTAATCCCCCGTTTCCGGACAGCTTTTGTCGATCCGTTTGCCGAATTACCCACCGTAACCATGCTTTGCTCTTTCTTTAATAAAGATGGCGAACCATTGGAAAGTTCTCCCGAATATACCTTGAGTAAAGCCTGTAAAGCATTTAAAGAGGTGACCGGCATGGAGTTTCAAGCAATGGGCGAATTGGAATATTATGTCATATCAGAGGATGAAGACATGTTTCCGGCAACCGACCAGCGCGGCTATCACGAATCGACTCCTTATGCCAAATTCAATGATTTCCGTACGGAATGTATGGCATACATCGCACAAACAGGCGGTCAAATAAAATACGGTCATTCTGAAGTAGGTAATTTTACACTGGACGGCATGATCTACGAACAGAATGAAATAGAATTCCTTCCGGTACGTGCCGAAGAAGCAGCCGACCAATTGATGATTGCCAAATGGGTGATTCGTAATCTGGCTTTTTCTTATGGATACAACATTACGTTCGCACCGAAAATTACTACAGGAAAAGCCGGTTCCGGACTGCATATCCATATGCGCATCATGAAAGACGGACAAAACCAAATGCTAAAGGACGGTGTATTGTCCGAAACAGCCCGCAAGGCCATTGCCGGTATGATGGAATTGGCACCTTCCATTACTGCTTTTGGAAATACGAATCCGACTTCTTATTTCCGGTTAGTGCCACATCAGGAAGCACCTACCAATATTTGTTGGGGTGACCGCAATCGTTCGGTATTAGTAAGAGTACCGTTAGGGTGGTCGGCAAAGACCGATATGTGTATGTTGGCCAATCCGCTGGAAAGTCCAGCCAATTATGACACCACACAAAAACAAACCGTAGAAATGCGCTCACCGGACGGTTCGGCAGATATCTATCAGTTAATAGCCGGACTGGCCGTAGCTTGCCGCCATGGTTTTGAGATACAGGATGCACTGGCAATAGCCGAAAAAACTTATGTAAATGTCAATATACACAAGGAGGAAAATGCCGGCAAACTAAAAACTTTGGCCCAATTGCCGGATAGCTGTGCCGCATCCGCCGATTGCCTTGAAAAGCAGCGCTCGTTCTTCGAAAAATACAATGTATTCAGTCCGGCCATGATAGATGGTATCATTACCAAACTACGTACTTATAACGATGCCACTCTACGCAGCGATATTCAAGATAAACCCATCGAAATGATGGAGTTGGTTGAAGAATATTTCCATTGCGGATAGTCATAGAATTTATAGACTCTAATACCCCGGTACTACTTTTGCAATACCGGGATATTTTTATATTATTCTATACATATTACAAATATTCGTCCCGGATTTGTCATCTACTTTTCGAACTTAAAAACATATAGAATATGTTTTTGTTTAATAATATACAGCATTATGTCCGTTATCTTTGATACCTTTATCACATTTTAAAAACTGTTGTTGTAATAATGCCCGATAAAAGTATGATGAATTTACGTAAATTACTTCTTTGGATATTAGTTAGTATAATAATATTGTGTGCATTAAGGTATGGCATATTAGAATGTGCCAACCAATATATCTATAATTTGCGTAACACACATTTTCCCTCCTTTGCCTATCGCTATGATGATTTTTTGCCCTATATTCCGGTAGTGATCATGTTCGGAATGAAATTGGCGGGAATAAAAAGCCGGAGCCAATGGAAGCCGATGTTGATATCCACCGTTTTTTCATTTGCACTTATGGGCATCACTATCTGCTCTATCAAATCATTGGCAGGTGTACTCAGACCCGATGGTTCCGACTTCCTATCCTTTCCTTCCGGACACACAGCAACGGCTTTTACCTCGGCCTGCCTTCTATACAAAGAGTATGGTCCTAAGAGTTCATGGATAGGTGTAGCAGCCTTTTTGCCTGCATTCATCACAGGGCTTAGCCGTCAATTGAACAACAGGCATTGGTTGAGTGATGTGGTAGGCGGCGCTGTCATTGGAATTCTGATGGTAGAAGTGGGATACTATTTATCCGGTTTGTTATTCAAAGAAAAAGGGAAATAGATCATCACTTGCTTCCATCGTCACATTTCTGGTGAACACCTCATCCTTAAAACAGTAGGTGCAATATTCTGCGTTTTGTGACAAATCGGCATTAGTACCGAATTCTTCTGCGGATTTCATATCCATTCCACAACTTTGGCAAATCGATTCACTCATCATTTTTTATTGTTAAGAAGTTAGTTTTTGATTGACCCGGTTCATTTATTAATGATTACTTTCCCGATCTTTGACAATCTTCTATGAATAGAAATTTATTCCATCCAATTGATAAACAATGGCAATTTAAAGAAAAAAGAGCAAACAACCAAAATGCATATAAAAAAACTCTCCGATAGCACCTTTGATATATCTCCGGAACATTCTTTACCAATCTATCTGGCTGCGGAGAGCCTATTCAGACTTTCCAAAAGCATGAACAGATATTAGCATAAACTATATTATTATTTCAAAATATTAGAATATTTGGCCTTGAGCAATCCATAATCTTTATAGTTGAATTGTAGAGAGAGTGACGAAAGTACCTTTTTTTCCGTTTCAGGACTCCAATAAATTTGGAGCCTGTCACATGTCCGAGTAATAGCTGTATAAAAAATATTATGAGTTATCATATCTTCAACATCATGGGTTATCACAACTTTTACTGATTGGAATTCCAAACCTTGAGCCTTATGTATTGAAACTGCATATGCCACCTGAAAAGGCACTACCGTAGAATCCGATTCTATATCTTCATCTCCGTCATCGTTTTTCTCCACTGTAAGTTTTATCACTGACGTCGTTTCGGACACCGGCGGGCATAACTCCAATTCCGAATATTCAAGATCAAGTTCATTAAGAATAGTGTTAACCTCAAGCGTAAACTCAATCAAATCATCGTGTTTAGTAATCCCAAGAATTTTTCCCTTTAAGTTGTTGTATATCCAGGGTGAAAAGCGTTCGGTTTCATTAAACAAAATCGGATCATCAACTTTATATGTCAATATATCCCATTGGACAGGTGGGTTAGGATTATTACTTTGAAGAAAACGATTAATATTATTTATTCCATACAAACCGTCATAATTTAAACAAAGAATGATCTCGTCATCATGTGATTTTGTAAATATTGAGTTGTCAATATTTTTTGTATAACCATGTTTTGTCAAGTATTCAAGAATGTCAGAGGAAAGAGTTCTTACTTTATTCCATACAGCAAGCAAACCACTCTGGGAAGTACGATAGGTTTGCTTCAATTCTACACGGCAGCTACCTTTAATGGCATAATATGCTATACTGAACCAATTTCCGAAGAGAATTGATTCAATCTGATACATATCTCCTACAAGAATGAGCAATTTGAATTGCCCCTGTTTTAGTATATCATTCATGTCTTGATTACTTACAGTACTGCATTCATCAATAAACAGAAGATCCCATTCCTGCTTTATGGATTTTCCAGCCAAGAACTTGGCGATGGTCATGAATGTTCCATCATATGAATCAACTTTTCGACGTAGATTCTCAACAGCTGGATTAGTATTGGCTAAGTAAATTTTATTTTTATCACCAAAAATGCGTGAGATATAATTAATAAAAGTAGATTTTCCTGTACCTGCTGCACCATAAACCAAAGCAACTCTCGAATTGGAGAATAATTCTTTCAGTGCTTTTCGTTTTTCATCTGAATCTACGGCGACTCCTGGCTTGGAAAGCCAAGAATTGACCGTATGAGTATAACTAAATATCCCTTTACTACTCAACTCTTTTAATCGTTGGAGTATCTTCATCACATTATCTTCGTATTTCTGGATGTAATAATAACCATTCCAACATTCCAATTGGAGATTGTTGTTCTCAAGTTTGTGTTTATAATAAAGATTGGCATTATAAGCATCAACCAATGGTTGCATATCCCCGTAAGCAATCAATTCTTCTTGTGAAGTGTAAAGTATTCCATTATGCTCAGTATTGACTGTGATGTGGCGTGCCAACAATTCATGTTTATGTCCTTCAATAGGAATGGATGCCAAGATATCATCTATCGACGGATTATGTCTAACTAACGAAAATTTATAAGGCATACGGTCAAATGGCACACATTTGATGTTTAAATATAATTCTGACAACAAATCACATGCATCACTGTGATATTGCTTTTTGATAATTTTATTATTCAGCCGATACAGCAGATAAAGTAAAACATTGCCACCAGCCTTTTCAATTCGGCTACGACATTCAGTCAACATAGCTGAGAGATTGTGAACAGCCGCACCGTCTTTGACATATTCTATAAATTGTGTAAACTCATCAAATGGGAGTGTTAAAAGTTTCGGAAGCGATGTGCCCGATTGTTTAATAAATGCCATAAGATTCGTGTACTCTTTATTTTTATTAGGAGGAAGAGAAATATTAAGAATTTTAGCAAAATTTTTCAGTTCGCATGCACGTATAGCTACCTCCCAGTCAATTATGATTGAAATAGGCATTTTAACCCCAAACACACTAATTCCTGTGGAAACAAGACGAAGATCAACTGCATAGGTAGACGTGATTTCATATTTAGTAAAAGCAATAAGACGCTCAAATTTACTGGCATGTTCGTTAGCCCGGCTGAATGAAACTTCATAATATATGGAATCATTTACAAATATAGGCTTGGTTTTGTAGATATAGAATTTACCGGTATGTGTTACTGCATTCTTTAAGTCTTGATTTTCGATCCGATATGCAATTGCTTCATGATATATTTTGAATGCAGGATCAAGATTAAGGGGAAATAAATAGAGATTATGCAACAACTCCATACCAAACCGGCCTTTCATATATTGCTTAATCCTTAACAAATACTCATAATATTTTAACATCAACCGTTCGGAACTCTCTGGGTCGAAAGTATAATGAGAGGCCGATATTTGTAACAAGTCATGAAATTTGGCTATAAAATTAAGATTACCACACTTCATTACATAACTATTAGCTTTACGCAATGTCTCGTATTCTGTTGCAGCCGGTACTCCTCCGGCTGCCAAATAAATCTTGGCGGAGACATGCTCTACAAAGTTTCTAAGATGTCCTAAAATACTTTGTGAAAGCAATCCGCGATGGTCTGCCTTAAGTTGGTCAATACATGAACATATATATATATCGCAATTGATGATATACTGGTCAAAATTCATAATTGTAAATATGGAATGAAGATATGATATTATGCAAATATAGTAAAAATCTCACATTCTATATCAATATCATCTCTATCTTTAGCTATATTATTTACCTAATTATGAAATTTCACAACAAACATACAAAGTAAACAGAATAAGTTGTTTTAATTTACACGATCTCATTTTCATACCATTAATCAATATGTGGCTTAAATAAAGCTCATACTGAGAAAAAACTATTAATATTAAGAATCTTCAATAGGATATTTAAGGTTTTATATAATAAGAATTAAAAAAATGCACTACGCTACACGAGTAAAAAAGAATCCTTTTTCTGTACACATAATTATAATTCAAAGATATTCCATTTTCCTATAATTAAATTTCCGGTGTCTCTTCAAGGCGAACGTTTACTGCATTCATACCTTTCATGCCACGTTCCAGATCAAACGTTACAATATCATTTTCGGAAATATCTCCCGTTACATTATTTATATGGAAAAAATACTTTTCAGTACCCGAAAGGTCTTTAATAAAACCAAATCCTTTGGAAGTATTGAAGAACTCAATCCGGCCTCTCATTATAGTCGGAGCTTCCTTCTCTTTCTTAGGAGTCGCTATCATGATATCTTCCTGCTTGATTTCTTCTCTCTTTACGCTTTCTTCCGGTGGAGTGGAGGTAATCATACCATTCTCATCGACATAAGCAATCATGTCATCCAAACTGTTCACTTTCGGAGCTAATTTCTTTTCTTCTTTTCTTTTTTGTTTTTCAGCACGACGGGCGAGCTTCTTTTTTTCATTTTCACGTTTGTCTGTTGTTACGGATTTTGCCATATAAACTTTTATTTTTACTAATTATTTATTTCAGAGTGAAGGAGATAACTAAGGAAGAAACTTGTTCTTAATAATTGATCTATAAAGAAGGAGAAACTATGCGATAACAGTATCGTAACTCACACTCTAAAGCAAAGATACGAAAAAAAGTGAGAATCGGAACGGTATATGGAAAGAATGTTTTAGAACAATGGCAAAAAAGAACAGACCGTCCCAATTTATCCAATTGAGACGGCCTGTCTTATTTCCATTTATTTAATAAGAAAAATGCTTATGCTATTCCATGAGCAGAAACGGTAGAATCTATTTTCTTAATCAATCCTTGAAGTACAGCACCCGGTCCGCATTCTGTAAAATCCGTAGCACCATCGGCAACCATGTTCTTTACTGTTTGAGTCCAACGTACGGAAGCAGTCAACTGAGCCACCAGGTTCTTTTTGATTTCAGCAGGATCGGTATGAGGCAAAGCATCCACATTCTGATATACCGGACATTTGGGAGTATGAAATTCCGTGGCATTGATAGCAGCTTCCAGTTCTACCTTTGCAGGATCCATCAACGGAGAATGGAATGCACCACCTACTTTCAACGGAAGAGCACGCTTGGCACCGGCAGCTTTCATCAATTCGCAAGCCTTTTCGATACCGGGCACTGAACCGGAAATAACAATTTGTCCGGGACAGTTGTAATTAGCAGGAACACAAACTTCACCTCCGGCAGAAACAGACGCACAAATTTCTTCCACCTTTTCATCGGGCAATGCAATGATGGCAGCCATTGTAGAAGGAGTCACCTCACAAGCCTTCTGCATAGCCATAGCACGTGCATAAACCAACTTCAAACCATCTTCGAATGAAAGAGCACCGGCAGCTACCAATGCAGAGAATTCACCGAGCGAATGACCGGCGGTCATTTCCGGCTTGAAATCGTCACCCATACAAAGAGCGGAAATTACCGAGTGTAAAAACACGGCAGGCTGAGTTACCTTTGTCTGACGAAGATCTTCATCAGTACCGTTGAACATAATATCTGTAATGCGATATCCGAGAATATCGTTTGCTTTTTCAAACAATTCTTTTGCTAATGCAGAGTTGTCATACAGGTCTTTACCCATGCCCACAAACTGAGCACCTTGACCGGGAAATACAAATGCTTTCATATTTTCGTTCTAAAATTTAAATTTGCGGGGCAAAGTTACATATTTTTATAATACAGTAGCACAAAATCAGCAATTTTGTGCAATGGCAATCTCTTTTTCCCACTATCTATCTACCTTATCATCAATAATCTGTGCCTTCACCGGATTCCAGAAGTGGCATAATGCCCCATTTCCATGGCCGGCAACTACCTCTTTACCAGCACTGATAGCTCCACCAATATACGTTTTCGCTTTACCTACCGCTTTATCCATTATGTATCCCAGAGCCAGATAAGTGGCGATAGAAGAGGAGAGGGTACACCCCGTACCATGTAGGTTATGGCTCTTTATTTTGCGTCCTTTATAAATAAAAATATTGCCATCCACGCATAAAATATCCTGCATCTCTTCTCCCTGCAAATGCCCTCCTTTTATCAATACGGCAGTTTGGTAAAGAGTAGAAAACTCCTGTGCTGTCTGTTGCATTTCCTCTGGAGCAGTTATCGTCTTGCCGGTCAGCACCTCCACTTCGTCCAGATTGGGTGTAATAAGACTGACTAATGGAAAAAGCTCCCTTTTTACAATTTCGATGGCATCGTCGTTCATTAATTTTCGGCCACTGGTAGATACCATTACCGGATCGTATACAATGTATTTCGGGTGATACTTTCGCAAACAGCCGGCGATAGCTCTAACTGTTTCGGCATCACCGACCATACCTATTTTAACGACTTCCGGATGCAAATCTTCCATTACGGCTTCGATTTGTCCACGAATAATTTCGATGGGAACAGCATGCACGGCATGTACACCCATCGTATTTTGTACGGTCACCGCCGTTATCACAGATGCCGCATACCCCCCTAAAGCAGATATGGTTTTAATATCTGCCTGTATGCCGGCTCCGCCCGAACAATCGGAACCTGCAATGGAAAGAATAACCGGATAATGCTTCATATTCTTCTTTATTATAATTTCAGAAAACAAAATTAGCATAAAAATCCCGCTTGATTCTTTGAGTCCGTCTAAATTTTCCTCTTAAAAGTTTTTATCAGCTTATTTTGAGCGAAATTTAAACAGACTCTAAATACGAACTGTATTTATGCTATTTTCAGAAGAAATAAAAAGATGCCTGTATTGTAACACAAAACTTTAAATTAGGGGCTATTTTTGATAATTTACTAATAAGGAACAGGCCCTTGCGGCCAAACAGAATAAAAAGAATCTCCTTAAAAGAAAAAGCAGCAAATTATTTGGAAGGGCGGACTGGATATCCTATCTTCGCCAACGAATTCTAAAAGCAATAATTTGGGGTACTATTCTTAAATTTGTTATCGCTTAATATTAGCCTTATAAACCGCAGGCTAATTTCTTTCGTCTGAGTAGGCCTACTCAGGCAGGTTTTTCATTATACCACTTTATTATTCACAGCAATGTCTTTTTCAGAGACAATTGTAACTTGTTTTTCAGCTTTTTCAAGGCAGAATATCTATACTGTCTCTCTGAAAGTTATGAAAGCATCGGATACAGATGAAAAATTTCGTAAAGAACATTAAGCAAAAGATAGAAGCAGAAATTGACAGGATCGAGCAACAACGCACTGACCGTCTTGACAAGATAAAGCAGATAGTCAGCTGCATACAAGCCGCTCTCTCGTCACTGCATGCAGCTATTACCAAATATCGATTTGAAAACCTACAAGAAGAGATTCATTTCTTCAAAGTCTGGAAACCGGAAATTTCCAGTCTGCTGATTTATTATGTACGTTTGTACCGGATAGAAAACAACCGTACCGGAAAATCACCGTCAGCCCAATGCAAATATTTAAAAAACGAATACGATCATTTGAAGAAAGGCCATCCTGACGAAGTTTTTTACAACTATTATCAATCCGGAAAGACAGAATCGGATCACTTGTTTTTCACAAGAGAGTATTATGATATTCTTTCGGATGTTCATTGCCTATCGGCAGACAGGGATCTGTCCTTTTCTACCCTGCATGATTCGAGTGTTGCCGAGATTCTCGCAAACAACCAATTAATGCATTATCTGGCAGGCGAAATAGAATTGTTATCAGATGAACTGCATCTCAAACTTATTTCAATTGTCGAGAATAATTTACTACAATGGACCGATAGCAAGGTTGCGCTGGTTGAATTCATCTATGCACTATATGCCGGTAAATGTTTCAATAAAGGCGACATTAGCCTGAAAGATATCGCTTTTTGTTGCGAAACGCTTTTCAACATCGAAATAGGCGATTACTACCGGATATTTCTGGAAATCAGAAACAGAAAGAAGAACAGGACACAGTTTTTGGATAAACTAAAAGAAAAAATAACTCAAATGATGGATGAACTTGATGGATAAACTATATTCACACTGAACTACTAAAAAACCGATACTTTTCGGAGAAGATGCCCGGAAATTTGAAGAACGAATGAAGCAAGTCCGTAAAGAGACTCCGGAACAAAGGGAAAAACGATTGAAACGGTACAAAGCCGTTATGAACGTATTTAAAGAATAATAATTCAATATGATTCTAACGGAAGAAGCTTTTCAAAAGAGCTATAATGTACGTCGTTTAAAATAAAAAAAATTATAAAATCGTTCGACTGTGGTGATGTAGATTTGAACGATTTTATTTTAAATGAATCAATGTTCTATCGCAAAGCATTACTTGCAGTAAGTTATGTAGTCGAAAAATACCTTTTTTCGTCCCACCAATACCTCTTATAATAAGAGAAAACGGCGGGACGATTTCTTATGATAAACTTGACAAGCTAAAGTAAAAACAGGAAAAAGTTGATAGCATCTTGTGACATCTTGTGAATTGTACAACCAGTTAATACACAACTTTGCGAAAAAATCAAGAATCCGCAAAGAAAAAAATCAGCTTTGGTATGAATACAATGTTCACATGGGAAATAAAGGTAAAAAACAGTCCTTTATTAATAAAGAGATGCAGTCATTGCAACAATGAACGTTTTTATTGTAGCGACAAGTTTAGAATGAATGCTCAAAAAAGAAATATCGATGTATGGCTAATATATAGATGCACAAAGTGTGATAACACCTGTAACCTTACTATATTGTCGCGAAGTAAACCGGACTTGATCGACAAAGCGCTATTCCACGGTTTTTCAATGAATGACAGGAATATAGCCTGGAGATACGCTTTTTCTACGGAACTTGAAAGAAAAAACAATATAAAATTAGATTACAGTAATGTCGGGTATGAAGTGATCAGCAATATCTCCGAAAAGGATATTGCCAACACGATGGAAGAAACACTAAAAATACAAATTAAATGCGATTTCGAATTCAACCTGAGATTGTCTTCATTCCTTCGAGGCTATTTTTCTCTGTCAGCCAATCAGTTAAAACGTATCTTTGAGCAAGAAATTATTTCCGTTTCAGACAATAAATTACCGCAAAGACAAAAGATAAAAAACGGAGATATCATCCTGATACAAAAATCTTTTTTCTTAGAGAACAAGTAACGTACCTCTAACTTTTTCGTATGTATGAAGATTGTTTGAAAGCACATCTTCATGCATACGGTAAAAATCATCACAACCCGATTACATTTAAAATCACATACTACTTTAACAGAGGTAGTTGGTGAAGCATATTTTTGATTTTAATGGCAATACGCGGCATCGGTTCCGCCACTGTAAGACCAACTAAATCGTACTTGGAAGCAATATCATTTATTACACGAACCACTTCGTCTATCCTCATGCCATCGGGTTCGACGCCTACGCCGGCAATGATTTCAGCAGGATCCAATACATCCAGATCAAAATGGATAACCACTTTCGAAGCTCCGGTCTCTTTCAGCCATTCCAGAATGGCCGAACTGTCGCCGGCTACTTTTTCAGGAGACAATCCCTTAATACCTAACTTTTCCTGTCGCTCCTTCATGCCCGTATCCCACGAACGCAGCCCGACAATCAGCGCTTTCGAAGCATCGAATTTACCGGGCAACAATCCCATTATCTCTTCATCGCCCATTCCCAGACAAGCAGTAAGCGCCATCGCATGATACCCCTCATACTCATCATAAGGCAAATTCACATCAGGATGTGCATCGATCCAGACAACAGCCACCTCACCAGGATATTTTTCGGCCAGATAAGTGAACGGAACTACACTCACAGAACAGTCACCTCCTAACGTTACTATCCTGTCCGGTGCTTTTTCACGCAGCTTTTCGAGGGCCGCCTTCGTTTGTTTCAAGATGGCCCGCCGCGAACTGATCCCTTTTTCCGTCTCCCTGTCATTGATATCCAATGATACCGGAACTTCAATTACCTCCTGGGAACTTTCCGGAGCTAACATATTCAACAATTGTGCTCCCAGATAATATCCTCTCGAAGCATCTTCAGCAGGGATGTCCGGCATCCAATGAGCAACAATACCACCTTGCCACTGAGGATAAATCAAGCGGACTGCAGATGTTTTCTTTTCCATATTCTGATTATTAATTGATACTTTATTCTGTGCATGTACAGAGATTATTCCCATAAACAACACCGTCGATAACAAAACATTTCTCATATCTTCCGATTTTTAGTGCAAAAATAGGGTGATCCCGACAAAGATACAAGTACGGCTAAATTATTCATATACTGATAAATTCACCCATATACCGGAGAGAAGCGTCAACAGCAGAGATTATTTTTTGTCAATACCGCAATTAATGTTATTTTTGTCTCCAAAACAAATGCTTATGTACAAAAAGAAAATACCCTTTGATATAGACTGTGGAATAAAAATTACGATGGAGGTAATGGGTGGAAAATGGAAAAGTTGCATTATCCAAGAGTTAAGCTTAGGTGCAAAACGCCCCAGCGAACTTCACCGATTGTTTGAAGAAGCCAGCCCGAGAGTTATCAATCAACAACTCAAAGAATTGGAAATGCACGGCATAGTGAAGAAAAAGATATTCTCGGAACTTCCCCCTCATTCCGAATATTCCATAACCGAAACCGGCAAAAGTTTACTCCCGATTATCGAACAGCTTGAAGAATGGGGAGATCACTTCCGACCGACCATGAAAAAACTTCTCGATATGGAGGACGAGATACAAAGTTAGCACAGGCGGAGGAATGTCTAAATCCATCCCATCTCTTTTATTACCCAAAACTCTACTATAAGAAGTGGAAACCACGCTGAACAGATCAACCATACCGGAATTCCTTTGTGCCATATGCTCTGACGATAATGTCGCATAAGGGCGGAGCGACGTCCACTCCAATAGCGCAGTATACAGAAAAGAACAGGTGGAATAATTCCAAATGCCATTACTCCGACAATGTGCCATCCATCCGTATGTGACAATACAGAAATTGAAGAAAGATAAAGGCTCAATGGCAGGACAAAGCAAAAACTCCAATATGAAAAGAACACAATCATTCCACTTATTCTAAAACTTTTTTCACCCCATTTCTCACCGCAATAATACATGTAATCGAAGAAATAAAAACGATATTTCTTCGGATGCAATTTCTTCTGCTGACGTTCGAAGTAGTTAAGAGTTTTTTTCTTAGATGGCATAATCTTTCATATTCAATTTATTAAATCCATGTTTTCTATTTACATAAAAATATCTGTAAAGATAATGATTGTTTTTGTCACTCAATCATATCTACATACTTTTGAATACACTGATGGGTATGAAAACTGTGCGCAATGAAAAATACAACTATTGAAGTTGCTAAATTGACAAGTTCAGGCAAAACGCAGTTTCTATTCGAATGAAGTCCATTTGTCTGGAATAACCGATTTACAAACACACAAATCATTGTATATCAACAATATAAATGTTTTGTTTTACAAAAAAAGATAGTCTAATACCTACGTACAAGAAATTAATATTAATACTATGTTAAATCGTATTCTTTGCAGCTAAGAAATGCATTTCTTAACTGCAAAAGATTAATGTTTTGCAAAGAAGGAAACAGTATATAAAAAAAGCGATTAACAATGTTAATTACCACCTCTCTCTTTTATCATCTATTTTTGGGTTTAAAGCACAAAAAAATAACATGCTTAATGTATTCTAATGATTAAAGTATAATTAAAACTTTCCGTGAAATACGGAAAAGTTTGAAGTATAATTAATTTTTTTAGATTATGAGTTTCCCCCAAAAATCTTAATAAAAAGAAAAGGATATACCGATAAAAATAAAACCTTTTATACGAAAATCCATAGCCAAAATACTAACCGGACAACGTAGAGTAGGGAAGAACTTTCTACTTTACCAAATCTGATCTGCACAAAAGCTACAAGAAATACGAATAAACCGACATAATGCTTTCATATCACGATTTCTAATAACACATACTTTAATCAAAAGGCAGCAAATAGAGAAAAAAGCGTATAAACAAATAAATAAAATACGCTTTTTTCTGCATATCTTCATATAAAAAGGATAGATATGCATTTTATTCCAAGATGTTAACTTGCTTTTTCTTAGGAGATAATTCCGGTTCCTCTACGAGCAACGACTCAAAACTCTACGAGGAACCATAAGAAACTCTACGAGAAAAATTTATTTCCTTTTAAAAGTAGTCCTTTTAGACTAACTGATGAAAAAATAAAATCATTTCATAATAGAATAAGGCTTGATATATACAGATTTTCAAGACAAATTGCACATAAAACACACAAAATAACAAACTGGACAACAGCTAATCGGCTACAGAAATGACTCTCTGAAATTTTCTATATGAAAATAGAGAAGATTTTCGGTCTTTTGTATCCATCAACCTTAAAAAAATGATTTTACCGAAGTAGAAATACCATTTTGACAATGTGATATATAAATTAGTATACACCCATACGCTTCTCTGCGCTACCCATGTATTACGATTACCACATGCAATTTTATCCCCACTCGGTTAAATCAATTAAGTTTCATGAGTTATTTGTTTAACAATGTTTTAACGAGTTTATTCATCGGTTTCTCAAAATAATAGTAAGAAAGCAGACTAAGGAGAATAGTGACACTGAAGAGAATCGGAATAGAAATGTACCAATCTATATGGGAAGCACTTCCTTTTTGCCATTCTGCATAAGACAACAATACAAAAAGGTGAATCAGATAGAAGCTGTAACTAATTTCTCCACCAATAATCAAGAAACGATTAGACAACAGCCGTGAAACAAAACCTTTTTGCAAAGAGAAGCTCAATAAAAGCAATGCCACAGGAAACCAATAGTAACAGGTATATCGATACACTTTAGGAACGTCAGCAGCATATAAATAAAAAAATAAAAATATCACTATGGACGATATTTCGAGTAAGGTCCCGGTCCTATAAGTCATCTTTTTATCTATAAGATACGTGTAAAACCTGAACAGAAGCATGCCCACTATAAAATCTGGAATCCTCGCTATCGGATTCACATACCAATATCCTTTGATATTTTCCTCCGGCGTGAAATACATCCCACAAACAGTCAATACAAGAAGCAGTATGAAAAGCATCAATAGCTTTTGATTCTTTTTAAAACAGACAGCTAAAAAAGGGAAACAAAAATAAAACAATTGCTCACAACATAAGCTCCATGACGGACTATTGAATGAAAAGAAATAATCGGCATGGGGAATATAAGCTTGAGTGAGCGTAAGGGATGCTAAGAAATGTTTACACCAATCCCAACCACCATCATATATAACATATCCGCCCAATGCAATGCTAAGAAATAAAGTGAACCAATGTAACGGATAAATACGTGCTATGCGGGCTACCCAAAAAGAACGTTTTGTCGTGATATGTTCTGCCAAACGATTTTGGTAGTTATAAGAAATAATAAAGCCACTCAACACAAAAAAGAAACTTACTCCAACAAAACCTTCTTTAAAAAAATGAATATCAAAAAGATCTTCTATAATGTAACAATGGGCTCCAAATACCATTAAGGCAAATATAAAGCGCAAAGAAGTCAGTGCATTAATCATAAATATAGCTAATTAATAAATGTGGATACAAAGGTACACGTTTCGCCCGACTAAAATATTCACATAGATTAAAAAAAACTACTTTACTGCCCGTAATCGACTTAAATGTTGTGGAGTAATTCCTAAATAAGAAGATATATAGTTCTGATTTGCCCGATGGATAACATCCGGCAACTCTTTTAATAGTTGGGCATAACGCTCTTTGGCCGAAAGAAATAATTGATCGTTATGGTGTTGATCCATGTACAACAAACATTCTTGATGAATGACTCTACCCCAATTTGCAATTTCTATGTTTGTTTCATACAGAGTATTCAAGTCATTTATGGCTATTGCATACAAAGTACAGTTCTCTAATAACTCCACATATTCATACCCCGGTTCATTATGATATAAATCTTTCATGGCAAAAGTTATGTCCCCCTCACGAGAAAACCAAATCGTCATTTCTTTTCCATCATGAAGACAATAGGATCGTGTAAATCCTTTTTCGATGAAATACACATGCCTGTCAATAACTCCCCCTTTTATAAGAAGATGTTTCTTGGGGAGTTCCAACTTTTTCATTTTACTGAATAATATATTTAAAGAATTATCGGACACAGGATAATATCTGCGAATACCTTCTATTATATTTTGCATATTTTTATTACAATAGAGTTTACTCAAACTGTTTTTTGTAAACTCGTGATTTTATTCTGCAAAGATATACGCATATACGATATATAACAAATCTAATTTGTATTAACTCTATTGTATTTCAAGATAATATATGTACCGAAATCGCTGCGAATATCTTAAAATCCCCCAGACCATAAAGAAATCAGCATCTCAATTCTGACTTGTTCCGAAATCATATCGGTTTCGGAACAAGTCTCTGTTTACCCGTCTTCACTTTAAAGCAATAAGAAACGACAGCCATTTTGGCTCTTTTGTTTTTTTTAACAATCTTCACACAACGCTTCTCCAGTACCGCTATAAATACAAAATGATATATCATATAAAGTACAATAAGTACTTCCCACCAAATACAGAAATAAATCGACGAAACCAATTGATAATAAAGCCTCCCGGAGTTTTCGTACTTTATACAATTAGTACCCCTTACAAAAGCGTGAAATACATATTGTAAACCATACGATAAGACGAATTGTAGTTACTGTAAAATAGAAGATATGTATATCTATGAAAAACAATGCTTTAGAACATATTATTTTTTATTTGCAGATACAAAAAACGCTTCTATATTTGCACCGTTCAAAATTAAAGTATTATGCAGAACATACAGAAGCAACCCCCATTAGCAAACAATCACATATCAGTAGACTGTGTAGTGATCGGTTTTGACGGAGAACAGCTAAAAGTACTGTTAGTAAAACGAATAGGAGAGGAAGACGGCGAAGTATATCATGACATGAAACTTCCCGGAAGTCTGATCTACATGGATGAAGATCTGGATGAAGCCGCCCAACGTGTGTTGTGCGAGTTGACAGGGCTTAAGAACGTAAATCTGATGCAATTCAAAGCTTTCGGCTCCAAAAACAGAACCAGTAACCCGAAAGATGTACATTGGCTGGAAAGAGCCATGCAGTCGAGAGTGGAGCGTATTGTTACCATCGCTTACCTGTCGATGGTGAAAATAGACCGGGCACTGGATAAAAGCCTTGACGAACATCAGGCATGTTGGGTTGCTTTAAAAGATATAAAGGTTCTTGCTTTCGATCATAACCTGATTATCAAAGAGGCCCTGACTTACATCCGGCAGTTTGTGGAATTTAATCCCTCCATGCTCTTCGACCTGTTGCCACGCAAATTTACAGCATCCCAACTGCGTATATTATTTGAACTGGTATACGACAAACCGGTAGACGTACGCAACTTCCACAAAAAAATAGCAATGATGGAATACGTCGTCCCCTTGGAAGAAAAACAACAGGGAGTAGCTCACCGGGCAGCACGCTATTACAAATTCGATAAGAAAATATATAATAAAACAAGAAGATGAAAAGGATTGTATAAATCATATACCTCTTTTCATGTTCATAAATTATAATTCATAAATCAACATCATGTATCTATTAGGTTATGACATAGGTAGCTCGTCTGTAAAAGCGAGTCTGGTAAATGCAGAAACGGGCAAATGCGTATCGTCGGCATTCTTCCCGAAAACCGAAGCAAATATTATTGCTGTTCATCCGGGCTGGGCCGAACAAGAACCGGAAAATTGGTGGGAGAACCTCAAGTTATCCACCCAAGCTATTATGACGGAATCGGGAGTGGATGCTGCCGAGATCAAAGCAATCGGTATCTCTTATCAGATGCACGGATTGGTATGCGTAAACAAAAATCAAAAAGTGCTTCGTCCGGCTATTATCTGGTGTGACTCACGTGCCGTTCCCTACGGACAAAAAGCATTCGAAACCATAGGAGAGGAGCAATGTCTTTCGCACCTGTTGAACTCTCCGGGCAATTTCACTGCCTCCAAATTAGCATGGATCAAAGAAAACGAACCGGCCATCTACGAACAGATATACAAGATTATGCTTCCGGGCGATTACATCGCCATGAAACTGAGCGGAGACATCTGCACGACCGTAGAAGGGCTTTCGGAAGGCATATTCTGGGATTTCAAAAACAACCGGATTGCTGATTTTCTAATGAAATATTATGGTTTCGATGAATCACTGATTGCCAACATCAAACCGACTTTCGCAGAGCAAGGACGCGTAAATGCCGCTGCGGCAAAAGAATTAGGATTGAAGGAAGGTACACCTATCACTTACCGCGCAGGTGACCAACCCAACAATGCACTCTCACTGAATGTGTTCAATCCGGGAGAAATCGCATCGACCGCCGGAACTTCGGGAGTAGTATATGGTGTAAACGGTGAAGTGAACTATGACCCGCAATCACGCGTCAATACCTTTGCTCATGTCAACCATAGCACCGAACAAACCCGCCTGGGAGTACTGCTCTGCATCAACGGAACCGGCATTCTGAATTCATGGGTAAAACGCAATGTCGCCCCCGAAGGTATCTCTTACAATGACATGAACGTGCTCGCAGCAACAGCGCCCGTCGGAAGTGCCGGACTTAGCATTCTGCCCTTTGGTAACGGCGCGGAACGTATGTTGTGCAATAAAGAAATCGGTTGTAGCATCCGCGGATTGGATTTTAATACCCACGGCAAACACCATATCATTCGTGCGGCACAAGAAGGAATCGTATTCTCCTTTAAATACGGCATCGACATCATGGAAAAAATGGGAATCCCCGTACAAAAGATTCATGCCGGACAAGCAAACATGTTTTTAAGCCCTATCTTCCGCACCACACTGGCAGGAGTGACAGGAGCTACTATCGAGTTGTACGACACAGACGGTTCTGTCGGTGCTGCCAAAGGAGCAGGTATCGGAGCAGGTATCTACAAAGACAACAATGAAGCATTTGCCACTTTGGAGAAACTGGAAGTCATCGAACCGGATGCCGCCAGACAACAGGAATATGCCGACGCCTATGAACGTTGGAAATTCTGCCTTGAACAATCAATGAACAAATAATCTAAAGAAACAAAGTATAAACCCCGTGTGTGAGTTACTTGTCAGAGCAAGCTCACCACATAAATCAATTATTTAAATTATGGCAACAAAAGAGTATTTTCCCGGAATAGGAAAGATTAAATTTGAAGGTAAAGATAGTAAGAACCCGATGGCATTCCGTTACTACGATGCTGAGAAGGTGATCAATGGTAAAAAGATGAAAGACTGGCTGAAGTTCGCTATGGCATGGTGGCACACTCTCTGTGCAGAAGGCGGCGACCAGTTTGGAGGCGGTACTAAACAATTCCCTTGGAATGGCGACAACAACCCCGTGCAGGCTGCAAAAAACAAAATGGATGCCGGTTTCGAATTCATGCAGAAAATGGGTATCGAATATTACTGCTTCCACGATGTAGACTTGGTGACAGAAGCCGATACGATTGAAGAATACGAAGCCAATCTGAAAGAAATCGTTGCTTACGCTAAACAAAAACAGGCAGAAACAGGAATCAAACTGTTGTGGGGTACAGCCAACGTATTCGGTCATGCACGTTATATGAACGGTGCTGCAACCAATCCCGATTTCGATGTAGTGGCACGCGCTGCTGTTCAAATAAAAAATGCAATCGACGCAACCATCGAATTAGGTGGTTCTAACTACGTGTTCTGGGGAGGACGCGAAGGATATATGTCATTGCTGAATACAGATCAGAAACGCGAAAAAGAACACTTGGCACAAATGCTGACTATCGCCCGCGATTATGCTCGTGCCCGTGGCTTCAAAGGTACATTCCTTATCGAACCGAAACCGATGGAACCGACAAAACACCAGTATGATGCAGATACAGAAACCGTTATCGGCTTCCTGAAAGCTCACGGACTGGACAAAGATTTCAAAGTGAACATCGAAGTAAACCACGCCACATTGGCAGGCCATACTTTCGAACATGAATTAGCTGTAGCTGTAGACAACGGCATGCTGGGCTCTATCGACGCCAATCGTGGTGACTATCAGAATGGCTGGGATACAGACCAGTTCCCCATCGACAACTATGAACTGACACAGGCTATGATGCAGATTATCCGCAACGACGGATTGGGTAACGGCGGTACAAACTTCGATGCCAAAACCCGCCGCAACTCTACCGATCTGGAAGACATCTTCATTGCCCACATCGCTGGTATGGATGCAATGGCCCGTGCTCTTGAAAGTGCAGCCAATCTGCTGAACGAATCTCCATACAAAAAGATGCTGGCCGACCGCTACGCTTCATTCGATGGCGGTAAAGGTAAGGATTTCGAAGAAGGCAAATTGTCTTTAGAAGACTTGGTTGCTTATGCAAAAGCAAACGGCGAACCGAAACAGACCAGTGGCAAACAAGAATTGTATGAAGCAATCGTAAATATGTATTGTTAGTGATTTTAGTAGTGAGTGATTTTAGTAGTTAAGTAATCAAGTAGTAAGTAGTTAAGTAGGATAGATTTGTAACTGTAAAATTTTCGTTTTATTCTTTTGATTACTTTGATCATTTATCTACTTACTACTTAACTACTTGACTACTTACTACTTAACTACTTACTACTTATCTACTTACTGCTTGACTACTAAAATTATAATCTTATTATCATGACAAATACAGACAACGGTAGTAAACTCTACCTATATTCCATAACATCAGTAGCCATTCTGGGTGGATTGCTGTTCGGTTACGACACCGCAGTAATCTCCGGTGCAGAGAAAGGGCTCGAAGCCTTCTTCCTCACGGCAACCGATTTCCAGTATGACAAGGTTATGCACGGCATCACTTCTTCAAGTGCTCTGATAGGCTGCGTTCTTGGTGGCGCGCTTTCCGGCATCTTTGCTTCCCGTTTGGGACGTCGCAATTCATTGCGACTGGCTGCCGTACTTTTCTTTCTTTCCGCATTAGGTTCTTATTATCCGGAATTCCTGTTTTTCGAATATGGAAAAGCCGATATGAATCTGCTCATTGCATTCAATCTGTATCGTGTGCTCGGGGGTATCGGAGTAGGGCTTGCTTCGGCTGTTTGTCCGATGTATATTGCAGAAATTGCACCCTCCAACATTCGCGGAACGTTGGTTTCGTGCAACCAGTTTGCCATTATCTTCGGTATGTTGGTGGTATATTTTGTGAACTACATGATTTTGGGCGGTCATCAGAATCCGATTATCGACAAAGATGCCGTCACGGGTGTTCTCTCCGTCAATGGCGCATCAGATATGTGGTCGGTATATGAAGGTTGGCGCTATATGTTCGGTTCCGAAGCTTTCCCGGCTGCCATGTTCGGTTTACTGCTGTTCTTTGTTCCTAAGACTCCCCGCTATCTGGTGATGATCGATCAGGATCAAAAAGCCTACTCTATATTAGAGAAAGTAAACGGTGCAGCAAAAGCAAAAGAGATTCTGGCAGAAATCAAAGCTACTTCCCAGGAAAAAACAGAGAAACTGTTTACTTACGGTGTGGCGGTTATTGTAATCGGTATCTTACTCTCTGTGTTCCAGCAGGCTATTGGTATCAATGCTGTACTTTATTATGCTCCGCGTATCTTTGAAAATGCCGGTGCTGAGGGTGGTGGTATGATGCAGACAGTGATCATGGGTATAGTAAATATCGTCTTTACATTGGTTGCCATCTTTACAGTTGACAAATTCGGACGTAAACCGTTATTAATCGTCGGTTCTATCGGTATGGCTTTCGGTGCCTTTGCAGTAGCTTTGTGCGACAGCATGGCCATTAAAGGCATCTTCCCCGTATTGTCGGTAATTGTTTATGCTGCATTCTTTATGATGTCATGGGGACCAATCTGCTGGGTACTTATTGCAGAAATATTCCCTAATACGATTCGCGGCAAAGCGGTTGCCATTGCCGTAGCATTCCAGTGGATATTCAATTACATTATATCTTCTACTTTCCCTGCGCTCTACGATTTCAGTCCGATGTTCGCATACAGCCTTTACGGAGTTATCTGTGTAATTGCTGCCATCTTTGTATGGCGTTGGGTACCGGAAACGAAAGGTAAAACACTGGAAGACATGAGTAAACTCTGGAAAAAAAGGAAATAAAGATCCTTTACGCCGTCATAGGCCGGCTAAAATAGGAATATATAAATGAAACGGTCGCTTATCTCTGTTCAAAGTATTTTTTGACAGTGATAGGCGACTGCTTCGTTTATAAACAATATGCAAACACAACATAAAAAATTAAAAGCCCTATCCTTTTAAAACAACTTATATAGATAAACTTTACCTTTGCAACATCTTTTTAAAATAATCTTATTATTATGGAGTCTCTTAAAATTAATAAAGTACAAATTCGAAATCTGCAAATAGAAGATTATACCCAACTCTCCCAGTCATTCAAACGTGTATATTCTGACGGAAGTGATGTATTCTGGACACATAAACAAATTGAAAAACTTATCAAAATTTTCCCGGAAGGCCAGATTGTGACAGTGGTTGACGAAAAAATAGTGGGCTGTGCACTTTCGATCATCCTTGACTATGATAAAGTGAAAAACGACCATACCTATGCACAAGTGACCGGAAAGGAAACTTTCGACACGCACAATCCCGATGGTAATATCCTTTATGGCATTGAAGTGTTTATCCACCCCGATTACCGGGGACTGCGACTGGCACGCCGTATGTACGAATACCGCAAGGAACTATGCGAAACACTGAATCTGAAGGCCATCATGTTCGGCGGACGTATTCCGAACTATCACAAATATGCCGACAAAATACGGCCGAAAGAATACATTGATAAGGTGCGGCAAAAAGAAATATACGATCCTGTACTTACATTTCAGTTATCCAATGACTTCCACGTACGAAAAGTCATGAAAAATTACCTGCCAAACGATGAGGAATCCAAACACTTTGCCTGCCTTCTACAATGGGATAATATCTATTATCAAGCTCCTACACAAGAGTATATATCACCTAAAACAACCGTTCGCGTCGGGCTTGTACAATGGCAGATGCGTAGTTACAACAGTTTGGACGACCTATTCGAGCAAGTGGAATTTTTTGTAGATTCCGTATCCGACTACAAAAGTGACTTTGTATTGTTTCCGGAGTATTTTAATGCACCGTTAATGGCAAGATTTAATGACAAAGGAGAATCACAAGCCATCCGTGGATTGGCTGAATATACTCAGGAAATACGAGAACGGTTTATCAAACTGGCAATCAGTTACAACATTAACATCATCACCGGTAGTATGCCGATAATCAAAGAAGACGGCTTACTCTATAATGTAGGATATCTCTGCCGCCGCGATGGTAGCTACGAGATGTATGAAAAGTTGCATGTAACTCCCGATGAAATGAAAAGTTGGGGATTGAGTGGTGGCAAAATATTGCAGACATTCGATACGGATTGCGCTAAAATAGGCGTATTAATCTGTTATGATGTTGAATTTCCGGAGTTATCCCGCTTGATGGCAGATCAAGGAATGCAAATATTATTCGTCCCTTTCCTTACCGATACGCAGAATGCCTATTCACGCGTCCGGGTTTGTGCACAGGCCCGTGCCATAGAAAACGAATGCTTCGTGGTTATTGCCGGTAGTGTGGGCAATCTGCCGAGGGTTCACAACATGGATATCCAATATGCACAATCAGGAGTCTTCACTCCTTGCGACTTTGCTTTCCCGACAGATGGCAAAAGGGCCGAAGCAACTCCCAACACCGAAATGATTCTTGTATCGGATGTAGATCTCGACTTACTGAATGAATTGCATACATACGGCAGTGTACGCAATTTGAAAGATCGGAGAAGTGATTTGTACGAAGTGCGGTTCAAGAAATAACAGCTATTACGAAAATATTATGCATCGTTAATCTTTGACCGATGAACAAAGATTGACGATGTTTTGTTTTTCAATACAAATCATTAAATAACATCTAAAAATAGATCATTATGAGATCATTAATTGGAAAACAAGCGCCGAAATTTAATGCCACGGCTGTAATCAATGGGCATGAAATCGTTCAGAATTTCTCATTGGACCGGTATAAAGGAAAAAAATATGTAGTATTTTTCTTTTATCCGATGGACTTTACTTTCGTATGTCCTACAGAATTGCATGCCTTTCAAGAGAAACTTGCTGAATTTGAAAAACGTAATGTAGCTTTGGTCGGTTGCTCGGTAGACTCTGAATATTCGCACTTCTCATGGTTGCAAATGCCCAAAAATGAAGGTGGCATTCAAGGTGTGAAATATCCTATCGTATCTGATTTCTCCAAATCGATTTCCGAAAGCTACGGAGTATTGGCAGGAAGCTATGCTCCCGATGAAAACGGTAATTGGATATGCGACGGAGCTCCGGTTGCCTTCCGTGGATTATTTCTCATCGACAAAGAAGGTGTCATACGTCATTGCGTCATCAACGACCTCCCGTTAGGACGTAATGTGGATGAAGTTTTACGTATGGTAGACGCTTTACAGCATTTCGAAGAATATGGTGAAGTTTGCCCGGCCAACTGGTCAAAAGGTAAAGATGCCATGAAAGCCACCGAAGACGGAGTAGCCGATTATTTAAGCAAGCATTGACCAATAAAAAAGAAATTGTAAGAAAAAGGGCGTTTATTGAAAAATAAATGCCCTTTTATAGTTGAGAATCCAAATATTATAACGTTATTTGTAACCGAAAACAAAGGATTGTTTTATTTTACTCTTTCTTTCTACCTAATCAGTCGAATTTCAGATCTAATTTCAAACTTCTCTTGTTTCTAATTTTATTTATCAATTTTTATTTTTTGTATTTTATGAACATGTACATTGGAAACCTTAGCTATCGTGTTAAGGAAGCTGATCTGAGACAAGTAATGGAAGAGTATGGAACAGTAGATTCAGTAAAACTGATTATCGACCGCGACACTCGTAAATCTAAAGGATTCGCATTTGTTGAAATGCCGAACGATGCTGAAGCTAAGAACGTTATTTCAGAACTGAATGGTGCCGAATATGAAGGCCGCGCAATGGTAGTAAAAGAAGCTTTGCCTCGCAACTAATCCATTTATATAAAATTAATTGCCGAGGGGATGTATTTGTGAAAATACATCCCCTCGCTGTTTTTTAGAATCTGCTTTAATTTTCCCTTTCCAGTCTTCCACTAAAAGTTATAAATCCAACCGAACATATATTTTTCCCATTTGTTTATTAAAAAAAAAGGTAAACATGAAAACAAAGCTATCAGTTGTATTAGTGGCCATTGCCGGCCAATTCATTTATTCTCTTCCAACAAAGGCCTGTACAGGCATAACTCTAAAAAGTAAAGGGGAAACCACCATTGTAGCCCGTACCATCGAATGGGGCGGAAGTAATCTGAACAGCCAGTACGTCATCGTACCCCGAGGACATACCGAGCAGTCATATACTCCCGACGGAATGAATGGTATGACTTTCACATCCCGCTATGGATACGTAGGATTTGCTGTCGAACAAAAAGATTTTGTTGCCGAAGGACTAAATGAAGTGGGGCTTTCTGCCGGATTATTTTATTTTCCCAATTATGGCAAATATCAGGATTACGATTTTACAGAAAAAGAGAAAAGCATATCCGACCTGCAACTCGTTTCCTGGATATTGGGAAAATGCAAGACGGTGGATGAAGTAAAAGAAGCCGTTAAAAAGGTTCGCATTATCAACATCGACCCACGTGCATCAACCGTTCATTGGCGATTTACCGATACTTCAGGCCATCAATTAGTACTTGAAATCATTAACGGAGTTCCCGAGTTTTACGAGAACAAGTTAGGTGTACTTACAAACTCTCCCGGTTTCGAATGGCAACTTACCAATCTTAATAATTATGTCAACCTGTTCCCGGGTACAGCTCCCGCACAACATTTAGGAAACATTGAATTATCCTCTTTTGGTGCAGGAAGCGGCTTTTTAGGTATTCCCGGTGATGTTACTCCTCCGTCACGTTTTGTGCGTGCCGCTTTCTATCAAACTTCGGCTCCACAACAAGACACTCCTCTGAAAACAGTTCTCCAGTGTTTTCAAATTCTGAATAATTTCGATATTCCCGTAGGAATAGAGTTTAAACCGGAAGAAGTTCCCTGTGACATACCCAGCGCAACGCAATGGACTTCAGCCACAGATATGACAAACCGGATAATCTATTTTCGCACAATGTATAATAGCGCAATCCGTAGTATCGATCTCAATACAATCGATTTTACCAAAGTCCATTATCAGGCAAAACCAATGGACATCGCAAAACAACAACCTGTAGAAACAATAAAAATAAAATAAATATTTCAGTTGTTTGTAACGGCACGGATGATCGCAAATACAATTCAGTTGTTTGCGATCATCCGTACCTTTCTTTTTGTACTACAACATTATTTAGACGATGTTCCGCTCTCCAGGATACTGACTATTGAAAACAGAGTGAAACAGATGGCTCCCAAACCGGTTAACACACGCGCAGGTATAAAATAGTCTTCATGAATTGTACCGAGTTCAAATGCAAAAGCGGCTAAGAACAAACAGGTTAATGCAGTCAGTATGGGAATGATAGGAATACGATTGGATAACTTGAATTCATGTCTCCATATTTTTGCCAGCAGAATGACCTTACTTGAAATACTATAACAGACTAAGCCTAAGCCGACCATAATGAAACCGATAACTCCATTCGTTGAACTGGAATCCGCAAAAACAACGAATACTCCCCAAACAAGGGAAACCGTCCCCATCAATAATACCAGTTTAGGCCATCTGTTACGTTCCGTTGCCGAATATACATTTCGTACTTGGCGGGCAATGGTGGCAACCAACGCAATAAGACTGGTACAAATGCACGCCAGCCCTATCATTACATGCCCGGCAACAAAATAAGCAACATGTATTTCACTTTGTCCCAATAAAACAAATGCCCATATCCAGGCAGCAGCAGACACGATAACCGCTATGCCTTTCAATACCCGCTCTTGTCCGGCAGTAAATGCATTTTGCGGAACATCATGTCCGGTATCTTTCGCGTTGGCAGGAATTAAAGAAAAGCGGGTAGAAGAAGTAGCGGCAGTTGCCACACAAACAGTGATTAATCCCACTCCGGCCACCACATGTCCGGCAACGAAAGAGGAGGGGCTATTTGCTGAAGAAAAAATAACTATACCGGAAATAATGGTAACCACAGCAGCCAGATAACCGATAATTGGCAAGGCATATTTGGAGTTTCGTCCATACGTATGAATAATCTGGCGTATGATAGTGGCCGCCGTTGCAAAAAGTGCAATACAAATCATACCTAATGAGAATACAACAGGGCCTGCCACCGAGCGGTTAGGGTCGTCTCCCAATACATAAATAAATGTTCCGTATCCGAAACAGAACAGAGCCATTATCAACGGAATGGCTCTGAATAATACACTTATACCGTAATTCATATCCTTAATATAGTTTTTAAATTTCCCTGTAAAACAAGGTTTAACGTTATTTGTTTTTGAATTATTCTTCCTTTTTGGGTCTTTTCACAAGAGACACCTTTCTACCGATTGAAATTAAAAAGCCTTTTCTTGTATGAAAACGAATGTTTTTGTACATTTGCACCCTTAAAATAAGGAGGGTACCTCCAGTCTTAATTGTAAATAGTAAAAATCGAGATATAGTCATGAGCAAGAAGTTCGCCGAGTATTCACAGTTCGACCTTTCACAGGTAAACAAGGACGTATTGAAAAAATGGGACGAAAACCAGGTTTTCGCCAAGAGTATGACAGAACGTGAAGGCTGCCCTTCGTTTGTTTTCTACGAAGGTCCTCCATCAGCTAATGGTATGCCGGGCATTCACCACGTGATGGCTCGCTCTATAAAAGATATTTTCTGCCGCTACAAAACGATGAAAGGCTATCAGGTAAAGCGTAAAGCCGGATGGGATACACACGGACTGCCTGTAGAGTTAGGTGTGGAAAAAGCAATGGGTATCACCAAAGAGGATATCGGCAAAAAGATTTCTGTAGCGGAATACAATGCTGCCTGCCGCAAGGACGTGATGAAATTCACGAAAGAGTGGGAGGACCTTACTCACCAAATGGGATATTGGGTGGATATGAAACACCCGTATATCACATACGATAATCGCTACATCGAAACATTGTGGTGGCTACTGAAACAAATGCATAAGAAAGGATTCCTATATAAAGGATATACTATCCAACCTTATTCTCCGGCTGCCGGAACAGGCTTGAGTTCGCACGAGCTGAACCAACCGGGTTGCTATCGTGACGTAAAAGATACGACCGTAGTAGCACAATTCAAAATGAAAAACCCGAAGCCGGAAATGACCGAATGGGGAACTCCATACTTCCTTGCATGGACTACCACTCCATGGACTTTACCATCAAACACAGCATTGTGTGTAGGTCCGAAAATCGATTATGTAGCCGTACAATCTTACAACGCCTATACAGGGCAACCCATCACGGTAGTATTGGCAAAGGCGTTACTGAATACCCATTTCAATCCCAAAGCTGCTGATCTGAAACTGGAAGATTATAAGCAGGGAGACAAACTGGTTCCATTCAAAGTGATTGCCGAATACAAAGGACCCGACCTCGTAGGAATGGAATATGAACAACTTATCCCATGGGTGAATCCGGGTGAAGGTGCATTCCGTGTCATCTCGGGTGATTACGTAACGACTGAAGACGGTACAGGTATCGTACATATCGCCCCGACATTCGGTGCAGACGATGCTCAAGTAGCCAAAGCTGCCGGAGTTCCTCCCTTGCAGTTGATCAATAAGAAAGGTGAACTCCGTCCGATGGTGGACCTTACCGGTAAATTCTATACTTTAGACGAACTGGATGAAACATTTGTAAAAGAGCGTGTTAACGTAGAATTATACAAAGAATATGCAGGACGCTTCGTGAAGAACGCATACGATCCGAATCTGACTGATCAGGACGAAACTCTGGATATAAGCATCTGCATGATGATGAAAGCCAATAATCTGGCATTTAAGATTGAAAAACATGTACACAATTATCCGCATTGCTGGCGTACAGACAAACCGGTACTTTACTATCCGTTGGATAGCTGGTTTATTCGTTCTACCGCTTGCAAAGAGCGTATGATAGAACTGAACAAAACGATCAACTGGAAACCCGAATCAACCGGTACCGGACGTTTTGGCAAATGGCTGGAGAATCTGAATGACTGGAATTTGAGTCGTTCCCGTTATTGGGGGACTCCACTTCCGATCTGGCGTACAGAAGACAACAGTGATGAAATATGTATCGAATCTGTTGAAGAATTATATAACGAAATAGAAAAGTCGGTAGCTGCCGGATTCATGAAATCGAACCCTTATAAAGACAAAGGATTCATACCTGGGCTTTATACAGATGAAAATTACGATAAGATCGACCTGCACCGTCCTTATGTAGACGACATCATCCTCGTGTCAAAAGACGGAAAGCCGATGAAACGCGAGACGGACCTTATCGATGTATGGTTTGACTCCGGTGCAATGCCGTATGCACAAATTCATTATCCGTTCGAAAACAAAGAATTGCTGGACAGCCATCAGGTATACCCTGCCGATTTCATTGCGGAAGGAGTGGATCAGACACGCGGGTGGTTCTTCACTCTGCACGCCATTGCGACAATGGTATTCGACAGTGTATCTTATAAGGCTGTTATTTCCAACGGTCTGGTATTGGATAAGAACGGTAATAAAATGTCCAAACGTTTGGGCAATGCCGTCGATCCGTTCTCTACGATCAAGAAATACGGTTCCGACCCATTGCGTTGGTATATGATTACGAATTCTTCTCCATGGGATAATCTGAAGTTCGATATGGATGGCATTGAAGAGGTGCGCCGTAAGTTCTTCGGTACATTGTATAACACGTATTCATTCTTTGCATTGTATGCCAATGTAGACGGATTCGAATATAAAGAAGCAGACGTTCCGATGGAGTCACGTCCGGAAATCGACCGTTGGATTCTTTCGGTATTGAATACGCTGATCAAAGAAGTGGATACTTGCTACAACGAATATGAGCCAACAAAAGCAGGACGCCTGATTTCCGACTTTGTAAACGACAATTTGTCTAACTGGTATGTCCGCCTGAACCGCAAACGTTTCTGGGGCGGCGAGTTTACGCAAGACAAGCTGTCGGCTTATCAGACATTATATACCTGTCTGGAAACCGTCGCCAAACTGATGGCGCCTATCGCACCGTTCTATGCCGACCGTTTGTATGGCGATCTGATCTCTGCAACCGGGCGCGACACGGTTGTTTCCATTCATCTTGCCAAATTCCCCGAATACAAAGAGGAAATGATAGACAAGGCATTGGAAGCCCGTATGCAAATGGCACAAGACGTAACTTCCATGGTATTGGCACTACGTCGGAAAGTGAATATCAAAGTACGCCAACCGTTACAATGTATCATGATTCCGGTAGTAGATGAAGAACAAAAAGCTCACATAGAAGCCGTGAAAGCATTGATCATGAACGAAGTAAACGTAAAAGATGTCAAATTCGTAGACGGTGCTGCCGGTGTACTGATAAAGAAAGTAAAATGTGACTTCAAAAAACTCGGCCCTAAGTTTGGAAAACAGATGAAAGCCGTAGCAGCAGCCGTAGCGGAAATGTCACAGGAAGCCATCGCCGAACTGGAAAAGAACGGCAAATATACGCTGAATCTGGATGGAGCGGAAGCCATCATCGAAGCGTCGGATGTAGAAATCTTCAGTGAAGACATTCCGGGATGGTTGGTTGCCAATGAAGGAAAACTGACTGTTGCCTTGGAAGTTACCGTAACCGAAGAACTTCGTCGTGAGGGCATTGCCCGTGAACTGGTGAACCGTATACAGAATATTCGTAAGTCAAACGGTTTTGAGATAACCGATAAGATAAGAATAACAATATCTAAAAATCTGCAAACGGATGATGCAGTAAACGAATATAAAGACTATATTTGTAACCAAGTTTTGGGAACATCCCTTGATTTGGCAGACGAAGTAAAAGAGGGTACGGAGTTGAATTTCGACGACTTCTCTTTGCTTGTCAATGTAGTGAAAGAATAACTCTAATACTAATAACTTTAAAAAAACAAGATTATGGCAGAAAAGACAAGATATTCAGATGCGGAACTTGAAGAATTCCGTGCCATTATTATGGAGAAACTGGAGTTGGCGCAACGTGACTATGACCAGTTGAAAATGAGTCTTATGGGCCTTGATGGCAACGATACAGACGATACATCGCCCACATATAAAGTATTGGAAGAAGGAGCCAATACATTATCAAAAGAAGAAACAACTCGTTTGGCACAACGCCAGTTGAAGTTTATCCAAGGTTTACAGGCAGCACTTGTCCGTATTGAAAACAAAACCTATGGCATTTGCCGTGAAACGGGTAAACTAATTCCGGCAGAACGTCTCCGCGCTGTGCCTCATGCTACACTGAGCATTGAAGCTAAAAACAGTGGAAAGAAATAATTAGCAACGAGTCAGGAGCTACAAGCTACAAGTCGCCGTATATAATAAAACGATAGGGTACTTGTAGCTTGTGACTTATAGCCCGTTACTTATATAACTTGTACTCAACAAAAATGAAAAAACTACTTACGAAAGGACAGATAGCCCTGCTCGTCATCTTTTCAGTGCTGATTATAGATCAGATTATCAAAATCTGGATTAAAACCCACATGTATTGGCACGAAAGCATCCGCATCACCGATTGGTTTTATATCTATTTCACTGAAAACAATGGCATGGCATTCGGTATGGAAATTTTCGGGAAACTATTCCTCACCACCTTCCGTATTGTTGCAGTCGCTTTAATTGGCTGGTATCTTTATAAAATAGTAAAAAAGGGATTCAAAACCGGTTATATCATTTGTGTTTCATTAATTCTGACCGGAGCATTAGGGAACATTATCGACAGTGTATTCTATGGGGTAATCTTTAATGAAAGCACCCATTCGCAAATTGCCGGCTTTATGCCCGAAGGAGGAGGATATTCCACTTGGTTTTATGGTAAAGTGGTAGACATGTTCTATTTCCCGATAATCGACACCACCTGGCCCACTTGGATGCCGTTTGTAGGTGGGGAGCACTTCATATTCTTCAGCCCTATATTCAACTTTGCCGATGCCGCCATCAGTTGTGGTATCATTGCGCTGCTTCTTTTTTATAGCAAATATCTGAACGAGTCTTACCACTCACACGAAAAAAAAGACGAAAACAGAAAATGAAAAAAGACTTCCGGTTTCAATGGTGTATCCTATGCTTGCTGATAATATTTGCAACAGGTTGTAAGGTGAAAAGACCCAGTGAGGTTCTTCCGGAATCAACAATGGAAAATCTGTTGTATGATTATCACATTGCCAAAGCAATGGGAGACAACTTGCCATATAATGAAAATTACAAGAAAGTGCTGTATACGGATGCCGTATTCAATAAATACGGTACGACTAAAGCAGTTTTCGATTCATCAATGGTATGGTATACACGTAATATGGAAGTTTTAGCTAAAATATATGAGAAAGTAAGCAAAAGACTGAAAACACAGCAAAACGCAATAAACCAGTTGATTGCCATACGTGATAAAAAACCGATGACATCTGCTCCCGGAGACAGTATCGACGTATGGGCATGGCAGCGTATGAAACGACTGACGGGGATGCCTACAGACGACAAACTGACCTTTGTATTGCCTTCGGACAGTAATTTCAAAGAACGTGACACATTGGTATGGAAAGTGCGTTATCAGTTCCTTGAAAATGGACCGGACACGACTTTAGCCGCTTTGATGGCCATGCAAATCCTATTTGAAAACGACAGTATTATCAGTGGAACTCAAAAAGTAGTAAATTCCGGTATACAAAGTATCTGTTTACAATCGGATACCTTAGGAGCTATCAAAGAGGTGAAAGGGTTCATATATTACCCAAGAGAAAAAACTCCTCAGACTTTAGTGCTCGATCAAATAACATTGATGCGCTATCACTCTAACGACACCCTGAAAGCATTGAATGATTCATTGCAAAACAGCGATACTCCTAAACCGGATACCACCAAAGAGGAAAAAGAAAAAGCTCCCGAAGAGAACACAGATGCAGTAAAGACAAATTTGCAACATCCACAGAGACTTAGTCCGGAGGAAATGAATCGCCGTCGTAGTAATCAGCAACGGGAGGAGGTAAAACCGGAGCAGCTCAAAGTAGAAAAGAAACATATACAGACAGAAAAGTTAGAATTAAAGCAGGATCGGCAAATGAACCAACGCCGCCGCTTGCAGAAGCAAGTACAACAATGAAACGTTTCGCTTCCCATTATTTATATGTACCGGATACCGGATTTCTGAAACAATACGTAATAGAGGTGGAAGAAGAATATGTCGTAAATTTCTTCCCCCTCACAGAAGAAATAGAATCAGTAGAGTGGATGCCCGGTGTTATAGAATTAGTTCCGGAAAAAGGAAAACTTCGTGCCTATCTTCTATCCCCTTTCAATTTCCAAACGATGCAGCCTGTCGCCGGAACTCAGCGCAGACGATTGCCGTAGCAATCGCTACATTAAGTGACTCGGAGGTTTCACGCTCTTGCGGATAGTTAGGAATGTACAATTTCCGGTTAATCAATGTTTCTATTTCTTTGCTGATTCCATTTCCCTCGTTTCCCATTACAATCAGTCCGTTACGGGATAATTGCTGTTCATATATGTTTTCTCCATCCAGAAAAGTACCATAAACAGGAAGATCAGCAAGTGAACGAATCAGATCGGGCAGGGGAGTATAAGACACTTTAACACGGGCTATCCCGCCCATAGTAGCCTGTACGGTCTTAGGATTGTATACATCCACCGTATTGGGCGAACAGAATATATGCTCTATCCCAAACCAATCGGCCAAACGGATAATTGTTCCTAAGTTACCCGGATCTTGAACATCGTCCAAAGCAAGACAAAGGGAATTTTGAAAAACAGTTCTATCTATAGAGTATTCGGGCTGTTCAAATATGGCAAGTACTTGCTGCGGCGTTTTCAAAAGGCTGGCACGCGATAAATCGTCCTGGCTGACCTCTACCACCTCGTTTGCCACAACCGACGGATGCTCTCGCAGCCAGGAAGAGGTAGCTGCCAAAAAACGACAAGAGAAGCAACCTAACAAATCACCGACCAGCTTAGGACCCTCGGCCAAGAAAACTTTCTCTTCCTTGCGAATCTTTTTCTGTTCCAATGAACGGATATACTTGATCTTATTTTTGCTTAATGATAACATATGCATTCCTTATTTACGGCAAAGCTATAAAGATATTCGCAATATTCCTCTTACTCTTATTTCTTTTTCTATAACTATTTTCTTATGATTAACAATATTTATAACGATAAATATATACTATCTATTTAAATTTCGTAGATTTGTTTAAAAATAGTAGATTGATTATCAACAATAAATACAAAAATAATGGAAAGACTTACACAACAGGAAGAAGAAGTAATGCTTTACTTTTGGAAGTTAGGCCCCAGTTTCATCAGAGATGTATTAAATCAGATGCCCACACCTAAACCACCATATACCAGTGTGGCTTCGGTAGTACGTAATCTGGAGAAGAAAGAATATCTGTCTCCTTTCAAACTCGGTAATTCGATCCAGTATCACCCCGTTATTAAAGAAAGTGATTACAAAAGATACTTCCTGAGCGGAGTGGTCAGCAATTACTTCACAGGTTCATACAAGGAAATGGTTTCATTCTTCGTACGGGACCGTAAAATCAGTAAAAAAGAACTGGAAGATCTTATTGACATAATCGAAGATGAAGAATCCTAAATAAAGCCAGCAATATGACACTTTTCATTTTATACTTTATCAAAGTAAATGTGGCATTAGCCGTATTATACCTCTTTTATAAACTGCTGTTTAGTAAAGATACATTTTTTGGTTTACGCAGGCTGATGCTGATATTGATTTACATCACCGCATTCACTTATCCATTGCTCAATTTTTCCAACTGGATAATAACGGATAGTGGCAGTGTCACGGGACAAGTCGTAAGTACTTTATATAAAAAGGTATTGCCGGAAATAACGGTCTTCAGCAATGTAACAACCGAACCTACCGTCTATTCGTGGGCTATGATGCTTCTTGCGGGTATTTACCTAACGGGAGTAATATTCTTATTGACACGCACATTGATGGAAATCTGGAAAACCAGCATCACACTTCATCGCAGTAAGAAAACGGAAATAGACGGTATTCGCGTATGTCTGGCGGATGCAAAACAAGAACCTTATTCTTTCTTCAAATGGATTTACATCCATCCGGACAGGCACAGTGTGAAAGAGATAAAAGAAATATTGGTACATGAACAGACACATGTGCGTGAACTCCACTCGGCAGATATCTTATTGGCACAGATTGCCATTATCATTTGCTGGATCAATCCGTTCGCCTGGCTTATCCGAAGCGAAATGCGCATCAATCACGAATATCTGGCAGACAGAAAGGTGATAGCAAACGGATATGACAAGAAGACTTATCAATATCATCTTTTGGGACTGGAACATACTCAACTGGCTGCAGCAAATTTATATAATAACTTTAGTGTATTACCCTTAAAGAACCGAATTAAAATGTTAAACAGAAAAAGAACCCGTAACATCATGAAAAGCAAGTACCTGATGTTTATCCCCGTAGCCGCTTTATTAGTTTTATTCAGTAACTGTACGAATACTGCCGAGGAAGCAACGAAGGAAGAAGAAAAAGTGGATGTGAAATTTGTACCGACAGAAGTGAAATCGGATACAATCGACACTCAAGATGAAGTTTTGGATATGGTAGAAGTAATGCCGGAGTTTCCAGGAGGAGTTAAGGCATTGATGAGCTATCTGGCAAAAAACATCGAATACCCGAAAGAAGCAGAAAATGCAGGTATGCAAGGACGTGTTGTCGTACAATTCGTTGTTAATACAGACGGCAGCATCGAAGATGCCAAAGTAGTCCGTGCAGTCGATCCTTTATTGGACCAGGAAGCCATACGTGTAATCAACACAATGCCGAAATGGAAACCGGGAATGCAGGACGGCAAGACAGTACGTGTGAAGTATACCGTACCCATCATGTTCCGCCTGAAATAAGCGGCAGACAGAGATAAAACATTGAAATTACCAATAGTTCGCCCTTGTGAGGTTGTAAACAACTCCGCAAGGGCGAATTAGCATTTATTATTTCCCCATACAGAAAAATTCGTTTATATTTGTAGACTATTTGAGGCAACTATATAAAACCCTATGAGGAGAGGATATCTTTACACGTTACTGTCTTTTGCTATCTTGGTGCTGCTGGCTTCGTGTTCCGCTACAAAATTTGTACCGGAAGGTTCCTATCTGCTGGACGAAGTAAAGATATCCACTGATAACAAAGAAGTAAAACCCTCCGGCCTGCGAATGTACGTAAGGCAGAATCCCAATGCCAAATGGTTCAGCCTGATCAAAATGCAGTTGTATGTATATGATCTTTCCGGTCGCGATTCAAGTAAATGGTACAATAAATTTCTCCGGAAAATAGGCGATGCTCCTGTTATTTATAATGAAAATGAAGCAAGGCGTTCAGAAGAAGAGATAACCAAAGCTGTCCAGAATTTAGGCTATATGGGAGCTTCCGTAAAGCGAGTGACCAAAACAAAGAAAAAGAAACTAAAGCTTTACTATGAAGTGACCACCGGAAAACCGTATACTGTCCGTTCACTCAACTACGACATTCAAGATGCAAAGGTCGGCGAATACATGCGGAAAGACTCTGCCAATACTTTACTGAAGGAAGGCATGTTGTTTGATGTGAATATATTGGATGCGGAAAGACAACGGATTACAGACAACCTGCTGAGAAACGGATATTACAAGTTCAACAAAGATTACATTTCATATACGGCGGATACGGTACGTAATACTTATCTTGTAGACCTTACCTTGCATTTGCAACCCTACATGACACATGCGGATGGCACTCCGAAACCACACAATCAATATCACATCAATAAAATAAACTTCATTACGGATTATGATGTACTTCAATCTTCCGCATTGAGTAGTATCGAGATCAATGACTCGATACATTATAATAATTACCCGATCTATTATAAAGACAAACTTTACTTACGCCCTAAAATACTGGCTGACAATCTGCAATTCTTTTCCGGGGATTTATTTAACGAACGTAACGTGCAACGTACGTATTCTAATTTCGGCCGCCTGCCGGCACTCAAGTATACCAATATCCGTTTTTTTGAAACAATGGCGGGAGACAGCACAATGCTGAATTGCTATGTGATGCTTACCAAGAGCAAACACAAGTCGATATCCTTTGAGCTGGAAGGCACCAACTCAGCGGGTGACTTGGGAGCAGCCGCTTCGGTATCTTTCCAACACCGGAATCTGTTTCATGGCTCGGAAACATTCATGATGAAATTCCGTGGTGCATACGAAGCCATCACCGGTCTGCAAGGAGATTATCGTAACAATAATTATACGGAATACGGAGTAGAGACCAGTATTAATTTCCCCAGTTTCTTATTTCCTTTTCTGAATTCCGACTTCAAGCGTAAGATAAAGGCAACGACTGAATTCGGTTTACAATACAGTTATCAGTTGCGTCCGGAATTCTCACGCACCGTTGCATCTGCTTCCTGGAGCTATAAATGGACACAGCGCCAACGGGCACAGCACCGCATCGACCTGATAGACATCGGATATCTTTACCTGCCTTGGATCTCGAATAAATTCCGTGAAGACTATATCAACAAAGGACAAAATCATATTTTTGAGTACAATTATAAGAATCGTCTCATCGCCCGTATGGGATATAGTTATAATTTCAATAGCGCGGGAAATTCATTGGTCAACAATACTATCAGCTCCAATTCATATTCTATCCGTGCCAATATAGAATCGGCAGGAAATATTTTATACGCTTTTTCGAAAGCAACCGGTATACGGAAGAATGATGATAATGAATATGCCATTTTGGGCATTCCATATGCACAATATCTGAAGGGAGATTTTGATTTTGCGAAGAATATCCGGATAGACCATCGTAATTCATTGGCATTTCATGCAGGATTCGGTATAGCTGTTCCGTATGGCAATGCAAAAACGATTCCTTTTGAGAAGCAATATTTCTCGGGAGGTGCCAACAGCGTTCGCGGATGGTCTGTACGCGATTTAGGGCCCGGTTCATTCCCCGGAGATGGAAACTTTCTGAATCAATCGGGAGATATCAAGCTGGATGCCAGTATTGAATACCGGAGTAAACTGTTCTGGAAGTTTCAAGGAGCAGTCTTTGTAGATGCCGGTAATATCTGGACCATTCGCGACTATGCCAACCAGCCCGGAGGTGTCTTTAAGTTTAATGAGTTCTACAAGCAGATTGCCGTAGCCTACGGAATAGGCCTGCGTCTGGATCTTGATTTCTTTGTATTACGTTTCGACGGAGGTATGAAAGCAATCAATCCGGCGTATGAAACCCAAAAGGACCATTGGCCCATCATTCATCCCAAATTCAGTCGGGACTTTGCATTCCATTTCGCAGTGGGTTATCCATTTTAACCAGCCACCGTTCACTTTCCTTTATCAAATGGAGAGTATCCTGCTTTTCCGGTACAATAACAGATGCACCGTTAAAGAAATTGATGCTCAAGCTGTTTTTTACGGAGCAGACAACAGTGGCATCCCCTTTTTCTTCATTCACCTGTGTATCGACAACACTAACTGTAACCGGCCCTCTCGCCTTTACTTTATCAACGTGTTGTTGTGTGGTATTGGTGGCAATAAAACTGATATACGGAAAGGAAGCGGCAGTCGCCATATCTTTAGCAGCCATATAATCGAGATCATAGACGGCTTCGCAGAATGAAACAGCGTTTACGGTAGCTTCATGGGGGGGAGGAGTATCTTGACAAGCAGTCAAACTTATAAGAACAGAAAGGTAAAAGAGACGTATTTTTTTCATAATCCATAATAAATAAAAAAGATGAAACATACTTGTATAAAAGGATGTTTCATCTTTGGATGTTTCTTTATGACATAGATTAACGAGCAGCAAACAGCAGGCCGTTCATTGTCATCTGACGTGCAGCAAGGGTACCTTGAGCATCCAGAGTAACAGTCATCGTTTCACCGTTAGGCAAATACATCTGAGCCGTACCATCGTTGTTCATCTTCAGGATTTCAGTACTTTCACCGTCAGCCACTACATTCCAAGTATTCGCTTCCTTGTTGTAGATCAAGTCCATAGTAGCCTTTTCACCTTCTTTTGTGATTGAATAACCGTTCTCAAGAGTTTCTACCAGATAATTACCGTTTTCTCCTTTCACTTTCTTAACATCTCCCACATTGGCCATCGGATTAGAACCGCTCCAGAATTCAATAGAGTTAATCACTAACGCATCCGCCAGATAAGCAACACCATACACCGGTATGATATTCATTGCCAGGAATACAAGTTCATTAACGAACTTATTTCCAACTGACTGGTTCCAAGAAGAAACGCGGTTGAACAAACCAAATGAACCTACACATGAACTAAACAAAATGGTACCGCTAAGAGCAAAAGCAGCAACCAGTGTAAATCTGTTTTTCTTCATAATTTTGTTTTTTTAGTTGGTATTTTGTAAAACGTGTAAGATTTATGTAAGCCATAAACCTCCCTTAATAGAATGCAAATATATACTTTTTAATTAATAGAAGCAAAAGACTGTTGTTTTTCTACTTTAGAGGCTATTTAAATTTTCCTATAGAAAGCATTTATGAGTTTATTTGGAGCAAAATTAAAGCAGGCTTAGCTTTTCCTTCGTTTGCCCAGTTCTTTTCCTAATAAATAATCAACGGAGAACTTACCGGGACCGGAAATATACATCAGTATAAATACCACCAGATAGATAAGTGCCAACTCTTTTGTGGCAAAAGCATCGTTACCGTGAATAACAAAGAAAGCCATCCCCATTGTAAAAATCATCGGCAGCATCGCCAAACGATAGAGCAACCCCACGATAAAGGCCATAGAACATACCAGTTCTCCAAAAATGGCCAGCCCCAGAGACAAAGGACTTCCTACTCCCAACGGATCGGGAAAAGCAGCGGATAATTCCTGAAAATTACTCCATTTCTGTATACCATGATTCATTAAAAGCAGACCGAAAAAGACACGTAATATCAATAAAAACAGGGAAGCTCCCGTACTATTGGGATTGGAAGGAAATAAGAATTTATAAATCATAAAGTTTCATTTATTAGTTTGTAATTTATATATATAAACAACAGCCGGTCTCACATTGTTTCAAATTCAGTGGAATAATATGACACAAAAATAAAGATACAAAGTATTTTATTCGTTTTCATCCTCTTTTTCTTTCTTTACCGGCTTTATTATCAGCCTTAAAGACGGATCGTAAGTGAAATAGCTCCACATCCAATCGGTAAAGATGAAAAGTTTATTCTTAACCCCGACAATACTCATCAGATGGATAAAAAGCCAGACCGCCCAAGCAAGGAATCCCCCGAAACGGATATTCTTTAACTCGACAATAGCATTGTTGCGGCCTACGGTAGCCATCGATCCTTTATTATGATAGACAAACGGTTTTAGAGGAAGCCCTTTTTCTATATTATTCAGATTGCGTACTAACAACCTTGCCTGCTGAATGGCCGGCTGTACCACTTGGGGATGCCCACGCGGATAATCCTCGGAAATCATCAAGGCCGTATCGCCAATAGCAAATATATGATCGCTTCCGGATACTTTGTTGAAAGCATCTACCTTCAAACGATTTCCCGGTCCGTAAGCATCTGTGGGCAGTCCTTCCAGACTATTGGCTTTTACACCTGCCACCCAGTAGATATTTGCCGAAGGCAATACCGTACCGTCTCCCAATGTCAGCAAATCATTTTCGTAATCCACTACTTTGGAATTGACTTTTACCTCGACACCTTTCTTTTGTAAATAATCCCGTACCTCTTCGGAAGATTTCTCCGAAAAGGCAGAAAGCAGGCGAGAGCCGGCATCGATAAGCACAATCCGCATCTTCTTCATATCCAAGTCGGGATAATCCTGCGGAAGAATGAATTTTCTCATTTCCGCCAATGCCCCCGAAAGTTCGATACCGGTAGCACCACCACCCACGATAATGAATGTCATCAGCTTCTCCCGTTCTTTCGGGTCGGTGGTATTCTGTGCTTTTTCAAAACTCTCCAACACTTGATTACGATTGTACAACGCTTCGGCCGTTGTTTTAAGCGACATAGTTTTCTCAGCCATCTTGTTGTTACCGAAATAATTTGTATAACACCCGGTAGCAATCACCAGATAATCATAATCAATTGCACCGATGGAAGTCTCCAAGAGCTTCTGTTCCGGAATAACCCAACGGGCTTCACAAATACGGATGTGAAAATATTTACGCTTTTTAAAGATTTTGCGAAATGGAAAAGAAATGGCACTCGGCTCAATACCGGCTGTGGCAACCTGATAAAGAAGAGGCTGAAAGAGATGATAATTGTTTTTGTCCAGCAATACAACTTGGAATTGGTCATTCTTCAACTTACGTGCCAGCTTCAAACCTCCAAAACCACCGCCTACAATGACTACTCTCTTCTTTTTCCCTCTGTCGGGAATATCTATTTTATTCATCATGACATTATTATATTAATCTGATAGTATATTAACATCAGAATGAAAAGAAATGTTTTTATAAGTAACATTTTCGGAGCATATTTTTGTCAAGAGCAGTTTTATGCATTATTAACCGTAAAGAAGCTGTTTCGGCAGATTTCTTCGGCAGCAAGACAACAAAGTATGTAAACGGAAATATCAAATAATGAAACGGAACATAAGATACCGGGGTAAATACATTATATAGCGGGGGAAAGTTCGCTATGAACCGTTGTTAAGCGACATAAGCACCGTGCTCAGAAGGCCTTATGAATGCTCCTAAATAAGAAAAGGAGAAAGTTGTCCGCTTCCTCCTTTTAGTGCAATTTAATCTGAATCTACTTTATGATTACAGTGGCAAAAGTACGTTTTTTCCACTTGATATCCAAACAGACGGGCATGATTATTTTATCCTTTATTCCGTCTGTTCGTCCTCTACCACATATTCTATCTCGTGTGCCTCTGTCAGTAAGGGAATTTCAAGTTTGCCAAGCATCATATCCAAGGCAGCTTCCGGTAACGGATATTCTCTCTCCCGGTTCTGTTTTCTCCAGACCGAATAAGGCTTCTCGATATATACCACCTTAATCCGGGCACCATATTCTGCAAAGAGATTAATGAGCTGGAAACGCATCATGACGGTAATATTCGTTGCATTCCAAATAAATCCCTGACCTTTTCGCAGATAGGCGCGAGCCTGTTTCTTCGCTTCCTGCACCACCCATCCGTTGGCCGATTTATCCGTAGGACTCAGCTTATTCTTCCGTCGGATGTCATCCAGACTGATAACAGGTAAATTCGTTCCAGACGTTTCGATATAATGGTCTTTTCCCATTCCGGGCAGGCCGGACAACAGGATAACGTCGCATTTAAACTTCTCATATGGGATGTAGTCGATATAGCTTTCTGCCGTATGGAAATAACGGAAACGGGCATGGTCGGTAGTAAACTCCCTGCTTTTCTTCCAACATCCCTGCTCACGGCAAAAGAGTTCAAAAAGATCCAATGACTCCAACAATTCCTCCCTATCTTGACAGATACGTCCTCTTATATCCGCTTCGGCAAGCATCCGGAGCTGCGAAGTATCCAGCCTGAAAGCAACTTCGGCAATCTTGCGCACAGGATCGGTCTTTTCCATCAACCAAAGAGGAAGCCCGTGAAACCTGACAAGCGAAGCTATTTTTTCACGAATCGCAAAAGGTGTCGGGAGATCCCTATACAACAAAGTACGGACCGTATATTCCCCCTTACGTGCATGTCCTCTTGCAGTAATACGGCCATCGCTTTCGACCACTGTGGCCGACCGCTTTTCCACATCATGCAACAAAGCAGCCGTCCACAATATCTCTTTGTCCTGCCCGCCAAGGTCGGAATAGGCCGGCAACTGCTGTAATTCTTCTATCACTTTCCAAATATGAACGGCCACGTTTCCTTCGGCGTGATATAACTTATCCTGCGGCACCTCATTCATATTCCGTGCCCAATCAAATTGCTGTTCGATCGAATCACGGCTTTTATTATCTGTAAATTTCCAGATCATTTTCCTTATTCTTTATTATCATTAAATTCCCAGAAAAGCCGGGCACGCTTCCAGTGGCGTGTCCAATGCTCATCTGTCTTCACATGTCCCTTACGGACATACTTAAATACATTATGGGCAAATTCACCCACCGGATATTCACCTATATTTCGGGTGACTATCCCTTCGCGGGTGCAATCTTCCCCCGTAAGAGGATCTTTTGTTCCAAAGACTCCCGGTTGCCGGGCAAGTGCAAGCACCTGTTGCCGGAGCTGCTCTTGAGAAAGTTCTTCGACTGTCTGAAACTGCAATTCGGGTACAGTCGGAAGATCGAATGCTGCTGCATAGAATTTCACCTCTTCCCATGACAGCCATTTGTCAAGGCAACGCACGGCAAAAACATAGAAATAAGATTCCAACCGCTTATATTCGATGGAATGCACGGCATAAAGGTTCTCACCGAACAGTTCCAGATTTCCCAGATCATATTTCATCAGTTCCCAACGTTCACGAAGCTGCCGTGTCCACGGTGAAGTGGTAGGAGCGGCATGTGAGCGGGCAAATACCCCGGCACTGTTCAGACAATTATTCTCACCATCGAGCTTTTCGGTGTGTACCAGGGTTCCAATCTTCCGGATATCTTCCCAATAATTAGAGTTGATGCGGTCGTCACTGGTAGTTCCCGGTGAAAATGGGAAATGATAAGTGCGGCCATATTTTTCTGATAACATTATACTTTTCAATTAATTAAACATTCTTTTTGATCCTTCAAAAGCCAATCGGGC